>MRWG01000492.1_pt1 | contig 43731 bp, 47 predicted proteins | sample 1013341 | NCBI WGS metagenome assembly MRWG01 (sample SAMN06117577, study PRJNA244670) | biofilm metagenome | biome: Water; feature: Cathode Biofilm; material: Biofilm; isolation source: microbial consortium enriched at the cathode of a solar microbial fuel cell | place: USA: District of Columbia ... | reverse complement strand
CGGCTGCTGTCTGCGTTCCTCCCCCTGCAAGGGGGAGGACAGGTGGGGGTCTGCGAGGTTTCCTCCAGCACCCAAAGCCGGACTGGCGCTCGCCATCCGGGGATCTCGGGGTCGGCTCAAAGAGCCTGGCGCGGCGGGCGCCGTGGCGCTCCGCCTGGAACTGAATAAGGCTACGGAGTGGAGCGTTACCGCCCGCCGCGCCGGACAGGGTCTTCAGCGGGACACCCTCATGGGGGCCCATGGTCCCGGGTCTTCGTTACCGACGCCGCGCAAACGGAGCTTCCGTGCTTTTCACACGGGAAGTCCATCCGGGGAGGCCTGACTCCCGGGCTGCCGGACGAGGCGGGTTCCCTACCGGGCTTCCCCGGCTCACCCTGGCCTGACCTGCCTAGGGCCGTGCGGGACCGTACACCTCCCGCAAGGCCCATCCTGTCCCTGCCCTCCCGACCAGAACGGTACCTGATCCGGCTCCCGGAAGGGCAGGCGTGGAGTATCGCTCAGGAAGTTGTGCGTCGGATTCCCCCGTTCCGAAGATACCTGCGCAGGCAGGTATCCATCTCCGTAATTTACCTGTGGCACCGGAGGAAACGTCCGGAGATGGGCCCCTGCCGTCGCAGGGGCCTGCGGGGGGAGAGTGCAAACCTCTATCCCCGCAAAGTCCGCATCCCCGGCGGAGGCCGGGGGCTCTTGCGGTTTGTCTGCGGAGCCAGCCGCACGGGGCCCCGGCATTCGCCGGGGTGAGCGGAGCGGTGGCGCCCTCACCCCATCTCTTCCTCATACCCCACCATCCTTAGCGGTTTCGCGCGGCGGCCTTCGAGTTCGGCCCAGCGGACGAGGGCGTCTTCGCGGCCATAGGTGATCCAGAGGTCCTGCGGGTCGACTTCGCGGATTGTGTCGGTCAACTCGTCCCAGTCGGCATGGTCGGAGATGACGAGTGGCAGCTCGACGCCGCGCTGCTTGGCGCGCTGTTTCACGCTCATCCAGCCAGAGGCGAAGCCGATGATTGGATCAGGGAAGCGCTGGGCCCATTTGCCTTCGAACGCGCCCGGCGGGGCAATGACGATCTCTCCACGGAAGGCTTCGCGTGCGGCCTTTGACCGGTCTTCCAGCGTGGCGGGGCGCAGCTCTCCCAGCGTGACGCCGGCCGCTTCATACACTTCGCACAGCTTCTCCAGGCTGCCATGAATGTAGATGGGCCGGTCATGCCCGGCGAGGCGCAGATGCTTGATCACGCGCTGGGCCTTTCCCAGGGAGTAGGCGCCGATGCAATGGGTGCGGTCCGGATTGTCCGCGACCGAGCGCATCAGGCGGTCAATCTCCTGGTCCGTAGGCGGATGGCGGAAGACGGGCAGGCCAAATGTCGCCTCGGAGATGAAGACATGCGTGTTCTCCACCGGCTCGAAGCCGGGGCAGGTGGGGTCCCAGCGGCGCTTGTAATCGCCGGTGAACACCATGCGCAGGCCCTTGTGTTCCACCACGATCTGTGACGATCCGAGAATGTGCCCCGCCGGGGAGAGCCAGACGGTGACGCCATTGATCTCGATTGCCTCGCCATATTCGACGGCCTGGGTCTGTTTCGCGAAACTGTCGCCATAGCGCGCGGCCATGATGGCCAGCGTGTGCGGATGGGCGAGCACCTTGCCGTGGCCGCCGCGCGCATGATCGGAATGGCCGTGGCTGATCACCGCCCGGTCCACCGCGCCGCGAACGGGATCAAGATAGAAATCCCCCGGCGGGCAATAGAGCCCCTTGGGGGTGGGGTGAAGCAGGAGGTCTGGCCGCAGCATACCCTCAATGTAGGCGATGCGCGCGGACGGGGAAGGGCGCCCTATGACAGGCGCGTGCACGAGGTCGGCCGCTCGCTCGGGATGAGCAGGCAGCGATACAGGGCCGGGCCGCTTTTCAGGAACAGGAAGTCGCCGCTGACCTGTTCGAGGTCGAACCCCGCATCAAGCAGATCCTGCAGCGGAGCGCTTTCTGCCGTGATTGCGGGTTCCGAAGATGGCGCGTCTGGGGGCGGGGTCTGAACGCAGGCGCTCAAACCCGTCATTGCCATGGCGAGACCGAATGATACAGGGGTGATGCGGCGCATGACTGCCTCCTGATAACGTGAAATTCTCCTTAAGGTAGCATATTGTGCGACCAAAGGAAGATGCTTTCGAAATCCCTGCAATCGCAGCGGAAAGCTGCCTCGCCACACTTGCGACATGGTCTCGTGTGCATAAAGATCGGGCCGATCCAGAGGAGAATCACGCATGCGCGCAGTCCGGAAGTGTCTCGTATCCCTGTCCGCCCTGGCCCTGACGGCCGGCGCGGCCCTGGCACAGGAAGGCGGCTCGACGCGGGCGCTGGAGGACGCGCTGGCTGCGGGCTACAAGGCAAGCTTCACCTGTTCGGCCCTGTTCAATGCCGGACAGACCCCGACCGAGATTCGCCAGAACGAACTTTCCGGCATCTATCCGGACTATCAGCGCAGCTTCGACAAGCTGCCCGACGCGGTGATCGATGCCGGGCGCAAAACGGTATCGGTGACCTATTCCGACAGCATGCCGCCGCGCGTTGCGGCCTGGCGGCCCGGCTTTGGCTGTACGCAATTGCCCATCGGGGCAGACGCGGGCGCGCTCAACTTCCTGCCGCGCTTTGCCGCCTGGCCGGATTTCTCGGGCGAGGACCGGGGCAGTGCCATCGGTTCGAATGTGAAGGTGCAGCTGCGCATCGAGGAGGCCGAAAGGCTGGAGGCGCCCGTCTCCTTCGCCTTCGACGAGCGCTCCTATGGTGACGGCACGCGCACCAGCGCTGTGGTCGTGGTGAAGGATGGCCAGGTCGTGGCCGAACGCTATGCGCGTGGTATTGACCATGAGACACCACAGCGGACCTGGTCGGTCGCGAAATCGATCACCGCCACCATTCTCGGCGCAGCGCGGCGCAATGGGCATATCGACCTCGACTATCCCGCCGTGATTGCCGACTGGAACAATGGCGCCGATCCGCGCCGCGAGATCACGTTGCGCGACCTGTTGCAGATGGCCAGCGGGCTCGACAGCGGCGACACGGGATCGCGCACCGACCGCATCTATTTCGGCGGCGGGCGCGTGATGGATCAGGCCGCGTCCAAGGTGATGGAAGCCGAGCCGGGCACACGGTTCAAATATTCCAACAATGACACGCTGATCGCGATGCGATCCTTCCGCGAGTCTCTGGGGGCGGATGATTCCTATCATCGCTTCCCGTACGAAAAACTGCTGCACAAGATCGGCGCGGTGCACACGACGCTGGAAGTGGACTGGAACGGCGATTTCATCTCGTCCAGCCAGGTCTGGTCGACGGCGCGGGACCTCGCCCGGATCGGCCAGCTCTACCTGCAGGACGGCATGTGGGGCAATGAGCGGCTTCTGCCGGAAGGCTGGGCCGAATTTGTCTCCACCCCCGGACCGGCTCAGCCGAAGAGCGGGCCGGGCTATGGCGCGCAATTCTGGCTGATGAATGATGCCGAGGGCATCCCGGCCGGCACCTATTACATGGCGGGCAATCGCGGCCAGTATGTCGTGATCGTGCCGAGCATGAATGCCGTGATCGTGCGGCGGGGCTATGACGTGATCGGCGGCGCGCGGTTCGATATCAACGGGTTCACGCGGGATGTACTGCTGGCCCTGCAGGCGGCCGAGGATGTGCGCGCCGGCGAGGCGGCCGAACGCGCCCGGATCGAAGCCGAGATCGAGGCGACCATCGAGGCGCGCCGGGCCCGCTCCGACCGTGCGAAGGATGCAATCCGTGCGGAAATCCTCGAAAAGTACGGGCTCGACGAATAGCGCCTATCTGGAGCCGGTTCCGGAATTCGGGACCGGCGTCAGGTTCGAGATGAGCTGACGGTCGGACTGGCTGAAGCTTTTCATCATGGCAGACCCTGCAAGGGTCACATCGAGGCTGGCGACATGGGTGCGGCCGTCCGGGGCGCGGGTACAGGCGACCTTCATTTCGAACTGCCTGATCTTCGCCACCGCCATCGGTTTGAAGGGCTTTTCCGCCACCATTTCGAAATTCAGGATGCCGGGCGCGGTCTTGTCCACCACGACCGTACCGGTCAGGTGCTCGAAGATCTTGTCCATGTCATCGGGCTCCGCGCCGGGCTGCGGCTGGAAACTGTAGGTGGCGGTGGTATCCGTTTCGCTGACCAGTTCGGCATCTGCTGCTGGAATGTGCTCGGCAAAATCCTGACACCAGATGTCACCATCCGTGTTTGCCTTCATGTTCTCGACGCGCTTGGCGAAGTCTTCAGTCCAGTCTTCCGGATCCGGCGAGACGACGCGGAGGCGGTCGCCCTCGGGCCGGCTGGGATCAACCCGCATCACGGCGTCCAAATCTCCTGTCGAGAGGGTCAGGTCGAACGCATAGAGCGGGCCTTCCGCAGGGGCGGCGAGCGCTTTCTCGAGCGGTGACTGGGCGAGGGCAGGGGCCCCAAGCGCGATCAGGCTGGCGGAAACGGCGAGGGAGCGGAACATGGCGGGCCTCATGGCGGTTGTCTGAAAAAGAGGTTTGGCCTCAGGCAAGCTGAACGCATAGTGAAAGACTGCTGGTTCATGCAATTCTTGCGAGATTTTAATTTCCCTCATGGCTGAGTCCGCCGTTTCCCCTTTTGCGTTGCCGGAACCGTTCGAAGCCTGGTTTGCGGCGCGGGGCTGGCAGGCGCGGCCGCACCAGCTGGCTCTGGCAGAGCAGTCGCTGAACGGGGAGAGCGCCTTGCTGATCGCGCCAACCGGCGGTGGCAAGACGCTGGCAGGGTTTCTGGGCAGCCTGGTGGAACTTTCCGGGTATCCTCCCCCGCAGGCGGGGGGAGAGAAACGGCCTGCCTTGCACACACTCTACATCTCTCCGCTGAAGGCGCTGGCAGCAGATGTGCAGCGCAATCTGATGGGGCCTGTTGAAGAGATGGGCCTGAACATCAAGATCGAAAGCCGGACCGGAGACACGCCCAGCCATGTGCGCCAGCGGCAAAGGCGGACTCCGCCTGATATCCTGCTTACCACGCCGGAACAATTGGCGCTGTTTATTGCCTCGGACCATGCCAAGGAATTCTTTGCCGACCTCAAATGCGTGATCGTGGACGAGATTCACGCAATGGCCGCGTCGAAGCGGGGCGATCTTCTGGCGCTCGGCCTTGCCACGCTGGCAAGCTGGGCCCCGGCGTGCCGGTTTCTCGGCCTGTCTGCAACGGTGCGCGAGCCGCAGGCATTGGCGGACTGGCTGGATGTTCGGACTGCTCCTCCCCCGCACGCGGGGGAGGTGGGCGCACAGCGGTCGGAGGGGGCGAGGGACGCAACGTCCCCCCTCCGCCCTTCGGGCTCCTCCCCCGCAAGAGGGGGAGGGTCAAGGCAAGGCGTCCGAATCCTCACGGCTGAAGGCGGCGTGTCGGCAGATGTCGACATCCTGATTTCCCGGCAGCGGATTCCGTGGTCTGGCCATTCGGGGCGGTTTGCCGTGCCCGACGTGTACGACGCGATCAAGCGCGCAACGATGACGCTGGTATTCGTGAATACGCGCAGCCAGGCCGAACTTATGTTCCAGGAGCTGTGGCGCGCAAATGAAGATGGCCTGCCCATCGCGCTGCATCATGGCTCTCTGGCGCGGGAACAACGCACGAAGGTCGAGGCGGCCATGGCGGCGGGCTTGCTGAAGGCGGTTGTCTGTACGTCTACACTGGATCTCGGCATTGACTGGGGCGAGGTGGACCTCGTGATCCAGATGGGCGCACCGAAAGGGGCTGCCCGCCTGATCCAGCGTATCGGACGCGCCAATCACCGGATGGACGAGGCGAGCCGGGCCGTCCTTGTGCCCACAAACCGGTTCGAGGTGCTGGAATGCCGCGCCGCCGAGGCCGCCGTCGAAGCCGGAGAGATTGACGGGGAGGGGATACGCGAAGGCGCGCTGGACGTGCTGGCGCAGCATGTCATGGGACGGGCCTGTGGCGACGGATTTCGGCTGCAGGAACTGTATGACGAGATAATCCGTGCGGCGCCCTATCAGGGGCTGGATTGGGAAACCTATGAACGGATTGTCGATTTCGTGGCGAGTGGCGGATACGCGCTGAAAACATATGACCGGTTCCATCGCATCGTGCGGCGACCGGATGGCGTATGGGTGGCGCGAACGGCGCGGGATGCGCAGGCACACCGGATGAATGTCGGGGCAATTGTGGAATCCCCCATGCTGTCGGTGCGGCTGGCTAATCTCATCGGCAAGGAAAAGCCTGGCGAGAAGCGCGCAGTGCGTGCCGGGCTGAAGCTGGGCGAAATGGAGGAATACTTCCTGTCTACGCTGACGTCGGGGGACACGTTCCTGTTTGCGGGCGAAGTGCTGCGGCTGGTCGGGGTGGAGGGCATGGATGCGCTGGTCGTGCGGGCAGTGAGCGAGCAGCCGGCGATCCCTTCTTATAATGGCGGAAAGTTTCCGCTGACGACCTTTCTGGCCGATCGTGTACGGCACATGATCCACGATCCTGCCCAATGGGACGGGCTGCCGGATCCGGTACGGGAATGGTTCGAGATCCAGAAGCTGAAATCCGAAATTCCGCCACCGGATCATTTGCTGGTCGAAACGTTCCCGCGCGGCGGGCGGTTCTATCTGGTCTGCTATCCGTTCGAAGGGCGCCTCGCGCACCAGACGCTGGGCATGTTGCTGACCCGGCGGCTGGAGCGGATGGGCGCGAAGCCGACCGGATTTGTGGCCAGCGAATATGCCATGGCCGTCTGGGGCATGGAGGACATGTCCGGCATCGACATGGAAGCGCTGTTCCATCCGGACATGATGGGCGACGATTTGGAGAGCTGGCTGGACGAGAGCGCCCTGATGAAGCGGACCTTCGGCCAGTGCGCGCAGATTTCCGGCCTGATCCAGCGCAATCTTCCGGGCAAGGAAAAGAATTCCCGGCAGGTGAGCTTCTCCTCCGACCTGATCTATGACGTGCTGCGCAGCCACGAGCCGGACCATATCCTGCTTCAGGCCGCCCGGCAGGATGCGGCAACTGGCCTGCTGGATGTGCGCCGCCTGTCCGATGCGCTGGTGCGCATTCGCGGCAAGATCGATCATCAGGCGCTGAAAAAGATCAGCCCGTTCGCCGTGCCGGTCATGCTGGAAATCGGAAAAGAGCCCGTTTCGGGCGCCTCGGTGCAGGATGCGATTTTGGGTGAGGCCGAGGCCGACCTGGTACGCGACGCGATGGGGTAGGCCCTCACCGTCCATTGCTGCGTCCATATCCTTCGACTTCGCTCAGGATGAGTCCGGTGAGAGACGCTCATGCTGAGCGAAGTCGAAGCACGAGTGCCGGGCGCAGGGAGGTGAGGGCGCCGCATTGACCAGACCGGACTTGCGGGCCAGATTCGGGGCATGACCGCCGCCGCGAAAAAGCCTCCTGAAACGCATCTGCACCTGGCCGGGGAGCTGCTGACGCCGCTGCCGGAGGGGGCGCTGTGGTGGGCGGCCGAGCGCGTGCTGGTCGTGTCGGACCTGCATTTCGAGAAAGGCAGCGCGTTTGCGGCGCGGGGCCAGATGCTGCCGCCCTATGACACGGCGGCGACGCTGTCTCTGGTCGAGCGGCTGTGTGCGCTGCTGAAGCCGAAGACCGTGATTTCCCTTGGCGACAGTTTCCATGATCGTGCGGCGGAGTTGCGGCTGCCGGAGGAGTATGCCCGGCGCATTCAGGCGCTGACGGCGGCGCATGACTGGGTCTGGGTAGAGGGCAACCACGATCCGGACCCGCCGGAACATCTGGGCGGGCGGGCCAGCAAGGTGCTGCGCATCGGGCCGCTGGTTTTCCGGCATGAGCCGACCGGCGAAGCGGGCGAGATTGCCGGCCATTTGCACCCGGCCGCCAAGATCATCGGGCGCGGACGGTCGGTGCGTCGGCGCTGTTTCGCCAGTGATGGCGCGCGGCTGGTGATGCCGGCCATGGGCGCCTTTACCGGCGGGCTGAACGTGCTGGATGTGGCGTTCGCGCCGATCTTCCCCGACGGGGCGATGGCGTTCGCGCTGGGCCAGGAGCGTGTGTTCATGGTGTCGGCGAAAAGCCTTGTGACCGATACGCCACGCGGCGCGCGCTGGAAACTCTGAACGGTTATAATCGTTTGTGCATTGCACCAAAGCGTGCCATATGCCGCTGCAGCAGGGCGAATAGCTGCTGCTCTCGCATTGATCGTTACCTGTTCCGGTGCCGCGTCGAGTGCGCAAACAACCGGGATGCCGATCAAAAGCAGGCTTCCTAAAATTCAAAGCCTAACAGGGCGCGCGGACTATCGAGTCCGCTGGGCGCCCGCACATGAAAGTATTGATTTGACACAGTTTACCGAACTCGGCCTCGCCGAGCCTATCCTCAAGGCAATTGCTGCGGAGGGTTATACCAAGCCGACTCCAATTCAGGAGCAGGCAATCCCGACATTGCTGACCGGCCGTGACCTTGTGGGCATCGCCCAGACCGGCACCGGCAAGACGGCGGCCTTCGTGCTGCCGCTGCTGAGCCGTATGGCCGCCAATCCCGGCCGCCCGCAATCCAAAACCGCCCGCATCCTGATCCTGGCGCCAACGCGTGAGCTGGCCGCCCAGATCGCCGAAAGCGTGCGCGTTTATGGTAGTCAGATGAAGCTGACCACGGCGATCGTCGTGGGCGGCGTGAAGCCCGGCGGACAAGTACGTGCGCTGGCACGCGGCGTGGACGTATTGGTGGCAACACCGGGACGCTTGCTGGACCATATGGAAACCGGCGCCGTGAAGCTGAGCGGTACCGAAGCGGTTGTGCTGGATGAAGCCGACCAGATGATGGACATGGGCTTCCTGCCGGCGATCCGGAAGGTCATGAAGGCCATTCCGACGCGCCGCCAGACGCTGCTCTTCTCGGCAACGATGCCGAAGGAAATCCGCGCGCTTGCGAATGATTTCCTGAATGATCCTGCTGAAGTCACGGTGGCCACGGTCTCGAAGCCGGCGGAAAAGATCGACCAGGCGGTCTATATGGTCAAAGGCGACGCCAAGCCGCGCCTTCTGGCCGAGATCCTGTCGGAAGACGACATGGACCGCGCCATCGTGTTCACCCGGACCAAGCACGGCGCCGACAAGGTGGTGCGCTATCTCGCCAATGAAGGCCTCTATGCCGAGGCAATCCATGGCAACAAGAGCCAGAACCAGCGTATCCGTGCGCTGGATGCGTTCAAGAAGGGCAAGGCCCCGATCCTCGTGGCCACCGACATTGCCGCACGTGGGATTGATGTCGACGGGGTCAGCCATGTTGTGAACATGGATATGCCGAACCTGCCGGAATCCTATGTCCACCGCATCGGCCGGACGGCCCGCGCGGGCAAGAGCGGCATTGCCGTGTCCCTTGTCGGCAATGATGAGCGCGGCTATCTGCGCGACATTGAAAAGCTGATCGGCCGCAAGATCGACCGGATCGACCTGCCGGAAGACATGGCGCTGGACCTGTCCCTGCCGGAAGACCCGCCGCCGCACCTGCGTCAGGGCCGGGGTGGTCAGGGCAGGGGCCGCGGAAATGGCCAAGGCGGCGGACGCCGCCAAGGCGCCTCGTCCCAGAACCGGGCCCGTTCCGGCGGTGGCAAGGCGCCCCGCAAGGGCGGCGGCAAGCCGGCAGGCGGCCGCGGCGAGGGCAACCGTCCCGCAGCGCATGCCGAGGCCGGCAGTGCCGGGGCGCGCAAGGGGGGCGGTCAGAAGCGCCGGTCGCGTCCGAAGAAGTCCTGGTCGCCCGTCGGCTAGCGGCTCTTTCCCCAATGTCAGCCTTGTTTCCGGGCCTGCCTTCCGCCAAGGATAGGCCGGAAACAAGGAGGATATGCCATGAAGACTGCCATCACCGAAATGTTCGGAATTGAGCATCCGATCATCCAGGGCGGCATGCATTATGTCGGGTTTGCCGAAATGGCCGCTGCGGTGTCGAATGCCGGCGGTCTTGGCATTATCACGGCGCTGACGCAGAAGACCCCCGCTGACCTCGCGAACGAAATCGCGCGCTGCAAGGATATGACGGACAAGCCGATCGGCGTGAATGTCACCTTCCTTCCGACCGTGAACACGCCGGACTATCCGGGCTATGTCAAAGCCATCATCGAAGGTGGCGTCACCGTGGTGGAAACCGCCGGCAACAATCCGGTCCAGGTGCTGCCGGTCCTGAAGGATGCCGGCATCAAGGTGATCCACAAATGTACCGCTGTGCGGCACGCGCTGAAGGCGCAGTCCATCGGCTGTGACGCCGTCTCCGTGGACGGCTTCGAGTGCGGTGGCCATCCGGGCGAAGACGACATTCCGAACATGATCCTGCTGCCGCGTGCAGCCGACGAACTGGAAATCCCGTTCGTGTCGTCCGGCGGACAGGCGGATGGCCGCAGCCTGGTGGCATCGCTGGCCATGGGCGCATCCGGCATGAACATGGGCACACGTTTCATCGCCACGAAGGAAGCCCCGGTGCACCAGAATGTGAAGGATGCCATCGTGGCCGCCTCCGAACTGGATACGCGCCTCGTGATGCGGCCGCTGCGCAACACCGAGCGGGTTCTGACCAATGCGGCGGTCGAGCGCCTGCTGGAGAAAGAGCGCAAACTGGGCGCGGACCTGAAATTCGAGGACATCATCGAAGAGGTTGCCGGCGTCTATCCGCGCATCATGAAGGAAGGCGAAATGGACGCCGGTGCATGGTCGTGCGGCATGGTGGCCGGTCTGATCCACGATATTCCGACCTGTAAGGAATTGATCGACCGAATCATGAAAGAAGCCGAGGACATCATTTCCAACCGGCTGGCCGGCATGCTTTCGGGCAAGGTCCCGGCCTAGGCCAAATGTCTCGAAGAGGACTTCCCATGTTCCGATCCATCCTGATCCCCGCCGCCGCCTCTGTCGCCCTGGCGGCGTGTGGCGGCTCCGACGGCAAGGCTGCGAAAGCGTGCACAACCATGCTGGCTGGCGATCCGGAGATTGTGGAAGACCTCGCCGAGGACGGCGATACGGTCGAAACCTATTGCGCCTGCTATGCGACTTTGCTGGCCGACCGGCCGGAAGATGCCCAGGCCCGGATCCTCGATGTCACCAATGTAGTGGCCGACATTCGTGCCGAGCATGAACTTGGTCTCGAAGATGCCGCCATGCGCCTGATGGAGGATTTCATCGAGGATGGCAGCAGCCCGACCTATGGCGTCACGCGGGACTCCTTCGAGGCTACGGGCACCTATATCGATGCGGTGCGCCGCGAAGTGGGCAAGGATACAGGCGCCTGCGCGGCATCCTGATCATCAGGACAGCGCGGCCTGAATGGCGGTGGTGATGTCTGCTTCCGTCATGGACTGCGACACCGTCCCGACAATGTCTCCCGAAGACCGGTCAACCAGATAGAGTTGGCCGGTCTTTACCTTTTCAGGGAAGATCTCGCGCATCGTCTGCGCAATGCCGAGGGTTTCGGCGTCGGCAAAGTAGGCCTCGCGATCCCGTGCGGAATAGTCGAGCGCGAAGAATTCCACGCCGGGAAATGCCTGCGATGCGCGCACGGCCTCCACTTTCGGATCGAGCGCCTTGCAGGCCCCGCACCAGCTGGCATAGCTGAGTACGGCGAGCAGCTGCGTGTCTTCCGCCGGCGCCGTGATCTCCTTCACATCGGCCAGACTGCCAGGAGCGGCAACAGACGGGCCGCATGCGGCGAGGGTGGCAAGTGACAGGGCGGCGAGGAGGAAACGCATGGGGACAACTCCGGATCTTGTGACCCGCTGCTTGTAGCATGGCGTGCATGCCGGTGGGGTCACACTTGCGTCAGCGGATGTGAACGCCGGCGGGACCATCCTCGACACGGCCGATAATGGCGGCGCCGGCATGACCATGTTTTGCGAACACGTCGAGCACCGCACGCGCCGCATAGGGCGCGCAGGAGACGAGCAGGCCGCCGCTGGTTTGCGGATCGCACAGAATGTCCCGGTCCATCTCGTTCAGATCGCCCTGGACGAGGGACGAGACCGATTCCCAGTTGCGTGCTGATGCGCCGGTGCGAACGCCGGCGGCTGCATGGGCGCGGGCCCCGCTGAAGACGGGCACCTTGTCCTTTTCGAGGATGAGGTGAAGACCAGAGCCGCGGGCCATCTCGCTGGCATGGCCGAGCAGTCCGAAGCCTGTGACATCGGTTGCCGCATGGACGCCGGACAGCGCCGCAAGCTCCGTGCCCGGCGTATTCAGGCGTGTGGTCGAGCCGACCATTTCCTCATATTCGGCAGGGGAGAGGATATCGCGTTTCAGGGCGGCGGAATAGATGCCGATGCCAAGCGGCTTGCCGAGGATCAGCACGTCGCCGGACTGCGCATTGGCATTCAGAAGCAGCTGGTCCGGATGGGCCGTGCCGAGCGCGACCAGGCCGTAGATCGGTTCTGCCGCATCGATCGAGTGGCCGCCAGCGATCGGCGCGCCGGCCGCTTCGGCGACGCTGCGCCCGCCGGCCAGTATGGCGCGGATCGTTTCCGGCGCGATCTTGCCGATGGGCATGCCGACAATGGCGAGACAGAAAATGGGCGTCGCCCCCATGGCAAAGACATCCGAGAGGGCATTGGTGGCGGCGATGCGGCCGAATGTGTGCGGGTCATCGACGATGGGGGTGAAGAAATCGGTCGTTGCGACCAGCGCCGTGGTGTCATTCACCCTGTAGACGGCGGCATCATCGCTGGTGCCGGCATCCACGATCAGGTTTGCGTGGCCCAGCGACAGTGGCATCTCGCTCAGCAGGTCTGCCAGCACGTTCGGCGCAAGCTTGCAGCCGCACCCGCCGCCATGGGCGAGCGAGGTGAGGCGCGGGAAGGTCTGGCTGTTGGGCATGGCGAACTCCTTTCGGCCTGCAGGCTTACCGCGCCTGGCGCTGGCGGGGCAAACAAAACCTGCTAATCCAGAGAGGATGCCTTATCTCGAAACCGTCACGGATATCAGCCCTGAAAACCTGTCGCGCTATGACGCGATCATCGATGTGCGTTCGCCTGCGGAATTCGAGGATGACCATATGCCGGGCGCAATCAGCCTGCCGGTCCTGTCAAATGCGGAGCGGGCCCGGGTCGGAACGATCTACAAGCAGGAAAGCCCGTTTCGCGCGAACCGCATTGGCGGGGCACTGGTGGCACGCAATATTGCCCATCATCTGGAGACAGCGCTGGCGGACCAGCCGAAAAGCTGGCGGCCGCTGGTCTATTGCTGGCGGGGGGGGATGCGGTCGAATGCGATGGCGACCATCCTGTCATCGGTCGGCTGGCCGAGCGGAGTGGTGAAGGGCGGGTACAAGACCTGGCGGCGGGAGGTCGTGACCGGACTGGACCATGAAGACCGCCTGCTGCCGATACGCCTGATCGACGGCCAGACCGGCACGGGCAAGACGGCGCTGTTGCAGGCGATTGCCGAGGCGGGCGGGCAGGTGATTGACCTGGAAGGGCTGGCGCATCATCGCGGGTCCGCATTTGGTGATTTCGGAGAGGAAGACCAGCCTGCCCAGCGCCTGTTTGAAAGCGGCATCTGGGACCAGTTGAGACGCTTTGACCTGACCCGGCCGGTGTTTGTGGAAGCGGAATCCGCGCGGGTCGGCCGGTGCCGTGTGCCGCGTCGGCTGTGGCGCTCCATGCTGGCGGCGCCGCGCATCGAGGTGCGGGCACCTGCCAGTGTCCGGGCGGATTTCCTGCTCGGCGCCTATGCCGACATCATCGAGGATCCGGCGCGTCTGGCGGAAGCGCTGGCCCGGCTGAAGGGCCTGCAGTCCGGTGAAACGCTTGCCGCTTGGCAGGAACTGGCCGCCGCCGGCAGCTATCGCAGACTGGCAGAGCAATTGATGACCCGGCACTATGATCCGCTCTATGCCCGCAGCCGCAAGCGGCGGGAGGATGCGCCGGTGGAAGTGGTGGAACTGGAGAGCCTGGACGAAGCGGCCCTGGCTGCTGCGGCCAGGCGGCTGCTCTCAGGCCATTAGCGGCCGCGCGCTTCCTCGGTGCCGCGACGGGCAAGCTCGTCTGCCTTTTCATTGCCCGGATCGCCGGCATGGCCCTTCACCCATTTCCAGGTGATGTCGTGGCGCTGGCAGGCCTCATCCATCGCCATCCACAGATCCTGATTCTTGACCGGTTTCTTCGCAGCGGTCTTCCAGCCATTGCGTTTCCAGCCATGAATCCATTTGGTCAGGCCGTCCTTCACATAGGTGGAATCGACGTGCAGCGTGACCTTTGACGACTTTTTCAGCGCATTGAGCGCCTCGATCACGGCAAGCATTTCCATCCGGTTGTTGGTGGTCGCCTTGTCGCCGCCCCAGAGTTCCTTGCGGTTTTCACCGGCGACGAGCAGTGCGCCCCAGCCGCCGGGGCCGGGATTGCCGCTGCAGGCGCCATCGGTCCAGATTTCGATCTTGTCGGTCATGGAGTGTGAGGTGGTCGGCTTCGGGGCAGGCGTCAAGCATCAGAACACGCTGATATCTGCCGCATGGAGTTGTTCCGCCGGACGGACGATGGCCAGAAAGAGACCCCCGCAGAGAAGGCCGGCCAGCGCGCCGATGCAACTGCCGGTCAGGACTGCGCCGAGCCCGGTGAGAAGTGAGGCCGTGACCCCGAACCCGCCGGTCGTGCCGCCGACAAGCAATGCGCCCCAGATGCTGGCCCAGCGCAGATAGGGCGCGCGGCGCTTGATGCCACGGTGCGGGAAGCGCCCGATGGACAGGCCCATGGCCAGCCAGGCCGCCGGCACGGTGACAAAGAAGAGGATGAAATTGAACAGGGACATCAGGCTGGCCATCTGGATGCCAAAGACAAAGCCTGATGGCGAGGTGTTAAACCCGGAAATCAGGCCGAGGCTTTCCAACAGGCTGAACAGTGCCACGCAAACAAGGCCGATCAGGGTGACGCCGAAGCAGGCGGCGAGCGATGACAGGAACAGGCCAAGCTTCACGCGCCGGATCCTGCCGGTGCCTTGCCCCGACATGTAGGCCGTCTGGGCGGCCACCGCTTCAGGTGTACCGGACGGGTTCATGGCGCGGGTATCCGGTCCGGGCGGCGGATCAGCCAGAATATGCTTGCTGACAGCAAGCCTGTGACCGGGCCGGACAGAAGGACCGGGCCGCTGAGGAAAACGGCGACCGGGTCGCGCCAGCCATTGGCGAGCATGAGATAGACCACCATCACCACTGTGCCGACCAGGGTTCCAGCCAGCGCATAGGCCCAGGCTTGCGTGTTTTGATGCCGGACCAGCAGCCGGTGCAGGGGCAGACCGCCGATCAGCATGGCGGGCCAGCCGATCATGATGCCGAACGCCAATCCCATGAAACTGAAGCCGACGAGGCTGGTCGCCATTTCCCGCAGAGTTGCCGCGCGATAGGCGCCGGAGGTCACTTCCGTCTGAAATATCAGATCGGGGAAGATAAGCAGGGCGAGAAGGGTGGCGGCGAGGGTTGCGGCAAAAATGGGCGCGACCAGCGTGGCGCTGATCAGCGTGATCCATTTCTTCCGCTCGCCTGTCATGCACCATAGCCTTCCGCATTCGTCACCTTGCGATGAAAGGCGAGGCGACCGGCATATTCGAGGGGATTCTTGGGCTTTACGAGGGCGCCTTCCGGGGTCGATGTCCAGTCCACCATCCGTGTCAGGAAGAAGCGCAGGGCTGCGCCGCGCGCCAGCAGGGGCAGGGCGTCGCGTTCGGCTGGCTCCAGCGGGCGCACGCTTTCATAGCCCGCAATCAGATTCGCGCCCTTGGAATAATTGTAGTCGATGGCGCCCCGGCCCGGATTGTCGTCAAACGCCCAGGCGTTCAGGCAGATGGCCAGGTCATACGCCAACGCATCGGTGCAGGCGAAGTAGAAATCGATAATGCCGGAGAAGTCCTCATCCAGGAAAAAGGCATTGTCCGGGAACAGGTCGGCATGGATGGTGCCGCGTGGCAGGGTGAGGCTTTGCGGCTTTGCCTGTGCAATGTCCGAGAGTGCCTCGTCGATCAGGTCCGGCAGGCTGGGCTGGAGCTTCGCGGCCTCTTCGGACTGGCCCTGCCAGAGACGGGGCCAGGCAGCCGGGCCGAGACTATTGGCGCGCGTCATCGGGAAATCGGCCAGGGCCACATGCATGCGCGCGAGGCCTTCGCCCAGCCCGCGGCACTGGGCCGGGCTGGGGCGTTTCGGGCTGAGCCCTTCGAGGAAGGAGACGATCACGGCCGGGCGGCCTTCCAACGTGCGCAACGCCGCGCCGTCGCGCGCCATGACGGGTTCGGGGCAGGGGAAACCTTTGGCCGAGAGATGCTGTTTCAGGCCGATGAAATAGGGCAGGTCATCGGCGTTCACGCGCTTTTCGAACAGGGTGAGGATGAACCGGCCGGTGGTGGTTTCGAGATAATAGTTCGAATTCTCGACGCCCTCGGCAATGCCCTTGAAGGACAGGGCCTTGCCGAGATCGTATGCGTCGAGAAACGCGGTGAGCGCGTCGTCGGAAACTTGCGTATAGACTGCCATGCGGACCGATTAGGCCGTCTTGGCCACCATGTCACGCTGCAGCGTCTTGCCAGCCAGAAGATAGTGGATGGCTGCCCAGGCATAGATCGTCGCGAAGATTATGATCGACCATTGCAGGCCACGTGCATCGGCGCTGGTGCAGGCGGCGACCTGGTCAGCGTTGAGGCTGGCCGTGTCCTTGCACAGGTCCAGCGTCAGGCCGAGATCCGCACCGGACAGCATCATCGTTTTCAGCACGGTCGACAACAGGCCAATCAGGGTCGGCCCGAGGCCGAGGCCGATCAGGTTGACGACAAACAGCGTGATCGCCACGGCGGTTGCCCGCGTACGTGCATCCACGACACCGGCGGAGACGGCATACATCGGCCCGAGATAGAAATAGTGCAGCATGGCGGCCGCCATCAGCGGCGGCAGCATCAGCGCGACCGACGGGCTGAGATAGCCCATCCAGTAGAGCGGCACGGACAGGCCCATGCCGAGCGCGGGCATCCATGAAAGGGCGGTCGGATAGCGCTTGGCCAGGCGGTCCGCCAGGAAGCCGGACAGGAAGACACCGATGGCCGCCATCAGGCCGAGTACGAGGGAGAAGATCAGCGCGGCTTCTGTCAGTGACAATTCGTGCGTGCGCAGCAGGAAGGAGGTGGAGAAGGCCGCGATGCCATAGCCCGCAAAGGAGGCCAGCGCCGCGCCGAAGACGACATGGACATAGGTCGGCTTCTTGCTGAGTTTCTTCAGGGCCGCGCTGAAGGTTTCGCGTTCCGGCTTTGACGCGTTCGGCGGGTCCGTATAGCCGCGCGGCGGTTCCTTGACGGTCAGCCCGATGATCAGGGCAAACAGCAGGCCGGGCAGGCCGACCGCAATGAAGGCAATGCGCCAGCCTTCGAGGCTTTTCCAGTCCAGCAGGCCGGTTGCCCAGGACCAGCCCCAGCCTTCCAGCAGGGCGTGGACATTCTCGCCGGTGACATAATCATTGATCGGCCCGGCGGCGAGGCCGGCGCACATGCCGCCGAGCGGCACGCCCAGCGCATAGATCGAGGCGGCAGTGGCGCGGCTGCCTGGCTTGAAATAGTCGGCGATGACGGATTGGGCAGGCGGGGTGCACCCAGCTTCGCCGACGCCGACGAGCAGACGGCACACAAACATGCTGGCGAAGCCGACGGCCAGACCGCACATCACGGTCATCAGGCTCCAGACCGCGAGGGATATCACGATGATCATCATCCGGCTGGTCTTCTCCGAAACGCGCGCAATCGGAATGCCCAGCGTCGTGTAGAAGGTCGCAAAGGCGAGCCCGCCGAGCAGGCCCATCTGCCAGTCTTCCAGCTGGAGCGAGTTGCGGATCGGATCGGTCAGGATGCCGAAGATCGACCGGTCGATGAAATTGAAGATATAGACCACAAGGAGAGAGCCGAGAACGTAGGCGCGATAGCCCTTCGTCTTGTATCCGGTCTCGTATCCGGGCTGTTCGCCGGAGGCAGCAGGGGCGGCGGTCGTGTCTGTCATTCTACGTCTCTCTTTCCGTCACAAGGGGCGGGTGGAAGGGGTGGTCCACAGTCGGCGCGGTTCAACTGGCATGATCAATCTTGGCCACGAGGTCTCGCTTCAGGTAGCGCGACGACATGTAGAAGCAGAACGCCGCCATGAGGAACCAGAGCGTCGTGACGGAGATCGACTGTTTCAGGCCGGAGGATTTGGCGGAGGCGCAGGTCTGTAGCTGGGCTTCGGTCAGGCCTTCACCCGCGGCGCAGCTGGCCACGCTGAGATCTGTTCCTCCCAGATTGGCGCTTGTGAACACGTCGCTCATGATGCCGACGAATTGCGGTCCGATGCCATTGCCAATGATTGAGACGATGATCAGGAGGATGGCGATGGCTGTCGCGCGGGAGCGAGCGGAAACGACGCCCTGACCGATATTGTATTGCGCGCCGAGATAGGCGTAGTGGCAGGTCGCCGCCAATGCCCATGAGATGAATACGACGGTGAGGCTGGAAGAATAGAAGGCGAAAATATAGAGTGGAACGGCCAGAACCAGCCCGATGGCCGGGATAATTGCCACCGCCGTGTTGAACCGGGCTGAAAACTTGTCCGTCAGGTAGCCCCCGAGGAAGGTGCCGATGGCTGCAACAGCTGACAGTGGCGCGCCATAGTTGATTGAGGCTTCGCGTACACCGAGCCCATGTTCCCGGATCAGGAAGGGGATCTGGAAGGTGAACAGGCCGTAGCCCACAAAGGCGACGAGGGCCGCGCCCATCGCCATCCACCAGAAGCTGGGCTTTGACGCCAGTTCCTGCAGCGTTTCCTTGGTGGAGGCGCGGGCAATGGTTTGAGCGTTGGGCGGATCTGAATATCCCCGCGGCGGCTCCTTCACCGTGAACATCAGGATCGCGCCAATCACGACACCGGGCAGGCCGATGACGACAAAGGCAATGCGCCAGCCTTCGACCGTGGTCCAGTCAATGCCGGAGAACAGGCCGCCAATGCCGATACTGTCCAGCCAGGCACCAAAGGTCGGGCCGCTGAGTTCGGCCAGTGGGCCGCCGAACAGATAGGCGAGAACACCGCCGAGCGTGACCCCCATGGAATAGATGCCGAGCGCTGTGGCGCGGCTCTTTGCGGGATAATAGTCACCGATGATCGAATTGGCAGGCGGCGTACAGCCAGCTTCGCCAATGGCCACGCCGATGCGGAACAGCATCAGGGTCAGGAAGCCGGCCGCAATCCCGCACAGGGCCGTCATCACGGACCAGAGCACAATACAGATGACAATGATGTTGACGCGGTTCAGGCGGTCCGCTGCCATCGCGATGGGCAGGCCCATGACCGCGTAGAAAATCGCAAATGGCCAACTGGCCAGGAGGCCGAATTGCGTATCGCTCAGGCTAAATGTGGTGATGATCGGCTCGGCGAGGACGCCGATCAGGTTCCGGTCAATGAAGTTCAGGGTGTAGACCACCATGAGCATCAGCAACACGTAAGTTCGATAGCCCTTGGAGCCGAAACCGGTGATGTGGCCGTCTGTAGCCGTCTGGCCAGCTGTCGTATCGGTCATCCGCCGAACTCCTCCCGAAAATACCGGGCGCGTCTTGGCGGCGCCTCTACAAGTCGCCCTACGGTAATGTGATGCGCGGGGCGCGCAAGGCCTTCCTTTACGACAGTATCAGTGGAAGGCCCTGCGAAAGTCAGATTGGTGCTACTGGCTCAGCTCGAGCTGAATCTCGGATGCTGCCACGGCAAGCGCCGAGGCGTCGGCGTCCAGCGTTTCCGGGCGCAGGGCCGACGGGTACGCGTCCGCAAGCAGGGTGAGGGCCGCGCGAATCGCGTCTGCGGCTGCCGCATTCTCTGCTTCGATTGCGGGTTCGTTATTGCTGAACGTCAGCTCAGCCGCCTTGTAGAAGCCATACCCGTCCAGATAGGTCTCGTAGAAATCCGAATCCAGCGACAGGAGATACATGTCGGCGGCGCGATCGATCTGGTCAGAGGCAACGCTGGCGCTGACCATGGCATCGGGCAGGTCAGTTTCCGGGGCGCTTTCGGCAGCCTTGTTCAGCGCTGCGAGGATCTCGTCGGTCCGTTCATTGATCTCGTCCTGGCTTTCGCCGGCGAAAACGGCTGCCGACGTATCGGAGAACAGGTTGGTGAAGTCAGCCACGCCCTGGGCCGCGAAGACCGGTTCCATGTCGAACAGCACTTCGGAGACCGGGTGGGCATACATTTCAGCGGCGGCCTCGGTCTTGCCCTCGGCATAGGCGTCGCGTGCGGCCAGCACGTGCGCGGCCGCGATGGCCAGCGCCGATTTGTAGACGACGGGATCGGTATAGGCGGCCTCGATGGTCACGCCGCCCTCACCTTCGCCGCCCTCGGTGGCAAGGCCGGCGGCATCGGGTGCCGTTTCGGCGGCCGGGTCTGCGTCGGCGTGCGAATCCGAGACCTCGGCGGCGGGCGGATCGGCTGGCGTGGCAGGTTCGCTGCACCCGGCAAGGGCGCCCGTCATCAGGACGGTGCCGAGCCCGAGGGTGGTCCACTGCTTCAGTTTGGTGTCAAAGGCCATGATAGAGTTCCTCTTTGCGTCGATCTGCTATAGCGGTGAATGACGCAAATGCAAATTATTCGCAAGTAGGTGTCCCATGCTTTTGACCCTTTCCGGCGTGTTGTCGCCGACCGACCTGGAAGAGGCCCGCAGCCTGATCGGCACGCTTGGCTGGCGCGACGGGGCCGAGACCGCCGGCGGCACAGCCCGGGCCGTGAAACGCAACCAGCAGGCGGACCTGACCTCGCGCACCGGCGCGCAGTTGCGGCAATTGCTGAAACCGAAACTGGAGCGGCATCCGGTCATCCGGGCGGCGGCCCAGCCGCGTCAGTTCTCGAAGCTGATCATCAGCCGTACCGGGGAGGGGGGCGGCTATGGCCACCATGTCGACAATCCCTTCATGGGGGTAGGAGAGTCGCGCCTGCGGACCGATTTCTCGTTCACCCTCTTCCTGTCCGACCCGGACACTTATGATGGCGGTGAACTGGAGATCGAACTGGCCGGCATGACGCAATCGGTGAAACTGCCGGCGGGAGATCTGGTTCTGTACCCTTCGACCACCTTGCACCGGGTCGCCCCTGTAAGCGACGGCATGCGGCTGGCCTGTGTCGGCTGGATCGAGAGCAGCGTGCCGGATGCGGCGGTGCGCGAGATCCTGTTCGATCTTGAGAACCTGCGGTCCAGCCTGGCGGGGCGGCTGGACCTGCAGTCTCCGGAGATGCTTGTCCTGTCGAAAAGCATCTCCAATCTGACGCGCCGTTTCGGGCAGAGCTAGGCGACGGCCAGGGCGGCAAGCAGGAAGCAGATGGCGGCTGAGACCGAGCCCAGCGTGCGGGCATGGTTCCACCGTGTCCAGACAATGCCATAGGTGTGCCAGTAGGCCTGGGCATCGGAACCGTCCCGCGGCAGGCGATCCAGACGTTCGTTCATCGGTACATTTCCGAACAGGGTGACGCCCAGCACGGTCACTATGTAGATCGCCGTGCCGGTCAGAACCAGCGGCCGGGCGGCGGCATGTGCCACTTGCCAGGCGGCGACGGAGGCTGCCAGCATGACGGGCACCAGCGCCAGCAGCATGGCCAGAAAGACGGACCGGAACACGGTGCGGTTGATCTGCTGCATGGAGTCCATGCCGCCGGACGGTGCTGCGCGGACGAGGCCGGCCATCACGAAATCGGAAAAGGCCTGGAAAACGCCGCCCACCAGCGCGCTGGACAGGCCAATGGCGAGACAGGCATAGGCAAACAGGTCGAGGGTCATGTCAGGTCTCCTTCAGGGAATTGAAAGCGGGTCAGGGCGAACAGGTTGAGGGCCGCCACGACGAGTTCGATGAGGGCTGCCAGAAGCAGGCTGTCCGAGGGCATGCCGTCCAGGGCCAGGCTGATCAGCCGGGACAGGCCATAGCTGCCGTAGACGGACGCCGACAGGATCAGGCCGGTGCGGGCGAGGCTTCGCTTCACAGCGCCGGCAAGGGCAATCAGCGAGGCAAGGATCAGCAAGCTGCCCGGGGCCCGAATTTCGGACAGGAGGCTGGGATCAGTCCCCAGCGCGATACCGCTGGTTGCGTGAAAGGCATGCGGCAGGAACAGGATCCCCGTTCCGATGGCCAAGCCCATGCTGCCCGACACGGCGAGCAGCGTGCGGGTGAAGGGATGGGTCATGCGGCGTCCCTCCAAAGCGGCGTCCCGGCGGTTTCGCGGGCAAACTCCGAAAAGTCCTTCGGCGGACGGCCCAGGGCCCGCTGGACGCCGTCAGTCAAATATTCGTTCCGGCCGTCCAGAACGTTTGTGAACAGATAATCCAGCAGCCAGACCTGGTCATCCGGTGCGCCGGCCTGGCGCAAACCCTGAAAGAAGTCGTCTGACGGGATGCGGGTGAACTGCACGGCACGGCCTGTTGCAGCCGCCAGGTCTGAGGCGACATCTGCGAAGGTCATGAGGCGCGGGCCGGTCACTTCATAGACTTCACCGGCATGGCCTGTTTCCGTCAGGGCCGCGACGGCGACATCCGCAATGTCATCGGCATCGATGAAGGGTTCCCGGACATTGCCGACCGGCAGGGTGATATTGCCAGACAGGACAAACGGCAGGAATTCACCTTCCGAGAAATTCTGGTTGAACCAGCTGGCCCGGACGATGGTCCAGTCCATGCCGCTCTCCTGGACGATGCGTTCGCTGGCCTGGGCGTCCGGCTCCCCCCGGCCTGACAGCAGCACCAAATGCTTCACGCCGTGCGCGTTTGCGCGCTGCACGAGGGCCCGGATGGCGTCTTTCGCGGCAGGCACAGCAAGGTCTGGCGTGTAGCTGATATAGACCGCGCGCACGCCGGACAGGACTGCATCCCATCCGGCCGGGTCGTGCCAGTCAAAGGCGGGCCGGGCGGCGCGCGATCCGATGCGTGTGTCGATCCCCTTGCCTTTCAGGCGGCTGACAATCCGTCGGCCGGTCTTTCCGGTTCCGCCCAGTACGAGCACCGGCCCGGCATGTTCAATGGGTGTGCGAGGTGTATTTGGCATCGTTCATCTCCTTTGCTTGACACCGTGTAAAGTTGACACGGTGTCAAATGCAGATAACTTGACACTATGTCAAGTGAGAATCCGGAAACCCGCGAAAAAATCATGCGGGCCACCTGGGACCTGCTGGAGAAATCCGGCGGGGCAGGGGTCCGCATGAGCGATATCGCCAAGGCCGCAGGCATCAGCCGGCAGGCCGTTTACCTGCACTTCCCGACGCGGGCAGAGCTGCTGACCTGTACCGCCCGCTACATGGATAATGTCCACAAGGTGGATGAGGCCTTGAAGGCCAGCCGCGCAGCGACCGGCGTCGATCGGCTGGATCTCTGGATCGACGCGTGGGGCGGCTACATTCCGCAGATCCATGGCGTCGGCCGCGCGCTGATCGCCATGCGGGACACCGACGAAGCCGCCGCGGCGGCCTGGACCGACCGCATGCAGGCGGTCCGTCATGGCTGCGAGGCAGCCATACGGGCCGTGGAGGAAGCCGGACGCCTGAAGCCTGGCCTGACACCCGCCCGGGCGACGGACCTGTTGTGGGCGCTGGTCTCGGTGGAGATGTGGGAAAAGCTGCGCTTCGACTGCGGCTGGAGCCAGGCCGACTACATCACCACGCTGCAGGCAATGGCGCGGGACAGTCTGACGAGTTGATCAGATCAGCCCGGCCGATTTCAGGCTGGTGACGCCGCCGGTCCCGGCAATCAGATGATCGTGCACGATGATGTCGAACGGATCGAGCGCGTCGATGAGTTCGCGGGTGATGTCGATGTCCGCGCGGGAGGGCGTCGGGTCACCCGAGGGGTGATTGTGTACAAGGATCAGCGCCGAAGCGTGCAGTTCGAGCGCCCGCCGGGCCACTTCACGCGTATAGACCGGGGCATGATCCACAGTGCCGTGTGCCATGATCTCGTCGGCGATCAGCTGGTTCTTCCGGTCGAGGAACAGGATTCGGAACTGTTCCCGCTTCTCGTGCTGCAACTCCGTCCGGACATAGTCCATGAGGGCCGACCATGACGAAATGGCCGACTTTTTCCGGATCATTTCGCGCGTGGCCCGGGCCTGGAGTTCGGCAATGGCCTTGAGATAGGCGGCGACCGTCTCGCCAACCCCGTCGATCCGTACAAGATCCTCGCCCGGCGCTGCCAGTATGGCCGACAGGCTTCCGAGCCGGGCGTGCAACGCCTTGGCGACGGGTTTCACATCGCGGCGGGGAATAAAGGCCATCAGCAGCACTTCCAGAACTTCATAATCGTCCAGCGATGCCGCTCCACGGGTCAGCAGCTTGCGCCGCAGGCGTTCGCGGTGACCTTTCCAGTGAGGTTCTTCATTTTCGGTGCCCATCAGGGTTGAAAAACCATGAAATCCCGAATTGATAAAGGGCGGATGTTCACGCTTTGTGGCGAGGGACTTTCGTCCGTGGCATTGCTTCGGTAGTCTGCGGGCGGGACAATCCGTGGGAGGACATCACAATGCAACTGAAACCGGCCCTGATGGGCGCTGCGATCCTGGCACTTCCGGCCTGCATGACCGGATCACACGGTCATGGTCACGGGCATCCGCACATGCATGGGCCGGATGGCGCCATGCTGCACGCGCACCAGGACAAGATCGTTGTCGATGGTGCGGGCGACGAGGTGGACAATCCGTTCCATCCAATCCGCCTTCTGCTGTCATCGGAAGAAACGGCCGGAGATGTCACGGTGTACGAGTTCGTGCTGCCGCCGCGCAGCCCCGGATCGCCGCCGCACACGCACACGCGGGAGGACGAGTATTTCTATGTCGTGTCGGGCGTGCTGACGATCATGTCCGGTGACCAGATCCAGTCGCTGTATCCCGGCGATTTCGCGGCGCTGAACCGGGGCAATACCCACATGTTCTGGAATGCGAGTGACGAGACCACGAAGCTGATCATGACCACGACGGGGGGCTCGTTTGAAGGCTTCATGAACAGTGTTGCGCCGCGTCTGGCGGAGGCGAAGCCGGATTCCGCCGAAGCTGCCGGCGCGGTGATTGGCCAACTGGCGTCGGAATACGGCATCACGATTGCGATGGAGAAGATGCCGCCGGAAGCTGCGCCCTTTTACGGGCCGCCTCCGACCGGGGACCCGGCGCGCTAGATCTCGACCTTGTGGGGCTGGTGCCAGCCCTTCGGAGACGAGGTGAAGATTTCCACGCCGTCTTCAGTGACGCCTACGGAGTGTTCGTATTGCGCCGACAATTGGCGGTCGCGGGTCACGGCGGTCCAGCCATCGGGCAGGATCGCAGCGTCCTTGCGGCCGAGATTGAGCATCGGCTCCACGGTGAAGAACATGCCGGGCCTCAGTTCGGGCCCGGTATTGTAGGCGGCAGAGTGGATGACATTGGGCTCGTCATGGAACAGGCGCCCAAGGCCATGGCCGCAGAAATCCTCGACGACGGACATGCGGTTCAGGCGGGCGACCTCGGATATGGCGCCCCCGATATCGCCGAACCGCTTGCCGGGGCGGATCTGGGCGAGACCTGCCATCAGGGCTTCATAGGTCACGTCCATCAGGCGCTCGGCCTTCCGCTTGACGGCGCCGACACCGTACATGCGGGAATGGTCGCCATGCCATCCATCAAGGATCAGGGTGACATCGATGTTTGCAATGTCGCCTTCCTTCAGGGGCTTGGGCCCGGGAATGCCGTGACAGATAATGTGGTTCAGTGAAATGCAGCTGGCATGGCGATAGCCGCGATAGCCGATCGTGGCGGAGGTTGCGCCATGGTCCATCACGAATTCGCGGACCAGATTGTCGAGATGTTCGGTCGTGACGCCGGGTTTCACTTCCGGCACCAGCATGTCGAGACATTCCGCAACCAGCCGTCCAGCCTTGCGCATGCCCTCGAAGCCCTCGGCATCGTGAATGCGGATTTCGCCCGTGCGCATCGGCAGCAGGAGGGAGGTGTCGGTCATCAATCGGGGCCTTTCGAGGCGGAAACGGTCGGGAGTTTCAGCCTAGATAGCAATTTCCCCGTCAGACTTCCACCTCGCCGCCTGCGACGGGCCGCGCCCCGTTATTGGAGCTGCGTGCCGAGGCTGATCTCGATGGCGCCCAGAGCCACGGACATCGGACAGCCGGTCTTCGCTTTTTCGGCCAACGCCTCGAATGTGTCGGCGTCGATTCCGTCAATCGCTGCGGTCAGCGTCAGGGCGCTGCGGGTGATACGGAATCCGCCACCATCTTTCGGCTCGACGGTGACAATGCATTTTGTGTCAAGATCGGTGGCAGGCGTGCCATTCTGTGCCAGCAGATGCGACAGCTGCATGGTGAAACAGCCGGCATGGGCCGCTGCCAGCAATTCCTCGGGATTGGTGCCGGACTTGCCGTCTTCATCCTCGAAACGGGCCTTGAAAGAATATCCGTGATCACTGAGCGCCCCACTTTGTGTGGTGAGCGAGCCTTTTCCGTCAGTCAGGTCTCCGGACCAATGGGCGGTGGCGTGGCGTTTCATGAGGGATCCCTTTTGATCAATTGCGTCTCACCCTGTTGCAATGCGTACCCCTGCAAAGCGTTCCGACTTGGCGGGCTGGTCGGATGGTGCCATTTATTCGGTCATGACCCATGCCTCACCCACTGCCGCCGTATTGCTGATCGGCGACGAACTTCTGTCTGGCCGGACGCGCGACATCAATCTTCAGCAGATCGCGGCCTATCTTGCGCCGCTGGGCATTCCCGTCCGGGAAACGCGCATCGTGCCGGATGTGGAGGAAGAGATTGTGGCGGCGGTGAATGCGCTGCGGGAAAAATATACCTATGTCTTCACGACAGGCGGCATCGGCCCGACCCATGATGACATCACCGCCGATGCGATTGCGAAGGCCTTCGGGGTGGAGATTTCCGAACATCCGGAGGTCAGCGCCATGCTGGCGGAGCGCTACCGGCTGATGGGAACGGATTACACGCCGGCCCGCCGCCGGATGGCGCGCATTCCCCACGGCGCCAAAATCGTGGCCAATCCCGTATCCGGCGCGCCCGGATTCCAGACCGGGAACGTCTTCACGCTGGCGGGAGTGCCTTCGGTGGCGCGTGCCATGCTGGAGGATATCGGGCCCAGGCTGGAGACCGGCGCGGTGATCCACAAGGTGACCATTCGGGGCAGGGGCCTGCGCGAAGGGGATATTGCCGAACCGCTGGCCGCACTGGCGCAGGACATGCCGGAGGCCGCATTCGGCTCCTATCCCTGGTTTCGGGGCATCGGGGACAATGGCGTCCACCTCGTGGCCAGCACAACCAGGGATACGCTGATCCCCTTGATCACTGACCGGCTTGAGGCGATTATTTCCGCAACCGGCGTCCAGCCGGAACGCGTGGAGGACGCCAACGCATGAAATTCCTGGCCCGCACCCCGGTGATCTGGATCAGCTTCGTCGCGATGCTGGTGATCGGCGCCGGGTTCGGCCTGTGCCGTCCGGTCGTGGGCGGGGCTTTCCTGGACATGACGTCCGACCCGGATACGGCCCGCAACATCATTGCCGCGATGACTGGCGCCCAGCGCACCGCCCATGCCTGGGTGACGGTGCTGCTCGATACCGCCTATCCGCTCGCCTATGGCGGATTTCTGGGCGGGCTGGCCCTGCGCTTCTTCGGGCGGTTCGGCCGCTATGCCGCGTTGCCCGCGCTGGGCGTGGTGATTGTGGACCTCACTGAAAACCTCGTTCAGGTGCTGGCGCTGGCCGACTGGGCCGATGCATTGGATGCCAAGGCCTGGCTGACGCCGCTGAAATTCGGCCTGTTTTTCCTTGCGACCGGAATCGCCATCCTTGCGCTGGGGATCGGCCTGTTGAACCTGATCCGGAAACGCGCCGCCTGAACGTGATCGGCTGTTGCGGCCAGATCGCCGCAACGTCAGGCATGGTCCTGTTGCCTGCGTCCCGCTAAGAGTGGCGCAGAGGAAAACAGGAGGATCCCATGGCGGAAGACATTGTGAAGGTCGAACTGGACGGCCCGGTCGCGCTGGTCACGCTGAACCGGCCCGACGCCCTGAACGCCCTGAACCGGGCCCTGCGTGCCGAGATTGTCAGCGTGTTCAACGAGCTGAAGCAGAATGAGGAGGTTCGCGCCGTCGTGCTGACGGGGGCGGGGCGTGCCTTCACCGCCGGGATCGACCTGAAGGAAGCCGGCCAGACCGGCTTTGCCCTCGGCGCCGATGAAGACTCCAGATCCATCGACATGGCCCGCGCGCTGGCCGACTATCCGTGGCCGATCATTGGCGCGATCAATGGCTTTGCCATTACCGGCGGCTTCGAGTTGGCCCTGATGTGCGATGTGTTGCTGGCCTCGGAGCACGCCAAGTTCGCAGACACACATGCCCGCGTGGGCATCGTGCCGGGCTGGGGCCTGTCGCAGAAGCTGTCGCGCCTGATCGGCATCAGCCGCGCGAAGGAATTGTCCTTCACCGGCAATTTCCTGGATGCCCACACGGCCGAGCGCTGGGGCCTGGTCAACCGGGTGTACGAAGCCGATGAACTGGTGCCGGCCGCTATGAAGCTGGCGCACGATATGTGCAGCTCACAGCCGGATCTCCTGAAACAGTACAAGGCGCTGATCGATGACGGCTACGGGATGAATTTCGCCGCCGCCCTCAAGGAAGAGGTCAAGCGTTCAATCGCGCATTCGGAATCGGTCACGGCAGACGCCGTGGAAGAGGCCCGCAAACAGGTCACCGCGCGCGGCCGCGACCAGCAGGGATAGGCATGATGAGAGACGTTGTAATCTGTGAACCCGTCCGCACGGCTGTTGGCGGCTTTGGCGGCGCCTTCAAGACGGTGCATGCGCACGAAATGGCGGCCCATGTTGTCCGTGAGCTGATGGTGCGTACGAAACTGCCGGCCGAGGCCGTGGAGGACTGCATCTTCGCGCAATGCTATCCCACCATGGAGGCCCCGGCCTTCGGCCGCATGATTGCGCTGGATGCCGGGCTAACCACGTCCACCGGCGGTTACCAGATCGACCGGCGCTGCGGCTCGGGCCTGCAGGCGGTGATCAATGCGGTGATGCAGGTCGCCACCGGTGCAAATGATGTGATCATTGCGGGCGGGGCGGAGAGCATGTCGAACGCGCCATTCTTCTCCATCGACATGCGATGGAACATCAAGGGCGACGGGCTGATGCTGCATGACGGCCTGTCGCGCGGGCGCTACACGGCGGGCGGCAAGCATCATCCGGTGCCGGGCGGCATGATCGAGACGGCGGAAAACCTCCGCCGCGACTACCAGATCACGCGCGAGGCGCAGGACCAGTTCGCCTATGATTCCCACATGAAGGCTGCCGCGGCACAGAAGGATGGAAAGTTTGCGGAGGAAATCATTCCGTACACCGTGAAAGGCCGCAAGGCGGACACGGTGGTGGACGCAGACGAGCATATCCGGGCGGATTCCTCGCTGGAGAAACTGTCCACGCTGCGCGCCATTCGTGGCAAGGTGGATGATCAGGCGACCGTGACGGCGGGCAATGCCTCCGGCCAGAACGACGGCGCGGCGGCCTGTATCGTGTGTACGCGCGAAGCGGCCGAGAGATACGGGCTGAAGCCGCTCGGGCGCCTCGTGTCCTGGTCAGTGGCCGGGGTCGGCCCGGAAGTCATGGGTATTGGCCCGGTGCCATCCACGCAGAAGGCGCTGAAGACGGCGGGGCTGGACCTGAAGGATATTGACGTCATCGAGTTGAACGAGGCCTTTGCCGCGCAGGTGCTGGCCTGTACCAAGGCACTCGACTTTTCCGATGACGACATGGAGCGCCTGAACGTCAATGGATCCGGCATTTCGCTCGGCCATCCCGTCGGCGCGACCGGCGTGCGGATCCTGACGACGATGCTGCGCGAAATGGACCGCCGCGAGGCGCGCTATGGTCTGGAGACGATGTGCATCGGCGGCGGGCAGGGGCTCGCCGCTGTGTTCGAACGCGTCATTTAGGCTGTTCCTTCCGAGCGGATCACAGTCTATTTCGTGCAAAGACGGTCAGCAGCGGTGGCGTGAGCAGATTATCTGTGATCGTTCCTTTTCATATCTTCTGCGTAATCACTAGGTGGATCCGGAAGATATGCTTCGTTGCTGCGAATTTGTGACAGTTCTCGTTCTAGCTCTGTCCTACATCTTGCGCAGTCGGTTGCGCCTAGAACAGCGCATTCAGATTCACCATCTGCCCATGCGCAAGCTAGAAAGACTGCTTGAATGTACACTAGAGGCGCTTTTCTATTAACGCGTATCCATTTAATTGCGTCGTATGCTGCGGTAATATTTCGGACGTAGGCACTTCGATGCCACAATCGAATAGCTTGCTCATCATATGCCCCCCGACGGATTTGAATTGAGAGATTTTCCAGAATGTTGAGATAGTTTATGACCTTTTGATAGTCGTCCTCGAGAATACTGTATTCTCTTTCCAAATCTTTTCTTTCGCTCTCTGCTTTCTGGCGACTTTCATCATCAGTATAGTTTTTCCCATTTTGCTCTGCTTGCTTCAGAGCTTCTTGGGTCGCGTCGAGTGTCTCGAAGAGATGAGTGAAGCTATCCATGCCTTTTACCGGAGGCTTCGAGTCGCGTAGCTCAGCAAACTTTCTTCTTGCCGCAAGAAATTCACCGTCTGTTTCTAAACGCAAAATGAGATCAGCTGCAGCAAGTCGACGCTGAGAACCGGTTATCTGTTGGCCGTTTTTAATCGCCTGTTCAAAACTATTTAGCGCTGTCTTTAATTGCCACCAAACTAGAAGAAGGGTGCCCAATCCAACTATCGACGAAATTATAACTGGTATCCAAATCTCCCAAGGATTCCCGATAACCTCGACTTGAAGTATTTCTCTCTCCAAAGCCGCAAGAAACGCGCGCTCAATTTCTTCGTTCATCACAGGATCGCCTCCCTGTTGGATACAAAAAAGCCCCGGACTTTCGTCTCGGGGCTTCTCGCGACCGTTGTGACAGTCAAGCTTTGGGGTGGGTTAGTCCCAGCCCTCTTTAACCTCTGCCATTTCGGCCTCCGAAATTAAAAATCCCCTGTTGGCACGGAGGATTTGAATGTTCTTCGCCCCCCCGGTTAGTGGATTTGTTAGCAACATGGTAGTCATATGACAAGCCTCCTATCTCGGTATGCAGTTGGTTATACCTACTGTCGGCGCACACCTGAGCCAGTTCGTTGTAAGCATAGTTCCTGCCGATTACCGGTGTATTACCAATAAACGCGCGATTGGCAGGCAAAAATACGGATGTAACTGAGGTGATTATGTGAAAAGAATGTTGTTCTCGGTTCATGTCGGGTTTCAATTGATGTTATGCCAGACCAACTTTCCTAGATGGTAATTGTTCCACTTTTACACACCTCCATATGCGACGGATTCGGCTGTCTCACCAATGCGCGACAACATGAATATGACTATGTAAGTTGGGAAATGAAGAGCCGAACATCGGCGCCGCGGGCGTGGCGAAATTGGTATACGCAAGGGACTTAAAATCCCTCGGCCGCAAGGCCTTGCCGGTTCGAGCCCGGCCGCCCGCACCAGACCGGTTCCTGTAGCTACGACAGCACGACCCGAAAATCCCGCCATTGGTACATGATTTGCATGTTTCTCGCCTGAAGGGAGAAATGTCATGTATCCAGCCATCCTGTCCTGCCGCCGTCCCGAAGTGCAACTTGTCCGCCTGTCCGGCGCGGCCCTGCCAACACCGAAACAGCGCGTTTCATGTCAATCCGGCATGAAACCTATCCAGACTTTCGGGGAACAAAAAGCGGGCTTCGTTCATAGCTAGAGGGCAACACACGACACCTTCAGAAGGACACGCCCTCATGTTTCGCGCTCTTATCGCCTCCACCGCACTTGCCCTGACTGCCCTGCCGGCATTGGCAGGACCGGAAGCGGAAGCCGTCATTGAAGGCGCCGCCAAACACATTGCCGACCCGGCAAAAGGGCGCGAAACCCTGCGCCAGTCCATGGATCTCGACACGGTCGCCAATTTCACGCTGGGCAAGTATGCCCGCCGCGTATCAGACACTGACCGGGCCCGCTTTGCCGAGGCATTCGAGACCTATTTGCTGGAAAGCTTCGAGGAACAGCGTGACAGGTTCCGCGCCGCTGAAATCACCGTTTTGGGATCAAAGGATCGCAAGCCGGGCGACTCAATCGTAGAGACGCGCGTTCAGCGCCCCGGCGAAGCCCCGCAAACCGTGCGTTGGCGCGTGATCGAGAAGAATGGCGAATGGCGCGTCGTGGATGTCGAAGTTCTGGGCCTGTGGCTGGCCATCGAACAGCGCGCCCAGATCGCCGCCATCATGGACCGCCCGCGCGCGACGATTGACGACGCCATCGCTGCGCTCGATTCCTGATTTCGGTCAGGCGGCTTCCTCGACAATTTCGTCGTCCAGGTCTTCTGCCCGGTCCTGACGGTCGGAGGCATCCCCGATTGTAAACAGATCGGCTTCGCGGCTGAGCCAGCCGGCGAGGTCCTCATCCGGTATGCCCAGAATGCGGAGCATGTCGGCCACCATCTCGATGCCCTTCGGTTCGCTGGCGACGAGATGGGCCCTCATGTTCAGTTCCAGATGCCGGTCGAGATCGTGCAGGCTTTCCACGGCAACCAGTCGGACCAGGTCCGGGAAGCGGCGCGTGATCGAGGGGGTGACTTCCTTCGACACCGCATAGCGGGCCTTGCCGAGCACCACGGCGCGCGCATTGCTGCCGCCAACCGCATCGATCAGTTTCATGTTCGAGGCATCCCCGAACGAAACATTGTAGCCATCCGCCACGGCGGCCAGGAAACGGTCCGGGTCACTGTCGGTGGCAATGTAGGGAATGTTGAAATCCACCAGCGCGTCCACCGCCAGCCGGCCTGCCGGTGACATGCCGATGACGAGGACCGGGCGCTCGCCGGCCGGTTCGCTGGAGGTCTCCATCGTGACCTGTTTGCGGCGGGCGAGTTCCCGCGACAGCTTTCCGCCCAGAATGGCCCAGCTGGGGGCAAGCGCCAGCGACAGGGCGATCGCTGCGATCAGGCTGCTCATCAGGGCAGGGGGGAAGTTTGACGTGACGGCTCCCAGCGACAGGATCACCAGGGTGAATTCCGAGCCTTGCGCCAGCAGCGTGCCAAGTTGCATGGCCCCCGGAATGCTCCAGCCATTGAGGCGAGCGGCGACATAGCCCAGCACGGATTTGACGATCAGGATGCCGAAGGCCGCGATCACGACCAGCGGCAGGTTGCGCAGCAGGGCAGGCAGGTCGATGGCCAAGCCGACACTGATGAAGAAGAAGGACAGGAGCAGACCGCGGAAGGGGCCCATCTCGGTCTGGACCTGGTGGCGGAACGGCGTGCCCGAGACGGCGAGACCCGCCAGGAATGCCCCAAGTGTCAGGGACAGGCCGATCATGGCGGTGGCACAGGCCGCAGCCAGCACCAGCAGAAGGGTAAATGCCGTGAAGGCCTCATCATTGCGGGTTGCGGCCAGTGTGCGGAAGACGGGATTGAGCAGATAGCGCGAGAACAGCATGGCCGCGCCGAACGCGATGAGGGCCTGGATCAGGGCGAGTCCGAGCGAGGCGGCCAGCGGCACCGCGCCGCCATTGAGCAGCGTGTCGGAGACCAGCCCCGCGAGACCGGCCGCGCCGGTTTCGCCTTCGCCGAGCGATGTGGCAAAGATCATCAGGAAGATGGCGACAATGTCCTGGAAGATCAGGACATGGGTGGCCGTGCGGCCGATGGGACAGGAATTCTGCCCCCGTTCGGTCAGGATGCGGGCCACAACGGCGGTGGAGGACAGGCCGAGGCTGAGGCCGACCGCGATGGCGAAGGGCCAGGACACGCCCAGCATGTAGAGCGCGCCAGCACTGAGCAGGCCGGTCAGGACAAGATGCATCGGTGCAAGGCCCAGCAAATCGCCCCGGCTTTCCTTCAGCTCGCGCAGCGAGACATGCATACCGATATCGAACAGGAGAAAGACCACGCCGAGTTCGGCCAGGAGATGGGTGCCGCCGCTCTCATGAATCAGGTCCAGCATGCCAGGGCCGATCAGGATGCCAGCCAGCAAATAGCCGACAATGGGGCTGAGATTGAACGCCCGGGACGCCAGTGCAGCGGCCGCGCCGAAGCCCAGCAGGGTGATGGCGGGGACAAGGGCACCAACGGCGTCGGCGGGGCTCATTTCAGCGGCCATGCAATGGATCTTTCGTCGGGATTCCTGTCGCCTCCAAGGTAAGGGTGATCTGCCAAAAATAAAGGCCGCCGGTTCGACAGTGAACCAGCGGCCTTCACCAGACCACGCACGAAGGAGGGCAAAGTCTCGCGCGCGATTTGAGAAGAAGTGCGGTGCGAGCCCTAGAGGCTCTTCGCGATGGTCAGGACAACGCGCTCATCGGCAATGCCCGTATCGTCGATGTCGGTATCCCAGTAACGCAGGTCCAGATCGATGCCGACCGGCGTGGTGTAGGTGCCGCCCAGCGACCAGTTGGTGTAGTCGCCGCCGCCATCAAAGGAATAGTTGCCGACCGAGACATCCGCTGCGAACACGTCCGTGAAGGCATACCCCGCAGAGCCTTCAATGTAGATGTTCTCATTGTCCGGGTCCCAATAGACCGCGCCGCCGACTTCCACGCCGCCTTCGAAGGCGTAGCCCAGAGCGGCCTGCAGTTCGACGAAGTCGAGGTCTTCATCGTCCGAGTCCGGATAGGAGTAGTAGATGACTCCGAGATCCCAGGAAACGCCATTGGCGAACTCGCTGGCCACACCGGCATAGAAGTCGAGTTCGACATTGGTGTCGGAGCCGTCTTCGAAGTCGACATTCGACGCCCAGGTGCCGGCATAGAAGATGCCGTTGGCGTAGTCGAAGCCGCCGGAGATGGCCATGTCCTCATTGGACTGGGACACACCGCGCCACACATAATCCGTGCTGAGAGCGACGTTGCCCGACCATTCTCCCTCGGCAGCCGCCGTGCCGGCCACTGCCAGCATTGCTGCGACTGCTACCCCTGCGCGTAAAAGCTGTTGTTTCATGATTTTATTCCCCGTTGTTGAATCGCGCTGTTGCCAGCGCCGTAACCACGATGACGCGGCTTGAACGGGGATCGGAAACAAAATTATGGAGGTCGCGGGACCTCTGGCGGATCGCCAGCATTTTGTGCACGCAGTGGCGACTATGCCTGAGCTTTGTGCGAGCCGCTTCCGCCTAGCGAGCGGTCAGCGGCGCATAGCCCAGATGCGTCCCGGCATCGACCAGCAGCGTCTCTCCGGTGACATGGCGCGAGGCGTCCGTCAGGAAGAAAAGGGCAGCATCTGCAATGTCGTCGGGGCCGCTGGCGGCGTTCAACGGTGTTGCAGCGGCAACAGACGCCTCCATCCGGCGGTACTGGTCTTCATCCATCTTGTCCTTGAACCAGCGCGTGCCGATGAAGCCCGGACAGATGGCGTTAACCCTGATGGCCGGGGCCAGGGCCCGGGCCAGGGACAGGGTCATCGTGTTGAGCGCGCCCTTGGTGGCGGCATAGGCAACGGACGAGCCGATTCCGGTCACGCCGGCGATGGAGGAGGTGTTGAGCACGGCGGCGGACCGCCCGGTCTGGCGGTGGCTTTCCACCAGAAGCGGCTTGCAGGCCTGCATCATCAGGAACGGGCCGGCGACATTCACCGCATAGAGATTCAGGAAGTCCTCGCGGGTCAGCGCGTCGAGATCGGCATGGTCGCGGGCATGTTTGGTCGTGCCCGCATTGTTGACCAGAATGTCCAGCCGACCGGCCTGTGCGGCGGCGTCCGCCAGTGTCCGGCAGCCCTCTTCGGTCGACACGTCCGCCTGAACAAGACGGGATTGTGAGCCCAGCGCCTGGCAGTCTGCGGCAGTCGCTTCGCCATCCTCAACCGACCGGGCGCAATTGATGATCACGTCCGCGCCCCGCTCGGCCAGTTTCAGCGCGATCGAACGTCCCAGACCGGTGGCCGATCCGGTGACGATGGCGGTGCGGCCGGCAAGGTCTTTCGGTTGTGTCATCTCTGTCTCTCCCTGTCGTTTCTGATTGGCGCGACTGTAGGGGGCGATCAATAATGGTGGCAACAGGTTTCACGCTTTTCGGCAAGAAAGCCGAAACCCATGATTGCTAGGGCTTGTCGTGAAACGGAGACTGTCTGCCATGGCGCCTGCGGCGAGCCGAATTTTCCAGAAACTCCAGTCCACGGCGCACCGCTCGCGGGAAGATGCCCGGCAGGTCGCCATGGAAATGTGTTCCCGGGAACCGAAGAATGATGCCGAAGCCGCCGCGCTGCTGGATTTCAATGCGCGCCTGAAGAGCGATGATCCGGAGTGGGATCACCGGTTCACGAATGTCATGGCAGACTATGTGCTGGCGCGTGACGGCGCGCTGGGGACGCTGACCCAGGCCAATCTGGACTGGCTGCAGGCGCGGGCCATGCCGTCCGGCGGCGCGCCCAATCGCAATCTGATGCGCCTGTTGGCGCGGCTTCTCAAAAAGGCCGAAGAGGTGCCGGCGGGCTATGGGCGTCAGGTGCTGGCCTGCCTGTGCGACCAGATGGTGCGCGATGGCGGCGCGCGGGCTGACATGGTGGCCCTGGTCGACAAGGTGCTGGCGCGGGGCGGCACGCCCGACGCGCCCTGGATCAGCCAGTGGGAGGCGGCGCTTCTTCTGCGGGCGCAGGACCGGCTGTCCGCCTGCGAGAATGATCCGGTCTGGGCCAGGCTGTTTGCGCGGGCGCTGGGCAATCACTTGCTGATGCGGGCCCATCCCAATCCGGACAGCGAGCGTCATGCGCTGAGCCGCAGATGCTGGCTGGATCCGCAGGACGACCATCCCGGGCGCTATGTCGGCTGTCTCGCCGTGGGGCTCGACCGGGGGGCCTGGTTTGAGCGACTTGGTGACGGTGATGCGGCCGACGAAGCGCGGCAGGTGGCCAGTCTTGCGGCGATCCGGGCCTCGGCAGGCAAGCCGGAGCGCGGGCATTGGTGGAGCAAGAATCCGGCCCCGCCTGCGCCCGACAGTCCGGGGCAGGCCCTTATTGACTTCCTGAACCGCGAAGCGCCAGGTTTGCTGGACGGCCTGATCGTCGCCGCGCGCTGACAGGGAGACCATCGCCATGCTCATGCTGAACCTGCTCGTGGGGGGCGTGCTGGTGGCGCTTGCCTTTGCCATTCACTTTGCAGGACTGGTCGGCCTTTCGGCCTTGATCCGACGTCGCAGCGCGGCGCATGTGAATTTCTCGACCCTGGCGGGGCAGGGAATGGGAATTTTCTTCATCCTGATGAGCCTGTTCGCGCTGCATTCCGTCGAGATCTGGCTGTTCACCGTGGCCTATCTGTTGCTCGGCGTGTTCTCCGATGTCGAGACGGCGGTCTATTATTCCACCACCACCTTCACGACAGTCGGCTTCGGCGATGTTGTCGTCGACAAGGATTGGCGCATGCTTGGCGCGGCGGAATCGGTCATCGGCTTTCTGCTGCTCGGCTGGTCGACCGCCTTCCTCGTCTCCATCTCGGCCCGTGTGCGGGCTTTCGAGGCGCGGATCGAGCAGCTGGACGATCCAGACTAGGCCGTCTCTGTGGCGGGCTTCGCCAGGAAGCGCGCTCCGGCCACCGCCAGCCCGACCAGGATCAGGCCGCCCAGGACGAGGGTTTCGGGCCTTGCGCCCAGATATTCGAAATACTGGGTGTAGCCATGGATCGTCAGGAACACGATGGACGTGATCGACAGGAAGCTGTTGCGCCGAGATGTGGCAATCACAGCCGTGAGGGCGCCGATCCAGCCCAGCGTGAACACATGATCCGGGATCGTCATGGCCGCATCCCGCCAGTCGGAACGGTCTGACCAGCGCTGCGGCGCGAACCAGTGCTCGCCGATCCGGTCGCCCCAGAGCGAGCCGACCCAGAACGCAAAATTTACCATGAACATGGCCGTGCGCGCAGCGACCGTGACCAGATTCTGCCATGCCGCGCCAAGCTTGCCACGGGCATGATAGAGGCCGCCTGCCAAGAGGCCGAAGATCAGGATGGTGAGGGTCGGCTCCTCTACGAACAAGGCGTAACTGGCATGCCAATAGCCCGTGCCGGATCCAAGTATCGCGCCCAGCGACAGGACGGCAAAGGCGCCCAGCAGGGCAGAGCGGAACCAGACGGCGGAGGCCGTCATGATGAGGGCGATCAGCAGTGTCGGCAGCGTGCCGTCCTCGACATGCTGGAATTCCCATCCCACCCAGCCGGCCAGGCCCAGCGTGCCCATCAGCGTCAGGGCCATGCCGAGTGCTTTCAGGGAATTGCCGCGCGCGCTGCGCCGCAGGCCTTCCGCTCCGCCGAGCGCGAAAAGGGCCAGGACGAGGCCGGTCAGCGCATTCGGAACCAGCGCAATCGTGCCGCCCGCCACCGAAATGGCGCCGAAGATCAATAGCAGGTTCACCAGAAGGCCATTCTTTTGATCAGGCAGGGCAAGGGCCCGCAGGCGGGTGGCTTCGGCGGCGTCCAGCCGGCCATTCGTGACCAGGGCATCAAGGTCCAGCACAATCCGGGACATGGGTTCGATCTCCTAATTAGTGAGCGCTTACTAACATACGTGCGTCACCCTGACAACCCACTTCACCTATGGGAATTGTGGACATCTGTTTTCGGTCGGCTTAGTGCAGTCGCTGAAAGAGTTTACAGTGGATCGAGGCAGCATGTTCAAAAAGATTCTGATCGCCAACCGGGGGGAAATCGCCGTTCGGGTCATCAACACCTGTCGACGGCTGGGCGTGAAGACTGTGGTCGTCTATTCGGATGCCGATGCGAATTCGATGGCCGTCGAGATGGCGGACGAGGCCGTGCATATCGGCCCGTCCCCGGCAGCGGAATCCTATCTGGTTGCCGACAAGATCATCGACGCCGTGCGCCAGACCGGCGCCGAGGCGATCCATCCCGGCTTCGGCTTCCTGTCCGAGAATCCGGCCTTCGCCAAGCGTCTCGAGGAAGAGGGCATCGGCTGGATCGGGCCGAACGCCTATGCCATCGACGCCATGGGTGACAAGATCAGCTCCAAGAAGCTTGCCGCCGAGGCTGGCGTGTCCACCGTGCCAGGCCATATGGGCCTGATCGAGGACACGGCCGAAGCGGTGAAGATCTCCCGCGAGATCGGCTATCCGGTCATGATCAAGGCGTCTGCAGGGGGCGGAGGCAAGGGCATCCGCGTGGCCGCAAATGACAAGGAGGTCGAAGAAGGCTTCCCGGCGGTGCGCGCCGAGGCGAAATCCTCCTTTGGCGATGATCGCGTCTTCATCGAGAAATTCATTCTTGAGCCACGCCATATCGAGATCCAGGTGCTGGGCGACAAGCACGGCAATTGCATCTTCCTGAACGAGCGCGAATGCTCGATTCAGCGCCGCAACCAGAAAGTCATCGAGGAAGCGCCCTCGCCGCTGCTCGACCCCGAAACGCGCAAGAAAATGGGCGAACAGGCCGTCGCGCTGGCCAAGGCCGTGAACTATGACAGTGCCGGTACGGTGGAATTCGTGGCGTCCGGCGCAGACAAGGGCTTCTACTTCCTCGAAATGAACACCCGTTTGCAGGTGGAGCACCCGGTGACGGAAATGATCACCGGTGTCGACCTGGTGGAGCAGATGCTGCGCGTTGCCTATGGCGAGAAGCTGAAGCTCAAGCAGTCCGACATCAAGATCAATGGCTGGGCCGTCGAAAGCCGCGTCTATGCCGAAGACCCGTATCGCAACTTCCTTCCGTCCATCGGCCGCCTGAAGCGCTTCCACGCGCCGGAGCAGGGCCCACTGGCGGGCGGAGAGGTGCGGATGGATTCCGGCGTTCGCGAAGGCGACGAGATTTCCATGTTCTACGACCCGATGATCGCCAAGCTGATCACCTGGGGCAAGGACCGCGATGCCGCGCTGGACGTGCATGGCGAGGCGCTCGACCGGTTCCACATCGAAGGCATTCAGGACAACATGCCCTTCATCGCGGCCGTGGTTGACGAAAAGCGTTTCCGCTCGGGCAAGATCACGACCGCCTATATCAAGGACGAGTTCCCCGATGGCTTTGACGGCGTGCCGCCGACCGCCGAACAGGAAACCCAGCTGATCTGCGCCGCGGCCTATGTGCACGGCTTCTTCTCGCGCCGCGCCGCCGACACCAGCGGCCGGATCGCGCCGACACCTGAAGCCCGCAAGGATTGGGTCGTCATCCTGGGCGACACGCACCATCCAGTGACGCTGGAACTGGGCGACGCCGGAGAAGCCGAGATCACGATCAATGGCGGCAAGCCCCACACGCTGGTAACGCCCTGGCATCCGGGCCAGCACCTCGTCGAGGGCCTGCTGGACGGCGAGCCCTTTGCCGTGAAATTTGCCGACCGGACCGAAGGCTATCTGTTCCGTCATCGCGGCGTTGCCGTGCGCGCGCTGGTCTGCACCCCGAATGTGGCAGACCTGCATGCCCGCCTGCCGGAAAAGGAAAAGCCGGACACGTCCAAACTGATCATCTCGCCGATGCCCGGCCTTGTCGTCTCCATCGATGTGGAAGTCGGTCAGGAAGTGCAGGAAGGCGAAGCGGTCTGCGTGGTCGAGGCCATGAAGATGCAGAACATCATCCGCGCCGAGGCCGATGGCACCGTGAAGGCGATCAATGTCGCGGCTGGTGACAGTGTGGCCGCCGACGAGATCATGGTCGAATTCAGCTAGGCGAACCCCGCCACCGGCGGCGTTCATTAACCCTGTCCTAACCAAATTGGCGGCGAATCCGCCGGTATGGGGCAGGGGGCAGCTTAACGAGTCTTCCCTTGACCTTCACATCCCCGCGCCGAAAATGCGCGGACTTTCATGGTGAAAGCAATTCAAGGGGGCCGAGCATGGTCAGTATGCCAGACGCAGTAAAAATGTTCTTCACGCGCTATGTGGATTTCCAGGGCCGGTCACGGCGCTCGGAATACTGGTGGGTGGTTCTGTTCAACTACATCGTCATCGGCGTGCTGTACGCCGTTCTGTTCACGATTGGCGGCGTATCGCTCGAAGGATCTGGACAGCCAAATGCGCTCGGAATGATCGCAGGACTGCTGGTCTTGGTGTATGGCCTTGCCACAATTATTCCAGGCATTGCGATCGCCGTGCGACGTCTTCACGACAGAAACATGTCAGGCTGGTTCCTGCTTCTCGGGCTTCTGTGCATCATTCCATTGATCGGGTTCATCGTGGCAATCGGCTTCATTGTTGTCTTCGCCCTGCCAGGCACGGTCGGACCGAACAAGTACGGTCCTGATCCGAAAGGCGGCGTTGCGGCGGATACCTTCGCCTAAATCCCTGTCCCGAACGGGTTTTCAGAAGAGCCGGACGCAGGCGTCCGGCTCTTTTTTGTTGCATGGTTTTATCGTTTATTGATAAGAACTCGAAACACGCTGCCCCATCGCATGCCGGGCTGAACATCTGATCGGGAGACTGAACCCCATGGACATGAAACATGTCCTTCTGTCGTCAAAAGGCCGGATCGGCCCGCGCATTTTCCTGCGCGGCCTGATTGTGCTGACGGCGGTCTTCATCCTCGTCCAGATGGCGGGGAATTTCCTCTCGCCGCTGTTCGGCCTGCTCGCCTATCCGATGGTCTATGCCTATGCCTGCCTGTTTTCCAAACGGCTGCACGATGCCGGGCATTCCGGCTGGCTGTTTCTCCTGTTCCTGCTTGGCTATTTCGTCGCCAACATGGTCATCACCGGCCTGTTCCTGCCGATCCTGTCGCCGGTGGCGTTCGAGGCCTATTCGGTGTTCGGGCAGGACCTTGCCGGCCTGATGGAAGCCATGCGCACGCAATCGGAAGAGTTCGAGCATCTGACCGCTCTGCCCACCCAGTCCAGCCTGCTGCTGACCACGCTGACCAGCTTCCTGCTGACTTCGGCGCTGCTGGGTTTCATCGCCTCCCGGCTGCCATCCGATCCGGGCCCGAACCGTTACGGCCCGCCACACGCATCTTCCGCCCCCCATTCCTGACCGCCCCGAAGGACCGCCCCGGCATGACCCATCACACCACCACCGCCATCGACCCGCACCGCCCCTGGATCCGCGACGAGCGCGATGATCCGTCCCGGATGGACTGGGCGCAGACGCTGTTCAATCCGCTGGGCATGACCGGCAAGCTGCATTTCAGCCGGGCCTGGACCTTCATGTTCATGGGCCGCCTCATTCTTTTCATCGTGCCGGTTTTCGTTGCCTTTATCGCGGGTCTGGCCGGCGCAGACATGTCCGGTGCGTGGCAGCCGATCAAGGCTATCGGCCTGCCCTTGCCGGCGCTGCTTGTGCCGTTCTTCTTCTTCACCCTGGTGACAGAACTGACCTCCTGGGTGGCGCATGTGCGCCGTTTCGCGGAGGCCAACCGGTCAACCCTGAAGGCTGCCATTGTGCTGATCCCGCTATTTCTGGGCCTTGCGGGATTTGCGCTCGGCGTGGTTGCCGGCACGGCGCAATTCGACGCGCAACAGGCAAAACAGGCCGCGGCGGTTGAATCGGCTGCCACGGGCGACGCGGCCGGAGACGCGGCTGCAACATCTCCTGAAGCAGCCGGTGAAGCAGCCAATGAAGAGGCCCGGCCGGAAGCCCGTGGCCCGCGCCGCGACGGGCCGCCGCCGACCCAGATGGAGATGGCCTTGGGCGCCGGAATGGGTTTCGCTTTCCCGCTCTGGGCGATCTCATCCTTCTTTGTGATGCTGTGGACGCTGTTGCATGTCGCGCGGATGCCGAATGGCGGCGTCGGCCGATTTCGCACCGGCAGCGACCTGACACGCGATGAGCAGCGGCTGAAATCCTACGAAACGGCCTGAAGCGGGGCAGGGGCCCGGACCAGCCGGCTTTCGAAGACGGTCTCGAACGCGTCCTTCAGCGCCATGTCCACCTCGTCCATGCTGGCAGGAATGCCCAGATCGACGAGGCTGGTGACGCCATAGCGCGGATCGGAAATGCCGCACGGCGTGATGCCGGTAAAATGCTCCAGATCCGGCTCCACGTTCAGCGAGATGCCGTGGAAGCTGACCCATTTCTTCAGGCGCACACCGATGGCGGCAATCTTGTCCTCGCGCAGCGGGCCGCCGGATTGCGTGCGGTCGACCCAGACGCCGACACGGCCATCGCGCGGGCCGGCCTCGACATTGAAGGCTGCCAGCGCGGCGATGATCCAGGCTTCCAGATTGTGCACGAATGCGCGAACGTCCCGGCCGCGGCGGGCCACGTCCAGCATCATGTAGGCCACCCGCTGCCCGGGGCCGTGATAGGTGTATTCGCCGCCCCGCCCGGCATCGAAGACGGGAAAGCGGGCCGGGTCGCGCAAATCGCTGGCCTTTGCCGATGTGCCCGATGTGTAGAGCGGCGGATGCTCCAGAAACCAGACCAGTTCCGGCGCGCCTTCCTCGCGGATCGCACGGGCTCTGGCCTCCATGAATTGCACCGCTGCCTCATAGGGAATCAGACCGTCGGACACGGCCCATTCGGTGTCGGGATATTTCTGCATCATCGGGCGCATATAGGCGACATTCAGGGCTTCACAAAGACCCGGTGTCGCCTTATACGGCCCGTCTGCCTCGAATGAGATACGTGCGGTCGTGGCGGAATTGGTAGACGCGCAGCGTTGAGGTCGCTGTGGGGCAACCCGTGGAGGTTCGAGTCCTCTCGACCGCACCATTCGATTGCGGTGGCGCGCAGCGCCAAAAATCGATCGAGGATCGATTTTAGCAATCGAATGAATTGAAAGACTCATCCCCGCTTCATTTCATTTC
>MRWG01000783.1_pt1 | contig 43762 bp, 40 predicted proteins | sample 1013341 | NCBI WGS metagenome assembly MRWG01 (sample SAMN06117577, study PRJNA244670) | biofilm metagenome | biome: Water; feature: Cathode Biofilm; material: Biofilm; isolation source: microbial consortium enriched at the cathode of a solar microbial fuel cell | place: USA: District of Columbia ... | reverse complement strand
GACAAGTTGCCGGAATAGATGGCCTGCGTGCTGTCGCCGACGATGATGCAGCCGGGCAACGTCTCGCGGATCGTCTCCAGAACGCCGATTTCCGCCTGCATCTTGGGGCTCAACCAGGTTGAAACCGCCTCTCGGCAAGTCTTGGCCCGTGCAGCACCGTCTGCCTCCGTACTGGGACCTTCAAGCAGCGGCAGAAGGTCGTCCAGCAACTGGTCGACACTGGAGAGGACCGGCAGCGCAGCCTCGGGACCCCGGGCAAGCTGGTCTGCATCGATGTCCACCCGCACCAGATCGGCAAGCTCCGGAAAGCCGCCATCGGCATACATGTCGTAATCCGTCTGTCCCATCTGCGTGCCGAGCGCAATCACCAGATCGGAGGCTGCAAGCAGGTCGCGGACGGCGGCAAGGCTCGGGCTGGCAGGAACGGAGAGTGGATGTCCCGCAAACATGCCCCGCGCGTTGACCGTCGTGATCAGCGGCGCATCAATTCGCTCCGCCAGCAAACGGATCTTGTCTGCGGCAGCAACGGAACCGCCGCCGCACAGGATCGCCGGGCGCTGGGCCTTGCGGCATTTCTCGGCAAGCTCCAGCACCTGTGCCTGAGCCGCCCGCGGGCCGCGGGCCTTTGAGGGGCGCAGGTCGCCAACGGCAATCTTTTCAACCATCACATCGGTTGGAATTTCGATATGGACCGGCCCCGGACGCCGCGACTGCAGGATCGCGAAGGCACGGTCCATGACAGCCGGAAGGTCCGAGGGCTCCAGCAACGTGTGTGTCATCAGCGCAAGCGGTGCCATCATGGCGCGCTGGTCCGGCCCCGAGATCACCAGCATCGGCACGGAATCCTGATAGGCCTGCGCCATCGCGGTGATCGTATTGGTCAGGCCCGGGCCGGTGATCACCAGTGCGACACCGGGTTTCCCGGTTACGCGGGCGTATCCGTCCGCCATGAACCCGGCACCCTGCTCGTGGCGCGGGGTGATGTGGCGTATTTCGGACGCAGCCAGCCCCCGATAAAGCTCGACCGTGTGCACGCCGGGAATGCCGAAGACGGCTTCCACGCCATTGGCCTCAAGAATATCGATCAGGGCCTCACCGACCGTTTTGGTCACTACGCCCATTTACGGTTCTCCTCGTCCTTGCCGAGACTGTCCGCAAAGGCCGCGATGCGGTCTGTTGCTTCGGAAAGCGTTTCATCGGCCACCGTCAACGACAACCGGATGAAATTTGTCGCCTGATCGCCGAAGGAGGCCCCAGGCATGACCGCGACCTGCTTTTCCTCCAGCAGCCTTTCGGCAAAGGTGGCACCATCCAGTCCCGTTGCACTGACATCCACCAGCAAAAAGCATGGTTTCGGACACCGCCAGCAACCGCGTGCAGAATTCTTCCGGACCGATTGCCCAGCCGGACCGGAAGCCGGGGGCAGCGTGAGACTTGGAGATAGAGGACACCACGATGGTCCGGTCCGCCAGCGCCGGCTGGTCGAAGGGGGAAGCGAAACTTCCCTCAAAGATCAGCTTTTCATACACCTCGTCGCAGACGATCCAGAGGTCGTGCTTGATGCAGACCTCACCGATGGCGGCAATTTCCTCAGCCGTCAGCGTTGCCCCGGTCGGATTGTGCGGCGTATTGAGCAGGAGCACCCGGCTGTCCGGAGTGACTGCCTTTTCAAGATCTTCCGCCTGAAGGTGGAAACCTTTTTCAGGGCGGAGCGGCACCGGCACCATGTGCGCACCGGTCGCGGCAATAACGCCTTCGTAGGTGGCATAGAGCGGATCACCTGCCAGAACGGCGTCGCCGGCCTCCACAAGGCCCAGCATCACCGCAAAAAGGGCAGTCTGTGTACCCGGGAAACACAGGACGTTCTGCTCGTTCACGTCAGGCCGGCGCTTGCGATATTTTTCCGTCAATGCAGCAACGATACCCGGCTCGCCCCGGCCGTTGGAATAACGGATACGGCCGGCCCTCATCGCCCGGTTGGCTTCCTCGAACAAGGCTTCGTCGGGCAGTATGTCCGGCTCGCCGATCGTCAGCTCGATAACGGGAACGCCCGCAGCCGCCATTTCGCGCGCCTTGATGTGGACAGTCCATTTTCCCGAACCCAGGTGGGCAAGGCGGTCGGTGATCGACGCATAACGCATAGTCGGTCTCTCAGTTTGAGTGTGGTTTGGCGGCAAGGCTTATTCCGCCAAGCAATGCCTCGACGGACCGGATGGCAACGCCCGGAAGGGGCGTTTCGGAAAAGAGGTGACCCACCAGCGTGCCTTCGATCCACAGACCGTCGATCACGCCGTTGATCGCAATTGCCAGCTCCCGGCACCGCTTTGCATCGGGTGGCTCACCCGATTCGGCCAGCACCTCGGCGACAAGGGTTTCCAGCACGGACCGAAACGCGAGATAGCTCTCAAGGTGGATTTCGGCAAAGGCCGGATCGACGCGCACATGACTGATGAAAGCAGCCCAGAGCGACAACGTCCGTGGGTTGGCAACCGGCGGCGTCAGGTTGGCCACGATGAAATCGTGCAGGCGTGCCCTGGGGCTCTGCTGATCACCATCGGCAGCTGCCGCCACAGTGGATGTCATTCCGGTCATGACTTCCCGATAGGCATCCTGCAGCATCTGGTCCTTGCTGGAAAAATAATGGCGGATCAGGCCGGGCGTGACACCGGCGCGTGCCGCGATTTCACGAACGGTTGCACCGCGCAGACCAAATTCGGAAATGCAATCCAGCGTCGCCCGGATAAGATCCTGACGCCGCTCGGCCTCACTTGCGCGATGGAACGGACGACGGCTCATGACAGGCTCCGGACCGGCAGAAACCCGCGCACCGCCGGGTTCGCAGGCGAAGTCAGGCACCATGCTGCAGCCATCGCTTTCGCCTCCCGCGCCATTCTTGTGTCCTCCGCCATGATCTCCGGTCGCCTGACGCACCGGCATCGATTTTTTCGTTATTATACGGTTGAATAATTACGAGACAAGTGCAAAGCTGACAACACTTACCGGGCGGAGAGCTGACGCCGCACCGGCAAAAAAGACGAGGTCAGCGGGGAACAGAAACAACAGTGCACCGGCTCAGGCCGGGCAATGGCGGTAGGATGGAACCAGCGGCGCCAGCCATCGAGGTATGCGACCTCTTTAAACGTTTCGGAGCTCTTGAGGTGCTAAAGGGTGTCTCGCTCACGGCCCGGCAGGGCGACGTGATTGCGATCATAGGCGGATCGGGCTCCGGCAAATCAACCTTTCTGCGCTGCATCAACATGCTTGAGATGCCCAGCGCCGGGTCGGTCACCATCCATGGTGAGACAATCGACCTGAAAAACGACGGCCACCATGGCCTGCGCCCTGCCAACCGCAGGCAGATCGAGCGCATTCGCAGCCAGCTTGCGATGGTTTTCCAGAGCTTCAATCTGTGGCAGCACATGACAGTGCTTCAAAATGTGATTGAAGTGCCTATCCACGTTCTGGGCATGAAACGCGACGAGGCCGTCGGCATCGCCGAAACCTTGCTGCGCCGTGTCGGACTGCACGAGAAGCAGGATGCCTATCCGGCCTTCCTGTCCGGTGGTCAGCAGCAGCGTGCAGCCATCGCCCGCGCCCTTGCCGTCCAGCCGCTCGCCATGTTGTTCGACGAGCCGACATCCGCTCTCGATCCGGAACTGGTCGGAGAGGTCCTGAGCGTCATCGGCGATCTGGCCCGTGAACAGCGGACAATGATCCTGGTTACCCACGAGATGAAATTCGCACGGGAAGTCGCCAGTCACGTCATCTTTCTGCACAACGGCATCATTGAGGAACAGGGCCCGCCGGACCAGGTGTTCGGTGACCCGAAATCGGAGCGGCTGAAGAAATTCATCAGCTCGATCAACTAGACCCTCCCGCAGACGTTTCGCGGGGAGGTCCTGCCGGAAGGTCCGGCATGAGAAGTCTAAAAAACAGGGGAACAGCATGAAACATATTCTGAAGACAGCATTCGCAGCCGCCGCACTGGCCACCACCGCGTTCACCGGTGCCATGGCTGAGGAAGTAAAGGTCGGCGTCGCAGCCGAGCCCTACCCGCCGTTCACCTCTCCCGATTCCAGCGGCAAGTGGATCGGTTGGGAAATCGAATTCATGGACGCGATCTGCGCGGAAGCCAAACTCGACTGCGTCGTCACGCCAGTTGCCTGGGACGGCATCATCCCGGCCCTGACATCCGGCAAGATCGACATGATCATCGGCTCCATGTCCATCACCGAAGAGCGCCTGAAGACCATCGATTTCTCCGACAAGTACTACAACACTCCGACCGGCATCATCGGTGCCAAGGGTGACGATTTCGACGCGACTCCGGAAGGCCTGTCCGGCAAGATCATCGGCGTTCAGGTTTCGACCATTCATGCCGACTATGCCGAAAAGTATTTCGGCGAAGGCGCTGCCGAGATCAAGCAATACCAGACCCAGGATGAAGCCAACCAGGATCTCGCCGCAGGCCGCCTCGACGCCGTCCAGGCGGACGCCATCGCGCTCGACGCCTTCCTGAAGTCCGATGCGGGCGCCTGCTGCGAACTGAAGGGCAACGTCCAGGACGATCCGGCGATCCTCGGTGCCGGCGTTGGCGTCGGCCTGCGCAAGGGCGACACGGAACTGAAGGACAAGGTCAACGCCGCGATCAAGGCGATCCGCGAGAACGGGACCTATGAAACGTTCTCCAAGAACTGGTTCGACTTCGACATCTACGGCGGCTAAGCGGCCGGATCACCCTTAGGAAACCGTCCCGCGCCCTCGGGCGCGGGCGGACACTTTCAAAGCAAGGTTGACCGCTGCCGATGGCTGCCCCTTCCGGATTTCTCAATCTCGATCTGCTCGCCCTGTCGCCACCGGGCTGGGGCGGAGTTCTACTCGCCGGCTTCGCAGCCTCGCTGCAGCTCGCCGTCGGCGGTTTTGGCCTGGGTCTGCTGATCGGTATCGGCGGCGCCTTCGGAAAGCTTTACGGCGGCCCGATCCTGCGCGACCTGCTTGAGGTCTACACCACCGTCATCCGAGCCGTTCCCGAGCTTGTCCTCATCCTGTTGCTTTATTACGCCGGAACAGACGCGGTGAATTCGCTGCTGATGCTGGTCGGTCTGCCAAGGGTCGACATCAGCGGCCTAGCCGCCGGCATCTTCGTCATCGGCGTCGTCCAGGGCGCTTACTCGACCGAAGTCCTGCGTGGTGCCATCAAGGCAGTACCGCCCGGACAGATAGAGGCAGCCCGTGCCTACGGCATGTCGCCCTTCAAGACACTGCGCCGCATCACATTGCCGGCCATGCTGCCCTATGCCATTCCGGGTCTTTCAAATCTCTGGCTCATCGCCACCAAGGATACTGCCCTTCTGGCCGTGGTCGGCTTCTCGGAACTGACGCTTGTGACCCGCCAGGCAGCCGGCAGCACCAAGGCCTACATGCTGTTCTATTGCGCCGCAGGCGTGATGTATCTCACGCTGACGCTGGTCTCGAACCGCGTCATCGCCCATATCGAAAAACGCGCAAGGCGCGGCATTGCGGGGCCTGTGTGAGATGAGCGAAACCAAGATCACAATGCCCGCCTATGTTCCGCCGCCGCCACGCCGACTGCTGGAACCGCACAGGATCTTCCTGCTTGCCGTCTTCGCAGGCATCGTCTTCTGCGCGATCTGGTTCCTGCGGTGGGACTGGTTGCCGAAATACCAATGGAAGCTGCTCCACGGCATCTGGGAAACACTGTTTCTGCTGTTTTCGACGGCTGCCGTCGGCTTTCTCCTTGCCATAGGCCTGGGCCTTGTCCAGGTCACCGGACCAAGACCGCTCGCCTGGCTGGCCCGTGGTTTCTGCACATTGATCCGCGGCACACCGCTGCTTCTGCAACTCTGGTTGCTCTACTATGGCCTCGGCTCGGTGTTCGCGCAGTATCCGGAAATCCGGCAGTCGATGTTCTGGCCCTATCTGCGCCAGGCCTGGCCGTATGGCTTCACGGCCTTGATGCTGTCATTTGCCGCCTATGAGGGGGAAGTGATGCGCGGAGCGTTTGCGGGTGTGCCAAGGGGCGAACTGGAAGCCGCGCGTGCCTTTGGCATGGGCCGCTTCACCATGTTCCGCCGCATCTGGCTACCGCGCGCCATCTACCGTGCCTTGCCAACTTTGAGCGGCGAAACCGTGCTGCAGCTGAAATCGACACCGCTTGTCGCGACCATTACGGTGGTCGATGTCTATGCGATCATTTCAAGAGTTCGGCAGGATACATATCTCACATATGAGCCTCTGCTGCTGCTTGCACTGATCTATATGTGTCTCACCGGGATTCTGGTATTGCTGTTCCGCTTCCTGGAAAACCGTATCCCCAGCCGTGGTGCGTAAATGACCGTTCAGTCGTCCAACTTCCTTCCCGAAATCGTCGCCACAAGGCGCCATCTGCATACGATCCCCGAGATCGGCCTGTCGGAATTCAAGACCTCGGACTACGTCGCCAGTGAACTGGCTGCTATGGGCTACGAGGTTACGCGTGGCCTGGCAAAAACCGGCATTGTCGCAACCCTGCGCAATGGCACGTCTTCGAAAAGCATCGGCATTCGTGCGGATTTCGACGCCCTGCCGATCCTGGAGGAAACCGGGGCGGACTATGCCAGCACCCATCCCGGTGTCATGCACGCCTGCGGCCATGACGGCCACACGGCCATGCTGCTCGGCGCCGCGAAAATCCTCTCGGAACGCAAGCAGTTCGACGGAACGGTGCACCTGATCTTCCAGCCAGCGGAAGAAAACTTCGGCGGCGCAAGGCTGATGATGGACGACGGGCTGTTCGAGCGGTTCCCGTGCGATGCCGTATTCGGCCTTCACAATGACCCGAGCATGCCCTTCGGACAATTTGCCTTCCGGGACGGCCCGATGATGGCAGCTGCCGACGAGTGCAAGATTACCGTTGTCGGCCACGGAGGCCATGGCGCAGAACCGCAGGCAGCATCCGACCCGATCGTATGCGGCGCCAGCATCATCATGGCGCTACAGACTATCGCCGCGCGCAACATCCACCCGCTGCAGTCCGCCGTGATCACGGTCGGTGCCTTCAACAGCGGTATCGCCAGCAACGTGATCCCCGAGCGGGCGGAAATGAGCCTGACGGTTCGAGCTTTGGAACCGGATGTGCGCGACGAGCTGGAACGGCGTATCCGCATGATCGCCGAAGGACAGGCAGCCAGCTACGGCATGCGGGCCGAGGTCGATTATGAGCGCGGTTATCCGCCGATGATCAACCACACGGCCGAGACCGGCTACCTGCGTGACCTTGCCAGGCGCTTTGCCGGCGAGGAAAAAGTCACAGACCTCACCCGTCCCTTCATGGGCAGCGAGGACTTTGCCTATTTCCTGGAAGAACGGCCTGGCTGTTACTTCATGCTCGGCACTGCCAGAACCGATCGCGACCCGCCCCTGCATCACCCCAAGTACGACTTCAATGACGACATCCTGCCTATCGGCACGAGTTTTTGGGTGGAGCTGGCGGAAGATTTCCTGTCGAGCAAGTAACGCACGGGAACTCACCACAATTTGAACCAGCCTGCAAACGGAGCGTCTGGTGAAATTTCACCGGCCATACGCCTTAAAAATTCGGTGAAGTATGGCAGAGATTACCAAGCGTAAAATGCTCGGTTTCCTATCATTTATTGCGTCAATTTTGGTGGCCTGGCTAACAGGCGCGACAAGTTCGGCCAAGGCCAGCACCCAGGTCCTGAACGATCCTGTCAAGAATACGTCCTGGCAGCTTTCGAACGCACAGCAGATTTTTTCAAGGAGCACGATGCTGCCCTTTGATGAGTCATTTGACCCGTCAGCCGCAGGCAGCAAGCTGGAAAATCCAAACGGCAAGCCGATCACCATCGCCGCTTACGAAAGCGAATCCCCAAGCGTCAAGGCAGGCTCCGGCAAGGAAGCGGTCAGACCGTTTTTCTTCATTCCGAAAGGCGATGGAGAACCGACAACCGTGGCCCGGGAACGAGCCATTCTCGAGCGGTTCCTGAACAACCGTGTTCGGGTCAACAACGCCTGTGAACGCTGCAAGCAGAAGGTATTGCGCGGTATCGAACCCGTTCGATGCATTACCGAAGTCCTGCAGGATCTGGAAAATCGGCTGGCGCGCGAAGCGGAAAACGGAAGCGCCGTTGCACAGTCTGCCCTGCCGATTGTTCGCGAAATGGTCGTCAAAGTCGAGCAGGCCGAAAGTGGCGAAGCAGCTCTTGAAGCGGTTCGCGAAGGCATCAGCAAGGTTCAGCGCATTCAGATCGTCCGGTCCCAGGACACTGTCATCACGAACCTGCAGCAGCAACAGCGAGCTGTCCTGACCGAGACCATCGCGGCGGTCGAAGTCAATCTGGCGTCCATGATTTCAATTTGAGCGGAATGCGGTTCCAAACCATGAAATTGCATTTGGTCCGGCAACTTCTCGAGAAGGTCCTGCTTCTGTCAGGTCTGATACTCGTTGTCTCGGTTTCCTTACCTGAAACCTCACGAGCCCAGCAGCTTGTACCCGACACGCGTATGGCGCTGATCGTCGGCAATTCCAACTACAATGGCGAGAAACTCCCCAATGCACGCAATGATGCGGAGAGTATCGCTGCAACCCTGCAGACCCTTCGCTTCGACGTCACCTTGATCCTGGATGCAACGCAGGAGGACTTCTTGAAGAAGGCCGAAGAGTTCTCCCAGGCAACCATTCGGCGCAACGCGAACGTCGTGCTGGTCTATTACGCCGGGCATGGCGTGCAACTGGCGGGCAAGAACTATCTCATTCCGGTTGATTCACGGATCAGTGACATCGATACGCTTGTCAGCGACAGCATCCATTTCGATGAGCTTCTCAAGCTTGTCGGGCGCAGCAGCGCCTTCAAGATGGTCTTCCTGGACGCCTGCCAGAACAACCCGTTTCAGGATCGCATCAAGAGCCTGGAAGTGGGCCTGGCACCACCGCCGGATGTCAGCGGATTTCTGATCGGCTACGCCACACAACCGGGCAAGGTTGCCTATGATGGCGCGGGTGACAACAGTCCCTACGCGACGGCGCTCCTGTCCTACATGCACTCCTCCGGCCGGGAGGTCCTGTCCGTGCTGGCGGACGTGAACCAGAACGTACGCAAGGAAACCGGTGGCGCCCAGGTGCCTTACGTGCAGTTCTCGGTCAAACCCGATTTCTATTTCAAGCCAGGCCCGGAGTCGGACGGCGACCTTGAAGCGGGCCTGTGGAAGCTGTCGGTGCAGCAGGAAGATCCAAGGCTGATCCAGCTGTACCTGCAGCGCTATCCGGAAGGCAGGTTTGTTGATGAAGCGCAAACGATCCTCGAAAGAGCGCTGAAGGACACGAACGGCGTCCTGCCGACGCCATCGGTCGGCCTCGCAAGTCTGGAAGAGGAAATCTGGTCCAACGCCCTTGCCTCCCGTAACCGGGCCCTGCTGCAATATTACATCGAGCGATTTCCGGACGGGCAGTATCTGGAGCAGGCCAAAACGCTTGTTACCCAGATGATGCCCGACAATCCGAACAATCTGACGCAATCCGAACTGTGCAGGCGGTTCGCCACACACCCGAACGATTCAACCGTCATCTACCGGGGCGTCTCTCTCAACCTTCTGGCAAAGAACTCCGGGGCGGCCATTCATTCCTGCGAGCAGGCCGTCAAGGACTATCAGGATGTGCCGCACTACAAGGCCCTGCTTGCGCGGGCGCGGGCAGCCGCCGGCGATACCAAGATTGCCGTCGATCTCTATCAGCAGGCAGCAGCTGCAGGCGACACAAGGGCGCTCGTCAGCCTTGGCCTCCTCTACGAACTCGGCCAGGGGCTGCCCAAGGACCTGTTGAAAGCCCGCGAATTGTTCGAACGCGCCTATGCCAACGGCAGCGCCGACGGGGCCATCAATCTTGCAGTTTCCCTCTATAACGGCACAGGTGGCGCGCGCGACGTTCCGCGTGCAATTACCCTTCTGGAATATGCCTCATCGGAAGGCGCCGCCAGAGCGACCTACAATCTGGGCGTCTTTGCCAAGGAAGGCATTTACAAGACCCCCGAAGACGCAGTGGCCTATTTCGAACTGGCCGCGCAGCAGGGATACGCGGAAGGCGCCCTTGCCGCCGCGGCGATTTACGACGAAGGATTCCACACCGACAAATCACCACAAAAGGCATCGGAACTGTTGTTGTCCGCATTGACGGTGGACAGCGGCGAAACACTTGCGAAGATTTCCTCCGACGCCCGCAGCTGGTCGCGCGATACCATCCTTGAGATCCAGACCAGATTGCAGTCTGCCGGATACTACGAGGGCACGCTGGATGGTGTTCCGGGCCCTCTGTTCAACCGCGGACTGGAGTCCTGGCGGCTCTATGGTGGCTCCCCATCGTGATTTCCGGCAAGATCGATTGATGGATTTCCTGGGGGGCCGACCGGCACATGGAATTTGACGTCCTTTACCTGGCCGACCTGCGCTTTCCCGGCGGGACGTCCACATCGCTCAAATATGATCTTCGCGCCTGCAAGCAAGCCGGGCTGAGAGCCGGTATCATACCGCTGTGTTCCCCCTTTTTTTCCCGAAACCGGACCTTGAACGCATCCGTGCTCGCCGAGATCAGGGCTACCGGCACCGTCATTGTTCCGCAGAACGAAAGACCGCGGTCCAGGGTCGCGCTTTTGTATCACCCGACCTTGCTGGACAAACGGGTGCAATGCCGCACCCGTTTCGATGCGGATGCCTGCTACCTTGTCGTGCACCAGACGATACGAAACCGGGACGGACAACGTGCCTTTCCGGCAGATCACTGGTCGACGCTCATCTCCGACTGGTATGGCCACTCGCTCAAACTCCTGCCGGTGAGCGAGATCGTGCGCGAAGACCTTGTGATGAACGGCCTGTCCCATGCCGTTGACCAGGGCAACTGGGCCAATCTGATCGATCTGGCCGACTATCCGGAGAAACAATCCCGGGAACCGAAATCCCCTCTGGTCATCGGCCGCCACAGTCGCCCCAGCGCCGACAAATGGCCGTCTCTATCGGTTGCCACGACCTGCTATCCGCAATCCACAGACTTTGCCTTCCGCATGATGGGCGTGCCGCAGAGCTTCGTGGACCAGTTCGAGGACCTGCCGTCCAACTGGCAGGTTCTGCCGTTCTCGAAGGGACCGATTTCCGGATTTCTTCAAGGGCTCGACATCTACAGCTATTTCCATTCCAAAGCGCTGATCGAGGCGTTCGGATATTGTGTGCTCGAAGCCCTTGCCACCGGACTGCCCTGCGTCGTTCCGCGCTATATGGAAACCAGTTTTTCCGATGCCTGCCTTTATGCCGAGCCGGACGAAGCACCACTGGTCTATGAGCAGCTTCGAACGGATCCTAAGCTCTATGAAACAACCTCCCGAAAGGCACGCACATTTGTGGAGGAGCGGTTTGGCCTGGACCAGTTCACCGCGAAATTCAAAAAAATTGCCGACCCCTCCGTCGCCACCCTGCCCGCCCCGAAAACACGCAGACCTGCCCCTGCCCCGTTCGTGCTCACGATCACTTCCAACGGCGTCGGCCTCGGGCATCTCTCCCGGCAGCTTGCCATCGCCAGGGCGATCGGCCCGCGTGCGAATGTCGTTTTCTTCTCGCTTTCAGAAGCAATCGAATTTGCAAGATCCATGGGATACCTCGCCGAATTCCGGCCTTTCCGGCAGAGACTGGACTTGGATTTCAAAGCCTGGAACAGCTATTTCTTTCAGGAAATGCGCGAGGCGCTCAGCCACTACCAGCCTTGCCTCACACTGTTTGACGGCAACTTGCCGTACGCAGGTTTCGTGGACGCGGTTGAAAGCTACGGCCGCGCCACCAGCGTCTGGATCCGGCGCGGACTCTGGCGCACGCCCCAGCCCAACAGCATCTCCCGGGAAGGCTTTTTCGACGCGATCATCGAACCCGGGGAACTCTGCGCGCCTCTGGACGAAGGCTATTCACGCCCCAACCCCAACAGCGTCACCCTGGTCGACCCGGTGTTGATGACGCCAAGAGATCAGCTCTTTGACAGAACCACCGCAAGACGGGCGCTGAACCTGCCGGACGACGCGATCCTTTGTCTCGTGCAACTTGGCTCGGAAGCAAATTTCGACATGTCCCTTCCCCGGGCACGTCTGCTGGAGTTTCTGGACAGGCATCCGCAGGTGATCGCGGTCGACGTCAGGTCCCCGCTTCATTTCGAGGAGCACGCGGATTTCCATGAGCGCCTAGTGATGCGGAAGGTCTATCCGCTCGGGCAGTATCTGAAAGCCTTCGACTTTGCCGTCTGCGCGGCCGGATACAATACCTTTCACGAAAACATTGCCGCCGCGCTGCCGTCGATCTTCATTCCGAACAGCAACCCGATCATGGATGTGCAAGAAGCCCGCGCGGAATATGGCGCGCGCGCAGGGTGGAACCTCACCTCACCTGCCGAGGATCCATACGCAATCGGAGACCATCTTGTGCAGATGCTCGATCCCGATTTCCGCCAATCGCTGGCTCGGTCGTGCCTCAGAAAGTCCGGCTGGTGGAACGGTGCGCAGCAGACTGCACATCTGTTGCAGGCGGTCGCTCAGCTTCCCGCAAATCCCCTGGAGGAGCGTTGAACCGTGTCTTTCAAACGCAGCCTTCGCAAGATCGGACTACGGGTTGCCCTCGGCAGCATCCGGAAACTTGAAACCAACACCAAGCACAGCGCAGCCCTTTTGTCGGAACACCGCAGACAAGGAACAGTCGCGCTTGTCTGGGCGCTCGATGAGGCAGGCGATCACCTGTCCAGCGCGCTGAAAGACCAGTTGGAGAAGCTCGCGGAGTTCGAAACGATCGTCGTCGTGTGCCCGCCCAGGTACTTCTCCGCACTCAGAAGCAGAGGCCTCTTTTTCGAAACCCTGCCGATGTCTTCGGATCTTCCCCGATGTGGTGCCTCGGCCAACTGTGACCTCTATCTCGAACGCCGGATAGCCCGCATCCGGGAGAGCTGGTCGCCGGATTTCGAGTTCACCATCGGTACGTCGCCGGAAGGCTATGTTCAATCGCTGCCGAGCGGGGATCAGACATAACCATCCGCTGAAAAGACGGCGGGCTCGGCAAAGGCATAATCGAGCAAGGAAGCTTGATGAAGAGCGTCCCGCATATGCTCGCCGTTGCCAATCGACCGGAAAGGATCGGCCTCCCGTTCCTGCTTGAAATCCGGGATCAGGCTGAAATCGAAGGCGGACAGCTCGCAGATGCCTTCATACTTCCGCTGCAGGCTGTAAAAGGCGGTCCGGGCCAGTTGGTTGAGATCAGCGCCATAGGAAAGATGGCGAACGTCCAGCCCCGCAGTCAGCGCCCTTTCCGACAGGAACTGAAACCAGTCGTCAGTGGAACGGGCGTCTTCCAGGAACCCTTCCATCGTTATTTCCGGTTTCAGGGACGTGGTATCGACCCACTTCCAGGCCCCGAGCCGCCGCGCCTTTACGAGAGAGACATATCTGGCAAACCTCTGCCTTGTGAGAAAGGTGCAGGAGCAGTCAAACCGGAACAAAATGTCTTCGATCGGCCTGCCGGCCAATTGCTTCGGCAGGATCGAATAGCACAGATAGTCATGCCCAAGGCGGTCGCAAACCCTGGCGAGGGCACTCAGCATGAAGACCGGATCGTCCCTGAAAAAGTTGGCCAGCGCTCTCGCCTTGTCCAGGTCGACTTCAATGCCGCTTTCTTCTTCCAGCATTGCGATGAAGTCCGGCGTCTGGGCTTCAAGACCAAACGGGAACGACGGGTTGAACAGCTCGCCAAGAACGACAGCCTTTTCAAGTCCGTTCCGCATCATGGTCTGGTGCAGATGCGTGCCGCTTCTTCCCGATGAAAGCAGGATGATATGATGCACCATGGACTTCAGCCTTGCCGAACCTGATCAGGCGTTGCGCCTGAGAACGCCGGCCCGGAAACGTCCCTGTTCCGTGGGGCAAATTCCAGATCAGCCAATTCGACGTCCTGCGCGTTCAGAACCGGGCCGACATGCCCCCAAAGATCGAGCCGGTTCCAGACAGCTTCCGTCAGCAGCAGGCCATTGGTGTGGAGGTCCAGCGCCTTTCTCGGCTCTATCTCCGCGCAATAGGTCTTCAGAAAGTTCAGGAAATGCCTGCTTGCAAAAGGTTCGCCTTCACGGCCGATGGTTATTCGGTCGGCTTTGGACAGAAAGCGCGCGTACGGTTCGTTGAAAATCCAGTCGAGCCGGTCGGCATCGTATTTTTTCAGTTGAACCGGTTTTGTCCCTCGCGAAGGACAGGCCGTGTTGCTGCTCAAGTCGTGACCGAGGCCGGCGCACGCTGGAGGCTTGTCCAGCCGGGTCCTGCCAGTCTTGATGATCTCCCGATAGTAAGCCACCGCAGGAGACGGGTCTTTTTCCGACAGGATCTCCTCGCGCGCCGGAAGATCGCGCCCTGTGATACGCGGGCATTTCAAATGGCAGCAATGCGAGAAGTCACCCGCAAGGATCGACCGTCGTATGTCCTGGGCCTTGGGCGAGTTCCAGGCGGTTTCAGGATCGTCAGACAGACTGCCGATTGCAGCCGGTTGCCAGGTTGCGGGACAGAAGTGAATGTCCTGGTTCGGCTGGGTTTCGATCCGCTCGAACGGATTGGAACAGAAGCGCTGGCTCAGCCAGGTGTCGTCAGGCCTATCCATGCAGTTTGCCCGGAAAGGTCTTGAACGCGCTCCCGCGTGCGAACGGTGCTTTCATTGACAATTCAGACAGCATCCGCCTTCTCAACCTCCTTGAAGGCGACGGCAACCCGGTCCTTGTCTATCCCCTTGAACGCAAGATACCTGTCCGAAAGCTGAAGCTTCTCCACCTTCTGCAACCGCTGCCGGTCGTCTCCGGCATAGTCGTGACGCATCACTGCGCCGGGCTGATACAGGAACTGCTTCGCATCCGTCTCGCCCAGCATCCGGCAACAAAGATCCATGCCTTCGTGCCCTGCCAGAAGCGGATCAAATCCGCCGTATTTTTCGAAGGCTGACGCCTGCCAGGCGGAAAACCCCTCCGTTGTCGGCGGTGCCGGTTTCAGACTGTCACCGAGATTGTAGTGGTTGCCCGTCAATCCGGCACCGGACTTCGGCGCAATGCGTCCGCGCACAGCCATGGCCCCGCGCTCGATACAGGTGCCGGCAAGCAGATCAAGATCTGCCGCGTCCGTCGATGCATCATCGTCCAGAAACAGAAGGCAGCACCCCCGCGCGACATAGGCACCGACGTTTCGCGCCGCCGAACAGCCGATATTTTCCGGCAAGCCGAATATCCGCGCCTTGTCCGCATACGGGCTTGATGCCCCCTCGGCGGCTCCTGGCCCATTGCCGACGAAAATCAATTCAACGTCCGGATGCTGCGCCTTTGCAAATTCGCCGTTCTCGAAATGCCCCGTTGCCTGCGTGTAGGAAGCCAAACTCACGTTCCCGTTCATGCCCGATCATGAAGCCCGTCGAGTGTGTACACATCCGTTCATCGTTGCAGCACGTGGCTGACTTGATCGACGATGTGGCCCACGTGGGGCTCCCTCAGGCCGTCCGAATAAAGCTAAGCGCCTAACATGGCCTCGTCCAGCATCGCGGGGCATCTTTCGTTCCCGTCAGCCATTTCTGACGGGATCGACAAGACCGCATAAACCCATGCCTGCCTCCTTGGAACCTTGCCCTGAGTTTCGCAGCAAAAGTGTGGTCCTGCAGGCGCTCACCGAAGGAGCCGGTGTAGTCGGCAGTGATTTTGAGGTTGTCAGTCACGCTGAAATTCAGCCCCGCATCGACAAGCGCCACATCCTGGTCCAGCGCCGCGCCGGTGATCGTGAACGGCGAGCTGCCGGTCCTCCCCAATGTCGCAACAGCGCCAGGCAGACGCCGGCGATTGAGCAATTCCGGCACTGCACGTCAACAGAAGAAGACCAGCTTTCTTTGGCCCGCAAATCGAATAAGAGAAAAGAAAAATGGTGGGCCCGGAGGGCCTAGCCAAACTGAAGAAAATCAATAGCTTAGCAGAAGGTGGGACAAAACACCTACCTGAAGGATTTCAATGGCTTACAATGGCCGTTGTCCCACCTTTTTGCTGCTTTGCCTCACTCGAAATTGCTTTCCAGGCAGGTCTCTGGAGGCACGCATGAGCGAGCGCCGTCCATTCCGGGAAGTGAAGCTTCAGTGGCTGAGACTGCTGAGCTGTGATGCCAATATCAACGACAATGCCAAGTGCGTCGCACTATATATCGTGACCGCACATGTGAACGGCCACACCGAGAAGGCGTGGCCGTCCTACAAGACCATTGCCGAAGCAACCGGCAAGAGTATCAAGTCCATCCAACGCGCCATCCGAGATCTGGAAATCGGTGAATGGCTTTGCGTTCAACGCGGGAATGGCGTCGGGCACAATACGGAGTATTGCCCTACCGACGCCTCGATCTTAAAGGCCTGCGAGCTTCGAGAAAAGACGGACAAATCTGTCCCCCTTACATCTTCCGAAGGCAGACAAATCTGTCCCGGAAGGCGGTCAGATGTGTCTGGCGAAGGTGGTCAAATCTGTCCACCAAACTTAGAGAAAGAAAAAAATAAAAAACCTAACGCGCGCGAGCCGCACGCGAAGGCCGTCATACGCCGCTCCATTCCCGTCGTCGTCCTGCCAACGGCTCAGACCCGGCAGGTCGATGAGTGGAACGCCTGGCTCGCCGAAAAGACCCTGCCGGACCTGGCGCGGTTCAAACTCGCAACCAGCGTCAACGGATCATCCGGATATCAACTTCCAGGCAGATGGCCACCGGAAGATGGCTCAGACAAGGAGCAGGATTGCCTTTCCTATTTTCTGAACAGACTGCCGGCAATCGCGCACCAATCGGTTTCACACTCAGCGTACCTCGACGCGGCATGACTTTGGCAGATCCAACAAGCGCAAGGCGCCATTTCGTTGGGGCACAAAACCTCGCAAGGGTCGCAAGTTTCTGCAACTTGGCGCAGGCAGGCGGGAACTCGAATTGCTCAGCCATCTTCTTTTTGGTGAATTGTTGAAAAATGCACTTAAAAGTAGCAGTTCGTTTTCATAAGTCCGGAATACTCATGTTAAAAATCATCACAAGGATTGCAGCTATTGAACTAGTCCGTTCCGTCGCTCTGATCGCCGCAGCAGCCTCGGCATTCTGCCTGGTTATGCTCTCTTTCAACATACTGTCGTTGCCGTACTCGATCTTAGTTGGCGACATCCCTCTTCAGGACTGGCAGGTTTTTGTCCTGGCGCTTGGACTAGCGCTTCTGCCGGCAGTCTTTGTTGCCAAAGTACCGTCAGTCGGTGCAGGCGCTTTCGATATCACCTTCGCTACAAGGCGCCCTTCTCAAAGGGAAATGGACCTGATCAGCAAAGTTGAGGCAGTCCTGCAGGAAAGATCGTCTGTCTCCGAGATCAAATTTCCCAGGATCGTTTGGCGAGTACAGGATTGCGGTGAACTCAATGCCTTTGCCTACGCCCATAATCGGATCTGCTTTACGAAGGGGCTGCTGCTGAAATACGGAGACACACCATCTGGCATCGAGCGCCTTGCCGGAATAGCCGCTCACGAAATTGGACACCTGTGTAATTGGGATACCCGGATCCTGATGTTCCTCCATTATCTCAATCTGCCGGTCAACCTTGGTATTGGTTTGGCAAACGGCACGCTCAACCGAATTCCTTTCATCGGGTTCCTCTTCACCGCCATCACGGCGATTTTGCGCATTCCGGCCAACGCTGCCCAAATGCTCAACAGCTCGGTATCCAGGCTAACCGAATACGAAGCCGACCGCTTTGCGGCCCGGCTTATGGATGGCGTTGGGATTTCTGAGATCCTGGATGACTTCTCGGAATTGGGCGAAAGAAAGAACGACACATTCAGTACGTGGCTAATGCGTTCCCACCCTCCGGCGGAACTTCGCCATGAAGAGGTCTCAAAACGGGTGTCCTGAAGATGCGCAACCAGTCAGCTCTCACGTGACGCGGCTACAGCCCGAAGGACCAAAGCCCCATCAGGCTCATGTCTGGATGAGCATGGTGGAGAGCGATGGAAAGCGGCTGAGTAGGATCAAAACCACCGCGACCGCCAGCAGGAATGGCCAGAGTGCGCGCAGGATACGACCCGGTGAGGTGCCACTCATCGTCGATGCAATATATAGGCCCACACCAACAGGAGGCGTCAGCAGCCCGAGGACGAGGTTCAGGCAGATCACGACACCGAACTGGTAAGGGCTGATCTCATAGTTGTTCATCGCAATGGGCAGCAGGATCGGGGTAATCAGAATAACCGCGGCGATGCCGTCGATCACCATGCCAACGCCTAGCAGGACCACGTTGACGATCAATAGGAACACAAACGGATCGGCAGTGAGCGAAGTAATAAGGCTGGCAAGTTTCTGCGGCAGTGCTTCGTAGATAATCACCCAACCGAACACGTTGGCGGCGGCGATCATGAAAATGATCATCGAGGCACTGACCGCGGTACGCCTGAACATTGCAAAGAGAGTGGACGGCTTCAATTCGCGGTAGACGAGCCAGCCGACCAAAAACGCAATGAGTGAGGCAATGGCCGCGGATTCCGTAGGTGTCGCAATGCCGAAAAGAATGCCGCCAATAATCGCAAGCGGAATGAAGGCTGCCGGCAGACAAAAGAGCAGAGCGGATACGGCCTCGCGGCCCGTGTACCAGGCTCCTCTTGGAAAGCCACGCAGGAAACCGACTGCCGCGATAACCAACGCGAAGGAAACCGCCAGCATCAGTCCCGGCACGACACCTGCCAGAAACATGTCGCCGATGGGGATCTGTGCCAGAACGCCGAAGATTACGAACATCATCGACGGCGGAATGACGGGGGCAAGCAGACCGCCTGCCGCCGTGGTGGCTGCGGCAAAACCCTTGTCGTAGCCCTCTTTTTCCATTTCCGGCGTCATGGCGCGCGCCATCACCGCGATCTGTGCAGTGGCCGAACCGATGATCGCTGCCATGAACATGTTGGCCAGCAGGTTGATATAGGCAAGCCCACCGCGAAAACCGCCGACAAAGATCCGGGCTGCATTGATCAGGCGCCGCGTCATACCGCCTTCGTTCATCATTTCGCCGGTTAGCATGAAAAGCGGGATGGCGAGAAGCCCGTAGTTCTCAATTCCTGAGAACATCTTCTGAGCGAAGCTGTCGTAAAGAATGGTGTTACCGGATTCCCAGATGTACCAGATCGCCGTCAGCGCAAGGACCAGGGCGACCGGAACCGCGAGTAGCAGATTGACGATGAAGATGAGCGGCGTCATTGCGCAGGTTCCGTTACAGCTCCAGGGCGGGAGAACAAATTGGCCAGGCCGTGGAGTGTCGCGCCGAAGGCAAACAGCCACATCACGCTCCAGACCCACACCTTGCCAATACCAAGGGTGGTCGTCGGTTCTGCATAGATGAAATTGAAGGTTTTTGCCTGAAAGGCCAGCACATCAAACCCTTGCTGCCCCAGCATATAAAGGCCGAACCAGCGCCAGCAGAACCAGAGCATGAAAAGCGCGAACACCAGAACGATGACATCGACAAGGATTGCCACGACCCGCCTGGCTCCGGCCGGTAAAGCGTCGGTCAGAACGGTGATGGCAACGGAATGGCCGAAATGGATCGCAGCCGAAGCGCCCAGGAAGGTCATCCATGCCATCGCGTAGATCGCCAGCTCATCGACCCAGTACAGGGCCGAGCCGAGGCTGCGGGTAACAACATTGAGAAGGATGAGCAGCGTCACGGAAACGGCCAGACATGCAGCAAGGGCAATTTCAATCCGCGCCCAGACCGACGAGATACGCATCAACATGAAGCCCTCCAATAAGAAACCGCGGCACGGGATCTCGCGCGCCACGGTTTCCTGTTCGAACAGGTCAGTTCGCCGTTTCCGCAGAAACGGTACGCAGGTCATTCAGTGCAGAGGATTTTTCGACCCAGATTGCATTCCACTGGTCCACCGCATCGCCGAAAAACTCCGGACCAACCTTGGTGTAGGTCTTGCCGGTACCAGCGATCTGGTCCAGCCACCCTTGTTCCTTGCCGATGTAACTGTCGATGGTGCTGTCCACGTGCTGCGACATGAGCTGCCCGATCAGCGCCCGGTCATCTTCCGGCAGACCTGCCCAGACCTTGGCCGAAACAAGACCGACCATCGGGAACATCATGTGATCCGATTGCACGATTGTGTCGGCATTCTCGTAGTATTTCAGGACCCAGATCAGTTCCGCGTCCATATCGATCGCGTCCACCTGACCATTGGCGAGCGCATCATAGACCGAAGGCAGCGGCATGGGCGTCGGCGCCGAGCCCAAGGCATTGTAGAAATCGAGTATCGGTTCGAACGGTGTGATCCGGAGTTTTAGCCCAGCAAGATCGGCCGCGGAGGTCACTTTGCCCCGACTGACAATCTGGCGCAGACCGGCCATGCCGTAACCGGTCCCGACCACGCCAACGGTGGCGGGAAGCTGGTCAAGCAGACTCCTTGCCGTATCCGATCGCAGGATGCGCCCGGCATGAGCCACGTCGTTTGCCAGATAAGGCGCATAGAATGCCCCTAGGTCCGGCGCGCGATTGGAGACTTCGGCCACGGTCATAAAGGCCATGTCGAGAGCACCGGTCTGCAACTGCTGCAGCATCTCCGCCTCGTTTCCAAGCTGACGGGCTGGAAAGACCGTCAGACTGTGGGTTCCGCCGCTTTTCTCCGCCAGTTCCGCGCCGAAGGCTTCAGCGGCCTTGGTCCAGATATGCGGCGGCGGTGTTATCAGGCCGATGCGGAAGTCTTTTGCAGTGGCGGGCATAACAAAGGCCGACGCAATCGCGGCACCTGCAAGCATCTTGGCGATAAGTTTCATGTTTTCCTCCCTTTACACTGAGAACGCTCAGAGCTGCACCCAGCCCTCGGGCGGTTCCTTACCCGGATGCACCGTTCCGCAGTTCGGGCACGTGCGTGCTTCCTCGGACGCATAAAAACTCTCGTAAACCGGAGGCAGGTCTCTCACGATCGATTCCAGCTGCATCTCTGCGCGATGCACGCGCGTTCCGCAGTCGAAGCAATACCATTCGATGGCGTCGAGCTCTCCGGTTTGGCGTTTGGGCTCGACCACGAGGCCAATCGAGCCTTCCTGTGGCCTTTGCGGTGAATGGCGAACGTGCGGTGGCAACAGGAAGATCTCGCCTTCGCGGATCGGCACATCGTAGAATTCCTTGCCATCGTAGATCTTCAGCACCATGTCGCCTTCGAGCTGATAGAAGAACTCTTCCACTGGATCGTCGTGATAGTCAGTGCGCTTGTTGGGTCCGCCGACGACGGTCACCATCAGGTCTGCATTTTCCCAGATCTGCTGGTTTCCAACTGGCGGTTTCAGCAGATGGCGATGCTCGTCGATCCATTGCTTGAAGTTGAATGCACTCAATCTGGACATAGCCACCTCTTGAATAAACCTCACCTCGGCATGGCTCAGCCTAGGTGACATTGAAGCAAAGAAACATTTGTTTCCGGGAAATTGGATATCCGGATTCGTGATACCCGGACGCCCTGAACCTGACCGACTTTCCGGCCGCTGGCCGCATCACAGATGCAGGCCACAATCCTCAAACGCGGCGCAGACCGAGGCCTTCTCTGTCTCCGTCAGTTCCAGCATGGGATGGCGGACCCGGCCGCCGACCTGGCCGAGAAGCTCTTGCCAGTATTTGCCGTGCGCAGTTGGTTTGCCACCTGGCTTCGTCTTGCGGATTGCCTCGCGCACCGGCGCCAGGCTGTCGCGCACCCGCCGGGCCGCGTCGAATTTTCCGGCAAAGGCTAGTTCGGTGTATTCGTGCATCCGGCGATCGTTCCGGGTCTGGATCTGGTAGGGGGGAGACGAGCAGAGGTAAAGTTGCCATCCCAGCTCCTCGATATTGTCGAGCCAGTCTTCTTCAGCGGATGTCGAAACCAGTATCCTGTCGCCGACCATCCGGGTCAGTCGTGCATACATCTCACGCGGGACGGAATATTTAATTGCCATGATATTGGGCAGTTCGGCGATCCGCGCGCAGGTTTCCGGCTCCATCAGGTAGCCGCTGTCAGGGTGGCTCCACATGGCGATGCCGATATCGAGCCTGTCGCACAGATACTTGTAGTAATTGTACAGAACCTCGTCCCGGTCGTGGCAGAAGCTGAGCATCGGCGCGTGAACCACAACGTAATCGGCACCGCAAGCTTCGGCATGACGTCCAAGCTCCAGCACAGTGCCGACGTTCTGGTCGGAGATCGACATGATTGTTCCGGCCTTGCCGGCACATTCGTCCACCGCAACGCACATGTTGTGCTTGCGCTCTTCCAGCGACATCGACCAGAACTCGCCTTGCTTGCCGGCGATGAAAAGGCCCCTGATGCCCAGGTCGTCGATCCAGTGGCGGATGTTGCGGCGCAGCCCGGCCTCATCGAATGCCAGGTCTTTGTCGAAAGGATTCAAAGCAGCCGCCCAGATGCCGCGCATCGTCTCGCGGGCATGTGCCTTTGCTTCGTGTTTTGCATAGTCCACTGGGTGTGCTCCCGTTAATCTTCGGCCGTATAAAGGCCCGGGACAAAACGGAAGCGCCAACAGATTGCACGGATATGGCTATCAAAAAATTGTATATCAAACCTCCCTGAAATTCGGATAACTAAGCCCGCATGAAGGGAACCATGAAAATCGGGATCATTGGCGAAGGCGCTATCGCGCGCTACGTCTGCACCAGTCTGAATGCGACCCATGCGGTACTTGTCAGGTCCGAACTGCCTGTCGGCAAGGACAACGACGGCCTCTTGCGTGTCCTGCACGTGAACGAATTGCCCGGTGATGTCGATGTGATGATCGATTGCGCGGGTCACGCGGCCCTGGCAGAACACGGACCGGCCATTCTCGAGCGGGGCATCGACCTCGTCACGGTTTCCCTTGGAGCGCTGGCCGACACCGATCTTTACAGCCGATTGAATTCGGCGGCCGAGCGGGGCGGTGCCCGGCTTCGTCTGGCAAGTGGATCGATAGGAGCTCTCGACTGCCTGCGGGCTGCGCAGGTTGGCGGGCTGTCAGAGGTTACCTATACAGGCCGAAAACCTCCACAGAGTTGGAAGGGTTCGCCGGCAGAAGACCGGCTGGACCTGGACACGCTCGACCAGGCAGCTACACATTTCGAGGGCAGCGCACGGCAGGCAGCAACCCTTTACCCGAAGAACGCCAATGTCGCCGCCGCCGTGGCGCTGGCCGGGGCAGGTTTTGAAGCGACGAAAGTTCGGCTGATCGCCGATCCCGGCATAGCGGCAAACATCCACGAGGTTAAGGCCTCTGGTGCATTCGGCAGTTTCACGTTCCACATTGAGGGACGTGCGCTCCCGGACAATCCGCGCAGCTCCGCCCTTGCTGCAATGAGCGTCGTTGCCGCCATCGAGCGCCAACAATCCGCTATCGTGATATGAGGTATCGCATTTGGTTACCCGGCATACCCGCATCGTCGACCGTGCGCTGACCCGCCTGAAACTGCGTCAGCTCAGGCTTCTGATCGCTGTCGGCCAGCAGGGTAGCATCCAGAATGCCGCGCAGGATCTCGGCATTTCGCAACCTGCCGCCACAAAGATGATCCAGGATCTGGAACTCGACTTCGAGGTCAAGCTGTTCGAACGCACCAATCGCGGTGTGGTGCCTACGGTCTTCGGCGCGACTCTGATCCGCCACGGCAAGCTGATCTTTGCGCAGGTGTCGAACGCCGCGCAGGAACTGGACGACCTGAACGAGGGCAACAGCGGCCGGGTTGTTGTGGGCACGTTGCTTGCCGCGTCCCCGGCCCTGCTGCCTGCGGCGATCGAGACACTTCTGAAAGACCGTCCGAAGGTTGCGATCAAGATCGTGGAAGGCACCAACGAGGTCCTGATGCCGGCTCTTTTGTCCGGCGAGATCGATATGGTTGTCGGGCGTCTTCCCAGCCGGCGGCACCGTGCAAAAATCGTCCAGGAGAAGTTTTTCGATGAACGCGTTCTGGCAATTGTTGGCCCCCAACACCCGCTGACGAAGGCACGGTCGGTGACATTCGAACAGCTCACGCCTTTCGGCTGGATCCTGCCGCCGGTCGAAACAACGCTTCGCCGCCAGACCGACCAGTATTTCGTCAAGCAGGACCAATTTGTGCCGTCGGTCGCCATCGAGTCCGTTTCCTATCTGGCCAATCGCTCGCTACTGCGCAGCCATGACTTCGTCGGGCTGATGCCTGCGCATGTCGCCTCGCTCGATATTGAACGCGGGCTCCTCGCGCAGGTCGACTGGACCGTACCCTTCGGGGCGGGACCCGTGGGTGTGTCGCACCGCGGCGAGCAGAGCCTGTCACCCGCTGGGGCCGCATTCCTGACCGCGCTGCGGCAAGCCGCAGCGCAGATGAGATATGGTCAGACCCTAATCTGATATCAGGCAAACGGATATCAGTATCAGTTCAATTCACTTGAGAGCCGGAGCTGGCGCGTGACACGTTGACCGCAACACACTGATTGCGAGGACAACATGAGCATCTACCCGGACCTGCGCCTTTATATCGGCGGAGAGTGGCGGAAAACGCGTGACGATCTGGCGGTTGTAAACCCGGCGACCGAAGAGGAAATCGGTCGTCTTCCGCATGCGCGCATTTCCGATCTCGACGATGCGCTTGAAGCGGCGGAAACCGGGTTCCGAGTCTGGTGCCGCACGGCCCCGCGTGAGCGTGCCGACATCATTTTGAAAGCTTCGGCCCTGTTGCGCGAACGACAGGAAGAGATCGCCCGGGCCATCACCGCCGAACACGGCAAACCGCTGGCTCAGGCGCGTCTGGAGGTCATTCGGGGCTGTGAGTTCTTCGAATGGGACGCCGGAGAAGCCGTCCGTAGCTACGGCCGTGTCATCCCTTCGGCGCCCGGCGTGCGTTACCTGGTGCATCACCAGCCGATCGGCGTGACGCTCGGGCTGGCTCCCTGGAACTTTCCCATGAGCCAACCAGCGCGCAAGGTGGCCGGCGCGCTCGCTGCCGGCTGTTCGATCATCCTAAAGGCAGCCGAGGAAACCCCGGCCGGCGCCCTCCATATTGCCCGCGCCTTTCACGACGCAGGACTGCCCAAGGGCGTGCTGAACCTGGTCTTCGGGACACCTGCCGAGATTTCCGGTCACCTCATCCGGCAAGAAGTGGTGCGGCTTGTTGCCTTTACCGGTTCCACTACCGTTGGGCGGCATCTGTCCGGGTTGGCCGCACAAAACGACACGCGCGCGTTAATGGAATTGGGCGGTCATGCACCGGTCATCGTCTGCGAGGATACGGATGTTGAAAGAGCCGCAATCAGTGGCGCGATCCGCAAGTACCGCAACGCCGGGCAGGTCTGCACCTCCCCAACGCGGTTCTTTGTGCATGAAAGCATTTTCGCGCCCTTCCTGGAAACCTTCAGTGGGCGCGCTGCGGCGACCAAGGTCGGCAACGGCATGGCTCCGGACAATGAAATGGGACCCCTGGCCAACGAACGCCGGGTACCCGCGCTCATGGACCTGATCGAAGACGCCTGCGCCAAGGGCGCCGAACTTTGCGTGGGCGGCTCGCCTATTAAAGGTGCCGGCTACTTCCTGAAGCCGACGGTGCTTGCCAATGTGCCCGACGATGCCCGGGTCATGCAGGAAGAGCCCTTTGGTCCCCTGGCGGTGATCAACCCTGTCGGCTCTCTCGACGAAGCGATCGCCCGGGCAAACTCGGTACCTTACGGTCTTGCCGCTTACGGCTTCACCAACCGGGCCGACTATATCGATCGGATGACGGATGAGGTGGAAGCTGGCAACCTGTCGATCAACACACTGGAGGCCTCCCTTCCGGAAACCCCTTTCGGCGGCGTGAAGTCCAGCGGAAGCGGCCGCGAAGGCGGCACCGAGGGACTGGAGAACTACATGATCGTCAAAACCGTGTCTCACAGCATGTCGATCGTTTGACGGTAAGTTCTACCGGCACCGAATGTTGCCTCTTTTTGGCTTCGAATATTGATGCCATGTCTTTGAAGAACTGGCCCGATGCTGCGTAGACTCGATCTAACGCAGCATCGGGCCAGCAGTGATTTAGCTTTCAGGTCCTTTGAATCGCCAGTTCTCGTCTCCGGTCTCGACGACTTCACAGTGATGGGTGAGCCAGTCGGGAAGAGCAGTCGTCATCTTTGCAGCCCCTTTTTTAGACATTCGCAGGATTTCGGACTGGTTTGCAAAGTGCCGTTAGATAGGGGACGAGCGTAGGTCTATTGAGGGCGGGGAGCGGTAGTTCTCTGCGGGGTGAACGAAGCCGTGATGTAGATTACAAAAGCTGACATCCGATAGATGTGGCAATACTCGACATTTTGAGGGGTATGAAGTTCCAGAATGTCCACTATTCCAGCACAACTCCATCGCGCTGGTTTTTGCGACGGCCCAACGAAATCAGTTGCTGAATTGCAGCGGATACCTCAGCGACCCTGCAGCCGAGCTTCTCTGCAACCTCGTAATGAACACCTGTCTGCCAAGGTTGATGCGGCAAGAGCATATCCACTTGATCCAAAAACTCGCTCGACAACGAGACCGCGAGCTTTTGCTTTCCTTGCGTGTTAGATGGACTGCGACGTCCGATAACTTCGGGGTTTGAGATGGCTTGAAGCGTCGCAAACTCGTCACAGATGTCACGCATATGCGTGCTACTGGGTTTGCTAGGCCCGCTAGACTTACTTTCACAGAAGTTCCAACAATACAGGAGTTCTTCCCGAAACCTTTCATCGAGCGTGATATTCGCGAGCTGTGCTGCAGAGAACGCGAACGTTCCAAATCGTTTCGCAACTGCTAAAAGCGATATCAGGCCGCGCCACGTTCGTAAGAAACGCTCACCCCTAGGAGACGAGGATTTTCTTGCCTCATTCAGTACCGCCTCGGCCTCCTTGTGTATCGAAACTAGAACTGGCCAGACCTCTATCGGAAAAGCGCTGGAGAACACGGCACTGTAATTGTTGTCGGAACGCATGAACCTTGAACGGAGGCGTGAAGCTGAAAATGGGTTCTTCATGATGAGCGCAGTGACCGCTCCTGCCACGTACATTGGATTGACGATCCGTTCCGCAGCCCTTCCAACGTTCAGGTAGTAGTTCTTGCGTCTTTCGTAGTACCAGCCCGCACGCTCTAGAACGTCTTCGATGTCTCGCTGAATTTTGTCAGTAGCTCGAAGCGCACTTTGTTCAACAGTGCTCTGATTGTTGGATGCTACAATAATTTGATCCCTTAGCTCGGTATCCTCAGAAACTACCACCTTAATAAAAATGCTCTTGTCCGCTGAGACTTCCGACCCGCTCGAGAAGTGATTAAAAATTGTTTCTGAGGTTTGAAGGCCGTTGATAATTTGAATGTCCTGCATCACCATCGACTTTCCCGTGATCGTGGCCTTGGTAGCAAGAATAGTAACTCCGTTGTTGAGCCACCAGAAGTCGGGTCCTTGGTTGTTGGTAAGCGTGTTTGTTATGTCGAGGTTGACTTTGTTTTCACCTAAATAATCGCGGACATTTGAATCCAGCAAATACCTGCGTAGATTTCCGTTTTCATCAGTAATGAAGTTGAAGTAGTCTTTTAGCTTGCAGAGAATTATGTGGCCATCGACATCGCCTGACACCTGACCTGAGAAAGGGATTTCGAGAGTGAATGTTTTGGTCTGGCGAAAGAGCTCAACCAGCTCCGGCGCTCCCATAAAATCAAAATCGCATTTTGCTTCGCTAAACAGTTCAAGAAGTATCCGCTCAATCTGATCTGCTCTGGCACTTACACTTTCTCCAAGTTGATCAGTGTTTCCGCGTGATGCGTATACTACTCTGAACGAAAGCACCGGCCTTTGAATGGCCAACTTCCGATAGGATTTCGAAAACAGCCTTCTAAACTCGAGGATTTTTTTGTTGTAGCTGCCAGCAAGCTGTTCTTCCGAAAGGCTTAAGTCAAATAATTCTTGTAGAGTGGCGACAATAGTATTGAGAGTAGCTTCCTTGAAAGTATTGTGGTGCTTACAATTGATCAAGAACACTTCCATCCGAGCGCCAGATTTAGGTAGAGAACCTTCGTCACCGCCGCACAAGTGGCCATTGATGAAAAGATAGCATCCGTCGATCCCGCCGTCGTCTCTACCATCAGTGTGACCGCTCTTTAGCTCGTCTCCGCTAAGGTCGTAACTCTTTAAGATTTGTTCTAGACAGAACAATTCAAATCGCTCGCCAATATCCAAATTAACAGAGCCTTCAATCGGATACTGTTCAATTATCCCATTCAAAAGGTATTCGTCGTTACGCGGCACCGCTTTGCCCCTATGTTATCGAGACTTGTTTCACTAATTGCGCTGATCGAGCCTGCATGTCGACAAGTGTGCCCAGGTAAGCTCGGTTCTTGCGGTGTTCTCTTTGGATACACAAGCGTCGGCCACTCTTCATTACACCACCCAAGTTCCTTCAATCTGGTTATGCGCGCAAGTCGCCTAGCCTGAGCGCCGTGACTGAAGGGGCATGAGCTGTCGCAAATAACCAGCGAATGACTGCAAAGTGGGCTGCAACCGCAGCATCGAAACAGATTGTCGAAAGTCCGCAAAGGGCCGAAAGTTACCACAGAAATTGTCCTAACGAATTTCGGACTAAGGACGCAAAATTCCAAAACCCGACCGTCGGCTCTCGGCTCCAAACCAGTCTTGTCGCCATACGAAAAATGGTACAGCAGAGTGCGGGAAAGTTAGCGAGCGCCCCCTTAAAAATCCTCATTTCTCCGACGTCTTCAAAATGGTGTACTCTTATATTTTTTGATAAATCTCGAATAATATTGACCTGAATGTTTCGTTTTTACTGATTGGCGCAAAATTAAACGCTTCTCCTGAAACCTCTTTGCACAACCAGAAAATTAGAAAATTCTCGATATCTCTTGTCAAAACTCATTCAATTCAATGACTTGTTTGGATGAGTGACTACAAGTTCGTACAATACCCAACGTATTTTGATATGTGGCGACAACTTCGGATATTCTTTAGGACAACTACTGAGCTGCTCGTGATCCGTCGAGTAGCAGAAACCTGGGAGGAATTGCACGAGGGTTTTGCGCTCTACGGCGTTGAACTTCGCCGGCGTGGGGCTGGGTTCGTGTTCCGCGACATCGGCACCGGCACCATGGAAAAAGCCAGCGCCGTTGATCGGCTGTTTTCGAAAAAGAACCTTGAAGACAAGTACGGCCCTTATCGCAAACAGGACCGGCTCGTTGATCCGACAAAATCCAGATCCAAATACCGCCGCCGTCCGCTCGATCCGCGCCTCGAACGACATCCCGCCTGGAAACGCATGACCGGAGGTCACACCGGCAAGCGGGTGTCCTGGCGCCGGTTTCTGGAGCAACAGGCCGGTGTCGATGCCGAGGCCCGCGAAGCGCTCGAGCTACAGAAATCATACTTCCAGATCATCAGCGGAAAGACCCCGCAAAAGATCCGCACACGTCAGATTAGGCCCCGGAAATCGAAAGGGATGTCCCGATAAACTTATGGCGCTTCAATTTGAGCTGAACTTCCGATTGATCGAAGCAGTTTTCCTAGCCGGGTGCAGTCACATAGAAATTTTATCACCGGAGCTGCAGCAGTTACGCGCCTTGATTTCGCTGTTCAAAGTCTGAAACAAAAATAGCGGTTCACTCCACGTTGTATGTGGTTCTCAACCAATCCGCCGGTTAAGCTTACCTGCATCCGCGCAGATCTGCGGATACTCATTTGGCGGAACGGGAGCCTAGTGACTATGAAGTGTCTTCTCGCGGTTCTGACAAGTCTTCTTCTGTCCTTCATGGCGTTACCGTCTGCCGAGGCTGCACAGAAGGTGGCACTGATCATCGGCAACTCGCACTACTTAAATGTTAGTCCTCTCGACAATCCGGTCCGCGATGCTGATTTGGCGGGCCGAACGTTCTCAGCCCTCGGTTTCGAGAGTCAGGTAGTTCTGGATGCCGACACGGAGAGTCTGCGACATGCCCTTCGAAATTTCCAAACAGCTTCGAAAGGGGCGGAAGTCGCGGCCATCTTCTTTGCGGGCCACGGGGTACAGGCGGGCAACGTAAACTACCTGCTGGCAACAGACACGGGCGCCGAAAACAAGGCAACTTTCGAGAACACTGCCGTACGAATGGAAGAATTTTTGGCCGCTTATGCGCAGAGCGCAAAGGTCAAGCTGCTCATTGTCGATGCTTGTCGCGACAACCCGTTTGCTTCCACTCGTTCGCTCGAAAAGATCTTTGATCCCAGCGCGAAGGGGTTGTCCCGGGTCAACCATCAGCTTCAGGATCTGATGGTGATCTACTCTGCTCAGCCGAACCACCGGGCATATGACGGCGAGGGCAATAACAGCCCGTTTATGGAAGCTTTCTCTTCTGTTTTGACAGCCAAAGAAAACGTGCAGTTGAGCGATGCACTTATCGACATTACCAATTTTGTGCGCACCAAAACGGCGAACAAGCAGCTGCCCTATACCGAAGGCACGCTGTCCGTTCACGTGCAACTTACCCTGGAGCAACCTCTGGAAAGGGCCTCGGAAGAGGATGTGTGCCCGGCAACAGGAAAGGTGATCGCTCTAGAACTTGTCGATGACTATCTGGAGTTCGACACTGGGCCAGAAAGCCTGATCATCAACGATGCGGGTAAGCCGGTATTGGAAGTCTGCCTTCGCGAAGGGGCAATCCTGGTTCACGGAAGTTACAACGAGATCTTCCCTGCCGCGGACCTCCGCAACTCGGAAAACGAGGGCTCCGGCTATTACTTCAAGACACAGGACGGCAAAGACGCCCACCTGTGGTTTTACGCCGATCCGGACGACCCAAATGCCGCGGCTCAGGTCGGGGTGTATGTAGGTGACCAGGAGGTCACCTGGATCACTACCGGCTGGGTGTTCTGATCAGTTACTCGCAATAGATGGCGACGCGGGGACGTACGCCCTAGCTCATATCGACCTGGTCGGATATCGAAAGACACCCGGCCAGGTCATTTTGTTGCAATGAATGCACGGAACCATCGACCGCTATTAATGTCTTAGCAATATGTAAATATTAACAACTAACCCTACGGAAATGAACTGACTGACAGTTGAGATATCCAAGTGCTCACGCGCTCCTTGAATTATCAATAAGCCATTATTAAAAATAACAAATCTGACATTTCTATCATTTTGAGATTTTAATCCTGGAATTGCAACGCGTTTAATATTCAAAAATGATTTAGATAAAATGTTTTACATATTATATTAATAATAAATAGAAATATAAATATTTCGACCATCATTCACATTTAGAAATAAAATTTGTAATTTTGACAAATTTATACTTTCGAAAAGTTACGGTAATATTTCTGAGCACCTTTGATAAGGTGCACTAGAACTGCAGCGTGCTCTTAAGATATTCGCCTGACAATCGAGCACGTTGCTTTTTCATTCTGAAACAGTTTCTGAACAATACCCCACAAAAAATAGTTTGTGGGGTACCAAAGATGGTACACTTACCCCACAGAAAAAATTATGTGGGGTAAATATGTCCGTGAGCTATCATAGCGCAATCGGTATTGCAGCTTGGACTGACCTGCGACGATCTTTGATTGACCGTGCTGTTTCGGACCTCCGAGGAGTGCCTCGATGCAAAACGGTCGGCACAAAAACCTATTGGTATGATCACTACCGACTTGGGAACAAAACGGTCGATCGTTACATCGGAGAAGACACCTCCGAGCTGCGCAACCGATTGAATCGGCAAACTGAAATCGCAGATGCCGCCAAGCAGGCAGATCTCGAGCGAGCCAGGTTGATGCGTGTGCTGCGGGCCGAAGGGTATCTGTTCGCGGATGTAGGCTCCGGTCAGGTTGTCTCGGCAATGGCGAAAGCCGGTGTCTTTCGGCTGGGAGGTACGATCGTCGGCACGCATGCCTTTCGCTGTTATGAAGGAGAGCTTGGCGTCCGGATTGGTTTCGATCAATCGGCAACAACAGACGATATCGACATCGCGAGTTTTGAGCGCTTGTCCCTGGCTCTCGCTGATACAGTCGAACCGCCATTGCAAGAGGTCTTTTCCGAACTCCACTTCGATCCGTTGCCAACGCTTGAGAGCGGCAAGACCTGGCGTTGGCGGCAGTCAAATCGCCAGACGTTGGTGGAATTTCTGACGCCTTCATTTGAAGAAGACGAAGGCATCCGCGATCTTCCAGCCCTTGGGGTCAACGCTCAAAGTCTGCATTTTCTCAATTACCTGATTGCCGACCCAATTCGAGTACCCTTTCTGTATAGATCCGGAGTGTTGGTGCAAATTCCGAAGCCAGAACGCTTTGCAGTTCACAAGCTGATTGTCGCTGACCGAAGACAAGGCGGACCGGACGCACTCAAAGCACACAAGGACCGCGCACAGGCGGCATTCCTGATTGAAGCCTTGAGCGAAAACAGACCCTACGATCTGGTAGAAGCGTACCAGCTGGCGATTGAGTCCGGTTCAGCGTGGCGAACGAGGATCTTAGCGAGTTTGCAACGAATGCCGACCACAGCCAAATTGCTTCAGTCAATTCAATGAGTCGTACACTTGCAGGTTCGATCCCGGAACGCCGGTAATCACGTGGCCGAAGGCAGTTGTGCCAACGAACGAATTGCCGACGTTTCTTTGACGGATTTGGCACGGCACCTCCTTGTGCAGGTAGGATCAGAAGACCCGAGCATCAGATCGATGGCGTATGGTGGAGCTTCAGTTGTTTGCCGGATCCGTTTCGGCCTCGAACGCCAGAATACCAACCCGTGCACAGGCCCAGGCTGTCGGTATCAAGATCAACGCATTGAGGATGGCAAAAGGGACCAACGAAAGCCTGAAATACCCAGCCAACGCCCATAGAATTAGGAACGCGAAGGTGAGGAGTAGCGTGTCTACCAGAACGACTGCAGACACAAAGCCAAACATAGTGCCAAAGGTGATCAACCGTTTCGGTTGCTCACCTTCATTGTCTTCAATTTGAGAGGACATGATTACCATCCAGGAGATATCTGAAATCTAGCGAGAAGGATTTCCTACTTCGCTAAAGTTCAGCATTCGAACAGTCACTGACCGTCTGAGCTTTCAGATAATTCGCTCCAGGCCACGCTTCCATTAGACTAAAAAAATAGTTTCAGCATCATCTGCGGTCAAACATTTGACTTTATTTGGGAGAGCAAGTTTTTCTCTGTTTATTTGTTTTTTACGAAAGTAGATTAGCGCCCAGTGCAGAGGTTTTTCTCAATTAGCCACTTGCAAAGCCGTATTATCCGTCCCACGTCCTTTCAGCGCGATTTGAGCGCACCCTGCACGACTATCCAGCCCTTTTCCGTGCTCGGTGTCAGTTATTGGCGCTGGTGGAACTAAAATCATGAACCTGTTGCTGACGGAAGTGATGGGTGAACCGATATGGATGTGGGGAACATTCCTTGCACTCATGCTTGGGCTGCTCGTTTTCGATTTGGGCGTTCTACACCGCCGTCCACATGAGATTGGTCTTAGAGAAAGCCTGCTTCTTTCCGCGTTGTACATCAGCTTGGGACTGCTGTTCAGCCTTTGGATCTGGCAGATGCTCGGCGCTCACGCCGCGATGCTCTACCTGACAGGCTATGTCGTCGAAAAGAGCCTGTCATTGGACAATGTGTTCGTCATTGCCCTTATCTTCAGCTACTTCTCGATACCAAGAGCTTATCAGCACAAGGTCCTGATCTGGGGGATTGTGGGGGTAATTGTCTTGCGCGGTGTGATGATTGGCGCAGGTACGGTAATCGTCTCCCACTTCGAGTGGGTTTTGTACGTCTTCGCAGTGTTTCTCATATTCACTGGCGTCAAGATGCTCTTGAATGGCGATCATCAATTTGAAGTCGCCGACAACCCAGTTCTCCGGTTGTTACGTAGATGGTTGCCACTTTCGTCCGATCTCCACGGACACCGGTTTTTCATCCGCTCCGGATCGAGACTTCTTGCAACACCATTGCTGTTGACGCTCTTCATGGTCGAAACCGCCGACCTCATTTTCGCAATTGACTCTATTCCGGCGATTTTCTCGATTACGACTGATCCTTACATTGTCTACACGTCCAACATTTTCGCAGTCCTTGGGCTTCGAGCGCTGTATTTCGTACTTGTGGTTCTCATCGCTCGGTTCACCTATCTAAAATATGCGCTATCGCTGGTTCTGGTGTTCATCGGCAGCAAGATTTTCCTCGCTGATTTATTCCCTCTGGAGAAATTTCCACCAGCTTTGTCGCTGGTGATCACGGTGCTGCTAATCACCGGTGGGATTTTGCTTTCGTTGTTTTCACAGCGACCACCGGAATGTTCTCCAATGAGCGCTACAAATCCGCGCCCCACGAGACCGAGCAAGTAAGCCCCAAAGGTATCCGCCTGGCTGCGCCAGTCATTGACTTTTTTGAAGGGGCTCCGCCCCCGACCGGTCAAGGATGAACCGCAAAGCGGCCGGAAAAGCGGCTTCCCCATGCTCCGCGGCTGCGCCTTGTGCGCACGGGGATACCCCTCCTCTTTCCGGTCCCTGACCGTCCTCCCCCGTTTCCGGCGACGCGGAAAATGAAACGAGCCATATCGGCGAAGTTTCGGGAAACAGGAGCAGACCCAATGACCAAGACCAAAGCCACCACCAACGAAATCAAAGTCGCTTTCAAAAAGCTCGCGCTCGACCCGAAGAACGTCCGTAAGAAAGCAGATCAGAACGGCATTCAATCACTTGCAGCCAACATTGCGGTCAATGGCGTGTTGCAGAACCTGATTGTCCGCCCGGATGTGAAACGGGGCCACTATTTGGTGACCGGTGGGGGCCGCCGCTTTCGAGCCGTGGAATATCTGATCAAGGAAGGTGTACTGACGATTGACTATGAACTCTCCTGCCAGGTCAGAACCGAGGAGGAAGCAACCGAACTCAGCCTTGCCGAGAATGTCATGCGCGAAGCCATGGACCCGGCAGACCAGTTCCGCGCCTTCAAAGTTTTTGCCGATGAGGGAACGGCGGTGGAAGAAATCGCAAAGCGCTTTGGCACTACCGCGTTGATCGTCACCAAGCGCCTGAAACTCGCCCGTGTCTCTCCGGTTCTGTTTGAGCTTTTCGAGAAAGGTGAAATGGAACTGTCCCAGCTTCAAGCGTTCACCGTCAGTGACGATCACGAGGCACAGGAACAGGTCTGGAACTCACTGCCACGGCATTACCGCAACGGTTATGACATTCGCCGGGCTTTGACCGATGGCAAGATCCCCGCATCCGATAAGAGGATCCAATTCATCGGTGGTCTGGACGCTGTGCGCAACGCAGGTGGCATCGTGATCTGCGATCTCTTTTCGAAGCGTGACGGCGGTTATGTCGAAGACGTTGCTGTGGTCGAAAAACTGGTGAGCGAAAAGATCGAATTGGTGACTCAGGAAATCGCTGCCGAGGGCTGGAAATGGGTTCGGTACCATGCTGAGCTTGATTACACTGCTATGCAGGCATTTGGGCGGGAGTATCCGAAGCAGCCGCAGTTTTCCGACGAAGATCAGACAGAGCTTGGGCGCTTGCAGGCAGAAAGTGACGACGCGGCCACTCGCTACAACGAAACAGGCAACGAGGAAGACCGGGTGGCCTTCGAGGTTGCTGACGAGGCAATTGAGAACCTGCAGGCAAAATACGTGGCTGAGTTTTCCGGTGACCAAAAAGCGACTTGCGGCACCATCATTTCAATTGGCTATCATGGCGACCTGCGCGTTGAGCGCGGGCTGATCGACCCGGCAGATGCAAAGGCTAAGCCGGCCGCCAGCGACGAGGCTGAAGAGAAAGAATTGGATACCGCGTCCCATTCCAAGGCATTGATTGCCGAATTGACAGCCCGCAAGACCTCCGTGCTGCGCATGGAGTTGGCAAAGAACCCTGATGTTGCACTCGCCGTTGCAGTTCATTCCATGGCGATCAAGACGCTCTATAACCACAGCGCGGCCCGGGACAACGGCACGATTGAAATCAGCCTCGACAGCGCGTGCCTGGAAAGCCAGATCAAGGACGCCGGACGGTGCAAGGTTCTGGATGCGATTGAGCGCCAGCGTGAAAGCTGGAAATCGGTTCTGCCTCTTGATCCGGCTGAACTCTGGAACTGGTGTCTGAACGTCTCGCAAATGACCCTGCTGGAGTTGCAGGCCTTCTGTGTCGCCCAGACCATCAATGCAATTGAGTATGGCGAGGGTTACAACAAAACTGGCGTCGATCACGGCAACCAGATCGGATTGGCCCTTGGCACAGATGTCACCGAGCACTTCCATCCAACTGCCGAAAACTACTTCTCCCGAGTGAAGCTCGAAATCATTCACCAAAGCCTTGTTGAGGCTTGCGGAGAGGAAACAGCGGCTCCTGTTCGCAAGATGAAGAAGAAGGAAGCCGCAGCCTATGCCTACGACAAGGTAGCAGGGACCGGCTGGGTGCCAAGTCTGATGACATTCTCTTACGGCACTCCTGTGCCTGAGGAAATTATCGAAGCGGCAGCGTAACGCTGCCCGGTGCGGCCAGCCCTGTGATAATCCCCGTGTGGCTGGCCGCTTCCATCAGGAAACAGTCCCGCAAATTTCATTCTTGTTTTCTGGGAGAATGGACCGGCCCTGACGGGCCGGGCAGATTATCAGCTGAGGGGCGTTGCCCCGGTGGGGAGCGGTCCAGGTCTTCCAAAAAACAGGATCGTGCCGGTAAACCGTCCCGATCGCGTTCCTCTCCCGAACCTGACCCGCTCCCCTATCGAATAATGTCCGGCTATCCACCGGTCACATCTCTTTTAAGGGGCTCCGCCCCCGGCCGATCAAGGATGAACCGCTAGGCGGCCTTGAGCCGGGTTTCCCCACGCTCCGCGGCTTCGCCTTGTGCGCGCGGGTGATGCCCCTCCCCGCTTCCGGTCCTTGACCCGCCCCCCCCGTTTCCGGCGACGCGGAAAATGAAACGAGCCAAACGGCCAAGTTCAAGGAAACGGAGCAACCTCATGAGCCAAGACAACTACACCGCAACCTATAGCCCGGAAGACAACAAGCTACGTCTTTACGCAGATCGCAGGCTAGACGCCGAAACATACGCAAACGTCAAAGAGATGGGGTTCAAGTGGGCACCGAAACAGGAGTTGTTTGTTGCTCCCAAATGGACCCCGGCACGCGAAGACTTCCTAATAGAACTGGCTGATGACATCGAACCGGAGATGACCACGCTGGCGGAGCGGGCCGAGGCAAAGGCCGAACGCCTCGACGCCCTTGCTGATAAACGGGACCGTGAATCAAACGCCTTCATGCGGGCCGCCGACGATCTTTCCCAGGCATTCTACATGGGCCAACCAATTCTTGTCGGGCATCACTCCGAACGCAAGGCACGGAAAACCCAGGAACGCATGCACAATGCCATGGACAAGTCGGTTAGGGCTGCAAAATCGGTTCAGTACTGGCAATGGAAAGCTGCGGGCGTTGAACGTTTCGCCAACATGAAAAACAACCTACGTGTCCGTGCCAACCGCATCAAAACCCTGCTGGCCGAATTGCGCGACCATCAGCGCGCGCTTAATCACGCCGCCCTTTGCGTGAAGGTTTGGGAGAAAGCCACAAGCGACGAAACAATCGCCAAACTCTCCGGCATGCGTCTCAAAACTGGTGATCTCTGTTACTGGGACCATCAACGCGCCTTCCGTGATGGCTCCATGACTGCTCAGGACCTGCGGGAAACGTCGATGCGCAATGCTCAAAAGATCCTGGATAGCGAGACTCGTCGCCGCTGGATCGATCACATCTTGAACCGGCTGGCATACGAACGTGATTTGCTGGGACCGGTTGAGCGATACGAAGGAGAGATAACGTCCGTAATTCTGCAAGGTTTTGCCCGCGAGCACGGCGCGCACAAGCCGAATGCCGAGGTCAACGAGACCGGCTTCAAACTAACGAGCTCGGCACCCTTGCCGCTGCATATTGCCAATGCGGAATCGCTCGACCTTAGCGCGGACGATTGGCGCGACCTGATGCAAGCAGTCGGTTATGTCGTTCCGAATAAGAAACCGACACTTCCGCCTATCCTCAATTTCAGGGCCGGGAACCGGGAAATCGTCGCGGCGACAGGCAATATCTACGGTCGGAAGGACGCCTTCCGCCAGATCGAACTCACCAAAGACCAATATTCCAAGATCTGGCAGGACCTGCGAGGCACCCGAACCAGCGCGTGCGGTTTGTTCCGGTTCAAGATCTGTAAGGATCCGACCAGCACAGAAGCCTATTACATGCGCCCTTGGGTGGCAGTGTTCCTGACAGACTCAAAGGAACATCCGGCACCGGATGGCTTCAAGGATCGATCCGACAGCGTTTGACAAAAGGACTGCCGAGGGGGCCTACCCCCTCGGCTTTGACCAGACGCCAATTCTCCAACAGGCTTGCAATGAAAAAATCCGTCTATTCGCGACCGAACAAACCCTTCTTTGTCTCCGTTCAGCACCGATCCAGCCGCGATATTCCCAAGGCTCTGGACCACAAAAAACCTCTTGTCATCGACAAAGCGAGCGAGTGCCACGTGACACCCTGCAGCGTTGCCCACCGCATGGTCGAATACCTGGGACCGCCAGGGGATTTCTGTACCCTGGAACCGAGTGCAGGCACTGGCGCGCTGGTATGGACACTGCTGGCAAACGGATACCCTTCTGAGAAAATTTGCGCTATCGAGCGCCACCACAAGCTTGCCGCCCACGTGGAAACGCTTGGTGTCCCGGTCATTCAAACCTGTTTTCTGACCTATGCCGAGGAGGTCAAAGGCAGGGCTGAGTTTCAGAGAATTGTCATGAACCCGCCATTTTCGAAGGTTCTTAGACATATCGAGGCCGCCATGTCGCTCCTCGGGCAGAACGGCGACAGCTTGCCAGCTACGCTTGTCGCCTTGGTTCCGGTCACATTCGATCATGATGAAGCTGAAACGCTTGAAACTTTACCGGAAGATACGTTCTCGACGTGTCGGGTGCGGACCAAAGTTATCCGTTTCATTCAAGATGTTGACGAAGGCAACAGACGTGAACGCAACAGGTGATGTATTTTGGCAGCCATAGTGCCAATCTGCAGCACTGAACTTTCAACTGTAACGCGATGCTTAAAAAGTTGAAACGGGGCCAGGAACGGATTGTCGGCTTACGTGGCGCGTACGGGGTCTAACTGACATTCGTTGATCCAGCCTTCGTTGGCAATTTCGGCCCACTGCTGCCGTTCGTCAGTTAAGCAGAAGTTGCACTGCGGCTTCGCATAGCAGCCATTCGCTGCGGCTGCGTTGTCTGCCTCGCTGCCAAGGCCCACTAAGCGGACAAAGTTGCCATTGGCCGAAGGTCAGCTATGAACTGCTTTATCCAACGGGCCTACAGCCTTAAACACACACTTCATCAACTGTCCATAGTCCATCAAGTTCAAAATATATGAATTAGATGATTGCAATGCATTTGCTCCAGAAGTGAAGGTAGATGTAGTCACCAAGGTAGCGCCATTGCACAAATCCTTGGTCACGGTTCCAAGCAAACTTCTCACAATTTCCACTCCAACTGGTCTATCAGGACCAAACCTTTTGCACTCGAAAATCTGAGCCTGTGTCCCTAACACTCCCTTCGCTCGTACAAATACATCAAAGCCACCATCTGATGAAGACGCCGTAAGTTCGCAGTCACAGCCAAGTTCTGAGAAGACAGAATAGACAAGTTTCTCGAAGTTTCTTGAAGACATTTTGAACAGAGACGTCGGATCTAAAGCAGCGCTTTCCAATATTTTTTTCTGAGCCGACCTGCATAATTCTGCTGACTTCTCGTCATTTACAAGTGCTGCAATCGAGTACTGGTCAACACAAGCATCCAGCGTCTCGTATGCGTCAGAAACATCAGTATTTGATAGGCTTTCCAAAGTCTCATTATTAACTTCACCGAAGTTACCGACAAGCTCACTGGGGTCAAAATCGTCGGGTAAGTTCTGTGCGCAAATTTCGCTTAGGGCTTCGTGTCTCAATTGAGACGTGGTCTTATCGGTCGCTTCAAAAAAATCTCCACGTGCCGTCAAATGCACCTCGTTCTCTATGTTGAAAAATGCAGCCAAGAATTTCATAAACGCCTGCGGAAAAGTAAACGAATTCTCGTTGAGAAGAACCTCCGCAGGCAGGCGAGATAGCAAACGCTGAAGCCGCGAATTATTCAGCCCGGTTTCTTCCATGAGTTTCGCCAAGAGGTCGTGATTAACTACGTCCTTGCGTAAGAATCTCACGGAAAAATTGCGGAAGCTCGGATGAACCACCAAAGGTTTATTATCAATCACTCGTCGAAAAGCGTCGGGAACCGGAAGGGTATTTTTCTCTCCGAGTTTCTCCAGATGATTACCCTGAAATCTACGGGTCATGCCCACCACCCACTCGCTACCTTAACCGGACTTTAGCCGCACTTGATCTAACTAGCAAAATGGGCTCCATGCAGCCGTTGTCCGCTTCACCAGGAATGGACATATCATAGCTTGCTCGAATGTCGCGAGTGTTGCGTTGGGTAGGAGTGGTTCGGAGGAACCGCTATGTCTACTTTCAACCTGCCGATGGTGGTGCCCGCCAAGAAGGCATGGAACCACGGTCGCATTATCGGTCAGAAAAGGCCACTGCTCCCAAAACATGTCTGGGCGATCCGCGTTCGCCTCGAACTGGCCGGCGCCGTCCGTGATCTGGCGCTTTTCAATATGGCAGTCGATAGCAAACTGCGCGGCTGCGATCTGGTCCGACTGAAAATCGCGGACGTCTTCTCGGCTGGCGCAGTCAAGGAACGAACCTCGATTTTGCAGAGCAAGACAAAATCGCCGGTGCGGTTCGAAATCACCGATGGCACCCGAAAGGCCCTCATGGAGTGGATCAGCAATCCGGTGATGACCGGTCACGAGTACCTCTGGCCTGGCCGTTTCCATGACCGCCCGCATATATCGACGCGGCAATACGCTCGTCTCTTGAAGGACTGGGTGCGCTCGATCGGCTTGGAACCGAGCGCGTATGGCACGCATTCCCTGAGACGGACGAAGGTCGCCCAAATCTATAAAAAGACCGGCAACCTGCGAGCGGTTCAGCTTCTTCTCGGCCACACGAAGATGGACAGCACCGTCCGATACCTCGGCGTAGAACTCGAAGACTCGCTAACGATCTCTGAAGGCGTAGAGATCTGACGAAAGGGCCGGTGGTAGCACCGGCCCGTTGCGGTCATTCAACACCAATTGGTCCAAGGGCAGCTTCGGCCCCCATTCGGGTTTACAATGACTCGCGCTCAGATTCGAAAACCGGATTTTCGTTGCGTGGAGAACAAAAGAGCGAAATGCGCCGCCAATTCAGCCATCGCACGCGTTCGCCCGCTACGTCGAAGCGGCCGACTGTTGAATGGATCCAGATCCATATTTTCTCTCGGCTGAGGTCTGCGACCGCCCAGATGGTCTGACATAGGTCGGATAATCACCCAGGCGACTGAACTTGACGCAGGCTTGTCAGCCAGCTCGCGCGCATCGATTTCAGCTCTGGCTGCGGCAGCAACGGCGGCATCTCTTGCTGCTGCTTCAGCGGCAACGCGATTTTGTTCTTCAAGTTTCGCCTGCTCGCGCTCGGCTCGGCGCTGTTCACGAGCTTCGGCGATCATACGCCGCTCCGCCTGTTTGGCTTCGCGGGTCGGTTCGGCAGCCTCCTTGGCGGCACGAAAGGCCTCAACAAGGGCTGCCTTGGCGTCCTTCGCAGCGCCGCGGCGGTCGGTGTGTTCGCTATTTGTAATTCTTTTCAAATCTCAATTCCATTTGACGGGATACGTATAGCGGCTTCAGGACTTTCGTGCCCGTTTCGAAGCCGGCTTGGTTCCTGAGGCCAGACTGTCTCGCAATTCCTTGGCGAGCCGGGCCTCCCGCAATCTCTGAGTCTTTTCGTTGCGGGCAATTACGATCGAGTTCAGGTCTTCAATCGCACGTTGGCGTTCGAAGAGTTGCGACTGGGCTTTACCAAAAGCGGATTCGGCGTGCTGGCGAAGTTTGCTGTAGTTCTCGGACATGGCTTTCCTCGTAGAGGCCGCTCACCAGTGAGCAGTTACGAAAAAGGCCAGGCAACTTGCCTGGCCTTGCTTGGTCTCATGCTTTCGACAGTGCCAGTACATCCGTGGTCAAGGGAAAGCAGATTCCGGATCTATCAGGCGGCCTGCAGATTGCAGGCAGACATCTTGCCCGACTTGGTGTCGCGCTCCATGTCGTAGCCGATTTTCTGGCCTTCAACGATTTCGTGCATGCCAGCACGCTCGACAGCGGTGATATGGACGAATTGGTGATAACGATGCTTTAAAGGGAGGGTTCGTTAAGAACGCGGTGCCAATCGCGTTGTAACCAAAGCTCGGCAAGAAAATATCGATGCCGCATTTCTATGGGTTTTAAATGAGAATGTCAACTACTGGTTTTGGTCTTCTAACGCTGAAAATATGGACTGTTTCACTACGAAAAGCAAAAGTGAGCCATACGGCGCAATAAAACCACATGATAATTGTCGCGTTATTTTATCATGTTTTTTTGAAAATAAAGAGGGAAAGAGATTTATTGAATTTATGCTTGCGGACACTTTGCCCCTGAGTGGCACCGTGTTGCACGGATTCAACAATATCAGCATCAAGCAATGTCCAGTTGTACTCGCGAAAATTCACGAGCGACCGCTGCCCTCCTCAGAGCTGTCTGCTAACAACGCGGAGTGGATCGGCTGCCTGCGATTGAACTCGCTCCAGTCGCGCGATCCGATGAAAGGCTGGCGCCCGCGCACGCTCTTCAACCTGTACCCGTGCGACCACACTAGTGTGGCGATTGGCGCAGCTTTCGAGGAAATGGACGAGGGCGAACCAGACATCACTACCACGCGCAAAGTGGAGCTGGCCGAGTCTTTCCGGTTCATGGTCCCATTTTACCCCTGAGAGTATTTTGCAGGCCAGCATCTTTCCTCGATCACGCCAAAGTCACTTTTTCTTGTTACCTGCGACAGTTGCCGAAACACCCCTGGTCAGGGCTGGTGTCGCTGGTTGTGGCGTTTCTGTTTTCGTTTGCACCTTCTTAGGTTTCCTTATTTCGCGATTTCCGCGTTTTTGCCCTTTGGCCATATAATCTTCTCCTGTTGAGTGAGCCGAGTTTGTTCGAACCATTCGATGGGTATGGCTCTTTCCCACTGAAATTGGCGGAATGTTGTAGTGCGAGATTTCCGGTTGCGTCTGACGACCTGTGCCGGATCCCGGGCAAAGGGACGCCTACTTGATATCGGCTTTCGTGAGCACGACCGTGGCCCTGCGTCTGCGCGAATAAGTCTTGCTGGTATGCCGCTCGATTGCAGCTCGCAGGCCATCGAATGCTGCCAGATAGTGTATCTCTTCGGAAAGCCGCTCTTTTGTCATCGCCTGGAGAATAGCGACCTCAACAAAAACCGAGATTTCGAATACACCATCGTATCCTGTGAAGCGTATGGATTGCTTCCCTGGATCGTAACTTCGGCTATGATTGGGAAATGTCAATGCCATTGGTGCAGCTCCTCCGATGACTGTGGCGTGTGAACTATCCAGGTCGCAAATGCTCCGTGTTTTGTGGGCAAGGTGTGGGTCTTCACGATGAATGGAGACGTCATGGCGCGCAGCAATGCACTGTAGTTGAGCCTGAAGGTTATCTCGGAACCCACGGTCGCCCCATGCTTTCCGGTGTCCAGTATCAGATGGTCGCCGCTTGCCCC
>MRWG01000491.1_pt1 | contig 43814 bp, 46 predicted proteins | sample 1013341 | NCBI WGS metagenome assembly MRWG01 (sample SAMN06117577, study PRJNA244670) | biofilm metagenome | biome: Water; feature: Cathode Biofilm; material: Biofilm; isolation source: microbial consortium enriched at the cathode of a solar microbial fuel cell | place: USA: District of Columbia ... | reverse complement strand
CCGGCACCTTCTCCCCGCTGGCGGGGAGAAGGAAAGCGCGGCTGTTGGGCTGCCTTCTTGTTCTGCCGTTCAGGCATGGATACCCGGCTCGGGGGCCGGGCATGACGAATGGGGGGCGGGAGGATGCAGATCGTCGGCATCCGAGATTGACGCCACCACTCCTGCCATTCGTCACCCTCGGGCTTTGACCCGAGGGGCCATGCCGGAACGGCCAATGCCCGTATGTCGGCGTCCTTACCGCAGGGCGGCTGCGATGTTGCCGCCGTCGACGGTGGTGACGTCGGCGGTGGTGCGTTCGGCAAGGGCGTGGTTCAGGAAAGCCTGCGCCACGTCTTCGGCGCGCACTTCAAGGCCGAGAAGATTGCCGCCCATATAGTCCCTCTCCGAGACGCCGCGCGCGGTGGAGCGGTTGGCGATCATCTCGTTGGTGAGGAGGCCGGAACGGATGCGGTCGGCGTTGACCGCGTTGGAACGTACACCGATGGAGCCGTAATCCAGCGCATATTGCCGCGAAAGGAACAGCGTCGCCGCCTTGGGCAGGCCGTAAGCGCCGAAATTCGCTCCCGGATTGACCGCCTGTTTGGAGGCGTTGAAGAGCAGCACGCCGCCGGTGCCCTGCTGTTTGAAGAGGCGCACCGCGTTCTGTGCCACGCTCTGATGGGCGAAGAAGTTGAGCTCAAAGCTCTGGCGCAGCGTGGCGTCTTCCAGCTCACCGATCTTGCCTTCCCAGGCCGCACCCGCGTTGGAGACCACGATGTCGACGCCGCCGAACACATCACGCGCCCTGTCGAAGGCGGCGCGCACGGCGGCCGCGTCGGTCACGTCCGCGCCGATGCCGATTGCGCCATTGCCGATGGATTTGGCCACATCCCCGGCCTTGTCGGCATGCATGTCGACGACGACCACATGCGCGCCCTGCGAGGCAAACAGCTTCGCCGTGGCTGCGCCGATTGCACCGGTGCCGCCGGTTACCAGCGTGACCTGGCCGGACAACGGCTTGGGCTTGTTGGACGCGAGCTTGGCCTGTTCGAGAGACCAGTATTCAAGCTCGAAGAGGTCGGAGAGCGCCAGCGGATGGAAAGAGCCGATGGCCTCGGCGCCGGTGACGGCTTCCACCAGCATTTCGCCCACATCGGCGGCGATCTTCGCTTCCTTCATGCTGCGGCCATGGCCGATGAGACCGAGACCGCGCACCAGCGTCAGGCGCGGCATGGTGTCGAGCATGGTGCGTTCGACATCGTCGGTGGCGTTGTTGGTCTCGAAATAGTCCTTGTAGCGGTCCGAGAACGCGGCGACCTTTTCGCGGATGATCTTGCCATAGGCGTCGAGCTTGCCGGCCTCGGGGGCGGGCAGAACCATGGGGCCGGTCTTGATGCGGATAGACAGATCGGGCGTGGAGACGCCGCGGGTGGCGAGCTCTTCGGCGGTGTCGGCGTTCACATAGTCGAGGATCTTTGGCGAGGTGCGGAAGTCGCAGACCATGCGGCCATATTTGCCTTCGCCCTCATCGATGGCGATTGCGCCACGCAGATAGGGCATGATCTGCGACGGGGTGGCGAGTTCCTTCGGCAGCGCCACCGGGTTGAACGGCGTCTTGCCGTGCCCGGCGACATAATCCTCGGCCATGGTGACGAACTCGATCATGAGATCGTAGGCCGTCTTTGCGTCCTCGGCGAAGGTGAAGATGCCGTGCTTGTCGAGGATCAGGCCCTCGACGGACGGGTTTGCGTCATAGATGTCGGCGGCTTCCTTGGCGAGGTCGAAGCCCGGCTTGATGTAGGGCACGAAGCCGAGCCGGTCGCCGAAGACCTTCTTGCAGAGCGCTTCGGAATCTTCCTGGTCAACCAGTGCGAGGATCGCGGTGGAATGGGTGTGGTCGACGAATTTGTGCGGCAGGAAGGCGTGCAGAAGCGTTTCGATGGACGGGTTGGGAGAACCCGGATCGATGAGGTTTGCACGCTGCATCGCCACCATGTCTTCATCCGACAGGGAGGGCAGTTCGCGGGCGGCCAGAAGCGCGTCCATCTTCACGGCAGGCAGGCCCTGTGGCTCGATCACGCCCATGTCCCAGCCGCTGCCCTTGACGCACAGAACATCATATTCGCGGCCCAGAATGTCGGTGGCGCGGCTCTTCAGCGAGGTGTTGCCGCCGCCATGCAGCACGAGGCGTGGCTCGCCGCCCAGAAGACGGGTCGTGTAGACGCGCAGCGCCAGGTCGCGTGCGACGCCCTTCTGCGCATAGTGCTCGACAAGCTTTTCGGCTTCGCTGTCTTTCCAGAGGTTCTGCATGTCTGTCCTGTACGTGTCTTGAAGGGTTGCGCTTGCCGGCGTCAATCAGGCCGGGGTGGGTCAGGTCGGCGTTGATCAGGCCAGCGTGGGTTCACTGGCGGTGTGGTGCTTCAGAAGCTTCGTCGCCATGGATGACGTGGTCACCAGATGGGTGAAGAAACGGCCGGCGATGGCGGCCTGCAGGGGCTCGAACTTCTCGTCCTCCTGCACCACCATGAGCCGCCGGGGAATGGCGCGGATGGCGTCGAAATCGGCAGAGATCATGCGCCGGTTGTAATCGCAGTCGAGCAGGGTGCCGTCGGCGGTGATGATCTGCCCGGCAATGACGCCGGTCGCGCCCATTGTTTTCAGCCGTTCAAGCTCTTCAAGGCTGAGCGCGCCGCATTTGATAACGTGGCTGTCGGCGTCCAGCGCGCCGACCGTGAAGAGCGCCATGTCGCAGGCGCTGATCCCGTCGAGCTGTTCGCGGATGACCGGCTCCTCGCGCAGGGCGCGCGCCAGCTCCTCGGTGCTGAGCACCAGCGGGGCGTAGAAATTCAGACCCTTGGCGTTCAGCCGGCGGGCAATCTCCATGGTGCACTGGTCGGGACGGTAGGCATAGGGCGAGCCGAGATTGCCGCACATCTCCACCACCGTGACGCCCTCACGGTCGGCGTAGCTCATTGCATCGGCGATGTCGTACACGGTGCGGCCCCAGGCAACGCAGACCTGATTGCCGTTCTCGACCATCTCCAGAAACACATTGGCAGCAAGCGTGGGGATCTCGGAAGCGGGAGAGGGCGAAAGCGCGTCCTCGCCGACGAGCCAGACGGTCTCGAGGCCGAACGCGTCTTCCACCTGGCGGGCGAGACGCTCGCCGCTGAAAAGATGCGTGGAGGTGGAGATATTGACGATCCCGGCCTCGCGCGCCTTGCGCAGATAAAGCGCCACGGACGCGCGCGAAATGTTCAGCCGCTGCGCAACCTCGTCCTGACGCAGGCCGTGCGTGTAATAAAGCCAGGCGGCCTTGTGTATGATCTGTTCTGCCGGACGATAAGCCATTCCGCGCCTCCTTTCGACATTATTCATGGTGATTGACAAAAGTCAATTCATCGCCGGGAAGAAGCGTGAACCATGGGGAAGCGGGTCTTGCAGGCATGACGGGCAGGCATGACGGATCGGGTGATCCGGACAAGAGAAAGGCCGGGATGCGTGTGCATCCCGGCCTTTGTAGATTTTGAGGGGCAGCGCGGGGCGCTGCCAGTCAGATCAGTAACCCTGCGGGCAGCGCGCTTCGTAGCGGCGGCCATACTCGTCGCGGTAGACGCAGACGTTTCTGTTTTCCTGCGAACGACCGACCAGAGCGCCGGCCACGGTGCCGACTGCGCCGCCGATGAGTGCGCCTTCAACCTTGTTGCCGGAAGCGAGCGCGCCGATGGCTGCGCCGCTGGCGCCACCGAAGGCTGCGCCCTGCTGGGTGGGGGTGCAGGCCGCAACGCCCAGAAGCAGCGCCGGCACGATAAGCAGTGACTTTTTCATAAAACCTCTCCAACTCTTTTCTTGATCATAAGCTTCGAAAGCCAATTTGGTTCCACTTGAAGCTGTCTGATATAACAATGTCCCTATCGCCGTATACCATGCACATGAAATCCGGCAAAACTCGGTATCACAAGCATAGTTTGTGACGATTTAAATCCTAATTCTGTGAATTCCCCCATTCAAACGGAGGTGGTTCCGAAGGCGAAACAGGCATTTGGGCGAGAATCACCCCTTTTGTTGAACTTGCCGTGTTCCGCTAGCCGACTATTTGACTGATTCTGGTCTCAATCCACACCGTTGAGGTCGCATACAGACCATGTGCGATGGCGCTTTTGGGCCAAATTTTCTCCTGTGGAGGAGCGCTCCGGTGGTGGGCGGCCATACTGTCGTTTGCTTCCAGCCCTCGGACAGAGATGGAGTGAAACATGTCAAATCAAGTCATTGAGGAGGACCACGGACTCGAGCCGGGGCAAGACAATGTCCGTCTGCTTGGTCTTGATGTTCACAATCCCGTATTCTTCATTTCCGCCGTGCTGATCGTCGCATTTGTGATCGTCACGCTGATTTTCCGCGATATCGCCGGCGAAGCGCTTGGCGGTCTCAGGGTCTGGCTGACCTCGACCTTTGACTGGGTCTTCATGCTGTCGGCCAATCTGTTTGTTCTGTTCTGCATTGTGGTGGCGTTGACGCCGCTCGGAAAGGTCAGGCTGGGCGGCAAGGACGCCGTGCCCGAATATTCCTATTCCGGCTGGTTCGCGATGCTGTTTGCCGCCGGCATGGGTATCGGCCTGATGTTCTTCGGCGTGCTTGAGCCGATGTATCATTTCAACAATCCGCCGCTCGGCCTCACCCCGCCCGTTGTCGACGGACAGCTGGTTGCGGAAGCGGTTCCGGCCGCCCGCGAAATGGGCATGGCGGCGACCATCTTCCACTGGGGGCTTCACCCCTGGGCGATCTACGCGGTTCTGGCGCTTTCGCTTTCGCTTGCCGCCTATAACAAGGGTCTGCCGCTCTCCATTCGCTCGGCCTTTTTCCCGATCCTCGGGGAGCGCGTGCGCGGCTGGGCGGGGCATCTGATCGACATTATGGCGGTGTTCGCCACGCTGTTCGGCCTGGCCACATCGCTGGGGTTCGGTGCGTCGCAGGCGCTGGCCGGCCTCAACGAGCTTTACGGCGTTCCCAACACCGACACGGTCAAGGTTCTGCTCATAATGTGCATTACCGGCGTGGCGCTGGTGTCCGTGGTGGCGGGGCTCGATGCGGGCGTGAAGCGCCTCTCCGAGATCAACATGGTGCTCGCCATCCTTCTTCTGGGCTTCGTCATCATCTTCGGCCCGACGCTGGCGATCATCACCGGCTTCTTCTCCAACACATGGTCCTATGTGAAGGAGCTGCCGCAGCTTTCGAACTGGATCGGCCGTGAAGACACCGGCTTCATGCATGGCTGGACCACGTTCTACTGGGCGTGGTGGATTTCCTGGTCGCCTTTTGTGGGCATGTTCATCGCCCGCGTCTCGAAGGGGCGCACGGTGCGTGAGTTCATCGTCTGCGTGCTGATCATTCCGACACTGGTTTCCATCCTCTGGATGACCACGTTCGGCGGCACGGCCATGAACCAGTTTCTTGCAGAAGGCTATACGGGCGTTCAGCAGACGGTGGTGGACTATGTGCCGGAGCTTTCGCTGTTCGCGATGCTGGCTGATCTGCCGCTGGCCAGCATCAGCTCGCTGATCGGCATCATTCTGGTGATCGTCTTCTTCGTAACGTCTTCGGATTCGGGGTCGCTGGTGATCGACACGATCACTGCCGGCGGCAAGATCGACGCGCCGGTGGCGCAGCGTGTCTTCTGGGCGCTGTTTGAAGGGCTGGTGGCGATCGTGCTGTTGCTCGGCGGCGGGCTGGCCGCGCTTCAGGCGGGCGCAATTGCGACCGGTTTCCCGTTCGCGATCCTGCTCGTGGTCATGCTTTATGCGACCTACAAGGCTCTGATGAGCGAGCGCGCGGCCGGGAACTAAGTAATTCCAGGAAAAGTGGGAACCGGTTTTCCGTCCGGAATTGCGCAAAAACAATGAAGCAGAGCGTTTTCGCGATTCATCGAAAAGTGGAAACGCTTCAGGTTTCGGCTTCTGCTTGAAAAGAAATGCCCCGGTGCGAAACGCCGGGGCATTTTCGCGCCGTAGGGCCGCGTCCGGTCAACCATTTGGGTCCCCGTTCTGTAGGAAGTTCGAACTTCCCGCAGTTTATGCTGAGGCAACAAGGGGCACTCCGGGTTTCGTCTTGAGGCGAAGTGGCCAATGATCTCGCTAAACAGGTCGACGTGTTTTCTATCCAAGGGATGCGGTTGCGCAGAAAGGTTTTGACAGACAAAAAAGGTATACCTATTTTGGTATAAATGGAGGGGTGGGAGATTGGCGCGGAAGCAGGAACGATCCATCAAGTGGCTCTACGATTCGAAGAAGCGCCTGCTCGATTTCCCTACGGATGTTCGAACGCAGGTTGGATACGCATTGAGCGAGGCGCAGATGGGCCGGAAGGCAGACTACACCAAGTCCATGAGCGGACTGGGTGCAGGTGTTTTCGAGATTGTAGCGGACCATGATGGCGACACCTATCGTTCCGTATACGCCGTGAAGCTTGGAGAGGACATCTATGTCCTGCACTCGTTTCAGAAGAAATCGAAGACCGGGATCAAGACACCGAAGCCCGACATCGATTTGATCAAAGCCAGACTGAGCAGGGTGAAGCAGGAACTCGCTGCGTCAGAGAAAGTGGAAAGGAAAAAGAGATGATCGAAGATCAGTCCCCATTGGAGATTGAAGTCGGAAGTGGCAACGTCTTCGCCGATCTCGGCCTTGAAGAGGCACCCGAGCTGAAGCTGAAAGCCGCCATTGTTGGCCAGATCAATTCGATCCTGCTCCATCGCCATCTGACCCAAGTCCAGGCCTCCGAGCTCCTGGGGCTGCCACAACCGAAGATCTCAGCACTCAAGAACGGAAAGCTGCGAGGCTTCTCCCTGGAGAAGCTTTTGGAGATCATGGTGAAACTCGATCGAGACGTTGAAATTGGGTTTAGCAAGTCCTCCAAGAAGGAGGGTTCGCGATATTTCATCCGCAACGAAAAGGTCAGAACGCCCGTCGCCGCCTGATTTGGTAAAGCATCTGAAGGACACGAAAAGGCCCCGGTGCGAAGCGCCGGGGCCTTTCTGGTTCTGCAATCAGGTGCCGCCCTGTGCGGGCGAGGCTTCGGCCTTTTGGGTGGCCGCCAGATAATCGCGATAGCTCACGCATTTCACGTCATCCATGCCGCAAACGTCACCGGCGAAACGCTCAAGTGCATCCCAGTACGCGCCGTCATTCATGAGGGTGAAGTGGAACCCGAGCTGGAGGGGCGTGCGGCGTCCATCATACTCTTTCTTGAAGGACGCCATGAATGCATCATGGGTGCGCTTCTCGAAGGCCGGGGCCGCCTCGGGCTTCTCCTTGCCGCCGGAATGGCGGACATAAAGATTGTAGTCCATGGCAATGACCTGCCTCTCGCGTGGCCCTTCCGGGATCAGCGGAAGCGAAAAACGCACGACGCCGCCACGCGCTTTCGGCAGGGCAGGCCCGCGCGACACGGTGCTGGCGTCATAGGCAAAACCCTTTTGAGCGAGAGTCTGGAACAGGCCCTTGTTGGTGGAGAGGTAGGGCGCGCGGAAGCCGTGGATTTCGTTGCGGGCGAAATCCTGCCACTCTTTCGGCTCGCCTTCGATCTCGTTGAGCTTCCAGGCATTGGCGACGATATTGCTGAATTCGTCGAACTCCTGGCCCCAGTCGGCCGCGTTCCAGTCCTTGCCGTCGAAATGCCCGCAGCCATGGCTGGCGATTTCGTGCCCCTCGGAACGCGCGGTCCAGATCTGGCCGAGCCGGCCCTCGACATCCTCACGGCTGTAACCGCTGCCCACATTCGAGCGCCCGCGTGACATGCCCGGCGCTTGATAGGTTTTGCGGGTCTCCGGCGAGAGCAGGTAGACGCAGGAGAGGAAATAGGTAAAGCGCGCACCGGTCTTTTCGGCGATTGCGCGGCTGCGCTGCCACTGCTCCAGATGGAGCGCGCCATCGAACGAAATGATCACATATTGCGGCCTGGCGGTCTGAGACTTGTCAGTTGATGCGGCATCGTCGGCGAAACAAGAGCTTGTCAGCGCCAGCGCGGACGCCCCGGCGCAGAGTAATTTGAGCATGATCTCAATATCCAGAATGCAAAGTCGACGCAGCGGTAGCGAACAAATATGGCCGAGTTTGGAAGGCAAAGACCTGTTGAAACAAGACGCCATGAAAAGGCCGGAAATCAACAGAATGAGGTGGAATCGCGCTCGCCCCCTTCCATGGCGACAAATTTAGTCTAAAAAGCCCGAAACCGGGAACATTGCGGGACATCCCGCTAAACATGGGTCGCATATGTCCGACGACAGTTTTATTCGCGAAGTCAACGAAGAGCTCCGCCAGGATCAGTTCAAGTCGCTTTGGCGTCGATTTGGCCCGGTCGCCATTGGTGCGGCCGTGTTGCTCGTGGTCGCTACCGCCGGCTATGTGGGCTATGAGCGCTGGACCTCTTCGCAGGCCAATGCATCGGGTGACGCGTTCTCGCAGGCGCTCGATCTGGCGCGTCAGGGTGAAACCGCAGAGGCGCTGGCCGCATTCGAAGAACTCGAGGGAAGCGGCTATGGCTCCTATCCGCTTCTGGCGCGCATGCGCGCAGCCACGGTTCTGGCGGCTGACGGCGACGCCGATGGTGCGGTCGCCGCATTCGACGAGATTGCCGCCGACAAGTCGGTGACCGACGTCATTGCCGATACGGCAAGGCTGCGGGCCGGCCTGATTCTGGTTGACCATGGTTCCTATGCGGATGTTGCAGCCCGCGTCGAGACGCTGACGGCTGATGGCAACGCGCTGCGCCATACGGCGCGCGAGGCGCTCGGTCTGGCAGCCTGGAAGGAAGGCAAGCGCGACGATGCGCTGACGCTTTTCCAGCAGATCTCGGGCGATGCAGCCGCGCCGCGCAACACGCGTCAGCGCGCCGAAATGATGGTGGAACTGATTCTCGGCTCAGGCCCGGCTGAATAGCCGTAACCGGTGTAACTCTATGGCTTTCAAGCTTGCAATCATCGGCCGACCCAATGTCGGCAAGTCGACGCTGTTCAACCGGCTCGCCGGGCGTCGTCTGGCCATAGTCGATGACACGCCCGGCGTCACGCGCGACCGGCGTTCGCATCCTGCGCGCCTGCAGGATCTTCGTTTCGAAGTGATCGATACGGCGGGGCTGGAGAGCGCCGCCGCGCCGACGCTGGAAGGGCGTATGCGCGTTCAGACGGAGCAGGCGATCGAGGAAGCAGACATTGCGCTGTTCATGATCGATGCGCGCGTCGGCGTGATGCCGGACGATGCGACCTTCGCCAATCTTCTGCGCCGCCGCGGCAAACCGGTGGTGCTGGTCGCCAACAAGATGGACGTGAATGCCGCCCGCAGCGGCGTTCTCGATTCCTGGGAACTCGGGCTTGGCGATCCGGTCGAGATTTCGGCGGAGCATGGTCTGGGCATGTCCGACCTTCGCGACGCCATCGTTGAGGGGCTTGGCGAAGACGTGGCGCTGGCTGAAGAGCCGGAAGACATCATCGTCACGACGGACGAAATTGCGGTCGGCGAGGACATCGAGCCCGATTCGGAAGAGGAGGTGCATTACGACACCTCCAAGCCGCTGCGGATCGCCATTGTCGGCCGACCCAATGTGGGCAAGTCGACGCTCATCAACGCACTTCTGGGCGAAGATCGCATGCTGACGGGGCCGGAAGCCGGCATCACGCGCGATTCGATCTCTGTCGACTGGCAGTGGCGCGACCGCAAGATCAAACTGTTCGATACGGCAGGCATGCGCCGCAAGGCGCGCGTGCAGGAAAAGCTGGAAAAGCTTTCCGTCGCCGATGGTCTGCGGGCCGTGCGCTTCGCCGAAGTGGTGATCGTGGTGTTCGACGCGACCATTCCCTTCGAGAAGCAGGATCTGCAGATCGCCGACCTGATCATGCGTGAGGGCCGTGCGCCGGTCATCGCGTTCAACAAGTGGGACCTGATCGAGGACCGGCAGGAAACGCTGGCCGAACTGCGCGAAAAGACCGAGCGGCTGTTGCCGCAGGTGCGCGGGCTTCAGGCCGTGCCGATCTCGGCAGAGACGGGGCGTGGCTTCGACAAGCTGATGGAAGCCGTCGAGAAGACGCACCGCACCTGGAACAGCCGCATCTCCACCGGCCGGCTCAACCGCTGGCTCGAAGGCGCGACCACGCAGCACCCGCCGCCGGCCGTTGCAGGCCGGCGCCTGAAGGTGAAGTACATCACGCAGATCAAGACGCGTCCGCCGGGCTTCGTGGTCTCGTGCTCGCGTCCCGAGGCGATGCCGCAATCCTATGTGCGCTATCTGGTGAATGGTCTGCGCGAGACCTTCAACCTCCATGGCGTGCCGATCCGCATGGCGCTGCGCACCTCCGACAACCCCTATGCGGGGCGGGCGAAGAAGCGTCGCTGAGAGCGGCGTGACGCCACATCACAAGGTTTTTGAAGGGGCTCTGCATGGCAGGGCCCGTTTTTTCTTGGCTGCCTGTGTCTGCCTGCGGGCACGCATTCGACCGCGTTAACCAGTGATCAAGGTTAACCAATTATGGTTTTTGCAATTGGGTCGAGTTGCGTAGCGGAGAGTGTGGGTGCTTCGTCGGACAGGAAATGTACCGCGTAAAGCGGATGGAGAATCACGTTCGCTTCTCGCGCCGGCAGTGGTGGCGCTGGGGTTCTGGATCGGCTTTCCGGGCGTGGTCGCACATCAGGACATAGCCGGGCTGGTTTCTGGAGAGGAGAGTGCGGCGCCGCGCTGGGCCGCCTATCTGGAGAAATCGGTTGCCGGCTCCATTCATCAGGCCGAGATGCCTTTCATTGACGGCGATCTGAAGACGGGCAGTATTTCCGGCTCGGGCATCGCTGCACCTGGCATTGGCGCGGTGGCGTTTCGCGGCAAGAAAGGGTTCACCGGCACGACGCCGGACGAGGCGCGCATCAACCGCGCCGACAAGACCGGCCGTCTGGTGCAGGTGATGCCGGTTCAGCCGCCGCGCCTGTTCGAGGCGGGCACGATTTTTGAGAAAACCAGCTTCCTTCTGGAGCAGCCGAAGGCCGACCAGAAGCTGATGGCCTTCGTGAAGCCGGACATTCAGGGCGAAGAGGTGCGCATCGCCTCCGCCTTTTACATGAAGCGCGACAGGAAGGCCGATCCGGACATGCCGCGGGCGATTGCGGCGCTGGTCAACAATGACCGCGCCGACATTCTGGCGACCGCCTATGCGCCGCCGGAGCCGGACTATGCGAAGGCCTCGCCCTTCGCCAGCATTCTGCGTGAGGAAGAGCCGCAGGGCGGCCGCTTTATTCCGCCGGTCAGCGCCAAGGATCATCCATGGGCGCGCAGCCCGCTGCCTGCCGAAGTGTTTTCGGACCGCGAGCAGCAGTGTCTGGCTGCCGGAATCTATTTCGAGGCGCGCGGAGAATCGGTCGAGGGACAGGCCGCCGTTGCGCAGGTCATCTTGAACCGCGTGCGCAATCCCACCTATCCGAACAGCATTTGTGGCGTGGTCTATCAGAACGAGAAATGGCGCAATCGCTGCCAGTTTTCCTTCGCCTGCGACGGCATTCGTGACCGGGTGAAGAGCCCGGGCCACTTCAAGACCGCGCAGGACGTGGCGATGGCGACGACGGCCGGCAAGATCTGGCTGCCGGAGGTTGGCTCCTCCACCCATTACCACGCGACCTATGTGCACCCCCGCTGGGCGGGCGCGATGCAGCGCATGAAAAAGATCGGGCAGCACATTTTCTACCGCACTTATGGCGGCGGCTGGAACTGATCCGGCCTTTCAAACGGGGTCGCGCGGCGGGCGGAATTTACCGATGACCCGCCGCGATTCCCGTTCTCAGCGCGCCATTTGGCGCTGCGCGCATTGTCGCAGCAAATCATCGCATTGTTTTTGAATGCCTTTTCGCCTTTGTGAATGGCTGCAACAGCGGCTTGACTGGGGCGAGGGCGCTCACTATGTTGCGCGCGACTTTCAAGCGGATAGCCGCTGACCAGCAAACCCGGTACGGAGATTGCGGTGGCCAACAAGGATCAGCCGGACGAATTGGAACGCCGGCGCGCGGATCTGGAGAAGGCACTCGCAGAAAAACGGCCGGAATCGCGGGACGGCGACGAGGGGAAGACGAAGGGCGATATGGCGGGCGTCGGACAGGCGCTCAGACTATCCAGCGAGTTCATTGCCGGCGTTGGTGTCGGTGCTGCTCTTGGCTGGGGCATCGACCATTTTGCCGGAACGTCGCCCTGGGGGCTTATCATTTTCCTGCTCCTCGGTTTTGGAGCAGGGGTTCTTAATGTCCTGCGTTCGTCAGGACAAATTGCTGAATTCGGGGTTCGCTCGTCGCAGAGCGGGCAGGATCCCGAGAAGAAGTGAACGGCGCAAGAGCGCCATTATAGAAGCGAGGGGGTCCAGGTGGCCAACGATCCGATCCATCAGTTCCAGATCTCCAAATGGATTCCGATTGAGGTCGGCGGACTGGATTTCTCCTTTACCAACTCCTCCGCCTTCATGGTTGCGACGGTGGTTGCCGCCGGCGCATTTCTCTTCCTGACGACCTCCAGCCGCGGCCTGGTGCCCGGCCGGCTGCAGTCGATCTCGGAGATGTCCTACGAATTCGTGGCGTCCATGTTGAGAGATTCGGCAGGATCGCACGGGATGCGGTTCTTCCCGTTCGTGTTCTCCATCTTCATGTTCGTCCTGATGGCCAACCTGCTTGGCCTGTTCCCATATTTCTTCACCGTGACCAGCCACATCATCGTCACCTTTGCGCTTGCGCTTCTGGTGATCGGTACCGTGGTCGTATACGGCTTCCTGAAACACGGTTTCGGCTTCCTCAAGCTGTTCGTGCCACAGGGGGTTCCCGCTGTTGTCGTTCCGCTGGTGGTGCTGATCGAGATTGTCTCGTTCCTTTCGCGCCCCGTCAGCCTTTCGGTTCGTCTGTTCGCCAACATGCTGGCCGGTCACATCACGCTCAAGGTATTCGCCGGCTTCGTCACTTCGTTGAGTGCGTTCGGCGTTGCCGGAGCCGCCGGTGCCGTGCTGCCGCTCATCATGACGGTTGCGATTACCGGCCTCGAGTTCCTCGTCGCCTTCATGCAGGCCTACGTCTTTGCCGTCCTGACCTGCATGTATCTGAACGACGCCGTCCATCCCGGCCACTGATCAAGAGGTTCCAACGACTGGCTTCGTTCCGGCCCTGAAAGGGCGGGTAGAGGAAAACAGGTTTCACCGGCGGTCTTCCGCCAAGTCTGAAGAAAACACGCAAATCCGCGATTACAAGGAGTTTCAAAATGGAAGTAGAAGCAGCAAAGGCTATTGGCGCCGGTATCGCCTGTCTCGGCATGGCTGGTGCAGCACTCGGCCTCGGCAACATCTTCGGCAGCTACCTCTCGGGCGCACTGCGCAACCCGTCGGCAGCAGACGGTCAGTTCGGCCGCCTGATCTTCGGCTTCGCCGTGACGGAAGCACTCGGCATCTTCTCGCTGCTCATCGCTCTGCTCCTCCTCTTCACCTAAGCGCGCCATTCGCGTGCGTGGCCGGCCGCTCAAGGGCGTCCGGCCGGTTTTAAGAGAGGTAGACAATGTTTGTGGCATCGGCATTCGCAGCCTCGGCGCAGGACGCCGCGGAAGCGACCCATTCGGAAACCGGCGTGGCGTCGGAAGGCGCTCACGAAGCTGGCTTCCCGCCCTTCGATTCGTCCACATTCCCGTCGCAGATTCTGTGGCTGGCGATCACTTTCGGGCTGTTCTACCTGTTCCTCAAGCGCGTTGTGCTGCCGCGTATCGGCGGCATTCTGGAAGTGCGGCGTGACCGCATTGCCCAGGACCTCGACCAGGCTGCGCGGATGAAGGAAGAGGCGGATCAGGCTGTTGCTGCCTATGAGCAGGAACTCGCCGACGCTCGCAAGAAAGCCAATGTCATCGGTCAGGAAGCCCGCGACGCCGCAAAGGTGGAAGCGGACGCCGAGCGTCAGCAGATCGAGAAGGATCTCGATGCCAAGCTCGCCAAAGCCGAGGAGCGCATTGCTTCGATCAAGGAAACGGCCATGAAGGACGTGGGCGCCATCGCTGAAGACACGGCGGCATCCATCGTTCAGGAACTGGTCGGCGGCCGGCTCGACACGACTGCAGCGAAAGCTGCCGTCAAGGCCGTCAAGCAGTAGGAGAAGGCCATGGACGCGACATTCTGGGCGTTTATTGCCCTGATCATCTTCCTGGGCGTTCTTGCCTACTTCAAGGTGCCGGGGATGATCAACGGCGCGCTCGACGGACGCGCCGAGCGCATCCGCAACGAGCTGGACGAAGCGCGCAAGCTGCGTGAAGACGCGCAGCAGCTGCTCGCCGAATACCAGCGCAAGCGGCAGGAAGCCGAGCAGGAGGCGCAGGACATCGTCAGCGCCGCCAAGCACGAGGCCGAGCTGATCGTCAAGGAAGCCAAGCAGAAGACGGACGAGTATGTCGCCCGCCGGACCGCTCTGGCCGAACAGAAGATCGAGCAGGCTGAAGTGGATGCGGTCAACGAAGTGCGCGCAAGCGCCGTCGATCTGGCCGTGGAAGCAGCTCGCGCCGTTCTGGCCGACAAGGTGGACGCCAAGACCAGTGGCGATCTCTTCAAGGCTTCGCTTCAGGACGTTAAGGCGAAGCTGAACTGATCGGCTTTTCCAGACGAAATCTCAAAAACGCCGCCGGTTTCCGGCGGCGTTTTTGTTTGTGCGGAATTCTGAAGGGCGGTGAAGGGCTTCTGGTCCGGCAGGTGCCTGAAGCGCTCCAGACGCGCGGCGTCCTCAGCAGCATGCAGCCTATGAAAGGATCACGCGGGCGCGGGCTCATAGGGCACGTCCAGAAGCGTACAGAGCTCGCTCAGGCATTCTTCGAAGGCTGGCTCCATGTCCGTATAGGCGAAGGCCATCTGCCCGAACACTTCCATGCACAGATGCCCATAGAGGCGGATCCAGCATTTTAGAAAAACATGCGCCGCGTCGGGCGGCAGGATGTTCCCGTTCTTCTCGCTGAAGGCGATGAGCTGCTCCACCTGAACGGGGGGCATGTCGTCGAGGTTCGGAATGGGGAAACGCTGCGTCTCCCATATCTCGGCAACCTGTTCGAGAAACACCTCTCCAAATGCACCGCAGCTTGCCGCGTCGTCGTAGAGGGGCGCGGCGGCATCGCCCTTCGTCTCCACCGGGCTTGCAAACAGCCAACCGAACTCGGCCGAATGATCAAGCGCCCAGCGTCGCAGGGCGCGGCATGTGGCCCCGAGACGGCGTGCAGGCGTGTCCGCGCTCGGCCGTGATGCAGCCTCGCGCATATGCGCCACCAGTTCGTTGAAGAACTCCCTGCGGAGCGCCTCGATGAGGGCCGCCTGGCTTGGATGGTAGCGGTAGAGGGCAGGGCCGCTCATGCCCATGCGGCGGGCGATCGCATTGATGGTGACGGCAGCGCTGCCCTGCTCGACCAGCAGGGCGCGGGCGATGTCGTGAATCTCGCGGAATGTGGCGGCGCGCTGCATCTCCTTGCGGGTCAGCGTGGGGATATCGTCGGCAGGTTTCATATTGTCCGTTACAGATAATAATTTTGGTTATAGTATCTAACTGAAATGAGATGCGCAAACGGAGATACGGATGACCGTGCTGGTGGCTGGACTGGTGCTTTTCCTCGCAGTGCATTCGCTGCGGATCGTTGCGCCGGAGATGCGCGCCCGGGTGATGGCGGAGCGGGGCAAAAACGCCTGGCTGTTGCCCTATACGGCAGTATCGCTCGCAGGCTTTGCGCTCATCGTCTGGGGCTATGGGCTGGCGCGCATGGACCCGGGTTTGGTTTATGCGCCGCCGCTTGCGCTGCGGCATGTGGCGCTGCTCGTGCTTCTGCCGGTCTTTCCGCTGCTGATCGCCGCCTATGTGCCGAGCCGCATCAGGGCTGCCGTGGGGCATCCCATGCTGGTGGCGACCGTCCTCTGGGCGCTGGCCCATTTGATGGCGAACGGCACGTTTGCCGATGTGATCCTGTTCGGCAGTTTCGCGCTGTGGGCGGTCATCGACTGGCGTTCGGCGCTTGCGCGTCCCGCCAGTCCGTCTGCGAAGGTACCCGGCGGGTGGGCCGGGGATGCAGTTGCGGTTTTAGGCGGGCTCGCGATCTACGGAATTTTTGTCGCCGGGCTCCATGAGTGGCTGATCGGCGTCTCGCCTCTCTGAGGAGGGCGAGGGCGCGTTCAGATCGCGCAGGGGCGCAAAGGTCATGCGGTGGAGGCGAAGCACTGCACCGTGCTCTGTGATCGCCGTGCGGTGCCGTTTGGTGCCGTATCCCATATGGGCCTCGAAACCATAGGGCGGAGCGATTTCGCTAGCCCGGCCCATCATGCGGTCGCGGGTGACCTTGGCGATGATGGAGGCTGCGGCGATGGACTGGCTGCGCTGATCGCCCTTGACGACGGCGCGTGCCGGGCAGCAGAGGCCGGGCGGTACATCGCGCCCGTCTGCAAGGGCAAAGAGCGGCGTTACGCAGAGACCGGCAGTCGCACGGCGCATGGCCTCAAGGCTCGCACGCAGAATGTTGGTTTCGTCGATGCTGGTCGCGCAAAGGGAGGCGACGGACACGCTGACTGCCGTGTCCAGAATGTTCTCATAGAGACGGTCGCGCGCCTCGGCGGAGAGACGCTTGGAATCGTCCAGCCCTTCGGGCAGCCGGTTGCCATCCAGAATGACGGCGGCGGCCACAACGGGACCGGCAAGCGGGCCGCGGCCGGCCTCATCCAGACCGGCGACAGGCGCCATGCCTTCGCGCATCAACGCCGCTTCCATCTGGAAATCGGGACGAACGGGGAGGTCGAAGAGAGTGGGAGAATCGGAACGCGTACGAGCCATGGTGCGGCGATGCTCGCATCGGTTCCGATTCTCCGCAAGGTCTTCCCGGCGCAAGGGGCGGAAAAGCCGGGAAGCTTCCGTCGGCCCACGGGGATGCAAAGCCTGACGGGATTTCTGCGCCGCGCCGGAGCGCGGCGGTGTTCATGTGGAGAGGCGGGTCCGGTGGCGCTGGAGTGGACGCAAGGGAACCTAGAGAAGCATGAGCTGCTCGCCTCCCGGTGTGGGCGGGGTGAAGAGGTCACTCCTCAGCCGGCGCTTCTCCTGATTGAGGCCAAGCCGTTTGGCAGCGATCTCGAACCGGCGACCGATCTGCCAGGCATAGGGGCCGGCGCCTTTCATCCGCTTGCCCCACTGGGCGTCGTAATCCTTTCCGCCACGCATGGAGCGGATCAGCGAAACGACATGGCGATAACGATCAGGCGCATGGCGCAGCAGCCATTCCTTGAAGATGGGGCTCACCTCCAGCGGCAGGCGCAGGATGATGTAACCCGCCTCACGCGCGCCGGCGGTCGCCGCCGATTCCAGAATGCGCTCGATCTCGCAATCGGTGAGGCCGGGAATGACGGGGCCCATCATCACGGAGGTAGGGATGCCTGCCTCCGTCAGCGCGCGCACCGTTTCCAGCCGGCGCGACGGGGTGGCGGCACGCGGTTCCATGGTGCGCGCCAGCTTGCGGTCGAGCGTGGTGACGGAGAGTGCGACCTTGGCCAGCCCCTGCCCGGCCATGCGGGAGAGGATGTCCATGTCGCGCATGACGAGCGCAGACTTGGTGACGATGCCGACCGGATGTTTGTGCGCCTCCAGCACTTCGAGAATCTCGCGCATGATGCGGTATTTCTTCTCGATGGGCTGGTAGGGGTCGGTGTTGGTGCCGATGGCGATGGTGCGCGGCTCATAGCCGGGCTTTGCAATCTCACGCTCCAGAAGGCGGGCGGCATCCGGCTTGGCAAACAGTTTTGCCTCGAAGTCGAGCCCGGCCGAAAGCCCCATATAGGCGTGGGTGGGGCGTGCGAAGCAGTAGACGCAGCCATGCTCGCAGCCGCGATAGGGATTGATGGACCGGTCGAAGGAAATGTCCGGCGAGCTGTTGCGCGTGATGATGGTGCGCGGCTTTTCCACCTGCACTTCGGTCTTGAAGGGCGGCAGTTCCTCAATGGAACCCCAGCCATCATCGAAGACATGCCGCGACACCGGCTCGTAACGTCCCGACGGGTTGATGCCTGCGGCACTACCGCGCCGGCGTTCGGCATCGATGCGGATGCCGGACCGGTCGATCACCGTGTTGGCCACCGCGGCGCCACCGCCATTGAAGGCGGCCGTATCTGCTCTGGTCATCTGTTCCATGGGTCACTCCATGCCTGGGCGATGTGGCCGGCTTTCTGGAACGCGGGAACTGGCGGAAAGCGGAATCAGCATCGCTGCCGATGAATCTATTCCTATCGAACAAATGAGAACAAAGCAAGAACTTTAATCGGGGAACGGAACAGCCGTGTTTATCCACAGGCGTCAGGAACCAGCATCCATGTGGATGCCAGCCTGGCTTGAAACAGGTTTTTGGAGAGGTGGGGTGCCGCTCAGGCGGACTTGCCGCCGCCGCGCTTCAGATGTTCGGCAAGTCGCGGCATGATTTCCACGAAATTGCAGGGCATGTGGCGGTAGTCGAACTGGTCCCTGAGGATGCCGTCCCAGGCATCGCGGCAGGCGCCCGTGGAGCCGGGCAGGGCGAAGACGAAGGTCTGGTCGATGAGGCCGGCGGTTGCGCGCGACTGGATGGTGGAGGTGCCGATCTTCTCAAAGGAGATGCGGTGGAAGACATGCGAAAAGCCATCCATGCGCTTGTCGAACAGCGGTTCGAGCGCTTCGGGCGTCACATCGCGACCGGTGAAGCCGGTGCCGCCGGTGGTGAGGACGGCATCAATGCCGGCATCGGCGCACCAGAGTTTGACGGCCATGCGGATGGCCTCGACATCGTCGGCAACGATCCTGCGGTCGGTGAGCGTGTGGCCCGCCTCCTCGATGCGTTCGGCAAGCGTCTGGCCGGAGCGGTCATCTTCGAGCCCGCGCGTGTCCGAGACGGTGAGCACGGCGAAGCGCACGGGGATGAATTCACGGGTGGGCGTGGTCGGCATCTGGCTGCTCCGCTGCAAGGGTTTCGGTTTCAAGGACGAACCATTCGGGATGTTCGCAGGCAAGGGCGCGCCGGGCGCGCGCTGCCGCATCCGCTGATGAGAAAATTCCGAAACAGGTGGCGCCCGAACCCGACATGCGCGCGGTCAGCGCGCCGGCCCGCCTGAGAGCCCCAAGACCCTCTTCGATCTGGGGGACGAGGCGGCGCGCCGGCATTTCCAGATCGTTGCGCGCGCCATCCAGCCAGCGGACAGCCGTTGCGGCGTCGGGCAGGTCCTCAAGGGCGGGAAGCGGAGCGTTGTCGCGCCGCTCAAGCGCTGAAAAGACTTCAGGCGTTGAGAGCGGAATGTTGGGGTTTACCAGAACGAGCGGCAGGGCGGGGAAGGCGGGGAGCGTTTCCAGAGCCTCACCGATGCCACGCGCGATGAGGGGTTTGGAGGCAAGGCACATGGGCACGTCGGCCCCAAGCCGGAGGCCAAGGCGGATGAGATCGGTCTCGTTTATGGCGAGGTCCCAGTGGCGGGCGAGCAGACGCAGGGCTGCGGCCGCATCGGCGGAGCCGCCGCCAACGCCCGATGCAACGGGCAGGTTCTTTTCCAGATGGAGCCGCACCGGCGCGCGCGCATCACCGCCGAAGGTTTCGCGCAGGAGATCGCGGGCGCGGGTGACGAGATTGCCGGACCCGATGGGCACATGAGCGGCGTAATGGCCCGATACGAAGAAATCGTCTTCCGCGCCGTCTTCCACTTCCAGAAGATCGCCATCGCCGGTGAAGGCCACGAGCGTATCGAGCAGATGAAACCCGTCCGCGCGTCTTCCGACGACATGCAGTGCCAGATTCACCTTGGCGGGCGCGATCATGCTGCCGTTTGGGGACATGTGAGGGGCCGGGTCCTGACCTTGAAGATGGAGGGAGCACCGGACCGAAAACGTGGAAACCGGTTTTCAGTCATTCCGACGCTCTATCTGCATGAATGCTCTAGTCCTTGGGAACGCGGTATTCGCCCGTCTTGGGATCGTACACCAGTGTTCCCATGCTGCCATTGGCCGCTTCCTTGCGGGCGCGGCGGGCTTTTGCGGTCACGCGTTCGGCCTCGCGGACGAATTTGCGATAGCCCACATAGGCCACAACGCCGACTGCGGCGAAGAAGATCAGTTGGGGCATTGTCGATCCTCCGGTTTCATGCCACCGAGTTTAGCGCATCCATTCGGACGCACAAAGGACGCTTTGATCCGGCGCTGCGCCGGGTCAAAGCCCGTAGCGACGCCACAGCGCCTGTTCCTCTGCTGCTTCCAGAAGACCGGAGGCTGCGTTGCCGGCAAAGGCCGCCCCGAGATCGGGCAGGCCGCCGGCGCTGCCGGCAATGCCAAGCTTGCGGCCGAACAGGCCACGCGGCTGGGTGATGAGGGCGAGTTTGGTCTTTTCGCCATAGCGTTCCTTGAGCACCGAGCGCATGTCGCCGATGCCGTCCACAAGCCCCAGTTTCAGGGCGCTTTCGCCGGTCCAGAATGCGCCGGTGAAGAGATCGCCATCCTCGGTGAGCTTTGCGCCACGGCGTTCTTTCACCAGATTGATGAACGTGTCGTGGATTTCGAGCTGGAGCGATTTGAGGCGCTCCACGTCTTCCTTCTTCTCCGGCTGGAAGGGGTCGAGGATCGCCTTGTTCTGGCCGGCCGTGTGCACGCGCCGCTCGACGCCGATCTTCTTGAGCATCTCCGGGAAGCCGAAACCGGCGGAGACGACGCCGATGGAGCCGACGATGGAGGAGGGGTCGACGATGATCTCGTCGCCGGCAATGGCGATCATGTAGCCGCCGGAGGCCGCCACATCCTCAACAAAGACGAAGACCTTCTTGTCCTTCTCCGTCGCGAGATCGCGGATGCGGCGGAAGATCAGGCGGGACTGCACGGGCGAGCCGCCGGGCGAATTCAGCGAAATGGCGACGGCCGGCGCATCCGGCATGGAAAAGGCGCGCTCGATCACTGCGGCTGTGGTCGCCAGAGAAAGGTTCTGGCGAAAGGCGCTGCTCGACGGCATGATTGCGCCGGAAAGCCGGATCACGGGAATGGTGACCGTATTGCCGCGCAGGCTTTTGGGAAGAAGACGGCTGAAGAAGCGTCGCAAGGGCTCTGTTGCTCCAGATGGCAGGGATTACAGCTCAAAAGCATGTAGGCATTTGCGCGGGCCGTGCAATGGCGAAGCGCGCTCAATCACCAAAAAGCGCCGCCTGGCCATTGGTCAGCGCCTCGGCGCGTTCTGTTACCTGGTCGTCGCGGTCGCGCAGGACAAGCGGCGGCTCCAGCGTGAGGCCGGCGCGGTTTCCCTTCCGGGCGCGAATCAGAATGCGGATCGCGGGGCTTTCGGCCCGTCCATGCACCGGCACGATGCGCGCGCCGCCGAAACGGCCCTCCAGTGCGGCAAGAATTGCGGCGAGCGAGGCAGGGCGTGCGATCAGCGCCAGAAGCCCGCCCGGCGCCGTGATGGCGGCGGCGGTGCGCAGCCATGTCTCGAACAGATCGTCGGCCATCACATGCGCCGCCCGCTTCAGCGCATCGGGCGTGGCGCGGTCGCTGGCGCTGTTGAAAGGCGGGTTCATGACGACGCCGGAAAACGCATTGCGGCCAAGACCTGCGGCTTCACGGGCCGTTCCGGTCAGCGTCACGTCGGCTTCGAGCACGGAGATACGGGTGGCAAGGGCGCTGTTTTTCGCAAGAGCGATGCTGCGGCGGGCGAAACCGGCCATCTCGGGCGCGTTTTCGACAAGGGTGATGCGCGTCTGCGGGCAGCGGGCGGCCACGGCAAAGCCGGCAGCGCCTGCGCCCGCGCCCAGATCTGCGACCGCACCGCTGAAACTGCCCGGAAGCGCGGACGCCACCAGCATCGCGTCCACGCCGGCGCGGTGGCCGCGCCGCACGGGCTGGACCAGACGGAAAGCGTCCCGATGGAAAGAATCGACGCTGCAGGCCGCGTCGGGAACCGTGTCAGTCATTGTCTCTGTCGCTGCTGCGCATCTCGTGCTCTATGCCCGCATCCTCAAGCAGCTGATGGGCCGCCTGACGGTCTTCCTCGTCTATCAGGATGCGCTTTGGCAAGATGCCGAGCGACCCTTCCAGAATGCTCATGTTCTGGTCGGCGACGAAACAGGCAATGCCCGCATCGCGCAGCAGGCTCTGGACGAAGGAAATGACGACGGGATCGTTGGTGCGGACAAGCTCGAACATGGTGCGACGTTGACAGTTTGCGCCACGGCTGTAAACGACTTCGTGAATAACCGGGGTTACCCCGCGCGCATTCGCCGCTTGCTCCCGTGGGGCAGGGGGAACTAGATTGCGTTGAACGTTTATGAGTTCCGGCTAAGAAGTTCCGGCCCTGCCGCAATTGGAGGACCATCTGTGGGTGTAGTATTGAATCTTGACGGCAAGCGCGGCGCCGCCTCCGTCGCCAGCCTCATGGAGCTGACCGCCGACGAGATGGCGCGTGTAAACGAGCTGATTCTCTCCAAAGCGGGCTCGGATGTGGAACTCATCCCCGAACTTGCAAAGCACCTGATCGATTCCGGTGGCAAGCGCCTGCGTCCGATGGTGACGCTCGCCGCAGCCCAGATGTTCGGCTATTCGGGCGAGGGACATGTGAAGCTCGCCACCAGCGTCGAGTTCATGCACACGGCAACGCTTTTGCACGACGATGTGGTGGATGAGAGCGATCTGCGCCGTGGCCGCAAGACCGCGCGCATGATCTGGGGAAACCAGGCAAGCGTTCTGGTGGGCGACTTCCTGCTCGGTCAGGCGTTCCGCATGATGGTTGAAGTCGGCTCGCTTGAGGCACTCGACATCCTGTCGACCGCCGCTTCAGTGATTGCCGAGGGCGAAGTGCTGCAGCTCAGCGTCGCCAAGAACCTGGAGACGACCGAGGACGACTATCTCGCGGTCATCAAGGCGAAGACGGCGGCCCTGTTCTCGGCAGCGGCGGAAGTCGGCCCCGTGGTCGCAGGCGCGACCCGCAACGACCGCGCCGCATTACGCTCTTACGGCACCAATCTCGGCCTTGCCTTCCAGCTGGTCGACGATGCGCTGGATTATGGCGGCAAGAGTTCGGACCTCGGCAAGAATGTCGGCGACGACTTCCGCGAGGGCAAGGTGACCCTGCCGGTGATCCTGAGCTATCGCCGTGGCAGCCCCGAAGAGCGCGCCTTCTGGAAGAGCGCCATCGAGGACAACCAGTGCGATGACGCGGCGCTGGAAAAGGCAATGACCCTGATGCAGAAACACGGTGCGATCGGCGACACGATCGGCCGGGCGCGCCATTTTGGCGAAATCGCCCGCGATGCGCTCGCGCCGCTGGAGAATACACCGCAGAAAGACGCGCTCCTTGACGTGATCGACTTCTGCATCAGCCGGGTGACCTAAAGTAATTCTTGACGTTGAAGCGCTTCCGCAAAAAGGCCATGCTTGTCTGCAAGACGGGAAGGGATTCCCAGCGTCTTCGCTTTGGCGGAGGAACAAGAGACGAGGGCAGCATGCAGCGGGACGGTAAATGAGAAAGCGCATCAACTCGAGACTGTTGGCAACGGTTGGTCTGGCGGGATTTCTCGCTCTTGCGCCCCAGGCGGGGTCTGCCAAGGAAGGCGGGGCGGACGATCATGATCTGATCGCGATCTCCTCCTTCTCCGGCGCGTTCCTTGCCGCCAGAGCGGCGGAAGCCGACAATGATCTCGACAGCGCCATCGATTATTACGAGCGCGCGCTTTCCTTCGAACCCGACAATCAGGTGATCCAGCAGAGCCTGCTTCTCTCGCTGGTTTCGGAAGGCCGCTTCGAGGCGGCGCTTCCGCATATGCGTTCGCTTAAATCCGTGCCCGAGATCGAGCGCTTTTCGCGTCTCGGCCTTGCGGTGGATGCACTGCGCAATGAAAAATACGAAGAGGCCGGAGACTGGCTGAAGCTGGTTCTGGAATCGGATCTCGACCGGCTGATCACCTCCATCATGTCTTCATGGAGCAAGGTGGGCGAAGGCAATTCCGACGAGGCGCTGAAGGCGCTGGACGAGCTGGAAGGGCCGGAGTGGTATCGTCTGTTCAGCACCTATCATGATGCGCTGATCAAGATGCAGAACGGCATGAACGAGGAGGCGGAGAAGGCCTTCGACGCTTTGCTGAGCGACGTGGCGTCGGCATCCGCCGGTCCGGACACCTATATGCGCGCGGCTGAAACCTATGCCGCATGGCTCGCCTCGCGTGGCGAGAAGGAAAAGGCGCTCGCCGCGCTCGACAAGGGCGAGACCTATATTACGGGCCGCGCTGCGACGACCATTCTGCGTGAAAATATCAAGGCCGGCGAAGAGGTTGTCGTGCCGGTGGCCGATGCGCGCGCGGGTGCTGCCGAAATTCTCCTCAACATCGCGACCGCGCTCAATCGCGGCGGCGGCGAGCCCTTCGTGAAGCTCTATCTGAACTATGCGCTGGTGCTCACGCCCGACAATGACGACATTCTGATCCAGCTTGCTTCGCTCGCCGAGCAGCAGAGCGAGCCGGAAAAGGCCATCGCCTTCTATGAGCGGATCGGCGACGGGTCGCCCTGGCGGCGTCTTGCGGAACTGCAGACAGGTTTGAACCTGGCCGATCTCGACCGTCATGAAGAGGCGGAGACCTTTCTCAATACGGCAATCGAGCAGGATCCCGACGACATTCGCGCCTATCTGGCGCTGGGCCGCGTCTATGCGGTGCAGAAGGATTATGCATCGGCGGCGAAGGTCTATGACCGCGCGGTCGAGCGTGTCGAAGAGCCGGAACGCGAGGACTGGAGCCTCTTCTACCAGCGCGGCATCGCCTATGAGCGGTTGAAAGAGTGGGAGAAGGCGGAGCCGAATTTCTTCAAGGCGCTGGAGCTTTATCCCGACCAGCCGCAGGTTCTGAACTATCTGGGCTATTCCTGGGTCGACATGAACATGAAGCTGGAAGAGGGGATGAAGCTCATCGAGCGCGCGGTCGAGCTGCGCCCCAATGATGGCTACATCGTCGATTCGCTTGGCTGGGCGCATTACCGGCTTGGCCGTTATGAAGAAGCGGCAAGCGAGCTGGAACGCGCGGTGGCGCTGCGGCCGGAAGATCCGGTGCTCAACGACCATCTGGGTGACGCCTACTGGCGCACGGGCCGCAAGCTCGAAGCCACCTATCAGTGGGCGCATGCGCGCGATCTCGATCCCGAGCCGGACCTGCTGGCCGAGGTGGAGAAGAAGCTCAAGGACGGTCTGCCGGAAGAAGACCGGAAGCGCCTTGCCGAGGTTTCACCGGCGGACGCGGTGGAAACCGACGAGAGCGCCACAGCCGAGGCTGCGCCCAATACGGCCCCTGCGTCTGAAACGGTGGAACCGGAAGCAGAGCCCGAGAGCGAGGCGAAGGCTCCCGAAACGCCGCAGAAGGCTGCGACAGGTGGTGCGATGTACACCATCAAGCCCGGTGAGACGCTCTGGTCCATCGCTGTCGACCAGCTTGGCGATGGCGAGCGGTTCCGTGACATTCTGGCGGTCAATCCGGCGCTCAAGAGCAATCCCGACCTGCTCAGGGCAGGGCAGGAAATCCGGCTCCCGGACTGAGTTCGTGTCCTCCGCGCCTTGACGCTTGCCGGGGCGCGGAATAGGACGAGCCGGCATCCACCCCGGAGAAGCCCGGAATCCACCCGGAGAAGCATTGTGAACGCCCCCAGCACCGACCTGCCCAACACGCACCCCACGCGCTCGTTTCAGGGCCTCATTCTGACCCTGCACAATTACTGGGCCTCGCATGGCTGCGTCATCCTGCAGCCCTACGACATGGAAGTGGGCGCGGGCACGTTTCACCCGGCCACGACGCTGCGCTCGCTCGGTCCGAAGCCGTGGAACGCGGCCTATGTGCAGCCTTCGCGCCGCCCGGCGGATGGCCGCTATGGCGAAAACCCGAACCGGCTCCAGCACTATTATCAGTATCAGGTCATCCTGAAGCCGAACCCGTCCAACCTGCAGGAGCTCTATCTCGGCTCGCTGGAGGCCATCGGCCTCGACATGGCGACGCATGATGTGCGCTTCGTGGAAGACGACTGGGAAAGCCCGACGCTCGGCGCATGGGGGCTTGGCTGGGAGTGCTGGTGCGACGGCATGGAAGTGTCGCAGTTCACCTATTTCCAGCAGGTCTGCGGTATTGAGTGCGCGCCTGTTGCCGGCGAGCTGACCTATGGTCTGGAGCGGCTGGCCATGTATGTGCAGGGCGTGGACAATGTCTACGACCTCAACTTCAACGGCCTGGAAGGCGACGCCAAGGTGACTTATGGCGACGTGTTCCTACAGGCCGAGCAGGAATATTCGCGCTTCAACTTCGAATATGCCGACACGGACATTCTGTTCCAGCACTTCAAGGACGCCGAGGCCGAGTGCCGCGCGATCCTGGAGGCGGGTGCGCCGGCGGAAGCGGGCAATCTGCACAAATGCGTGTTCCCGGCCTATGACCAGTGCATCAAGGCGAGCCATGTGTTCAACCTGCTCGATGCGCGCGGCGTGATCTCCGTGACGGAGCGCCAGAGCTACATTCTGCGCGTGCGCGAGCTGGCCAAGGCCTGCGGTGAGGCCTTCCTGCTCACCGATGCCGGCGGCGCGGAGAAGGCAGCGGCCTGATCAATCTCCTTTGGCGAATGATGAAGCGGGGCGTATCATGGATGCGCCCCTTTTTCATTTGGGCCAACGGAGGAGATCATGACGCAGCATGGCCATTTCCACTGGAACGAACTGATGACCCGCGACGCGGAGAAGATGAAGAGCTTCTACGCGGATGCGGTGGGCTGGACCTTTGACGACATGGACATGGGCAACGGGCAGACCTACTGGATCGCCATGGTTGGCGAAACGCCGGTGGGTGGCATGTTCACCATGGCCGGTCCGGATTTCGACGGCGTTCCGGAATACTGGATGTCCTATCTCTCGGTGGATGACGTGGATGCCGCCCTTGAGAAAGCGAAGGCAGGCGGCGCATCGGTGATGCGCGAGCCCTTCGATGTGCCGGGTGTTGGCCGCATTGCCATTCTGCGCCAGCCGGGTGGCGCGGTGATTGGCTGGATGACGCCTGTTGACATGAGTTGAAGCACCGGTCCGGACAAAAGACCGTCAGGCGCGGCCGATCAGGCCTGCAAGATGCGCGGCGTCGGCCGGAGCGGCCATGGCGCAGAGTTCCGTTTGCTGTGTCGAAAGGGTCTGCAGGGCGCGGCGTATGCCGGAGGGGCGTTCGCTGCTGCCGGGCACGGCCTGAATGGTCAGGCAGGCGCTGAGCGCGATTGAATGCAGGAGCGTTGAAGCGGTTGTCATTGTTTTCGTCCGGGGTGTGAACTGATGCAGGTCAGTCGCGCTGCGGCACGAAAAGGTTCATTCCCGGGTCGTGGCGGGTGACATTGGCGGGCGGAGTTGCTATTGCCGCACCCAATACAGTCCGCTTTTCAGAGATCCAAAATGCCCGATCTTCTTCTCGAACTCCGCTCCGAGGAAATTCCCGCCCGCATGCAGCGCAAGGCTGCCGGCGATCTGAAGAAGCTGGTGACAGACGGTCTCGTGGATGCCGGTCTCACCTATGAGGCGGCGACCGAATACTGGACGCCGCGCCGGCTGACGCTCGACATTCGCGGCGTGACCGCCCGCTCGAAGGATGTGCGCGAGGAGCGCAAGGGCCCGCGCACGGATGCGCCGGAAAAGGCGATCCAGGGCTTTCTGCGTGGCGCAGGGCTTTCCTCCATCGATGAGGCCGAGGTTCAGACCGACCCCAAGAAGGGCGATTTCTATGTTGCGGTGATCCAGAAGAAGGGCCGCGCGGCCGAAGAGATCGTCGCCGACATCATGCCGGGCATCATCCGCAATTTCCCATGGCCGAAATCCATGCGCTGGGGTGCGGCTTCGGCAAAGCCCGGCAGCCTGCGCTGGGTGCGGCCACTTCAGTCCATCCTGTGCACCTTCGGTCCGGAGACCGAGGAGCCGGTGGTGGTCGATTTCGAGATCGACGGCATTCGCGCCGGCAATGTGACCCATGGCCACCGCTTCCATGCGCCTGACGCCATCACGGTGCGCCGTTTCGAGGATTACGCGGAGAAGCTGGAAGCGGCGAAGGTCGTGCTCGACCCCGACCGCCGCAAGCGCATCATTCTCGATGACGCACGCAATCTCGCTTTCGCCAACCGGCTTGAGCTGGTGGAAGACGAGGGGCTTCTGGAAGAGGTTTCGGGCCTCGTGGAATGGCCCGTGGTGCTGCTGGGCGAATTCGAGGAAGACTATCTGACGATCCCGCCGGAAGTTATCCGGCTGACCATCCGCGCCAACCAGAAGTGCTTTGTCTGCCGCCCGCAGGGCGAGACGGACACGCTTTCCAACCGCTTCGTCATCACCTCGAACATCGAGGCGAAGGACGGTGGCAAGGAAATCGCCTATGGCAATGGCAAGGTGGTGCGTGCGCGCCTTTCCGATGCGCTCTATTTCTGGAAGACCGACCAGGCGGACCTGCCGGATCTCGGCAAGCTTGAGGCCTCGGCCAAGAAGTTCGGGCTTGATCTGGCAAAGCCGCTCGACCAGCGCATGGCGCGGCTCGACCATCTGGGCGTGACTTTCCATGCCAAGCTCGGCACGCAGGGCGAGCGCGTGGCGCGCATTGCGGCGCTGGCGGAGGGAATTGCGCCGCTGGTGGGGGCCGATCCGGCAGAGGCCGTGCGCGCGGCGCATCTGGCCAAGGCCGATCTCCAGACCGAAGTTGTGGGCGAGTTCCCGGAGCTACAGGGCTTCATGGGCCGCAAATATGCGAGCCTTCAGGGCGAGAGCGATGCGGTGGCGGCGGCCATCGAGGATCATTACAAGCCGCAGGGACCGAACGACGCCGTGCCGACCGATCCGGTCTCCGTCGCCGTGGCGCTGGCCGACAAGCTGGACGTGCTCACGGGCTTCTGGACCATCGACGAAAAACCGACGGGCTCGAAGGATCCCTATGCGCTGCGCCGTGCGGCGCTGGGCGTGATCCGCATCATCATCGAGAACAAGGTCGATCTGTCGCTCATCGAGGCTGCGAACCCGGTCTGGCTGGAGCATTTCCGCACGCTTTACGGCCACGCGGCCAGCCAGTTCCTGGCGAAGGTCATGGAGATTGGCGGTCAGTTGAGCCCGGATTCGCTGAAGGTGATCCTGCAGCAGATCGCGGAAGACGAGCGGGCGAATGTGGAGCGCAACGCCGCGACATGGGCGGCGGGGCTGAACGACCGCGCCGACGATCTGCTCTCCTTCTTCCATGACCGTTTGAAGGTTTATCTGCGCGATCAGGGCGCGCGCTACGATCTGATCGACGCGGTGATCTCGGAAGACAGCGACGATCTGCTTCTGATCGTGCGCCGCGTGGAAGCACTGTCGGAATTCCTCGCCACCACCGATGGCGAAAACCTTCTGGCCGGTGCAAAGCGCGCGGCAAACATCGTCGCTGATGCGGAGAAGAAGGGCACGACCATCGCCGATACGGTGGATGCGGGCCTTTTTGCAACGGATGAGGAGCGGGCGCTGTTCGACAGTCTTGAAGAGCAGGAGCGCTTCGCCGGCGAGGCCATCGCGGAGAATGACTATGTGAAGGCGCTGTCCTTCCTTTCGGCGCTGCGCCAGCCGGTCGACGCCTTCCTTGACGGGGTGATGGTCAATGCGGATGACGAGGCCGTGCGGGCAAACCGCCTGGCGCTGCTCGCCCGCATTCGCAGCGCGACGGCCCAGGTGGCCGACTTCTCCCGGATCACCGGGTAAGAGGATCGCTGCGCCCCGTTCGGGCGCATGAGAGATGATTGAACATGGGCCGGGAAGCGGATTTCGCTTTCCGGCCCTGTTCTTTAGGGTCCTGACCCTAGGCGAAGACGTAAACCGCCAGCGCCACTGCCAGATAGGAGGCGAGGCCGGCCAGCGGCCCGAGCTTTTGCAGATAGGCGGGCGGGGGCGTGCCGGGCGAGGCGCGCTTCACGGCCACGAAGCCGAGAATCGCGACCACCAGAATGAAACCTGCTGCCAGAAGTTTCAGGATGAAGGCGGTGCTCATCAATGCGCCGTCATACTGGACGAGCCACATCCACAGGCCGGTGAGCCACAGGAGCACGACGCCGATCAGCGTGATGAGGGTGAAGCGCGGCCGCAGCGCCAGAAGGCCCTGCGGCGGCGCGCCATCGGAGCGTTTGGCCTGGATGGCCACCATCATGCCCCCCATGCCGCCGGCAGCCCCCAGCATGAGGCCGAAAAAATGCAGGATTTTCATGAAGGTCAGCATGGGAAATTTCTCCGAACAATGTTGCGCGGAGGGTGCGTTGCGGCGCGCGCAAGGTCAAGCCGGGCTTGAAAACCCATCCTGACAGCCTGATGGCAGGAACTATTCGGGGCGACCGAGGGGCTGACCGGAAGGCGGCGCTGCGGATGGAGGTGCTGCGGCAGGCCCGTTGTCTGCTTTCGTCCCGGCGCGCCGTTTTGCCTTGTGCCGGCGCTCTGGCGCAGCGGGCGTGGCCTGCTCCGTCGTCGGAGGTGCGGAAGCAGAGCGCGGGGCTGCCGGACCGGTCTCGCCGCCGCGGATCACCCTTGGCAACTGGCGCGGTCTCTGCGGAATGGAAGACGTGGTTTCGCCTGTCGCCGGCCCAAGCGAATGCGCGGGCGCGCCGATGTCGACCATGGAAGGGGAGAGGTGGTGAGGCGCTATCTCCGGCATGGCGCTCAGGGCAGGGCCGGGATAGGAGAGCGGTGGCGTATCCGGTGCGGGCTGCCGTTCTTCCAGCGCAAGCTCCTTGAGCGCGATGGTCGAATGCTGGTGCAGATGATCTTCGGATTTCAGCTCAAGAAGGGATGAAGCGCGAACGTCGCCAGCCGCGACAAGCAGCATGGTGACAAGCAGTGGCTTCACGAGCCCTGATCGCATTCTTCTTCCCCAGTCATTGGCGGTTTATGGCGCGCATTTCATTTCGCCTGACCACTCAAACGCGAAATCCCTTAAGATTCAGCAAACTCGCTTGCCGGCGAACTTGCCCGTCATGGGCAGGCGCGATACTCAGCAGAGGGATTTTTATGAGGATCTGGTGCTTGGCTGATATCCTGCCGGAGAGTGAAGCCCTGTCGCGGGCGGTCGAATTGTTGCGTGAGGGAGCGGCCATCGCCATCCCCACAGAGACGGTTTACGGGCTGGCCGCCGACGCCACCAATGGCGAGGCGGTGGCGCGCATCTATGAAACCAAGGGGCGCCCGCAGTTCAATCCGCTGATCGCCCATGTGGCGGACATCGCGATGGCCGAACGTATCGCCGATTTTAATCCGCTTGCGCGCAGGCTGGCCGATGCGTTCTGGCCGGGGCCGCTGACACTGGTTCTGCCGCACCGCGCGGGATCGGGCATTCATCCACTGGTGACGGCAGGGCTCGACACGATTGCGCTGCGCTGCCCCAGAGGGTTCGGCGCGCGCGTGATCGCGGCGCTGGACCGGCCTGTCGCAGCTCCCAGCGCCAACACATCCGGGCGCATCAGCGGCACCACGGCGCAGGCCGTTGCGGCCGATCTGGGCGCGCGCATTCCGCTGATCGTGGATGGCGGGTCGACCCCGGTGGGGCTTGAATCCACCATTGTGAGGGTTTCGGACGACGGGATTGCGCTGTTGCGGCCGGGCGGCATTGCGGCAGAAGAGATCGAACGCGTTGCCGGTCTTCCGCTCGCGCGCGGGGCAAAGGGGGTGCAGGCTCCGGGCATGCTCGCATCGCATTATGCGCCGAGCGCCCATATGCGGCTCAACGTGACACAAGTGGAGGCGGGTGAGGCGCTTTTGGCCTTCGGTCCCCGGCGAGTGGCGGGCGCGGAAAAGGCGGTTGCGCTGCGCAATCTCTCCGAAAGTGGAGATCTGCGGGAAGCCGCGACCAATCTTTTCTCCCATCTTCTCGCGCTGGACAGTTCGGGCGCTGCCACAATCGCTGCGGAGCCGGTGCCCCTTGAAGGGCTGGGCGAAGCCATCAATGATCGCCTGGCGCGCGCTGCCGCGCCCCGTGACAGCTAATTTGAGACAGCCAATTCCTGAGGAACCCATCCATCCATGACCATCGATGCCGCACTGCTCGCCCGCTTTTCAGAAATCGTCGGTGAGCGCCATGCGCTGACCGCCCCGGACGAGATCGCGCCCTATGAGGAGGAGCCGCGCGGCCTTTTCGGAGGCAAGACGCCGCTTGTGCTGCGCCCGGGTTCTGTGAACGAGGTGAGCGCGATTCTGCGGCTGGCCAGCGAAACCGGCACGGCGGTGGTGCCGCAGGGCGGCAATACGGGTCTTGTGGGCGGTCAGATGCCCGATGGCGATGGCAATGAGATTGTGCTCTCGCTTTCGCGTCTCAATCAGATCCGCGAGATCGATTTGCAGTCCAACACGGCCACCGTGGAGGCGGGCGTGGTTTTGCAGGTGCTGCAGGAGGCCGTGGCGGAGAAGGATCGCCTGTTTCCGCTGTCGCTCGGCTCGCAGGGCTCCTGCCAGATCGGCGGCAATCTCTCGTCCAATGCAGGCGGTGTGGGCGCGCTCGCCTATGGCACGGCGCGCGACCTCTGCCTCGGCGTGGAAGTGGTGCTGCCGAGCGGCGAGGTGTTCGATGATCTGCGCAAGCTCAAGAAGGACAACACCGGCTACGATCTGAAAGACCTGTTTGTCGGCGGAGAGGGCACGCTCGGCGTTATCACTGCGGCGGTGGTGAAGCTCTTCCCCATGCCCAAGGGGCGGGAACTGGCCTGGGCGGCGCTGCCTTCGCCAGCCGATGCGCTGCGCTTTTTCGAGATGGCCAATGACCGCGCCGGCAACGGGCTCACGGCATTCGAACTCATCGAGCGCACGCCGCTGGCGTTCACGCTGGCGCATGTGCCCGGCGCTGCCGATCCGCTGGAAGAGGCGCATCCCTGGTATGTGATGATCGAGATTTCGTCCGGCCGCTCCGCCGACGACGCCAAGGAACTGATGGAAGAGATCCTGACCGTCGCCTTCGAGGAAGGGCTGGTGGTCGACGCGGCCATTGCCCAGAACGAAGGGCAGGCCAATGCTTTCCGCCATCTGCGTGAGTCCATGTCGGAGGCGCAGAAGCCCGAGGGCGGTTCCATCAAGCACGACATTTCGGTGCCGGTCTCGGACATTCCCGCATTCATCGAGCGGGCAGGGCCTGCCGCACAGAAGGTCGCACCGGGCTGCCGCGTGGTGTGTTTCGGCCATATGGGCGACGGCAATCTGCACTACAACATTTCGCAGCCGGAAGGCGGCGACAAGCAGGCCTATCTGGCGCTCTACCGAGAGATGAACGACGCCATCCACGCCATTGTACGCGATCTAAACGGTTCCTTCTCGGCAGAGCATGGCATCGGGCGGATGAAACGCGACGAGCTCGTCGCCACGCAGCCGGCCATCGCCACGGAGCTGATGCGCCGGGTGAAGGCGGCATTCGATCCGGCTGGCATCATGAACCCGCACAAGGTGATCTAGGGGCGGGTAGAAGAGAGCGGGATCTTAGCGCGTTTCCGCTTTTCGTTGAAACGCGAAAACGCTCTAATGCATTGTTCTTGCGCAATTCCGGACGGAAAACCGGTTTCCACTTTTCCTGGAATTGCTCCTGGGGCAGGCGCGGCTATCTGGCGGGTATTGCGGCAAGCATGCCTTCAAGGCCGCTTTCCTTCAGGGCGCTGGCGAGTGCGGTTTCGTAATCCGCCCTGGCCTCTTCGAGCCGCGCCTCTCCCTTTTCGGTGATGACGGAGAAGACGCCGCGCTTGTCGTCTGCACAGACGTCGCGAACCGTCAGGCCGGACCGCTCCATGCGCTCCACCATGCGCGAAATCGAACTCTGATTCAGCTGAAGATGGCTCGCCAGATCCTGCATGCGCAGTTCGCGATCCGGAGCCTTCGCCAGCGCCTGAAGCGCGCGGTATTCGGAAACGCCAATGCCGTGCTTGCTCGTCAGCATGCGGGCGATTTCGCTTTCCACAGTGCTGACTGTGTGGACCAGGCGGAGCCAGGCATCGCTTGAACTGGGCATGGCTTGGTCTCCTGCGGGCGGTTTTCTGACGGTGAAGCAGATGTATGCGCATGCAAAATCCGTTTCAAGCCGCTCTCCCGTCGATATGCGCTTCCCTTGGCTTTGGCGGGGCTTTTCGGAAAGCGGAGCGCCCGCAGCGGGGCGCGCCGCGGGGCTTTCGGACCGATGATCAGCCTGCGGCGGTCTGTTCGCCGGCAAATCTGGGACTGTCAGCGAGCTTGAGCCAGACCACGCCGCCGATGATGACGGCGAGCCAGCCGATCTGGCCGAGCGTGAGCGGCTGGTCGAGAAGCAGGCTGCCGAAGGTTGCCGCGCCGACCGCGCCAATGCCGGCCCAGACTGCATAGCCGATGCCGACATCGATGGTCTTGAGAGCCGCGCTCAGAAAATAGAGCGTCAGCAGGAAGAAGATGATGGCAGCGATCGACCAGGACGGGACCGTGAAGGCCTGACTGCCGCCGACGCTGAGGGCGTAGCCGATCTCGAATGCGCCGGCCAGCAGCAGCATGATCCAGGCGCGGGCATTGCCCGTGGTTTTGGTGTGGGTGGTCATGGGGAGTTTCCTTGAGGCGATGGGCGGGACGGCAAGCGCGCCAATCCGCCGGGTGAGGGGAGGGCTTTCAGATGCTCTATGCCGCGCCGGTGAGGCGCAGGCCGACAACGCCGCCAATGACAAGGAGAATGCCAAAACCCTTCTTCCAGCCGAGCCGCTGGTTGAAGAAGAGTGCGCCGATCACGACGATGCCGACGCCGGCAACCGAGGTCCAGATCGCGTATCCCACGCCCACGTCGAAGGTGAGCAGGGCGAGGCCCAGGAAAAACGTGGCGATGGCGCCGCTGATGAGCGTGGCGGCGGTCCAGAATGGCTGGGTGAAGCCCTGCGCCCTGCCAGCCGATATGGCGACGGCGACTTCAAAGATGACGGCGATGCCGAGATATAACCAGTGCATGAGGGGATTCCTTTCGAATTGAGCGGTTCGGGGCTTGGTGGCGATGCGTGGAGTGGCTGCTTCTCGCTGTCGTGATTCCAGTTCAGGCAGGGCCGGGTGGTTGGTTTCCATCTAGTTGCATGCGCATACATATTGATTTACACAGATGGTGTCAATTTATTTGCTTGCGCATGCAATTAAATAGTGAGCCGGCAGGCTTTCTGACGCAGCGTGAGGGCTCTGGCGGGCACTTGCGGGTTCAGAAACCCAATGCGCCACCCCTTGTCTTTCGGGCCTTTGGGCAATGCCGTTTACGTTCCGGTGACGGGACTTTCCAGACTGTTACACCCGGTTGGAAATCGCTAACCAATTGTAAGGTCAGCAAAATTTAACTGACTTTCTAAGCCTGCCGGTAACGGGCCATTGCTAGAGTGCATCCCATAACGAGGTCGAAAACGACCCGGTGAGAGAACCGGAAAACCGGCTCTCAGGAGTGACAGGAAGGCAAAGACATGAACGGTGGGCTTAAGCCAGTCTGGGCGGGCCGCGCGATGCGGCTCGACCCTTTTCATCTGCCGCAGGCGGTGAGCTATGCGTCGCATGATGCATTCGGTGAGGTGTCCTTCACCATCAATCAGCGTGGTGTGCGGATGCGGCGTCTGCTCAGCCAGAGCGGCCTGCCGGTGACCTTTGCGCTGCCGCCGCGCGCATTTCGTGGCGTGGCTGCCCGCGCCATGGAAGATGATTTCGGTGACGTGACCGTCACGCTCGAACTGCACCATTCCGATCCGATGCTGTGCGTGCCGCTTCTGGTGGCGGACGATCTGGACGATGTGGCCGCTGACTGGCGCGCCTGGTCCGAAGCGCTTGGCCTGCCCATGCTCATGATCGAGGATGATGGTCTTGCCCATGCGCTTGAAGAGAGCATTGGCGAAGTGAAGGCCGCGCCGCCGCAGGAGCGCCGTCAGGGCCGCCCGGTGCGTGCGCGCCGCCCGCGCTTTCTCGCCCGCCGCAAATGCGGAAGCCTCGGTGTGCGCGTGGTTGTCGGGGGCGACGAGATCATCGCCCGCGACTGAACCGCAGCCTTAGAAAACAGTCTTGGAAAGTTGCCTTAGAACTGTGGGCTGATGACGGCCCACAGGCTGCCGCCGATAAGGCCCAGGAAAATCAGCCAGCCAACCACATTGTTGGAACGGAAAAGCGCCAGGCACTGGTCCGGATTGTCGATGTCGATGACCCGGATCTGACGCGCCATATGCGCGCCGGCGGCGATCAGACCGGCGAGTGCTGGCATCGGCACTTCAGCGAGCGCAAAGGCGACGGCGAAGAACAGAAGCGCGCCGCCATAGAGCGCGATCAGCCATTGACGGGTCCTGTCGCCAAACAGGCGCGCGGTTGAACGCACGCCGACGATGGCGTCGTCTTCCTTGTCCTGATGCGCATAGATCGTGTCATAGCCGATCACCCAGAGGATGGAGCCGAAATAGAGCAGCACGGGCGCAAGCGTGAGGCTTTCGAAATCGGCTGCCCAGCCCATCAGCGCACCCCAGGAAAAGGCAAGTCCCAGAAAGAGTTGCGGCCAGTCCGTGAATCTCTTTGCGAAGGGATAGATCGCCACGACCGCAAGCGAGGCAAAGCCCAGCGCGATGGCGAAGATGTTGAACTGGACAAGAACCAGAAGACCGACAAGCGCCTGCGCGATGAGGAAGGCCCAGGCCTGTTTGCGCGAGACCTGTCCGGAGGGCAGGGGGCGCGAGCGGGTGCGCTCAACCGCATCATCAATGCGCTGGTCAACGATGTCGTTATAGGTGCAGCCCGCGCCACGCATGGCGATCGCGCCGATGAGGAAAAGCCCCAGGTGCCAGAGCGACGGCAGCACCTCTTCCAGAGGCGCGCCGGGCCGTGCATAGGCGGCTGCGGCCAGCGCGGCGGACCACCAGCAGGGCCACAGAAGCAATTGCCAGCCAATGGGACGATCCCAGCGGGCAAGCTGCGCATAGGGCCACATGGCCTGCGGCATGACACGATAGACCCAGTGTCCGGAGGGGGCATCCGAGACGCGGCCCTGACCCTGACGGGACTGGATCTTTTCCATGACGCATTTTCCTTCTTGTTGTCTCCTTCAGGAGGGAGTGGCAAGGCCTGATGCGCGCGTCAAGCGTTTCTGTCGTGGGAAGTTGGCATCTGCGCCTTGATTTTCGCGGCAAAGAGCCATAGCCCGAAGCGACAATTGAACAAGTGGGGATGCGTGGCATGAATGTTCTCTTGATCGGATCCGGCGGCCGTGAGCACGCGCTCGCCTGGAAACTTGCGGCCTCCCCGGTTTTGACAAAGCTCTATGCCGCGCCGGGCAATCCCGGCATGACGCAGGATGCCGAATGCGTTGCGCTCGACGTGTCGGACCATGACGCCGTCGTTGCGTTCTGCCGTGAGAAAGGCGTCGACCTCGTGGTGGTCGGCCCGGAAGCGCCGCTGGTGGCGGGGCTGGCCGATGCGTTGAACGCTGCGGACATTCGCGTGTTTGGCCCGAGCGCCGCCGCTGCCCGGCTTGAAGGTTCCAAGAGCTTCACCAAGGAACTGTGCGACCGCTACGGCATTCCCACCGCCGCCTATGGCCGCTTTGAGAACGCGCTGGCCGCGCGCGCCTATGTGCGCGAGCAGGGCGCGCCCATCGTCATCAAGGCCGACGGGCTTGCCGCCGGCAAGGGCGTGACCGTCGCCATGACGGAAGACGAGGCGATTGCGGCAATCGACGAGTGTTTCGACGGCAGCTTCGGCGAGGCGGGCGCTTCGGTCGTGGTGGAGGAATTTCTGGAAGGCGAAGAGGCGAGTTTCTTCTGCCTGTGTGACGGCGCGACGGCGCTGCCCTTCGGCACGGCGCAGGACCACAAGCGTGTCGGCGATGGCGATACGGGTCCGAACACCGGCGGCATGGGCGCCTATTCGCCGGCTCCGGTGCTGGACGAAGCCATTCTGGCGCGCACCATGGCCGAAATCATCGAGCCGACGCTCAAGGGCATGGCGGAGATGGGCGCGCCCTTCACCGGGGTTCTCTACGCGGGCCTGATGCTGACCAAGGACGGCCCCAAGCTCATCGAATACAATGTGCGTTTCGGCGATCCGGAATGCCAGGTGCTGATGATGCGCCTCAAGGAAGACCTTCTGGCGCTTCTCAATGCGGCGGTGGACGGTCAGCTCGCGCATGTCTCTGCCCGCTGGCGCGACGAGGCAGCGCTTACCGTGGTGCTGGCGGCCAACGGGTATCCGGCGAGCCCGGAAAAGGGCACGGCGATCCGTGGGCTTGAGGCCGCGGCTGCGGACGAGAATGTCGAAATCTTCCACGCCGGCACGGCGCTGAAGGACGGTGTTCTGGTGGCCAATGGCGGCCGCGTTCTCAATGTCACGGCGCTTGGCGCTTCAGTCACGGAAGCGCAGCAGAACGCCTATCGCGCGGTGGATCTGATCGACTGGCCGGAAGGTTTTTGCCGCCGCGACATCGGCTGGCGCGCCGTGGAGCGCGAAGGCTGAGGCGCGCGCCTCAGCCTCTCTTCTGCGAACGGCCGAAATGCTCCTCGATCCGTGACTGGAGGAACTCCAGGCATATGGACAGCATCCAGTAGATGAAGGATGCGGTGATCAGCATTTCGATGTGCCGGAACTCGGTCTGGCCGAGCGTGCGGGCCAGATACATGATCTCCCAGACGCCGACGACCGAAACCAGCGATGAATCCTTCAGCATCGAGATGAACTGGTTGCCCGTCGGTGGGATAATGACGCGCATCGCCTGGGGCAGGATCACCAGAAACATCGTCTGATTGGGGCCGAGCCCCAGCGCGGTCGCGCCTTCCCACTGTCCCTTGGAAATGCTCTGGATGCCGGCGCGGAAGATTTCCGTCATATAGGCGCCGTAGCAGAGCGACAGCGCCATGATCCCTGCCGGGACCGCGTCGATGACGAAGCCAAGCTGCGGCAGGCCGAGGTAGATGATGTAGATCTGCATGAGCAGCGGCAGACCGCGAAACAGGGAGGTGTAGAAGGAGGCGAAGCCGTAGATGAGGCCGTTCTTGGAGAGCTTGGCGATGGCGCCGAACAGGGCGATCGTGGTGGCGATCACGATGGCAAGCACTGAAATGTAGAGCGTTGTCACAACGCCCTGAGTGACCAGAAAGCCAATCTTCTTGGCGATGAATTCGAAGCTCAGGTCGAAGGAATAGAAGAAGGCGAGAAGCAGGGCAAAGAGCGTGACCCAGCTCACGATTATCTGCTGACGCCTTGGCAGAAGCGAGGCCGCCCGCCAGAAGGTCGCGATGATGAGAGCGAGAATGAGCGCTCCGGAGATGCGGCCTAAAAGGGAACCAGAAGCATCGGCTTCGCCAGCGCCACTGAACGCGCTCATGACGCCATCGCCGGCTCCCAGGATAAAAAGCGCCGTGGTCATGGCGACCATGACCAGCGCCTGCCCGCTCCAGTACATGGCGCGCGGATAATCCAGCGCAAGCCGACCGATCAGCTCCATTTCCTCATCCCCCCTTTTGAGATCGCCATTCCTGCCATTTGTCCTGCATTTGCAGCTTCCAGAAGGTTGTCTGCGCGACGGCGAGCCCGACCGCGCCCCCGGCCCAGGTCAGGCCGAACGGCGCGAACAGGCGCAGGCGCGTCTCGTCGCCCAATATGGCTTCCGCGACCACCTTTCCCCCGATAGCGGTCGTGTTCATGCCGTGCCCGCCAAATGCGGTGCAGTGCCAGATATTGGGGCCGAGACTGCCGATCTGGGGCATGCGGTGGCGGGCATAGGACATCATGCCCGACCAGGCGAGTTCGACCCGAAGATCTGCAAGCTGCGGGAAGGTGCTGACCATCTCGGCGCGCAGCTCCCGTGCCAGCGCTTCGGTGCTTGCCGCCCGTGTGGTGATGCGGCCGCCCCAGAGAATACGCCGCCCATCGTCCACCAGCCGGTAATAGTCGCCTGCGCGCCGGTTGTCGCCGACTGCGTGCCTTGTGCGGATGGCGCTGGCGATGAGCTCGGGATTGTCCTCGCTCAGGAGCACATAGGTGGCGATCGGCAGGTAGGCCCGCTGAAGCCTGTCTGACAGTGACCCGGTGTAACCGCCAGTGGCGATGACGAGATCGCGCGCCTTGACCTGACCGTTCGGCGTGTCGATCAGCGATAAGGCGCCCTTGCGGTGCAGGGTGACCGCAGGCGACTGCTCGAAAATCTGTCCGCCTGCCTTTTCCACCGTGCCGGCAAGGCCACGCAGATAGTTGAGCGGGTGAAAATGAAATGCCTGATCGTCGCGCAGCGCCTGAAAATAGCGTTCGCTGCGCAGTTCCGCCCGCACCTCTTCAGTGTCCATGAAGGTGAGGGGATAGTCGTAGCGCTCGCGCATGGTTTCGGCATCGCACCGCAGGCTCTCGCCGGTGTCGTAGCGAACCACGCTCATGATGCCGTGCCGGGGAGCGGCTTCATCAAGGCCGAGCGCATCAATGTGCTGACGCACCAGACTCATGCCTTCTATCGAGAGGCGATGCAGGGCGTCGCCATGCGCCTGGCCGACCATGCCGGCAATGGCCGCACGGCCATGCGCATAGCCGGGGCTGACAAAACCGCCATTGCGTCCGGACGCGCCCCAGCCAATGCGGTTTTCTTCCAGGAGAATGACGCTTTTGCCGGCTTCAGTCAGGTGAAAGGCGGTGCTGAGGCCCGCGAGTCCCCCGCCGACGATGCAGCAATCGGCTTCCTGCACCCCTTCGAGAGGCGGTCTTTCGGCTGCGTCGGCCAGCGTGCGGGAATAGAATGTTTCGATATAATTCATGGCAACCCATCAAATGCCCCGCGGCAGGCCGCGGGGCTCGCGATAGTGATTATTTATCGCTGTAGTCTTTTCCGTACCATTTCTCGGTGAGTGCGCTCAGCGTGCCGTCCGATTTCATTTCCTCGAGAACGCCGGAAACCTTCGCAACCCACTCATCGTCACCCTTGTCGGCGATCACGACAAGCGGTTCACGGAAGGCATAATCGTTCTCGATAATGCGCACCTTGTAGCCATTCTTGACGGCATTCTCGGCCGTCTGCACCGGTGCGATCACCGCATCAAGGCGCACGCCTGCGCCAAGCCGCAGATCGTCGAAGGGCAGCATGGAGCTTGCATAGGTGCGCACTTCGCCCGGCTCCACCTTGTATTCTATGGGGGGCAGGCCAGGCGCATCGATCTCGAGGCGGCGGTTGATGAAATCTTCCGAGGTGGTGGCCGTTTCCACACCAATCTTGCCACCGTTCAGCTGCTCCACGGTCTTGATGTCGGAATCGGCGTGCACCACGTAAACATAAGGGCTGTAGTAATAGATGCTGACGAAGTCGATGACATTGGAGCGCGCCTTGGTCGGGGTTACCGATGCAACGCCGATATCGTAGCGGCCTTTCCAGTGTCCGCCGGTCATGATCGCCCAGTCAGGCGTCTCATAGGAAATCTCGACACCGAGACGTTTGGCGATTTCACCGGATACGTCGATGTCGAAACCTGCCAGCTGGCCGGAATCGTCCAGAAAACTCTGTGGAGGCCAGCTCGCATTGGTGGCCACGACCATGTTCTTTTTTTCCATGACCCGGTCGAGCGTTTCGCCGGACATGGCGGCGCCCGTCAGGCCGAACAGCGCGACGGCTGTCCATACGCCGGTTCCCAGTTTCTGCAGTTTCCTCATCTTTTCTCCTCCCAGTTTTGCCTATTTTTGCGGGCCCTCGCTGATTACGAGAAGAACCCGGCTTTCCGCGTCCAGCCCGAGACCGGTCCGGATGCCCGGATCCCCAAGCGCGTGGGTCAGGCCAGCCAGTCCCGCGCCTCCCGAAGGCGTGGTCGCAAGCCCGGTTGTCTTTGCGAGCAGGGCCGGCGCGGCCATCAGCTCCGCTTCGGAAACGGTGATCGTTCTGGCGTCGCAGCCCTGCAGCACTTTCAGAGCCGGCGCGCTTGCCCGCCCGCAGGAGAGCATGGAGGCGCAGGTGCGCAACTCGCCCTGAATGGTTTCAGGGTGCCCCTTCTTCATCGCGACATGCACACATGCCGCTTCCGCCGGTTCCACCACCACGACGATGCCGGGCGCGTCCATGAAGGCGTGCAGGCCGCGCGTCATGGCGGCAGCCAGTCCGCCAACGCCTGCCTGAATGAAAAGATGCGTGGGTTTATGAAGATTCTGCGCTGCGTATTGCTCACGCGCCTCGCCGGCAATGACGCCATAGCCAGCCATCACATGCCCGGTCATCACGTCGTTCACATCGTCGCTTGTGTCGGCAATGAGAATGGCGCCGTCAGCTTCGGCGGCGTGCGCGGCCTCGTTCACCGCGTCATCGAATGTCCCCGCCACGATGATGACATCCGCACCCGTGTCTTCGATCCGCCTGACCCGGTCCTTCGAGACATCGGCATGCAGAAACACTCTGGCGGGGAGGCCCGCGTAACGAGCGGCAGATGCAACCGCCAGGCCGTGATTGCCATCGCTGGCGCAGACCAGGATGCGGGCTTTTTCGCCCTGCGTGGCCACCGCTTCGAGGCCGGCAAACGTGCCGCCGAGCGATTTGAAACTGCCAAGCGGGCGCTTGCTTTCGTCTTTCAGGTGTATTTCGGCGACGCCGAGATGTTCCGCCAGTTGCGGAGAAGAGGACAAGGGAGAGGCCTGATAAGCGCTGTCGAGCTTCTTCAGGCGAGCCATGATGAGATGATGATCCGGCACAATGTTCATGAAATCCTCCAGATGACATCAGTCTATCGGCTGCAGCCTATGCAAAACGCCGAAATTCGCTGTAGGTTGGCGAAATCAGGCTTTTGAAGAGGATAATGTGACTGAAATTGTCACGCTCGATCAGTTCGACAGGAAGCTTCTGGCCCTCGTCCAGAAAAACAATCTGCGGCCGGCGCGGGAGCTTGCGGAGGCCGTCGGCCTCTCGGAAAGCGCCGTTTTGAGGCGCTTGCGGCGGATGCGCAGCGAAGGGGTGATTGTCGCCGACGTCGCGGTGGTCGATCCGGCGGTTGCGGGCGAGGTTGTCTCCATCCACGTGCTCGTCTCTCTGGAGCGTGAGCGCTCTTTCGATCTTGATGCCTTCATCCGCAAGATCAGGCTGCGGCCCGAGGTGAAGAAGATCTGGTACGTGACGGGTGAGGTGGACTTCGTTCTTCTTCTGCGTCTGCCGGGCATGGATCACTATGCCGACTTCGTAGATGACGTGTTCCATGCGGACGAAAATGTTAAATCGTTCAAGACCATTGTTGCGATACGCGAGATTGAGACCGGTGGTGTTTAGGGTCCAGCACCTGGAGCAGGTGAAGCGGGCCGCCGCGTGCTTTGAGACTGCGCTTCATGTCAATCTTCCGTCACGCGGGGCGGATAGAAGCGTATCAACGGCACCAGGCTCTCCATGACCCAGATCATCTTTCTCCACGGCGCTTCGAGCAGCGGCAAGTCGACGCTTGCGCGGACGCTTCAGGCGCGCATCGAGCTGCCTTTCTGGCATGTCTCGATAGACCATCTGCGCGATGCCGGAGTTCTGCCGCTACAGCGGTTCCGGCGCGGCGATTTCGACTGGCAGGCCGCCAGGCCTGCCTTCTTCAAGGGGTTTCACGCGTCTCTGGCAGCCTATGCGAGGGCGGGGAACAATCTGATCCTTGAACATATTCTGGATGACGACGCATGGCTGCCCGAGCTTCAGGAGCTGCTAGCGCCATTCGATGTCTATTTCGTCGGGCTTCATTGCCCGCTGACTGTTCTCAACGAGCGGGAGGCGGCGCGTGGAGACAGGCCCGTGGGCAGTGCGCAGCGTGATTTCGAGACGATTCATCTCGGAAAGAATTATGATCTCGAACTACAGTCTCTCGATGGCGCAGAGCGCAATTCCGATCTGATCCTCAGGGGCTGGAGAGGCGGGG
>MRWG01000489.1_pt1 | contig 44100 bp, 34 predicted proteins | sample 1013341 | NCBI WGS metagenome assembly MRWG01 (sample SAMN06117577, study PRJNA244670) | biofilm metagenome | biome: Water; feature: Cathode Biofilm; material: Biofilm; isolation source: microbial consortium enriched at the cathode of a solar microbial fuel cell | place: USA: District of Columbia ... | reverse complement strand
AAGGCCGGCAGGCGCAGGCTTGATCAGCGCCGGCACGAAAATGTGGTAAGCGCCAAAGCGCACGCCGAGGCGGCGCAGCGAAGCGCGGGCGTCCTGATCGAGCGCACGCACATCCTCTGCCACGGTGCGGCGGTTCAGAAGGCCGAAGCTCTCGACAACCTGAAACGCGATCCCGCGCGCCATGCCCGAAAGGCTCTCGGCATCGCGCAGATCGACCAGCGGCTTCAGAAGCGATTCGATCTGATAGTTCACGAAACGCTCGGCGCGGGCGGCGACCTTGTCGCGCGCCGGGCCGGTCAGCTGCTCGTCGGCCAGAAGCACGACGCGCGGGCGCAGCGCTTCCTCACCGGAAACCAGCGTCGCCACCGGTTGGCCGAGCCAGCGCAGAAGGCCCTCGGAATCCAGCGCCAGATCGCCATTGCCGGAAGCGGCAAAGCGGTCTGCCCGCGTTTCGAATTCGGCAGCGAGTGCTTTCTGGGCGGCAGCCTTGACGGCGCGCGCGTCCTCACCTTCCGCAGAGCGGTCGGCGGTGAAACGGAACCCTAGCATCTCACCAACGTGATGCCCCTCGACTAGGACTTCGCCAACGGGGCTGATTTCTGCTTCCGGCATTGCATTCTCTCTCAGGCGCTTCATGAGCACGGATGTCCTGCGGTCCACAAAGCGTTTCGTCAATCGCTCATGCAACGCATCGGACAAACTGTCCTCTATCTCTCGTGTTTTTTCTTGCCAGTGTGTCGCATCGGCCAGCCATCCGGGCCGGTGCGAGACAAATGTCCATGTTCTGATCTGCGCAATACGCTGCGACAGTGTGTCGATGTCCCCCTCGGTGGACGAGGCGCGCTGAACCTGCTCAGCCATGTAGTCTTCATCAACATGGCCCGTTCGCGCCAGATCAGAAAAGACTGCACCAACAATTTCTGCGTGGTGGGCCGGTGCGATGCGCCGGTAATCCGGCAGCGCGCAGGCGTCCCACAGGAGGGCGACACGCTCGCGGGCATCGGCCAGCGCACGCACATCCCCGTCACGCGACAGGAATTCGAGCACCTTGGCATCGGCCGCGGGCAGAGCGCGGGTAAGGCCTTCCACGGGGGGCGTGACGTCGAGCGAGGCTTTGAGCGCATCGACGCTGGAGAAATCAAACGCGGCGGAGCGCCATTGCAGCACCTTCACCGGGTCGAAATCATGCGCCTCGATGCGGTGAACGAGTTCATCGGAAAGGGGATCGACCTGGCCGGTGACGCCAAACGTGCCGTCACGCAGGTGACGGCCGGCGCGGCCGGCGATCTGCCCGAGCTCCGCAGGGTTGAGGTCGCGGTACTGGAAACCGTCGAATTTGCGGTTCTGCGCGAAGGCGACATGATCGACATCGAGGTTCAGGCCCATGCCGATGGCGTCGGTCGCCACGAGATAGTCCACATCACCCGACTGGTAGAGGGCTACCTGCGCGTTGCGCGTGCGCGGGCTGAGCGCGCCAAGCACGACAGCCACCCCGCCGCGCTGGCGGCGGATCAGCTCGCCAATGGCGTAAACCTCGTCCGACGAGAAGGCCACGATGGCCGAGCGGCGCGGCAGGCGCGTGATCTTGCGCGAACCGGCATAGCTGAGCACCGACATGCGCGGACGGGTGATGACGGAGAGGCCCGGCAGCAGCTTTTCAAGAATGCCGCGCATGGTGCCCGCGCCCAGAAGCAGCGTTTCCTGACGGCCGCGCAGATGCAGAATGCGGTCGGTGAAGATGTGGCCGCGCTCCAGATCGGCGGCGAGCTGCACCTCATCGATTGCCACGAAGGCGGCGTCGGTCTCGCGCGGCATGGCCTCGACCGTGCACACCGAATAGCGCGCGCCGGGCGGCGATATCTTTTCTTCGCCGGTGACAAGCGCGACATTCTGCTCGCCGACCTTGGCGACGACGCGGGAATAGACTTCGCGCGCAAGCAGCCGCAGCGGCAGGCCAATCACGCCCGTGCCATGCGCAACCATGCGCTCGATGGCCAGGTGCGTCTTGCCGGTATTTGTTGGCCCGAGGATGGCCGTTACGTCACGACCCGACAACACTCTCGGCTTGGCATTCTGTTTTTGGAAATTCATAGGGCCTGAAAAGCCGTCTACCTCAGCGAAAAAAGGCGAGCACACGGGTTAGCATGCTTTGCATGCGCATTCCAAGGCAAGACTGCCGCTCCACCGACAAAGACTGCCAAAAATGACCCAAACCGTTTCCGGCCATTAAGATTTGGAACGAGTCTGGAACGAATCGGCTACGAATCACTGACCTGCGTTGTTTCCCGTTTTGTTCACCACAAGATAGAGTATGACGCAACGTAAAGATACCCAAATGCTGAATCGGGCGTGTTCCGCAAAGCCGGAAAACGCGTGGCGCGCGTTAAGGATTTGCGCGGGAGGCGCGACGGACCTGCGAGGCAACGGTGCAAGCATAAGATTTTGTTAGGATTTTTTGCGAAACCGTTAACGGGTTACGGCCCCGCCATGCCGCATGGCGTTAACACTTCGACCAAACCCGGAACGAATCGGCTACGAATCACTGATACCCGGATGTTCCCGCTACGTTCACCGCAATATCTGGTGGTTTCCACCGGTTCCGGGCAGACAGCGCACAGTTTATCCACAAACGCGCCCGCACAGCCTGAATGCCGCGTTAACGAAGCTGTCTCAAATTGATACGCATTTTAACGAAACAGGGCGCTGCGGTTTACCCACAGCGCCCCGAAAAATGAATGCACAGGACGTGCCTTTTCGTCAGATGAAGTACTGACCGCCATTGACAGTGAGCGTGGAGCCCGTGACGAAGCCCGCATCGTCGGAGGCCAGGAACAGCACGGACCGCGCGATTTCAGACGCCTCGCCGAGACGCCCCACCGGGATCTGCGAAATGATCTTCTCGCGCACCACTTCCGGCACCGCCATCACCATGTCGGTGGCGATGTAGCCGGGGCAGACCGCATTGACCGTCACGTTGAAGCGCGCGCCTTCCTGCGCCAGCGCCTTGGTGAAGCCAATCTCTCCCGCCTTGGCGGCGGAATAGTTGGTCTGGCCCATCTGGCCCTTCTGACCATTGATGGACGAAATGCTGATGATGCGGCCGAACTTGCGCGAGCGCATGCCGGCGAAGACCTGATGGGTCATGTTGAAGACGCCATTCAGGTTCACATCCACCACGGCGCGCCAGTCTTCAGGCGTCATCTTGTGAAACATCACGTCCCGCGTGATGCCGGCATTGTTGACCAGAACATCGACCGGCCCGAGATCGGCCTCGACCCGGCCCACGCCGTCCGCACAGGCGTCGTAATCGGCAATCGACCATTTGTAGGAGGCAATGCCCGTTTCTTCGGTAAAGCGCGCGGCAGCCTCATCGTTGCCCGCATAATTGGCCGCGACCTGATAGCCCGCCTCTTTCAGAGCCATCGCTATCGCCGCGCCGATGCCGCGTGTTCCACCCGTAACAAGTGCCGTTTTCATGCAGTTCGTCTCCCTCAGGTGAGTGTTCCCCGCCGCCTTCGCCCTGTTGAGACCGGGCGATAATCCGGCTGGCGCACGGCACAAACGCCGCGCGCCAGCTCAAAGCCTACAACGCTTCCACGCACATGGCGACGCCCATGCCGCCACCGATGCAAAGCGTGGCCAGTCCCTTCTTCGCGCCACGGCGGCGCATCTCGAAGGCCAGCGTGTTGAAAATGCGGGTACCCGAAGCGCCAATCGGATGGCCGATCGCGATGGCGCCGCCATTCACGTTCACGATATCCGGGTTCCAGCCCATGTCCCTGTTGACCGCACAGGCCTGTGCGGCGAAGGCTTCGTTGGCCTCGACCAGATCGAGATCCTCGGCCTTCCAGCCGGCTTTCTCCAGCGCGCGGCGCGATGCCGGGATCGGCCCCGTGCCCATGATTGCCGGATCGACGCCAGCCGTCGCCCAGGAAGCGATCCGCACCAGCGGCGTCAGACCACGGCGCTGCGCCTCGCTCTCGCGCATCAGCACCACGGCGGCCGCACCGTCATTGATGCCCGACGCATTGGCGGCCGTGACCGTGCCCTCCTTGTCGAAGGCCGGGCGCAGCTTCTGCATGCCCTCGATGGTCGCGCCATGGCGGATGTACTCATCGTCAGAGACCACGGTTTCGCCCTTGCGGCTCTTCACGGTGACCGGGACGATTTCATCCTTGAAGCGCCCGGCCTTCTGGGCGGCCTCGGCCTTGTTCTGCGAAGCGAGCGCAAAAGCGTCCTGCTCGTCACGGGTGATCTGGAATTTGCGCGCCACGTTTTCGGCGGTGATGCCCATGTGGTAGCCGTTAAAGGCATCCCAAAGACCATCACGGATCATCGTGTCGATCATGGCATAATCGCCCATCTTCACGCCGGCGCGCAGATAGGCGCAATGGGTGGAGAGCGTCATGGATTCCTGACCGCCGGCAACAATGATGTCGGCATCATCGCAGGCGATCTGCTGCATGCCGATGGCGATGGTGCGCAGGCCCGAACCGCAGACCTGGTTGAGCCCCCAGGCGGTGGCTTCTTCCGGCAGGCCGGCGGCGACGGCCGCCTGGCGCGCGGGGTTCTGTCCCTGGCCGGCCGTGAGCACCTGACCGAGAATCACCTCGTTCACCTCTTCCGGCGCGACGCCGGCGCGCGAAAGCGCCTCGCGAATGGCGGTTGCACCAAGCTCATGCGCTGGCACGGTGGCGAAGGAACCGTTGAACGAGCCGACCGGGGTGCGGGCGGCGCTGGCAACGACAATGGCTTCGGCTGACGACATGAAAGGCTCTCCCTTGGAAAATTGCATACACGTGCAAATGTGCAGCCCTTGTGACGGACTGCTCTCATTCACATTTGTTGCGGCTAATCAGGGGCGAGTCAAACGGTTGTGTGCAGCGCAACAAAGCTTGCGCACCGCCGAACAGGAGCGCCGCGCTCTTCGCCACTGCGAAAAGCGCTTTCATTCAATGGGATTTTGCGCATATCCTGACACCGGCAAATGCAGGGGGTGCGCGCCGACGGCCCCGGCAACGGGGCGGTGGAACGGCGCAGTGGCGTCTTGCAAAGCCCTCAGTCCTTGAATCCAAGGCATCGAAAACCGGACGACGCAGGAGACGTCCGGGCGCGATGCCACAGACAACCGTGCTACGGGGAGGTCAGTAATGCCAGCCAAGGACGACCCGATCGTCATCAAGAAATACGCCAATCGCCGCCTCTACAACACGGGCACCAGCACCTATGTGACCCTGGAAGACCTGGCCGAGATGGTAAAGCGCGACGAGAATTTCGTCGTGCAGGACGCCAAATCCGGCGAAGACATCACCCATGCGGTCCTGACCCAGATCATTTTCGAGCTGGAGAACGACCGCAACGGGCAGAACATGCTGCCGATCTCGTTTTTGCGTCAGCTCATCGCCTTTTACGGCGACCAGATGCAGATGGTCGTGCCGAGCTTCCTCGAACAATCTATGATGGCCTTCTCCAAGGAGCAGGAACGCATGCGCGAGCAGATGGACAAAGCGTTCGGCGGATCATCCATGGACATGATGGGCATGTCGGCCCCGATGAAGATGGTTGAGGAGCAGACCCGCCGCAACATCGAGATGTTCCAGAACGCCATGCGCATGTTCGCGCCCACGCCCCCTGCCCCAAATCAGGGCGCAGCGCGCGAAGACAATGCCGGCGAAGAGGCACCGCGCTCCGATGATCTGAAGGAGTTACGTGAGCAGATCGCCGACATGCAGCGCAAGATCAACTCCCTGGGCGGTTCCTGACCGCCCTTCCCCGGAGCAAACACAGACTGAAGCGCCAGAGACATGCCCCGGACCGTTCGTGATACGCAGGCCATGCTGGCAGGAATGACGCCCGTTCTTACGACGGGCGTTTTCGTTTTCTGCTGCGTGGAGCGGGACCGCGCCGCAACGCTTTATGCGGAAGCGGAAGGTGTTTTTCAGGAAGAGGAAGGCACGACGCTCGTGCTGCCGCTGGCGCGCGCAGAAACGCTTGGCTTCGACACGCAGATGCCGATGCGCCGGATCGTCCTTGAAGTCTATTCCGCGCTCGACGGCGTGGGGCTGACAGCCGGTGTGGCGACGGCGCTGGCGGATGAAGCCATCCCCTGCAACGTGGTCGCCGCCTACCATCACGATCATGTCTTCGTGCCGGAAGAGATGGCCGAGAAGGCGCTTTCGATCCTGCAGGCGCTGCAGCGACGGGCAAAAGCCGGCAAAAATATCTGAAACAAAAAAAGACCGGTCAGTGACCGGTCTTTTTTGCATCCAGAGGAGGAAAGGCGCTTATGCGTCCTTCGGCTCCAGAACCTGGCGACCGCGGTACATGCCGGTCTTCAGGTCGATGTGATGGGGACGACGCAGTTCGCCCGAATTCTTGTCTTCGACATAGGTCGGCGCCTTGATGGCGTCGGCCGAGCGGCGCATGCCGCGCTTCGAAGGCGTCGTTTTCCTTTTTGGTACAGCCATGGTCCTGCTCCGCTAATCGGTCAAAGGCCGTTGCGGCCCCTTCAATCCAGAGGCCCAGCATTTCGGCCGGGAATTGGAAGTCGGCGTGCCTATACACGTCCAAAGAGGTTTTGGCCAGTGGGGCGCATCGCTTTTTTCAACGAAAGCGCATGATCAGGGCTTCAAACACCCCACATAACCGCCGGCCTTGCGCGCACGCTGTTCAATCTTCGCGGCAAGCCGGTTCAACCCGCTTGAGGGTTTGGCCGGATTGCGCTCCAGCGGATTGGGCAGCGTGACCGCAAGAAGCGCCGCCTGCAGGCGCGAAAGCTGCGATGCCGGGCGACCGAAATAATGCTGCGCGGCGGCTTCAGCACCGTAGATGTTCGGCCCCCATTCAACGATGTTGAGATAGATCTCCATGATCCGCCGTTTCGGCAGCACCAGATCCAGATAGATCGCCAGCGGCAGTTCCAGCCCCTTGCGCACGAAGGAGCGTCCCTGCCACAGATAGAGGTTCTTCACCGTCTGCATGGGGATGGTGGATGCGCCCCGCGTCTTCTCGCCCGAAAGCGCGTCGTTGATGACGAGGTTGAGCGCAGCCCAGTCGATGCCATCATGGGCGCAGAACTGACCGTCTTCCGACATCATCACCGAATGCGGGACCAGATCCCCCATTTCTTCGAGAGACTTCCAGTCGCGGTCATAGCCGGTGAAGGTGACCAGATCGCGCATCATCAATGTCGAGATAGGGTGTACCACCGGCACACGATAGAGAAGCGTCAGAAGCGCGGGAATGAGCGCCAGCACCACAAGAACGAGCAGAACACGCCGGGCAAACCAGCCGAGCCACGCCCGACCGCCTGCGCGCCGCCCGGCCGCCCTGCGACCGCGACGCCCGCCACGCCTGTTCGTCGTCCTTTTCTCCGGGTCGACTGTGGGGCCGCTCAAACCTGTTTTTCCCTCAGTGTGACGTTACGCCTCAAAACCAGCCTTTCGCATAGCCGCCAGGGGCTTTCGGCGCAATGGCGCAAACAAACGGACTTGACCCGGACGCCCTTTGACGGCATCGCTCCCGGCATGGACGAGACGATGACACTGCCGTTTGAAGTGAAACTTGCCGCTGGCGCGGATATGGTGGAAGGCGAACTGCGCCGACTGCTCGACACGCGACCGCTGGAAGGCGAACTTTACCGCCCCGACCGCCTTTTGAAAGCCATGCGCCACGGCGTTCTGAATGGCGGCAAACGGCTGCGGCCGTTCCTCGTGCTCGAGACGGCAGCGCTGTTTGAGGCGACTGACGACACGGCTGCGCTGCGCGTTGCGGCAGCGCTCGAGTGCATCCACTGCTATTCTCTGGTCCATGACGATTTGCCGGCAATGGACGATGACGACCTGCGCCGCGGCAAGCCGACCGTTCACCGCGCGTTTGACGAGGCAGCAGCCATTCTCGCCGGCGACAGTCTCCTGACCTATGCGTTCGACATTGTGAGCGCGCCTGAAACGGCGCTGCCCGCTAAAGCCAAGATCACGCTGGTCAACAGGCTCGCCCGCGCTTCGGGCATGGGCGGTATGGCCGGTGGTCAGGCGCTGGATCTGGCCGCAGAGGGCAGCAGCCTCAGCGAAGACGAAATTCTGCGGCTTCAGGCGATGAAGACGGGCGCGCTGATCCGCTTTGCCTGCGAGGCGGGCGCCGTGATCGGCAGCGCACAGGACGCGGACATCGAACGCCTCGGCGAATTCGGCGCGGCCATCGGGCTCGCCTTCCAGCTTGCCGACGATCTGCTCGACCTGACGGCCAGCAGCGAAGCGATGGGCAAGGCAACCGGCAAGGACGCCGCCGCCGGCAAGGCGACGCTTGCGAGCCTTCACGGGATCGACTGGACACGCCAGCAGCTCAGGGGGCTTGTTGCCCAGGCCGAGGATATTCTGGAGCCTTTCGGCGAACGCGCAGACACGCTGAAACAGGCCGCGCGTTTCGTCGCCGAACGCCAGAGCTAAACCAGGTTCAACCCGTTTTTTCTTTTTTACGCCCGCGCGCTCCGCGCCGGGTTGTGCTCTTTTGCGCGCATTTCCTGGCTCAGGCACATCTTAACCGGAGACAAGAGACCACGCATTGCCGGGCCTGAACTGCATCTTTTCTTTCTAAACACGCTTCTCTTTGCTTGTGTTGAGCATCAGCAGAATGAAAAACACGTCTTTTTAGCGTTAATCGGGCATTAATCCAGATGCTCAATTCTTACGGGAATTGGGGGACGTCTTGGGAAGAGTAATGCCTACAGTAGCTACACAGCAGTATATGCGTGCGCGCCTCATTGTCGTGCTGGTGGGGTTTGTGATGGCAGTCATGGCCGGAACGGGAATCCTGCTATGGCAAACGCAGGCCACGAAGAACCAGGTGCGTTTCAGTGCATTCATCAGCCACATGGCCGATGTGACCAATGACGTGATCCACAATGCGCTGCGCCTCGAACAGGCAGAGCTTCGCCCGCAGAACAGCGCCCAGGCGGACCTCACCCATGACGAACTGGAATACGCGCTCGATCAGCTCAGCGACGCCTATGAGGCGCTGGACTTCGCCATCAGCGGCGAAGTGACTACGATGGAGAGCCAGCGCCTGACCTATCGGCAGGTCGGCGGAACAACAGTGGCGCCGGTGCTGCAGAGCGGATCGCTCGCCACCGACATTACCGGCCACGCGGTGCCGGAAACCGTCAGGCGCATCTGGCTTGGCGAAGATGGCGACAAGGCGCTGCGCACACAGATCCGCGATGTCATCTCGCAGGCAAACCGGCTGGAAGTCTTCAACGACTATCAGAACGCCACCGCCCAGCGCGTGTTCAGGGAGCTGCAGGCGCTCGCCAACACACAGGTGCGCCCGGAACTGAAACGCATCTCCGACATGCTCAACGCGCAGATGATCGAAAGCCACGGGACGCTGCAGCTGGGCCTGATCGGCGTCGCCATCGCGATGATCGCAGCGAGCCTTCTTCTGGCGATGCGCATCTTCGTGCCGATGATGTATCGCATTTCGCGTGCGCATCAGGAGCTGCACAGCGCCAATATCTCGCTGGCGGCGGAGAAGATCAAAGCGCAGTCCGCAGACCGCACCAAGTCTGAATTCCTGGCCAATATGAGCCATGAAATCCGCACGCCGATGAATGGCGTTATGGGCATGGCCGAACTGCTCGCGCGCACCGAACTGGACAAGCGGCAGAGCATGTTCGTCGACGTGATCGTCAAGTCGGGCACGGCGCTGCTGACCATCATCAATGACATTCTCGACTTCTCCAAGATCGACGCCGGCCAGCTCCAGCTCGATGAGTCGTCCTTCCGGCTGGGCGAAGCCATCGAAGACGTGGCGGCGCTCGTATCCTCGCAGGTATCGGAGAAGGATCTGGAACTGATCGTGCGCGTGGACCCGGAACTGCCGAGCTCCTTCATGGGTGATGCGGGGCGTTTCCGGCAGGTCGTGACCAATCTCGTCGGCAATGCGGTGAAGTTCACCGAGCGCGGCCATGTTCTGATCGACGTTTCCGGGCGCATCGAGGGCGACATTACGAAAGTGTCCGTGCGCGTCGAGGACACCGGCATCGGCATTCCGCAGGACAAGCTCGATGCGGTTTTTGAGAAATTCGCGCAGGTGGACACCTCCTCCACCCGCCGCCATGAGGGAACAGGCCTCGGACTGGCCATCGCCACGCGGCTTGTCGAACTGATGGGCGGCGCGATGACGGCCACCAGCGAAGTGGGCAAGGGCTCGGTGTTCTCCTTCGTCGTGCCACTGACCGTCGACCGCACGGAAGCCCCGCAGGCGACCGCGCCGGTGGACGTTTCGGGTGCGCGTGTCTTTGTCATCGACGACAACCCGATCAACCGCGAGATCCTGCAGGAACAACTGAAGAGCTGGGACTTTGAGTGCGCCGCAGCCGAGAGCGGCGCGGTGGGGCTCGCCTTCCTGCAGCATTCCGCCAAGCTCGACGCCCGCGTCGACTGCGTGATCCTCGATTACCAGATGCCCGACATGAACGGGGCGGATGTCGCCAAGATGATCAAGGCAGACCCGGCGCTCGCGGACATTCCGCTGGTGCTCCTGACGTCGGTCGACCAGAACGATACGGCGCGGCTGGTGAATGAGTGCGGGATCGCCGCGCATCTGAACAAGCCCACCCGCTCCTCCATGCTGCTGGAAACGCTCGTCTCTGTGATGCAACGCAGCCGTGCGGCAAAGGCGAGCCCGGTGGAACTGGCTGCACCCGAACCGGAAATCAGGGTTCCCGCCAAGCCGATCCAGATCCACGCCTCCTCGCCCATCGAACGCGGGCTCTCAAGCTCACGCAGCGCGAATGGCGCGCTGGACGTGCTGGTGGCGGAGGACAATGAGGTCAACCAGCTGGTGTTCAGCCAGGTTCTGGACGGGCTCGGCCTAAAGTACCGGATTGCCGGAAATGGCAAAACGGCCGCCGAGATGCACCGCGCGCTGAAGCCCTCCATCATTCTGATGGATGTCTCAATGCCCGAGATGAACGGTTACGAAGCAACGGCAGCGATCCGCGAGCTGGAAGCCATCACCGGCGACCGTACACCGATCATCGGCATCACCGCACATGCGCTCAAGGGCGACCGGGAAAAGTGCCTCGAAGCCGGCATGGACGATTATCTGCCCAAACCGATCTCTCCGCAGAAGCTGGCTGACAAGATCACCCACTGGCGCAGTTGCGAGCAGAAGCTGGCTGCAACGGCCTGAGCGCCGGCAGAAAAGCAAAGGGCGCACCCGGTACGGCGTGCGCCCTCAAGATGTTCTTTGATGGGGTTATTCGGTGTCGCTGCGCGCGCCGAAACGCTGCTCGATATAGGCCCCGACCATCTGCTCAAATTCCTCGGCGATGGCTTCGCCGCGCAGCGTTGCAGCCTTCTTGCCGTCGATGAAGACGGGGGCAGCCGGCGTTTCACCGGTTCCCGGCAGCGAAATGCCGATATCGGCATGTTTGGATTCGCCCGGTCCGTTGACGATGCAGCCCATGACCGCAACCTTGAGCGCTTCCACGCCCGGATATTTCTTGCGCCAGACCGGCATGTTCTTGCGCAGATCGCCCTCGATCTTCTGGGCGAGTTCCTGAAACACGGTCGACGTGGTGCGCCCGCAACCGGGACATGCGGCAACGACCGGCAGAAACTGGCGGAAGCCCATGGTCTGCAGAAGCTCCTGCGCCACCTGCACCTCGCGGGCGCGGTCGCCGCCGGGCTCCGGCGTGAGCGAAATGCGGATCGTGTCGCCAATGCCCTGCTGAAGCAGAATGCCCATGGCGGCAGACGAGGCGACGATGCCCTTGGTGCCCATGCCCGCCTCGGTGAGGCCGAGATGCAGCGCATGGTTGGAACGGCGGGCAAGCTCGGTATAGACGGCGATCAGGTCCTGCACCTGGCTGACCTTTGCCGACAGGATGATGCGGTCGCGGCCAAGCCCGATCTCTTCCGCCAGCTCGGCGGAAAGCAGCGCCGACTGCACGATGGCCTCGCGCGTCACCTCCTGCGCCGTCATCGGCGCACCGCGCTCCTGGTTCTCATCCATCAGGCGCGTGAGCAGCTCCTGATCGAGCGAGCCCCAGTTGACGCCGATGCGCACCGGCTTGTCGTATTTGATCGCCATTTCGATGATGGCGGCGAACTGCCGGTCCTTCTTGTCCTTGAAGCCGACATTGCCCGGATTGATGCGATATTTCGCAAGCGCTTCCGCGCAGGACGGGTGGTCGGCAAGAAGCTTGTGGCCGATGTAATGGAAGTCGCCGACGATCGGCACGAAAATGCCGACGCGCTCAAGCCGCTCGCGGATGCGCGGAACGGCGGCGGCCGCCTCGTCGCGGTCAACCGTTATGCGCACCATTTCGGAGCCTGCGCGATGAAGCGCGGCCACCTGCGCGACCGTGCGATCCACGTCGGCAGTGTCCGTGTTGGTCATGGACTGCACGACCACCGGCGCATCACCACCGACGATCACATTGCCCACAGCAACGCCAACCGCATCACGCCGCGGAAAGGGCGAAGAAAAATAGCCGCTCATAGATTTGCTGGCCGTGAATGTTCCGGTCATGGGGGAACTGTCCCGTTTTCAGCCGTGTCGCGCTTGAGGTGGCCGACAGCGGCCGGAATGTCAATGGCGCGAACGCCCATTTGCAGCGATCAGCCTGCTTGACAGCACCGGCGCCCATCGCTTTGCTGCGTCGCAACATAACGTCTTGCGATACAAAGGGCCACCTCCATGAACAGCGCATCGAACCAAAAGAACCGGACAGCCGTCATCACGGGCTCCACTTCCGGTATCGGGCTGGGCGTGGCCGAGGCTCTTGCCGCAGACGGCTGCAACATCGTGCTCAACTCTTTTTCCGACACGCCGGAAGACCATGCGGCTGCCGGGAAACTGGCCGCCAAACACGGTGTCGAGGCCGTCTATATCAGCGCCGACATGTCTAAGGCGGAGGCCTGCCGCGCGCTGGTTGAGCAGGCGGTCGAGCGTTTTGGCCGCATCGATGTGCTGGTCAACAATGCCGGCATTCAGCACGTGGCGCCGGTCGAGGATTTCCCGATTGAGAAGTGGAACGCCATTCTGGCGATCAATCTTTCGTCATCCTTTCACACCATCGCCGCCGCAACGCCGCATATGAAAGCCGCCGGCAAGGGTCGCATCGTCAACATTGCCTCGGCGCACGGCCTGCGCGCCTCACCGTTCAAATCGGCCTATGTGGCCGCCAAGCACGGCGTTGTCGGCCTGACCAAGACGGTTGCGCTGGAACTGGCCGAGACGGGCATCACCTGTAACGCCATCTGTCCGGGCTATGTGCTGACACCGCTCGTCGAGGCGCAGATCCCCGATCAGATGAAGGTGCACGGCATGGACCGCGATACGGTGGTGCGCGAAGTGATGCTCGCCAAACAGCCGACACGTGAATTTGTCACCGTTGAGGAGCTGGGCGCGTTCGTGGTGTTTCTTGCGTCCGATAATGCAAGCCAGATGACCGGCTCCGCCCTGCCGATGGATGGCGGCTGGACGGCGCAGTAACCCGAGCTCTTTCGTCAGATGCGCGCTTCCGGGCGCGCTGCTAGAAGGGAAATCTCCATCACCCGTACAAGCCGGCGCGCACCGTCAATCGCCGGCTTGCCGCAGATGCCGCGCACCCGCATGCCGTCAAGGCCATCGAGCAGGATGTCGGCCAGCCCGCGCGCAGAGAGGCCAAGCGCCTCCAGATCCGCTTTGGAGCGCTCCGCCTCCTCGGCCACCGCAGCCTCGACAATGCCACTCAGCCTTTCACGCCATTCGGCGATGATGTCTGCGGCAAGCTTGTTCTCGATATCCAGAATTTCCTGACCGTGCGCCGACTGGTCGACCATCTCGATCAGGCCGAAAAGGGCGCGCTCGAGCGACGCCATGATCCGCTCGCCGAAAGTGCCCTCTTCCTTCAGCCCCGCACGCGCGCCCTCAAGCGACTGCTCGAGAATGCAGACGCCGATGGCCCGGAAGATATCCGCCTTGTTGCGGAAGAGAAGATAAAGCGCCGGGCGCGAAACCTCTGCCGAACGGGCGATGTCATCCATGGTCGTCCGCGCAAAACCATAGGCGAGAAAGACCTTCATGGCGCCATTGAGGATGCGCTCTCGCTTGGGGTCTTCCGTGCATCCGGCGATCAGATTCATTGCCTGCGCTCTCTCATTTTTCTTTCACTGTTGACATAATTACGAATTTTGTCAACATGTCCCAATTGGTGCGCACCCAGCTCGCCAGAGCTGTCGTGCGCGCGTGCTTTTCGGCTCCAGACCGACGTTCGTTGATGTCAGGAGCAATAGCCGTTTGGCTTTTGTAAAGCCCGTGCGTGCGATATAGGAGCGTGCTTTTGCCGCAAGGAACTGCCTTTGTGAATTGACCTCTGCGCGGATCGTCTCACTATCGCGCCAGTCCTTCATCGACGGGCCGGCTTACCGCATCGGAAAACAACATGCCGAAGTTCAGGTTGCATAAGATTGCCGCGATTGCCGTTCTGGTCGCGACGACAGCATGGGTCGCCACAGGCAAATTCTCGTCGGTCGGCAGCGCAAGCGAAGAAGCACAGACGGTTGCCGAGAGGCCCGAAAACAAACCGGCGGAAGCCCAGGTCGTGATCGTTGCGTCCGCACCGCAGGTCGATCATTCGCGCACCATCCGCATTTCGGGACGGACTGCGGCGGACAAGCGTTCCGAGCTTGCCCTGAGGGCGAGCGGCATTGTTGCCGAACTGCCGGTTTCCAAGGGTGACCTGCTTTCCACCGGCGACCTGATCCTGCGGCTTGAGACCGAGGGCAAGGAATCGGCGGTTGAGTCAGCGCGCCAGGTTCTGGCGCAGCGCGAGGCTGAAGCCGAAGCCGCAGACCGGCTCGCCAAATCCGGCAATCTGGCCCGCCTTCAGCTTGAAGGCGCACGCTCTGCTCTGGCCACGGCGCGCTCACAGCTTGAAGCGGCAGAAGCCGACCTTGCCCGCATCACCGTAAGCGCCCCCTTTGCCGGCATCATCGACAGGGTCGATGTGGAGCTCGGCGCATCGGTTCAGCAGGGGCAGGAGATTGCAACGCTGATCAAGCTCGATCCGGTGATCGCGGTCGGCGAGGTGAGCGAAAACAATCTGGGTTCGGTGGACGTGGGCGATGCAGCCGATGTGCGGCTGGTCAACGGCTCCACGGTCAAGGGAACGGTTCGTTTTGTCAGCCGCGAGGCATCGCAGCAGACCCGCACCTTCCGCGTGGAAGTGGCGATCCCGAACCCCGACAGGAAAATTCCCGCCGGCATGACGGCCGAGATCAGCATTCACGCCGAGCCGGTGCAGGCTGTTGCGCTGCCGCGTTCGGTGGTGACACTGAACCGGCATGGGGAGCTGGGCGTGCGCGCCGTCGATGGGGACAGCAAGGTCATCTTCTATCCCATCGATCTGCTGGACGACACGCCGCGCGCGCTCTTCCTCGCCGGCATTCCCGCCGACGCCAACATCATCGTGTCCGGACAGGATCTGGTGACGGAAGGCGATGTCGTGAAGCCCGAGCCGGCGGACAAGAAGCTTATCGAGCAATGGGCGGACGTCCTCGCTTCCGAGATGACCGGCCGTTAGGGCAGCCCCGATGGCGGAGGCAATCTCCGCCCGAGACTGCAGGAACAACTAGACCGGGGGCACCCACGCCGCAGATTGATGGCTGCGCTCCGACGGGACAAGACAGGACTGCCCGATGGACATCGTCCGCATTGCAATACAAAACGCCAGGCTGACCTTATCGATCCTGCTTTTCTTCGTGATCGCCGGCGCGCTTGCCTATGTCAGCATCCCGAAGGAAGCCGAGCCTGACGTTCCGATCCCGATCATCTATGTCAGCCTCGGCTATCAGGGCATTTCGCCGGAGGATTCCGAGCGCCTGCTGCTGCGCCCCATCGAAACGCGGCTGAAAAGCCTTGAAGGCGTGAAGGAGATGCGCTCCTCCGCCTTCCAGAGCGGCGGCTTCGTGCTGGTCGAGTTTCAGGCGGGCTACGACTTCTCCAACGCCATCGAGGACGTGCGGGCCAAGGTTGCCGATGCGCGGCGCGAGCTGCCGCAGGGCGCTGACGAACCATCCGTCCACGAGGTCAACATTTCGGAATTCCCGATCCTCGTCGTGACGCTGGCCGGCAATGTGCCGGAGCGCGTTCTCTCTACGGCCGCCCGCGAACTGCGTGACCAGATCGAGGAAATTCCAGGCGTTCTGGAAGGCACGCTGCAGGGCTCGCGCGACGAGCTGGTGGAGGTGCTCATCGATCCAATGAAGCTCTCTTCCTACAATCTTCAGCTCGACCAGATGATCGCCGGTGTCGGCGCGTCCAACAGCCTTGTTGCCGCCGGTTCGCTGGAAGGTCAGGCCGGGCGCTACGCCGTGAAAGTGCCTTCGCTGATCGAAACAGTGGAAGACGTGGCCAATCTGCCCATTGTCTCCAGCCCCGACGCGGTGGTGCGCGCACGCGATCTGGCGGACATTCGCTCCACCTTCAAGGATGCGAGCACCATCACCCGTCTCAATGGCCAGAACGCCATCGCCATCGAGGTCAAGAAGCGCGTCGGCGCAAATCTGGTGGAGACCGTGGACGCGGTGAAAGCCATCGCCACGACGTTCCAGGAAGGCAGCGACGCCAACATCACCGTGTCTTACAGCCAGGACAAATCGGTGATGATCCGCGACATGCTGAAAGACCTGCAGAACCACGTGCTGATCGCCGTGATCCTGGTCTTCATCGTCGTTCTCTACACGCTGTCGGGGCGGGCCTCGCTGCTGATTGGCCTCGCCGTTCCCGCGTCCTTCCTGATGGGCATCTACGCTCTTTCTCTTGGCGGTTTCACCGTCAACATGGTGGTGCTGTTCAGCCTCATTCTGGCCGTGGGCATGCTGGTGGACGACGCCATCATCGTGACCGAATTCGCAGAGCGGCGCATGTCGGAAGGCATGGACAAGGCGCAGGCCTTCGAGCTGGCCGCCAAGCGCATGGCCGGCCCGGTGATCGCCGCCACCATGACCCGCATCGCCGCCTTCTCGCCGCTTCTGTTCTGGCCGGGCATTGTCGGCGAGTTCATGAAATATCTGCCGATCACGCTGATCGTGACGCTGAGCGCTTCGATGATCTATGCGCTGATCTTCACGCCCACGCTCGGCGCGCTCTTCGCCAAGGCGCATGTCGAGGAAGAGGAGAAGCCGGACGGCTGGTATATGGGTCTCGTCAAGCAGGCGGTGCGCTTTCCCAAAACCGTTCTGCTTCTCACCATCGCGCTGCTTGGCGGCATCATTCACTTCTATGGCGAATACGGTGCGGGCATTGAATTCTTCCCCTCCGTCGAACCCGAATACGGCCTGATGTATGTCCACGCGCGGGGCAACATTTCGCTTGAAGAAATGGACCGCCTGACAAGGCCGGCTGAAGAAAAACTGCTCAACTGGCCGGGCATCGAATCCGTCTACACGCGCGTCGGCAAGACACAGGGTGGCGGGCAGGATATCGACGAGGATGTCATCAGCGTCATCCAGTACGAGTTCATCGACTGGCGCGAGCGTGCACCGGCAAGCGAGATTCTCGACGATCTGCGCAAGGAGCTTGCCGGCACGCCGGGCGTCGAGATCGAGGTTCGCGTGCCCGATGCCGGTCCGCCCACCGGACAGCCGATCCAGATCCGCCTCTCGGCTGCCGATCCGACGCCCTTGAACGATCAGGCTGCGGAAATCGCGCAGGCCATCGCAAAGGTGCCGGGTGTGATCGACATTTCCGACGGCCTGCCCCCGCCCGGCATCGACTGGGCGATCAAGGTGGACCGGGCGAAGGCCGCGCAATATGGCATCAGCCCCGTCTCGGTGGGCACGGTCGTGCAGCTCGTGACCAATGGTCTGAAGCTCTCGGAATACCGCCCTGCCGGCGTCGATGACGCGGTCGACATTCGCCTGCGCCTGCCGGAAGACCGGCGCACGCTTTCGACGCTCGACCAGCTGCGCGTGCAGACGGCGCAGGGGCCGGTGCCGATTTCCAACTTCGTGACCCGCGAGCCGGAGCGCGCCACCGGCACGCTCAACCGCATCGACGGCCAGCGCACCATCGTGATCAGCGCCAATGTGGCGAGCGGCTATCAGGTCGCTGCCGTGCAGGCGGAGGTGATCAACGCCCTGAGCGACATGGATCTGGGCGAGAGCCGCTGGAAGCTTGCCGGTTCGAACGAGGAAAGCGAAGAGGCAAGCGCCTTCCTCATGAAGGCGTTCGGCGCGGCGATCTTCCTGATCTTCGTGGTGCTGCTTGCCCAGTTCAACAAGTTCACCAGTGTTTTCCTGGTGCTGATGACCGTGGTGATGGCGACCATCGGCGTGTTCCTTGGCCTGCTCATCACCGGGCAGCCATTCGGCATCGTCATGTCGGGCATCGGCGTCATCGCGCTGGCCGGCGTCGTGGTGAACAACAACATAGTTCTGATCGACACCTATGACCGGTTGCGGCGCGAGGGCTGGAAGAAGCAGGAAGCCATTTTGCAGACCTGCCGCGAGCGTGCGCGCCCGGTAATGCTGACAGCCATCTCCGCCGTTCTGGGCGTTCTGCCCATCGCCTTCGGGCTTGGGCTTGAGCTGTTCCATCAGGAGGTGACCATCGGCGCGCCCTCGACGCAGTGGTGGGTCTCGCTGTCGAGCGCGATTGTCTTCGGCCTGACCTTTGCAACGGCGCTCACGCTGATCGTCACGCCCTCGGCGCTGATGGTGTTCACGCGCGAAACGCTGCCTGCAGGCCATCAGCGCCGGGGCCTCTTTGCACGTCTCTTCCGCCGCCGGAAGAACGAGGAACACGACCCCGCAAACACCGATATGCCCGGAGAGACATTTACGAAAGCCGCCGAATAGGCAGCATTCAGGGCAGACAGACAGACGGGCCGCCATGCACTGAACCGCATGGCGGCCCGTTTGCATTTTCTGGGAACCAGCACGCGCCAAATGCGTTGAATTGCACGGTTTTCAAGAATGCGAGGAGAACATCATGTCGCTTGGGACAATCCTCATTGTCATCCTGATTCTGATCCTGCTGGGGGCCATCCCGGCCTGGCCCTATTCACGCGGCTGGGGCTATGGCCCATCCGGCATACTCGGCCTTCTCCTCGTGATCGTGCTCATCCTGATGTTGATGGGCAGTATCTAGGGTCAGGATTTTCAGGTGTGCGCCGCGATGGTGTCTGCCGAGCGAACGAGCCCCGCCATGGAAAGGACAAGGGCCAGCAGAACCGAAAAGGCGAGGAAGATGGGCGCAAAACCGGTGCGCTCGGCGATGAAGCCGACAAGCGATGGCGCAACCAGCATGCCCGAATAACCGATCGTGGTGGCCACGCTCATCCCCGCGCCGGGCGAGAGCCCCGGCTGATTGCCGGCGGCGGAAAAGACAATCGGCACCATGTTGGCGATGCCCATGCCGCTCAGCGCGAAGGCGATGATGGCGAGAGACGGCGTGGGCGCAAGCCCCGCCCCCAGCATGCCGATGGTCGCCACGATGCCCGAATAACGCAGCGTGCGCACTGCACCGAAACGGTTGCGCAGCCGGTCGCCGGCAAAGCGCATCACCGCCATGGTTCCCGAAAAAGCCGTGAAGGCGAGGCTTGCCTCGGCAATGCCGGCGCCCATTTCCTGCCGCAGATAGAGGGCCGCCCAGTCGAGCACCGCGCCTTCCGGCAGCATGCAGGTGAGCGCCACCAGGCCCGTCACATAGACCATCGGGTTGCGCGGGAAGCCTGCCCGCGCGCCACCGGCCTGCCCTGCCACCGGACGCGCCTCGACGATCAGAAACGGCAGCATGGCGAGCGCGATCACGAAGGCAAACGCCACGACCATGCCCGCATGCGCCATGTAGCCATAGCGCTCCAGAAGCACGCCGCCGAGGCCTGCGCCGACGAAGCCGCCAAGGCTCCAGAACCCATGCGAAGACGACATGACCGCGCGGCCGAGCGAGCGCTCCACCGCCACGGCATTGGCGTTCATGGAAATGTCCATCGCCCCCAGAAACGCGCCAAAGAACAAAAGGGCCGCCACCATCTGCCAGATCTGCGTGGCAGCCACGAGGCCCGCAAAGGAAAGCGCGCAGACGACGGCGGCAACGCGCAGCACCCGGCGCGAGCCAAGGCGGCCGATCAGATAGCCGCACAGGGGCATGACCGACACCGCGCCACAGCCGAAAACGAGGATCAAAAGGCCAAGCGCCGTTTCACTCAGCTCGAAGCGGGAGGCGACAACGGGGATCTGCGGCGCCCAGCTGCCGACCATGAACCCATTGACGAAGAAACAGGCCGCCACGGCCCAGCGCCCGAGGGACGCATTCTGGAAAGACATAACGGGCTCCAAAAGGAAACGGCGCGACAGGAATGAATGCCCTGACCGCGCCGCAGTTAAATCGGTTTAAGAGAGCCCGTCAATCCTCAGGCCCAGTCATACCAGTGGCTCAGTCGCCATCGCCAAACACGACGAGAAGATCCTTCGCGTCGATCTGGTCGCCCGCCTTGACCAGAACTTCGGCAATCGTGCCATCGCGTTCGGCGTGCAGGGCCGTCTCCATCTTCATGGCCTCGATGGACAGGATCACATCGCCGGACTTCACGGTCTGGCCGGGGCTGACCGCAAGCGTGGAAACGACACCCGGCATGGGAGCGCCCATATGCGCCTCGTTTCCGGCCTCGGCCTTGCGCCGGGCGGCGGCAGCGGATGCGCCATGCGCACGGTCCGGCACCTTGACGCGGCGTGGCTGGCCGTTGAGTTCGAAGAACACTGTGACCATGCCCTTCTCGTCCACGTCGCCCACCGCAAGACAGCGGATGACCAGCGTTTTGCCGCGCTCGATATCGACGAAGATCTCGTCCTCCGGCTGCATGCCGTAGAAATAGACCGGCGTGGGCAGGACGCTTACCGGGCCGTAATCCTCTGCGGCCGCCGCAAAGTCCGTGAAGACCTTGGGATACATGAGCCAGGAAGAGAATTCGAACTCGCTGACCTCGCGGCCGAGCTTCTCTTCGAGCGCCTTGCGATCCTGCTCCAGATCGGCCGGCTCCAGCAGAGAGCCCGGACGAACGGTGATCGGCTCGCTGTTCTTCAGCACCTTTTTCTGCAACGCCCGGGGCCAGCCCGCCGGCGGCTGACCGAGATCGCCATGCAGCATCGAGACGACCGAATCCGGGAAGGCGATATCCTTGTCCGGGCTCTGGACATCAGCGACCGTCAGATCCTGCGAAACCATCATCAGCGCCATGTCGCCCACCACCTTGGAAGATGGCGTCACCTTCACGATGTCACCGAACATCATGTTGACGTCGTGATAGGCGCGGGCGACTTCGTGCCAGCGGGTCTCAAGGCCAAGCGATCGGGCCTGCTCCTTCAGATTGGTGAACTGGCCACCCGGCATTTCGTGCAGATAGACCTCGGAAGCCGGCCCCTTGAGATCGCTCTCGAAGGCGGCGTACTGGTTACGCACGGCCTCCCAGTAGAAGGAGATGCGGCGCACCCATTCGCGGTCGAGCCCGGTGTCGCGGGCGTCACCCTTGAGCGCCTCGACGATGGAGCCAAGGCAGGGCTGCGAGGTGTTGCCGGACAAGGCGTCCATGGCCGCATCCACCGCATCGACGCCGCTTTCCACCGCGGCAAGCACGGTGGCGGCGGAAATGCCCGACGTGTCATGCGTGTGGAAGTGCAGCGGCAGATCCGTCGCCTCGCGCAGCGCCTTGAACAGAACGCGCGCCGCGCCCGGCTTCAGGAGGCCAGCCATGTCCTTGATGGCGATGATGTTCGCGCCGGCTGCCTCAAGCTCGCCTGCAAGACCCACATAATATTTGAGGTCATACTTGGCGCGGTCGGGATCCAGCAGATCGCCCGTATAGCAGATCGTGGCCTCACACAGCTTGCCTTCGGAGCGCACGGCATCCATCGCCACGCGCATGTTTTCGACCCAGTTGAGGCAGTCGAACACGCGGAAGAGATCGATGCCGCCGTCCGCAGCCTGTTTGACGAAATGCTGCACCACATTGTCGGGATAGTTGGTGTAGCCAACGCCATTGGCCCCGCGCAGGAGCATCTGTAAGAGCAGGTTCGGCGCGCCCTCGCGAATGCGCGACAGACGCTCCCACGGGTCTTCCGTCAGGAAGCGCATGGAGACATCGAAAGTCGCCCCGCCCCAGCACTCCAGCGACAGAAGCTCGGGCAGCGCACGCGCATAGACGCCTGCGATCCGCGCCATATCGAAGGTGCGCATGCGTGTGGCGAGCAGCGACTGGTGCGCATCGCGCATGGTGGTGTCGGTGACAAGCACCCGCTCCTGTTCGCGCATCCACTTTGCAAAGCCATCCGGCCCCAGCCGGTCGAATGCCTGCCTGGAGCCGTCCGGCACGGGCTGGTCGACATAGGGAACGCTGGGCGCCGCTGCCTCTGCATTGGGCAGTGCGCGGCCCCGCGCCTCGGGATGACCGTTGACGGTGACATCGGCCAGATAGTTCAGGAGCTTTGTTGCGCGGTCCTGCCGCTTCATCTGGGTAAAGAGCTCGGGCGTCTCGTCGATGAAGCGGGTCGTGTAGGAAGCGTCGCGGAATTTCGGGTGGCTGATGATCGCTTCAAGGAAGGTGAGGTTCGTGGCCACGCCACGGATGCGGAACTCACGTAACGCGCGGTCCATGCGCGCAATCGCTTCTTCCGGCGTCGGGGCCCAGGCAGTGACCTTTTCAAGAAGCGGATCGTAGAACCGGGTGATGACCGCGCCCGAATAAGCGGTGCCGCCATCGAGCCGGATGCCGAAGCCGGTCGCGCCGCGATAGGCGGTGATGCGGCCGTAATCGGGAATGAAGTTCTGCTCCGGGTCTTCAGTGGTGATGCGGCACTGCAGGGCGTCGCCATTGAGGCGGATATCGGCCTGCGCCGGCACGCCCGACGCCTTGTCGCCGATCTTCTTGCCTTCGAGGATGTGGATCTGCGCCTTGACGATATCGACGCCGGTCACCTCCTCGGTGACCGTGTGCTCGACCTGAATGCGCGGATTGACCTCAATGAAGTAGAACGCGCCGGTGTCGGCATCCATGAGGAACTCGACGGTGCCCGCGCCGATATAGTCGGTCGCCTCGGCGATCTTCAGCGCGTAACCGCACAGCTCGGCGCGCTTCTCATCGTTCAGATAGGGAGCGGGAGCGCGCTCGACGACCTTCTGGTTGCGGCGCTGAATGGAGCAGTCACGCTCAAACAGGTGCACGGCGTTGCCGTGGGTGTCGCCCAGAACCTGCACTTCCACATGGCGCGCTCGCTCGACCAGCTTTTCGAGATAGACCTCGTCCTTGCCGAAGGCGGCGCGGGCCTCGCGCTTTGCCTCGGTGACCTCGTTTTCGAGATCGTCGCGGCTGCGGATGACGCGCATGCCGCGCCCGCCACCGCCCCAGGATGCCTTGAGCATGACCGGGAAGCCGACCTCTTCAGCCATCTCGGCGACTTTGGCCATGTCATCCGGCAGGGGCTCGGTGGCCGGCACAACCGGCACACCGACCTCGACGGCCAGATTGCGCGCGGCAACCTTGTTGCCCAGACGGCGCATGGTCTCGGGCTTCGGGCCGATGAAGGTGATGCCGTTTTCCGCACAGGCATCGGCGAATTCGGGACTTTCCGACAGAAGGCCGTAGCCCGGATGGATGGCGTCCGCGCCGGACAGTTTGGCAACGCGGATCACCTCATCGATGGAAAGATAGCTCTCGATGGGGCCGAGATCGCGCTCCAGATGCGGGCCGCGCCCGACCTGATAGGATTCATCCGCCTTGAACCGGTGCAGTGAATATTTGTCCTCTTCGGCCCAGATGGCCACCGTTCGGATGTCGAGTTCATTGGCTGCGCGAAAGACGCGGATGGCGATTTCAGAACGGTTTGCGACGAGGATCTTCTTAATCTGCACTGGCAACGGCTCCTGGATGGGGAGAGGGAGTGCGGGATTGCCTGACGCGAGCCTCCCCTCCCGCGCCAAAAAGACGCGGTATGATTAGCGTGGACAATGCTGCAGTGCAAACTTTCTTGACGCTGGGAGAGCTGTGCAGGTGCGAAAGCACCATATGGCGCGTCCGATCCCGGCCAGCTGCGGGCTTGTCTCATCACCCCTGAAACGAAAAACGGCCCGGCATTGCTGCCGGACCGCTCAAACCTCTCGTCAAGCCAGAAGCTTACTGCTCGAGGTAATCGTACTTGCCGCCCTTCCACTCGTAGAAGACGTAACCCGGCAGCGTGACGTCGCCCTTGTCGTCGAAGGACAGGTCACCCAGAACGGTGGCGAAGTCGCCTTCGTTGAGTGCGGCCACAACCGGATCGTAATCGGTGGAACCGGCTGCCTCTACGGCTGCCTTCCATGCCTGGATCGCGGCATAGGTGTAGAGCGCGTAGCCTTCAGCCGTCTTGCCGGCGGCAAGCAGCTTGTCAACGACCGGCTTGGCGATCTCGTTCTTGCGCGGATCGGGCGAGAAGGTCATCAACGTGCCCTCGCCGGCATCGCCGGTGATGGCCCAGTACTCGTCGGTGACGAGCGCGTCACCGGAAACGAGAACCGTGTCCATGCCCTGCTCGCGCATCTGGCGGGCCATGAGGCCGGCTTCGGTGTGGTAGCCGCCCACATAGAGAACGCCAACGCCTTCCTGCTTCAGCTTGGAGACGAGCGCCGTGTAGTCCTTTTCACCGGCGGTGTAGGCTTCGTACAGAGCCGGCTTGCCGCCTGCTGCCTCATAGGCCGCCATGGTGGCGTCTGCGAGACCCTTGCCGTAAGCGGTCTTGTCGTGAACGAAGGCCACCTTCTTGTCGCCGAAGTTCTCTACGAGGAACTTGCCGGCAACATCGCCCTGCTGGTCATCGCGGCCGCAAACGCGGTAGACGCCCGGACCCGGACGGTTGTCGGTGAAGGCCGGGTTGGTGGAGGCCGGCGAAATCTGAATGATGCCTTCCTCGGCATAGACCGACGAAGCCGGGATCGAGGAACCCGAGCAGAAGTGGCCAGCCACGAAGGATACGCCGGAACCGGCGAACTGGTTGGCGACCGCGACAGCCTGCTTGGGATCGCAGGCGTCATCGCCCACTTCCAGCTTCAGCATTTCGCCATTGACGCCACCGGCCTCATTGATGTCGGCCACGGCCTGCTCAGCGCCAGCCTTCATCTGCTCACCGAAGGAGGCGTACTGGCCCGTCATCGGGCCTGCAACGGCGATGGTGATGTCCGCCCATGCGGAACCCGTCATCATCAGGCTGAGTGCAGCGCCAGCCATAAGTGCCTTTTTCATGACTTCTCCCTTTAAAACACCAGAAGTTCCCTTGGCTTTCCGGAAATGGTGTTTGGCTTCCCGGTTTTGCCTATGCGGACCATTGTGCCCGCTTAAACGGCATGAAAACCCAATTCCAAAGAGAAATAAAGGCTTCATGCCGCTTAACCATGAATCCGTCAGCCGGAACGTTCCCAGCCGAGCGGTCCACTACGCCGATACTGAAAACTATACTGTGTCGCCATCTGGCCAGCGCGGGTGATGCGCTTGCCGACGAAGGCGATGATCAGCAGAACGATCAGATCGACGATGTAATAGTGCAGCGACAGAAGCGTGCCGCTGAACAGAGCGAAATGGATGAAGCGCGTGGCTGCCGTCAGAAGCACGATGTAAAACGCCAGATGCGCATCGGCCTGCCAGGTACGCGCCATGGCACGTCCCGTCAGATAGGCGGCACTCCCTGCCAGAAGAACCGTGACAAAGAAGAACTCCCAGAAAGAGACTTCCCAGATCAGTCCGTTTGCGTGTTCCATCAGTGCCTCCCGCCTTCCAGATAAGCAGCGCGGACCTCTTCCTTCTTGAGAAGTTCTGCGCCCGTGCCGCTCATGGTCACATTGCCGTTGACCATGACATAGCCGCGATGGGCGAGCTTCAGCGCGTGGAACGCGTTCTGCTCGACCAGGAAGACCGTAAGCCCTTCCTTTTCGTTCAGCTCGCGAATGGCGTCGAAGATCTGCTTCACGATCAACGGCGCAAGGCCAAGCGACGGCTCGTCCAGCAGCAGAAGCTTCGGCCGGCTCATCAGCGCGCGGGCAATGGCAAGCATCTGCTGCTCACCACCAGAGAGCGTGCCGCCACGCTGGCTGATACGCTCCTTCAAACGCGGAAACAGCTTGAATACCTTGGCGAGATCCTCGTCGAAGAATTCGGGATCGACGAGTGCGGCCCCCATCTGCAGGTTTTCCATCACCGTCATGCGCGGAAAGATCCGACGCCCTTCCGGCGATTGCGCGATGCCGAGGCTGACGATCTCGTGCGTCGGCATCTGGGTGATGTCGACGCCATCATAGACGATCTGGCCGTTGCGGGCGCGCGGGTCGCCGCAGATGGTCATCATCAGCGTCGACTTGCCGGCGCCATTGGCCCCGATCATCGTGACGATCTCGCCGCGATGCACATCCATGTCGACGCCACGCAGCGCGACGATGTTGCCGTAATAGGTCTCGACGCCACGCACCGAGAGCAAGGGGTTCTTCTGCTCACTCATGCCTTGCCTCCCTTGCCGGTGGTCTTCTTGCTGACCGGTTTGGCGCCGCGTTTGCCGGGCACGCTGGAGGGCACAGCGCCCTTGTCAACGCGTTTGGAGAATTCGGTTTCGCCACCCTTGGCGAGAACCCTGGCCTGCTTGACCCACTCCTCCCGTTCGATGCGACCGGGGAAGGCAAGATAGGAACCGACCCACTGCACCTCGGCTTTCTTCCACGCCGCGATCTGGTCGAAGTGCCAGACCCCGAGCGCGTTCAGCTTCTTCTCGCTGGCCGGTCCGATGCCCTTCACGCGGGTGAGGTTGTTGGCCCCGCCCTCGCGCGCCTTCCTGAGACCGTGCGGCTGGCTGCCGGGGTAGTCTCCGGCATTGGCGATCTTCACCTCACTGGCAGCAGGAGCCGGCTTCGCAGCCTTGCTTTTCGCTGCCGCAGGCTTGGCCGCAGCAGAAGCCTTGGGTGAAGACTTGGCCGTGGCCGCCTTTGCGCCGGAAGCGCTCGCGGCAGAGGCTTTCTTTGTCGATCCAGCCTTTGAGGTCGTCTTCTTAGCCGCCGCCTTCTTTTTGGCAGCGGGCGCGGCTGCATCGCCCGCCTGCTCGTCCTTCGAGACCCTGGCGATATCCTCACGCACCTCCGGCATGTCGATCTCGTCCTCGTCATCGACGCCCAGATAGGCGGCAATGACCTTCGGATCGTTCTTCACGAACTCGGCCGGGCCATCGGAGATCTTCACACCGTAATCCAGCACGATGACATGGTCGGAGATTTCCATCACCACGCCCATGTCATGCTCGATCAGGAGAACCGACACTTTGTGCTCGTCGCGAATGTATTTCAGCAGTTCGTTGAGTTCTGCCGATTCACGCGGGTTGAGGCCGGCTGCCGGCTCATCGAGACACAGAAGCTGCGGCCTCGTGCACATGGCGCGGGCGATTTCCAGTCGGCGCTGCGCGCCATAGGGAAGATCAGCCGCCGGATCGTCTGCGCGATCCACGAGGTTCGTGTGCTCCAGCCAGTAGACCGCCTTGTCGATGGCCTCCTGCTGCGCGTGCTTGTAGCCGGGCAGCCCCAGAATGCCGCCGATCGAGAAACCGGACGCAACCATCAGCGGATTGTGCTGGGCGACGAGCAGGTTTTCCAGAACGGTCATGCCGCCGAACAGGCGGATGTTCTGGAAGGTGCGCGCCACCTTGGCCTTGTGCGAGATCTCGTGATCGGGCATGCGCTCCAGAAGGTAGACCGCGCCGTTGCCGGTGGTCTTCCAGCGCTGGCCGCTATCGGTCAACGCATCCACGTCTTCCTGTTGGCGACCCGGACCGTGACGCATGACGATGCGCCCTTCCGTCGGCTTGTAGAAGCCGGTCACGCAGTTGAAGACCGTGGTCTTGCCCGCTCCGTTCGGGCCGATCAGGGCAGTGATGTCACCCCGGCCGACATTGAAGGAGAGGTCTCCGACGGCCACGAGGCCGCCGAAGCGCATGGTTAGATGTTCGACGCTTAGCACCGGGTCCTTGTCCCAGTTGGGCGTCGCCTGAGCGTTGTTGTTCATGTTCGTCGCCGCGTCCATCAGTGTCCCTCACCCTGAGCCACCATATCGGCGCCAATGCGTTTCTTTTCCTTCAGAGCCACGGACGGTTCGCGGGTCGATATGAGACCACGCGGCTTCCACACCATGATGAGAACCATGGCGAGGCCGAAGATCAGCATACGATACTGAACCGGATCGAAGCCCGAACCGAAGATCTGCTGGAGGAACCCGAGATTGCGCAGCAGTTCGATGCCGCCAATCATGACGATGGAGGCGATGACAACGCCGATCTGCGAGCCGAGACCGCCCAGAACCACGATGGCGAGGATGATCGCCGATTCCAGGAAGGTGAAGCTCTCCGGCGAAATGAAGCCCTGTCGCGTTGCGAAGAAGGACCCGGCGAAGCCGCCGAACATGGCGCCGATGGAGAAAGCCGTAAGCTTCGTGTTGCGGGTGTTGATGCCCAGCGAACGGCAGGCGATTTCATCTTCACGCAGCGCCTCCCAGGCGCGCCCGATGGGCAGCCTGCGCAGACGCATGGTCACGAAATTGGTGATCAGCGCGAGAACGAAGATGATGTAGTAGAGGAAGATGAAGCGCTGGATCGGATCGTAGGCGATGCCGAAGAAGTCGGCAAAGCCGCCCTCGCCCCGCTTCAGTTCCAGACCGAAGAAGGTGGGTTTCGGAATGCCCGAAATGCCATCCGGTCCATTGGTGAACTCGTACCAGTTCAACAGCACCACGCGGATGATCTCACCGAAGGCCAGCGTGACGATGGCCAGATAGTCGCCCCTGAGCCTGAGCACGGGGAAGCCGAGCACGATGCCCCAGCAGGCGGCGAGAATGCCGGCGAGCGGCAGCGCGAACCAGAAGCCGATGTCGAGATACTGTGCGAGCAGCGCGAAGGAATATGCGCCAACCGCATAGAACGCGACATAGCCGAGGTCGAGCAGCCCCGCCAGTCCTACCACGATGTTCAGCCCCCAGCCGAGCATGATGTAGGTCATGATCAGGATCGCCAGATCGATGAACTGACGGTCCTTGTTGGGGAAGAAGGTGATGAAGAAGAAGGGCAGGATCAGCGCGAAAGCGAAAAGCGCCCGCATCATCCATTTGCCGGCGCCGGCGAAGCGGCCATTGCCGGGCATGCTGGAAGCGAATTTCTGCGTGATCGGGCTGTTGGTCTTGAAGACGAACAGATTGAGCAGAAGCCGACCGGCGAAGACGACGAGGATCGAGACGATCCACGCGCCCCAGCGCATCTTGAGATCAAGACCACCGGGCGCGATGTCGGTGCGCACGCCGATGAAGAAGAACCCGAGCACCGCGACCAGGAAGCCGGCGGTGGCCGCATCCTTGACCGAGGCCGCGAAGGAATTCGGGTCGGCCGGCTGCGTGCCGACCGCCTTGTTGGAACCGTTCATCGCCATCAGACCTTCTCCACTTCTGGCTGGCCGAGAAGACCGGAGGGCAGGAAGATCAGCACGATTGCGAGGATCGAGAACGCCGCGACGTCCTTGTACTCGACCGAGAAGTAACCGGACCAGAACACCTCGATGAGGCCGATCAGGAGACCGCCCAGCATGGCGCCCGGCAGCGAGCCGATGCCACCCAGAACGGCTGCGGTGAAGGCCTTAACCCCGGCGAGGAAGCCGATGTAGAAATCGATCACGCCGTAGAGGAGAAGGAACATCAGGCCGGCCACGGCGGCCAGCGCCGCGCCCATCACGAAGGTCAGCGAAATGGTGCGGTCGACATTGATGCCAAGCAGCGCGGCCATCTTGCGGTCCTGCTCGCAGGCGCGCTGCGCGCGGCCAAGCGAGGTGCGGGTGATGAGAAGCGTGAAGCCCGCCATCAGCACAATGGTCGTCAGAATGATGATGATCTGCATGTAGGAGAGCTGCACGGAAATGCTGTTCGCCCCTCCCTCCATCAGCGTGATACCGCCCTGGATCTGCGGCGGAAGCGGCTTGACGCGCGCGCCCTGCGTGATCTGAACGAAATTCTGCAGCACGATCGACATGCCGATTGCCGTGATCAACGGCGCCAGGCGGAACGAGCCGCGCAGAGGCCGATAGGCAAGACGTTCAACCGTCCACCCCCAGGCGGATGTGAAGATCATCGCCACGATCAGCACAATGAGCAACACCACGGGCAGGAACACGAAGCCGAACACGGTCGTCAGGATCAGGAACATCGCCAGAGCGATGAACGCGCCGATCATGAAGACGTCGCCATGTGCGAAATTGATCATTCCGATGATGCCATAGACCATGGTGTAGCCAATGGCGATCAGCCCATAGATGGAACCCAGCGTCAGCCCGTTAATAAGCTGCTGGACAAAATACTCCATGAGATATGCAACTCCCCTGAAATGTCGCCAGTAAAGCGCATTTCTTATTGTTTCCCCTTAGGTAGTCGTAGTGGAACGACATTCGATTGCAATGTCAAAGTTCCCACGACCGGTTTCAGACCGAGGCCGGTTTTTCCAGCTCTTCTTGACGCGGGAAGCTAGCACTGGACCAATGCAATGTCATCGCATTGAACGGCGCGATTTTGAAAAAATCGGCGGATCGTCCCGGCATTTACCGTTACCGCGCATCATTATTGCAAGTTTGAGACAAAAATGACCGGATAAAATCGTCTGTTTCAAAATGCAAAAACACCCGCACCGGGAACCGATGCGGGTGTCTTCAAAATTGAGCGATAAACGCGAAAAACGGGCTAATTCATCGTCGGAATGACGAATTCTGCGCCTTCTTTCACGCCAGAGGGCCAACGCGAGGTGACCGTTTTCGTCTTCGTGTAGAAGCGGAATGCATCCGGTCCGTGCTGGTTCAAATCGCCGAATGCAGAGGCCTTCCATCCTCCGAAAGTATAATACGCAATCGGCACCGGAATGGGGACATTCACACCCACCATGCCGACATTAACGCGCGCGGCGAAGTCACGGGCGGCATCACCGTCGCGGGTGAAGATGGAAACACCATTGCCGTATTCGTGATCGTTGGGCAGTGCGAGCGCTTCTTCATAAGTATTGGCGCGCACCACGGAGAGGACGGGACCGAAGATCTCTTCCTTGTAGATGCGCATGTCCTTCGTGACATTGTCGAAGAGGCAGCCGCCCATATAGTAGCCGTTTTCATAGCCCTGCATCTTGAAGTCGCGGCCGTCGACGACGAGCTTCGCACCTTCCTCGACGCCGAGATCGACATAGCCCTTCACGCGCTCCAGCGCCTGCCGGGTGACGAGCGGGCCGAAGTCTGCGGCAGCGTCTGTCGACGGACCGACCTTCAGGCTTTCGACGCGCGGAATGAGCTTCTCGATCAGGCGGTCGGCGGTTTCCTGGCCCACCGGAACAGCGACGGAAACGGCCATGCAGCGCTCACCGGCGGAACCATAGCCAGCGCCGATCAGCGCGTCGACCGTCTGGTCCATGTCGGCATCGGGCATGATGATGAGATGGTTCTTCGCGCCGCCAAAGCACTGGGCGCGCTTGCCGTTGGCGGTGGCGCGGCCATAGATGTACTGGGCGATGGGCGTGGAGCCGACAAAGCCGACGGCCTTGATGTCCGGATCGTCGAGGATCGCATCGACGGCTTCCTTGTCGCCGTTGACGACATTGAGGATGCCTTCGGGCAGACCGGCCTCAAGGAAGAGCTCCGCAATGCGCATCGGCACACCGGGATCGCGCTCGGAGGGCTTCAGGATGAAGGCATTGCCGCAGGCGATGGCCGGAGCAATCTTCCAGAGCGGGATCATGGCCGGGAAGTTGAACGGCGTGATGCCGGCGACGACACCAAGCGGCTGACGCATGGAATAGACGTCGATGCCGGGGCCTGCGCCTTCGGTGTATTCGCCCTTCATCATGTGCGGCGCGCCGATGCAGACCTCGACCACTTCGAGGCCACGCTGGATATCGCCCTTGGCGTCCGGAATGGTCTTGCCATGCTCGCGGGCGAGCAGTTCTGCCAGCTCGTCATACTCGCGGTGGACCAGATCGAGGAACTTCATCAGCACGCGCACGCGACGCTGCGGATTGGTGTTCGCCCATCCCGGCTGTGCCGCCTTCGCATTCTCGACAGCGGCGCGCACCTCGGCTGCGCTCGCAAGGGCGACCTTGCCACGCACCGAGCCATCCATGGGCTGCATGACGTCCTGGCTGCGCCCGCTCGTGCCGGCGACGCGCTTGCCGCCGATGAAATGACCGAAATCCTCCATGAGGCTTCTCCCTGGTTATGAAGTCGCCGGCATTGTCTTCACTCGACGGCTGTTTGGCAACGCGATGCAAACAGCAACCGTTGTGCAAAAATTAAAGTCGAAATAGGATATACCGTGCAGAAAACGCCTAACCGGGAGGAATGGCATGAACTGGGACGATGTGCGCGTGTTTCTCGCCGTTGCACGGGCCGGCCAGATACTGGGCGCGGCCAAGCGGCTCGGCCTCAATCACGCAACCGTCTCAAGGCGGGTGGCGGCGCTGGAGGATGCGATTGGCGCAAAGCTCTTTCACCGCCTGACGACAGGCACGGAGTTGACGGCGGCGGGCGAGCAATTGCTGGCAACGGCGGAACGCATGGAAGCCGACATGATCGCCGCGCGCGCCGAGATTGCCGGCGAGAGCGAAGACGTGACCGGCACCGTGCGGATCGGCGCCCCGGACGGTTTTGGCGTTGCCTTTCTTGCGCCCCGGCTGGGCGCGCTGACCGCGCGGCATCCGGGACTTTCAGTGCAGCTCGTGCCCGTTCCACGCTCGCTCTCGCTTTCGCGCCGCGAGGCCGACATTGCAGTGACCGTGGACCGCCCGACGGAAGGCCGGCTGGTGGCCGCAAAGCTGGTGGACTACACGCTCGGTCTCTATGCCTCGAAAGACTATGCGCAGGCACACGACCTGCCGAAGCAGGCCGCCGATCTCTCGGCCCACAGGCTTGTCGGATATGTGCCCGATCTGGTTTTCAGCCCGACGCTGGATTACGCCGCCGAGGTCTCCGAAAACTGGAGAACGGACTTTGCCGTTTCATCGGCCATGGGCCAGGTGGAAGCGGTGCGCGCCGGCGCGGGCATCGGCATTCTGCACACTTTCATCGCGCGCAGGCACGATGATCTTGTGCCGATTGACTGGGCGGGACCGATCCGCCGCAGCTACTGGACCGTCTACCATGAATCCATGCGCCCCACCCGCCGCATTCAGGTGGCGGCAGCCTTCATCAGCGAGCTGGTGGAAAAAGAGCGGCATCTGTTCAGCTAGAGGCAGGTGCTAAGCCGGCGTTTTTGTTTCGTTAAAGACTTGTCGCCACAACTGGCGGCCCAACCCGTTCACACTGGAGATTTCGCCATGGCGTCCCGCATTCTCGCAGCCGCAACCGCGCTGGCCCTGACCGCCGCGCCGGCAGCCGCGCTGGCCAACGATCTGCCGCCACCCGCACAGACTTCGGGCGTCGCCATTCCCGATGGCCAGATCGAGAAGGCCGTCGAGGCGCTCGACGCCCTCATCCAGAACGCCATGAAGGAGACCGGCGTGCCGGGTCTCGCGGTTGCCGTGGTGCGCAAGGACGAAGTCCTGTTCGCCAAGGGCTATGGCGTGCGCAAGGCAGGCGAGGAAGCAGCCGTCGACACCGACACGGCGTTCCAGCTTGCCTCGCTGTCCAAATCCGTTGGCGCGACCGTGGTGGCGCAACAGGTGGGCGAAGGCGTGGTCGACTGGAACACGCCGATGGCCGACATCCTGCCCTGGTTCAAGCTTTCCAATCCCAACAGCACGGCGCTCCTGACCGTTGGCGATCTTTACGCGCACCGCTCGGGCCTGCCCGACCATGCGGGCGATGATCTCGAAGATCTGGGCTTTCCGCGCCAGGTCATCCTGGAACAGCTCCGGCATCTGAAAGTCGGCGCGTTCCGCCTGCAATACGCCTATACGAATTTCGGCCTGACGGCTGCGGCAGAGGCCGTGGCGGGCGTGGCCGGCAAGGACTGGGCAACGCTCAGCGACGACGCCATCTACAAGCCGCTCGGCATGGAGAGCACCTCCTCCCGGCTGAAGGATTTTCTGGCGCGCGACAACCGCGCCCATGGCCACATGCGCGAGGGCGATGCGTGGGAGGTGCTTTTCCAGCGCGATCCCGATGCGCAGTCGCCGGCGGGCGGTGTGAGCGCCAGCGTGAACGACATGGCGAAATGGCTGCGCATGGTGCTCGGCAATGGCGAATATGACGGTCGCAGCATTGTCGACTCCGAGGCTCTCCTGCCGGCTCTCAGCCCGCAGGTGGTTTCCGGCAAGCCCGCGACACCCGCTGCACGCGCCAGCTTTTACGGTTACGGTTTTGGTGTCGGCGTTTCGCCGGCAGGGCGTGTCATGATCAGCCATTCGGGCGCTTTTGCCCTCGGTGCGGCAACCAATTTCATCATGATCCCTTCCGCCGATATCGGCATCGTGGTCCTGACCAATGCGCAGCCCATCGGCCTGGCTGAAGGCATCTCCATGAGCTTCATGGATCTGGTGCAGTATGGCGAGATGCAGCGCGACTGGCTTGCCATGTATCCCATCGCCTTTGCGCCGATGCTGGCGCCGTTTGGCGAACTTGCGGGACAGAAAGCGCCTGAAGACGCAAAGCCCGCGCGCGAACACGCCGCCTATACCGGCACGTTCGCCAATGACTATTTCGGCAACCTCATTGTCGAGGAAGACAAGGACGGCCTCGTCATGAAGGTGGAAGGCACGTCCAGCACCTTCCCGCTGGAGCACTGGACGGGCGATGCGTTCACTTTCCGCCCGCGCAACGAGAACGCCATGGCGGGCTCCGTCTCGGCCGTCACGTTCAGCATGGACGGTGATCTGGCCAAAGAGGTCCGCGTGGAGTATTTCGACCAGTTGAAGGACGGCACGTTCGTTCGGAAGTAGATCCGACGACGCTGCCGCCGGTTAGAGGAAGCGCCGGGCCCGTGGCCCGGTGCAGAAGAAGGCACGATATGACCGACAGCAATGACGACTATGTATATGACGACGTGACCGGCGAATGGATGCCGGCCTCGGAAATGGCCGCTCTTGAAGCACAGCGCGGCGCGGTCGTCGACGCGGAAGGAAACCCGCTGGCGGACGGCGATTCCGTGACGCTGATCAAGGATCTGAAGGTGAAGGGCGCAGGCCAGACGCTGAAGCGCGGCACCGTGATCAAGACGATCCGCCTGACGGACAACAAGGAAGAGATCGACTGCCGCCACGAAGGCATCAAGGGTCTCGTTCTTCGCACGGAATTCGTGCGCAAGCGCTGAAGCACTCGACCGTCGGATCGAACTCCGGAAGCGCAAAATGCGCAGGGTCTACAATCTGGAACAAGAACAGGCGGCTACAGAAATGCGCCGCCTGCCTTCTTTCGTCAGACGAAAGGCTTTGCCGGATCGAAGCGGCGCGGCAGGAGGCGCTGCAGATAGGCAAGACCTTCGTCGGAAAGACGGTTCTCATCCGGCTTGAGATAGCTCTCGGGCATGTGGCGGGTCTTGCCGGCGACGGCATCGAGATCGACCAGACGGCAGACCGTCTTTTCGCCATCGAACTGCAGGGCGACAGAGCCATCGCCCTGTTCCACGGAGCCAACGGCAAATGCACCGGCCTCGAAGGCTTCGCGCGCATCGGTTTCGCTGATCGTGGCGATGTTGCCGCGCGGCAGATAGCCGAACGTGTCGACACGGGCGCGCTGACCGGCGAGATCCTCGGCAAGAATGCGCTCGATGGCCTGACCGAGATCGCTGCCGGAGAGCTTGAGATTGCCGTGCGCATCGCGCTCCTGCATTTCGGCAGGCACCAGCGTTTCGATGAGCGAGTGGCCATCGGCGTCCGAAACGCCTTCCGACATGGCGACGACACAGCGGCCATGGCGGGCGACCGTGGCCTTGACGTCTTCGATGAAACGACCGCGCTCGAAGGCGCGCTCGGGCACATAGACGAGATGCGGACCGCTCTCCTCATCCAGCGCCCATGCAGCGGCGGCAGCAGTGAGAAAGCCCGCATGGCGGCCCATGACGATGCCCACATAGACACCCGGCAGGGCGCGGAAATCCAGATCGACGCTCAGGAACGCGCCGGCAACCATTTCACCGGCGGAGATGAAGCCCGGCGTGTGATCGTTTTCCATCAGATCATTGTCGATGGTCTTGGGAGCATGCATGAAGGTCATGCCGCCGCCCGATGCATCGCGCAGGATGGCCTGGGTGCCGGACGTGTCATTGCCGCCAATGTTGATGAAGGCGTCCGCGCTGACGGCTTTCAGCCCCTTCATGATCTCTTCGCAATAGGCCGCATTCGGCTTGTCGCGGGTGGAGCCCAGCGCAGCACTTGGCGTGGCGGCAATGCGCCGAAGCTCGGTCTCGGAGAGATCGGACAGGCTGACGAAGCGTCCATCGCGAATGCCGCGCACGCCGTGCAGCGCACCGAGCACACGACAGCCGGGATAGCGCTTCATGGCTTCCAGCGTTGCGCCAACGACGGTCTGGTTGATGACGGCGGTGGGACCGCCGCCCTGGGCGATGACGAAGGTTTCGGCCATGGCTTGCGCCCTTTCCTTGGAATGAGGTTCTGGCATTCATGACATGACGGGCGCGGCGCTGAAAGAGCTGCCGCGCCCGTCATCTTGTTGATCCGTGCATTTGTGCGTCCGTATGGACGCAAAGCGGTCTAATTCATTGTCTTACGCAATTCCGGACGGAAAACCGGTTCCCGCTTTTCCTGGATTTGCTTTAGCGGAACAGCATGACCGGGATTTTGCAGGAGCGCAGCATCTCGGTCGTGGTCGAGCCGATGATCAGGCTGCGGATGCGCGAATGGCCATAGGCTCCCATCACCAGAAGGCCGAAATTCTCGCTCTCGACGCGCTCGGAGATGACGGTTTCGGGCTGACCCGCCACGACCTCGCCCTGCACCGCGACACCGGCACCGCGCAGAACGGCCTCGGCTTCTGCAAGACGGTTGCGCGCCTCGGTGTTGTCGGTTCCGACCATCAGAAGCTTGATGGTGAGCCCCGCAAACAGCGGCGAACGGGAAATGGCGTCGACCGCCTTGATGCTGCTCGCACCGCCATCATAGGCGACGAGCACCTTTTCGATGGGCTTGAAGGCGCGGGCCGCGACGAAGACCGGCTTGTGACTTGCGCGAACGACACGCTCGAGATTGGAGCCCAGATGAAGCTTGGCGAAATCCGCCGCCTCACCGCGCTTGCCGATGACCAGAAGGTCGGAATCGGCCTCAACCTCGGCGACCGTGTCGACCACATCGCCATGGCGCAGACGACCCGACACAGCCTCGACGCCTGCGGCGCGCACGGCGGCTTCACCGTCTTCGAGGATGGCGCGGCCACGCTTCATGGCGAGACGCGCGCGCTGCTCATCAAGCTCTGAGAGCTCCTTGAGCAGCGAAGAACGCGCGCCGAGCGCGATGTTACCCGACAGATCGGACGGCGCGCTGCCGGTTTCGTGCCGGCCCAGCAGGTGAAGAAGCTCCACGGAGGCATTGAGCCGTCCGGCGATCCAGGCTGCGTGTTCGCACACGCTCTGCGAATAGATGGAGCCGTCGATGAATGCAGTGATCTTTGACATCTCTACCTCCTAATGCCCCATCAGTTTTTCAAGCGCACCCGGCTTGTCGTGGATACCGAGCTTGTCAACGATGGTCTCGCTCGCCCGGTTCATGCCGACAAGTTCGACCTCTGCGCCGTCACGGCGGAATTTGAGCACGATCATGTCGAGCGCGCCAACACTGGAAATGTCCCAGATGTGCGCGTGAGAGACATCGATGACGACCTTGTCCAGCGCTTCCTTGAAATCGAAGGCGGCGTTGAAGTCTTCCACCGAAGCGAAGAAGAGCTGGCCCTCAACCCGATAGGTGCGCTGACGTCCGTCTTCCGACAGGGTGGAGGTGACACGGAATATCTGCGCGATCTTGGCGGCAAAGAAGATGCCGGAGAGCAGGACGCCGACCAGAACGCCAATCGCCAGATTGTGCGTGAAGACCACGCAGACCACGGTGGCGACCATGACCACGGAAGACGACAGCGGATGCTCCCGCAAATTCTTGATCGACGACCAGGAGAACGTGCCGATGGACACCATGATCATGATGGCGACGAGCGCCGGCATGGGGATCTGGCGCACCCAGTCGCCCAGGATCACGATCATGAACAGGAGAAGCACGCCGGCCGCAAAGCAGGAAAGACGCCCGCGCCCGCCGGATTTCACATTGATCATGGACTGGCCGATCATGGCGCAGCCAGCCATGCCGCCGATGAAGCCGGTCGCCGTGTTGGCAAGGCCCTGACCGATGCACTCCTGGTTCTTGTCGCTTGGCGTGTCGGTGAGTTCATCCACCAGCGAGGCGGTCATCAGCGATTCCAGCAGGCCCACGGCAGCCACGGCAGCCGAATAGGGCAGGATGATCTGCAGCGTTTCCAGATTGAGCGGGATGTCCGGCAGCAGGAAGACGGGCAGCGTGGAGGGCAGTTCGCCCATGTCGCCAACCGTGCGCACGTCGAGACCGAAGCCGATGGAAAGCGCCGTCAGCACGATGATGCAGATGAGCGGCGACGGCACGGCCTTGGTGATGCGCGGGAACAGATAGATGATGGCAAGACCGGCTGCGACCATCACATAGGTGAGGTTCGGCACGCCGATCAGCTCGGGCAGCTGCGCCATGAAGATGAGAATGGCCAGCGCGTTGACGAAGCCGGTCATGACCGAACGCGACACGAAGCGCATCAGATAACCGAGCTTGAGCAGGCCCGCGCCGATCTGCAAAAGGCCGGCCAGAACTGTGGCGGCAAGCAGATATTGCAGGCCGTGATCCCTGACCAGCGTGACCATGAGCACGGCGGTTGCAGCCGTGGCGGCCGAGATCATGCCCGGGCGGCCACCGGCAATGGCGGTGATGACGGCGATGGAGAAGGAGGCGTAGAGCCCGACCTTGGGATCGACACCGGCAATGATGGAGAAAGCGATGGCTTCGGGAATGAGCGCCAGAGCGACGACCAGCCCGGAAAGGAGATCGGCCCGGACATTGCCGAACCACTCTTCGCGGTAATGGGAAAGAGAGAACATTGAACCTTCAGAAAACATGACTTCCCAGCCACCGTCAGTCTTCTGCGGCCGGGCAAGACAGGAACTATCAAGGTTGCGCCGGCGGATCAGCGGCCGGCAGAGCCACCCGGAATTTCACCGGGTCCAGAGCGGATGCGCGGTGTTTAACCCGATTTCTTTCCGCAGCGCAACATTCTTGATTCTCTGAAGGAAAGCCCCGTCAGTCCGGCTTCTTGCGGGGCTTCTTCTTGCCGCCGGCGGGCTTGCCGAATTTCGGCTTGCCGGGTTTGCCGTCCTTCTTGGCCCATGGCTTGGCGTCGTCGCGCCACTCGCCGCCACCGCCCTTGCGATGCGGCTTGCCGGCCGGCCTGCGTTTTGCGCCGAAGGGCTTTGGCCCGTTGCGCGGCGCAAACTCGGGAACACCATCGAGCTGCACCACGCGGATGCTGCGCTCCAGAAGCGCGTCCGGACCGATGGTCGACAGGAAACGCTGCACGCAGGCAGCGTCGAGTTCCACATAGGTCTCGTCCTGCTGCATCTTGATCGCGCCGATCTCACTCTTGGTGAGTTCGCCGGCACGGCACAAAAGCGGGATGAGCCAGCGCGGCTCGGCATTCTGCTTGCGTCCGACGGACAGCGAGAACCAGGTGCTCTGGTCGAAGTCCTCACGGCGCGGCTTGCGCTCTTCACGCGCGCTGCCGGAATCGAAGATCGTGACTTCCGTTACATCTTCAGGCGCGGAAAGCTTGCCGCGATGAAGGCGCACGAAAGCCGCCGCCACCTGCTCCGCGCCATGTTTGGCGAGCAGCGCCTCGACGAACTCGGTCTCGTTTTCCTGGATCGGCTCATCAAGGTTCGGATCGGCCATGAGACGTTCGTCGTCGCGGCGCAGAACCTCTTCGGCGGAGGGCGGGCTGCCCCATTCGAGGCGCACCTTGGCGTCGCGCAGAAGGCGTTCGGCGCGGCGGCGGCCATTGGGGGCAACGATGAGCGCGCTGACGCCCTTGCGCCCGGCGCGGCCGGTGCGGCCACTGCGGTGCAGAAGCGTTTCGGTGTTGGTGGGCAGGTCGGCGTGAACCACCAGCTCCAGATTGGGCAGATCGATGCCACGGGCGGCAACATCCGTCGCCACGCAGACGCGGGCGCGTCCGTCGCGCATGGCCTGCAGCGCATGGGTGCGCTCGCTCTGGCTCAGCTCACCCGACAGGGCGACGACCGAGAAGCCGCGATTGTTGAAGCGCGCGGTCAGATGATTGACGGTGGCGCGCGTGTTGCAGAACACCAGTGCGTTGCGCGCCTCATAATAGCGCAACACGTTGATGATGGCGTTCTCGCGCTCCTGCGGCACGGCCAGGAAGCCACGATAATCGATATCGACATGCTGCTTCTGCTCGGCGGCGGTGGTGATGCGCACCGCATCGCGCTGATAGTTCTTCGCCAGATTGGCGATGGTGCGCGAAACCGTGGCCGAGAACATCAGCGTGCGACGCTCGGCGGGGGCTGCGTCGAGAATGAACTCCAGATCTTCGCGGAAGCCGAGATCGAGCATCTCGTCGGCCTCGTCCAGCACGACGGCGCGCAGATCCGACATGTCGAGCGCGTGGCGGCGGATATGGTCGCACAGGCGTCCCGGCGTACCGACGACGATATGCGCACCGCGCTCAAGCGCACGGCGCTCGGTGCGGATGTCCATGCCGCCGACACAGGAAGCGATGACCGCGCCGGTCTCGGCGTAAAGCCATTCAAGCTCGCGCTTGACCTGAAGCGCCAGTTCGCGGGTTGGCGCGACGGCGAGACCGAGCGGGGCGGCAGCGCGATCAAAGCGCTCCCCGCCATCGAGCAGGCTGGGCGCCAGCGCGATGCCGAAGGCGACGGTCTTGCCGGAGCCGGTCTGTGCGGAAACGAGCGCATCCGCACCAGCGGGCTCCAGTTCCAGCACAGCCTTCTGCACCTGGGTCAATTCGGTATAGCCGCGTTTATCCAACGCCCGGCCAAGCGCCGGCACAATGCCTTCGAACTCGGTCATTCATCTTCTTTCGGAAATGAGCGCGCTCTAAGAGATCATCTGATGCAGATAGCCTGGCGGGCGCGCAGCGCGGCCATTCTGCCAACGCTTTTGCGCCGTACTACGCGCGTCGAAGACAAATGTACAGCGGTGAAGGGAGGATTTCGCGCGGTTACCGAACCTTCCGCGCTACTTCACCACCTCGCCGTCTTCCTTGGTGAAGGATTTCACCGCGTCTTCCGGCAGGAGTTCCAGCACGGTTTCAGACGGGCGGCAGAGCTTCGTCCCAAGCGGGGTTTCGACGATGGGACGGTTCATCAGGATCGGGTGTTCGACCATGAAATCGATCAGTTCGTCATCGCTCCACTTGTCTTCGCCAAGACCAAGCTCGTCATAGGGCGTGCCTTTCTGGCGCAGGATCGCGCGCGGCGAAACGCCCATGGCGGCGATCAGGGACACCAGCTTTTCACGGCCGGGCGGCGTCTTGAGATATTCGATCACCACCGGCTCTTCACCGGCTTCGCGAAGCATGGCCAGCACGTTGCGCGAGGTGCCGCATTTGGGGTTGTGATAGATGGTTGCGGTCATTGTTTTCTCGCTCCGCTCTCGGGGGTTTTCTCGCTCGGCACTCGGGGGGCTCGCTCGGCTCTCGGGTTTTCTTCAGCTTTTGGGGAACCAGTCCTGGGTGCGGTTGGCAAAGGCAACCAGCGACAGCATCACCGGAACCTCGACCAGCACGCCCACCACCGTGGCAAGTGCGGCGCCGGAATTCAAGCCGAACAGGCTGATGGCCACAGCCACCGCAAGCTCGAAGAAGTTCGACGTGCCGATGAGGGCGCAGGGCGCGGCGACATTGAACGGCACTTTCCAGATGCGGGCCGCGAAATAGGTCAGGAAGAAGATGCCATAGGACTGGATCAGAAGCGGCACAGCGATCAGCACGATCAGAATGGGCCGTTCGACGATGACATGGCCCTGAAAGCCGAACAGCAGAACCACGGTGACCAGAAGGCCGATCACGGAAACGGGTTTCAGCGACGCGGTGAAGCTTGAGACCGCCTTTTCAGCCTCTGCGCCAGAGGCGCGGCCGGTCAGCCATTTGCGCGTCAAGGCGCCGGCGACCAGTGGAATGACCACATAGAGGCCTGTGGCCAGAAGCAGCGTCTCCCATGGCACGACGATGTCCGTCACGCCGAGCAACAGGGCGACGATGGGCGCGAAGGCGAAGATCATCACCACATCGTTGAGCGACACCTGCACCAGCGTGTAGGTGGCGTCGCCGCGGGTGAGCTGGCTCCACACGAAGACCATGGCCGTGCAGGGCGCTGCGCCCAGAAGGATCAGGCCGGCAATGTATTGCTGCGCATCGGCGGGCTCGATCCACGGGGCAAAGACATATTCGAAGAACAGGACGCCGAGCGCGGCCATGGTGAAGGGCTTGACGAGCCAGTTGACGAAGAGCGTCAGAACGAGGCCCTTCGGCCGGTCGCCAATGTGGCTGAGGCTCGCAAAGTCGACATTGACCATCATCGGGAAGACCATGGCCCAGATAAGCACGGCAACGACCAGATTGACCGAGGCGTATTCAAGCCCGGCAAGAAAGCCGAACAGGCCGGGCATCAGATTGCCGAGCGCGATGCCGGCAATGATGCAGAGCGCCACCCAGACGGAAAGATATTTTTCGAAGAAGCCGATCCCGCCAACCGGTTTGCCCGCGCGGTCCAGGGTTTGCTCAGTCATGGTTCTTGGATCCTATTGGGAATGCGCCGGGGTGCGGCCGATATCATCAAGGCGGCGCTGCAGGGAAAGCCGGTCGAGCGAGGCGAGCGGCAGCGCCGTGAAAATGGAAATGCGGTTGTTGAGCATGCGATAGGCATCGGCAAAGGCGAGATGCTTCTCAGCCTCGGTGCCGGTGGCTGCCGCCGGATCCGGCAGGCCCCAGTGCGCCGTCATCGGCTGGCCCGGCCAGACCGGACAGGCCTCCTCGGCGGCGCTATCGCACAGGGTGAAGACGAAATCCAGCTTCGGCGCATCGGGCGTTGCGAACTCGTCCCAGTCCTTCGAGCGCGCGAAGGAAACGTCATGGTTCATGTGTTCCAGCAGTTCCAGCGCATAGGGGTGCACCGCACCCCTGGGCTGTGAGCCTGCCGAGTAGGCCTTGAAGCGGCCTGCGCCAACCCGGTTCAGGATTGCCTCGGCGAGGATCGAGCGGGCGGAGTTTCCGGTGCACAGAAAGAGCACGTTGAAGGGCTGATCGCGCATGGTCTTGCCTCCTAGCAATGGCAGGTCGCCGCCTCGATGGCAGGGCGGCAGAGATCCGGATTTCCGTTGCAGCAGTCTTCCATGAGGAAGGAGAGGAGATCACGGAAGCCGGTCATGTCCGCCTTGTAGCGAATGACCCTCCCTTCCCGCTCCGCGCGGATCATGCCGGACTGAGCCAAAACCTTGAGATGGGCGGAGGCGGTGTTCTGCACCACGCCCAGCCGCGCCGCGACCTCGCCCGCCGGCAGACCTTCAGGCCCGGTCCGAACAAGCAGACGAAACACGTCGAGACGGGTTTCCTGCCCAAGAGCGGCAAGTGCGTCGATGGCCTCTGACTTTTGCATTATCCAAATATCCGGATTTATCGATATTATGGATTGGCTTTTGTCATGGCTGATACGTGAGGTCAAGGGGTGACCTGCGTGGCAGCCGGCTGGCTTTCTCGACGGACCTGTCCACGAAACATGCGGCTAAAGCAGCGCGAGGCTGTGTAACTGCGCGCGGCGCATATGCCCCCTTCTCCCTGTGCACGGGGAGAAGGTGAGGATGAGGGGCAAGCGCCAAGGTCAAAGAAGAAGAAGCTTCAATGCAGACAGAGGGCCGACTGAAGCCGGCGCACGCCCCTCATCCGCCTACCGGCACCTTCTCCCCGTTCACGGGGAGAAGGAAGCGTTGCTGTTGTTCGGTGCCAAGCGCCCCCGTCCTTCGACAAGCTCAGGATGAGGGCTGTTGAGTTGATGACGCC
>MRWG01000488.1_pt1 | contig 44191 bp, 41 predicted proteins | sample 1013341 | NCBI WGS metagenome assembly MRWG01 (sample SAMN06117577, study PRJNA244670) | biofilm metagenome | biome: Water; feature: Cathode Biofilm; material: Biofilm; isolation source: microbial consortium enriched at the cathode of a solar microbial fuel cell | place: USA: District of Columbia ... | reverse complement strand
TCGCCGGCGGCGCGCTCCTCGTCGGCGTAACGGTTCAAGCGGTTGTACAGGGTCTTCAGGCTGATCCCCAGCACCTCCGCGGTGCGCTTCTTGTCACCGCGATTGGCATCCAGCGTCGCAAAGATCAGACGCCGCTCCGAATCGTCCAGCGAGGAGCCGACGGTGACCCGGAGATACTCGCCCTCGTCGATGCCGGAGTCCTGGAGGCGCGGCAGCTCCGCCAGAGTGATCTCGGAGTTGCCGACGATGTACGCACGTTCCACGACACTGCGCAGCTCACGCACGTTGCCGGGCCAGGCATAGGCCTTCAGCGCGCGCTCCACCTCTTCGGTGAGGTAGGCGTCCGTGTTGTTCTGCTCGTTCAGCTCGTGCAGAAAAATCCGCGCGAGACCGACGATGTCGTCGCCGCGCTCCCGCAGCGGCGGCAGCCAGAGCGAGAACTGCGCCACCCGGTAATAGAGGTCCTGCCGGAGCAGATCCGCCTCGATGGCATCCGACGGATCGCGATTGGACGCCGCCACGATGCGCACGTCCGACTCGATGTCCTTCTCGCCGCCGACCCGCTGGAAGCTGCCGGCTTCCAGCACCCGCAGCAGCTTCACCTGGGCGGATGCCGGCATCTCGGTGATCTCGTCCAGGAACAGCGTGCCTCCGGCGGCCCGCTCGAACACGCCACGGTGCGTGCGCTCGGCGCCGCTGAAGCTGCCCCGCTCGTGGCCGAACAGCTCGCTCTCGATCAACTCACCGGGCATGGCGCCGCAGTTGACGGCCAGGAACGGCCCGTCGGCCACGGTCGAGGACATGTGGATCGTCTGCGCCACCAGTTCCTTGCCGGTACCGCTCTCGCCGGTGACCAGAACGGTGGTGCGCGTCGGCGCCACCTTGCGGATCAGTCGGTAGAGCCTCTGCATGGGCCGGGCGCTGCCCCGCAGCAGACCGCACTGGGCCAGCGGCCTGCCGGCGGGATCGGGCGTCGTGCCACTGTGGGCACGGCGCACTTCGGCGCGCACGTCCTGCAGAATCTCGCGCACGAAATCCCGATCGATGGGCTTGGCTACGAACAGTGCGCCGACCCGACCGATGTGCTCACGCAGCGTCTCGGAGTGCTCGCGGCTGCCCACCGCGACGATTTCGTTGGCACGGCGCACCCGGTCTGCCGCCAGCAGCTCGACGAGCCCGTCCGGATCTTCGTCGCAGCCTGCGAACACGATTGCCGGGGACCCGTCTACCTCCTTGTCAAATCCGGAAACGGACTCGACGACCTGGCACTCGAAATCCGCCTCTTCGATCAGCGCGCGCAGCTCGCCCGATGTCTCCTCGTCGCGGTCCACCACGACCACGAGGCTGTCGTTCATACGATTCCTCCAATGGAAACCCTAAAGCGCCCGGCTCCAGAAAGCCATTGGCGTATGACGACGCCGACTGCAGTGCGGCGACGGCCGGACCCTCCTGTTACTTCCTGCTCTGGTAGAACATGGGGACGGCGGCGCCGGGTTCAAAGACCTCGAAGCCGATGCTCTCCTCGATGTACAGGCGCACCGTCTCGGTGTCGTGATCGAGATAGCCGATGGAGAAGTCCGAGCCCAGCGACAGACGGAAATCACCGCCGCGCAGGCTGATCACCAGGCTGCCGTCCAGTGCGGGCGCCCAGATCAGCGGGCCGTCGATGAACGATCGCAGGTGGTCGATGACGGGATAGCCGCCGGCATGGGTCGTGCTCGTGACACCCTCGTAGCAGCGCGGCCCGAGGGCAACGGCATACGGGCCCTCGATGCCTTTCAGCCGCAGCTTGGCCACCGCTTCGACGACCTTGTCGGGAAAGTCGGCGTAGTCGACGGCTTTGCCCATGGCGATGGACTCCTCCGCGCCCCGCACCATGCCGGGGCTGCCGATGTCGTCGAAGCCGTGAAACAGGAAGGTATCCTCCGCCAGCGCGGCGACCCGGGCCGCCTCGGCCACGCTGGCCAGATCCGGGTCCGCAGCCCCACGGGAAATGGCATCGAGCTCGGCCCTGGACACCTCGAAGGGGACCCGCACCTCTACCATCGGCCGGGTCTCGCGGACCCGGAAGCCGGCCCCCTCGACGGGCGAGCTGTCCGCCACCCTGACGCGACCGAGACTGAGCGCGCTGGCATCCCAGCCCAGCGGATCGGTCACGTCCACGAGCTTGCGCCCGGCGAGGGCCGTGGACAGCATGAAACGGGCTTCCTCCTCGATGGCCTCCCAGCCGTCGTCGGAAATCGGAGCCAGCTCTCTGTGCAGGTGGTTCATGATCAGTCTTCTCCCGGTTTGAGTTTGCCCACGCCGAGCGATCCGTCACCGCCGCCTTCATCTTCTCCACCATGGTCGTGACCGATGGGTCCGTCCTTGAACAGGAACCTGCGGAGCTGCTCGTCGAATTTGGGGTGGTTGCGCCGCAGCCATTCGATCACCATGCAGGCATGCTCGATCTCTTCGTCCCGGTTGTGGGCGAGGATCTCCTTCAGCGCCGCGTCGTCCGTGGCGTCGACGCGCTGCTGGTACCAGTCCACGGCCTCGAGTTCCTCCATCAGGGAGGACAGGGCCCGGTGCAGGTCCAGGGTCTCGGGGGTCAATGATTCGTGGCGCTCGTGATATCCGGATGTCACGGTATCGTTTCCTCGTTTTTTCAGCGTTGGCGTGACCGCACGTCGATGGCTATCGCGGGTCGGGCGGACCCGCCGCGCTCACACGCCACGCAGGGCGATGGCCGTGTTGATGCGCTCGACGGCGATGTTGAATGCCGCCTGACGGTACCCGCAGTCGTCGGAATCAGCAACGTCACATAGCGTCTTCCAGGCCGACCGCATCCTTTGCTCCATGCTGTCGGTGACCTGTCCGGCGCTCCACCGCAGGCCCTGACGGTTCTGCACCCACTCGAGGTAGGAGACGATGACGCCGCCGGCGTTCGCCATCACGTCGGGGATCACCGCGATGTCCCGCGCCTCCAGCGCCCGGGAGCCGCCGGCGGTCACCGGCAGGTTGGCGCCCTCGAGGTCGATGCCCTGGCGCTCTGCCGCCAGGCTCGTCGCCAGCGCGATGCCTTCGCCCGTGGCCGTACGCGGGTCGCAGGTCACACCGCCTTTGGCGCCCCGAGGGGTAGATCGTTCAGGGCCGTCTTCCAGCTCATCGACGCTGCCAGCTCGCGAAGATGCTCGCGCCCGACTTCCGGGTGGTAACGCAGCCCGCCCTTGAACGGGCCGAGGCTGCGGTCGTGCTGCACGCGGTAGCCCCGGAAGCTGGCCCGCTCGCCATCGTCGAGTTCCAGGGTCAGATCGAACTCGATCTCACGGTGGGACCCCGCAATCAGCTCCCGGGTGTCGTCGCAGATCTCCAGTCTCGAGAACGCTTCGTCCAGATAGTGCGCGTCGCGCGCGTTCACGCCATCGACCACGTCCGTCACTCCATCGTGAAGCCGATCTTGACGGTCACCTGCCAGTGGGCGACCGCATCGTCTTCGATGTGACCGCGGATCTCCGAGACCTCGAACCAGCGCATGTGGCGCAGCGACCGGCTGGCCTTGGCGACCGCGCCGCGCACGGCCGCCTCGACGCCTTCGGCGGAAGACCCGACGATTTCGGCGGTTTTGTAGACGTTGTCCATCGATTGGCTCCCGAAGTTTGGGGTGTCGTCACCGTGAGGCAATAATCGTGCAGACCGCGTGAAAGCCACGGGGACCGGCCCTGCGGACCGGCTTCGCTGTACCGATTACATCGGCGCTTGTGGGAATTTCAGGTGCCACGCCCCGCGATCCGCGCCGGCCGGGCAGACACGCCGATCGACCAGCTGGCACAGCGACTGCATGCCACTCCGTCGAGCCGCAACGACACGGCCGCGAGCCATGCCCCAGAACGAGGCGGGAGCTTCATGCAGAACCACCGAGGCGTGGAAAAACGCAACGCTCCGATCAGTCGCATAGTCGACGCCGACCTTTACAGTCGGGCCGGCAATCTGCTCGGCACCATCGACGAGCTGATCATCGACGTCGACTCGGGCCGGATCCGCTACGTGCTGGTCGCCGGCATGGCCGGACAGCGTTACCGTTTCCCGTGGGAAGCGGTGCTGGTGCAGCGTGACCACTTCGTGCTGCGCCGGGTCGAGCCGAAGCTGGTCGTCAGCGACTCGATCGAGCCCGACCCGCCGCCGCGCTGAGCGGACCACAGGCAACTGGCTGCCGCGCATTGGCCTTTCGCAGCGGCAGAACCGACAATGCCGCACGGCGGGACCGCGCCGGAATCGCGGCGCGACCCGTCATCCACGACCAGGAGCCGACAGATCAGCGCCATGTTCTCCGTCCAGGCCAGCGCCGCCGCCTCAGCCAACCCCACCCTCGATGCCGCCTCGACGACCGGGACCCGGACCGCCTCCCCGGAGGAGATCGGCGCGTTGATCGAAGAACTGAAGGATCCGGAGCGTCGTGAAACCCTGATCCGCGAGCTGGAAGCGCTGCAGGCGGCGAGAGACCAGAGCAGCGACGGCGTCCAGACACTCGAAAACCTCAACCTGGACGAACTGCTGTCCCGCAGCGCGGAGCAGTTGCAGCAGGCATGGCAGAAGCTGCTCGCCCTGGATGCGTTCTGGGTGGCCCAGCAGGTTCTGTGGTCGGTCGCAGCCCTGATGGTGGTCGCGGTCCTCTACTGGCTCACCCGGCGCGGGCTGCGCCGCCTGGAAGCGCGCTTCGACGGCGGCGGGGCTGCTTCACACCGGGGATTCCTGCTCGGCCAGCGTCTGCTGAGGATCACGCTGCTGCTGCTCACCGGCGCCCTGCTGCTGCAGATCTGGGGCGTCAGCTTCGTCGGCTGGCTGTCGACGCTCACCTCCTTCGCCTGGGTCCGGACGGCGGTCTCCCTGGTGGTGATCGGCGCGGTCGCACTGCTGCTGTGGAGCCTGTCAGACTCCATCATCGAAGGCACGCTGCGAACCCAGGCGCGCCGCCTGGACAATGCGCGCAAGCGCTCCCGTCTTCTCACCGTGACGCCGCTGCTGCAGGGGACGGTCCGCATCACCATCGGCGTGCTCGCCCTGCTGCTCATTCTGGCCCAGCTCGGGCTCAACATCGGCCCTCTGCTCGCGGGCGCCGGCATCATCGGCCTGGCCGTCGGTTTCGGCGCCCAGTCCCTCATCAAGGACCTGCTGATCGGCGTCACGCTGCTGCTGGAGGACGCCGCGTCGGTGGGCGACGTCATCGACGTCGGCGGGCACATCGGCGAGGTGGAAGCCATGGGCATCCGCATGCTGCGCCTGCGCGACCTCGACGGCACCGTGCACCTGGTGCCGTACAGCGAGATCACCACGATCAGCAACCTCACCAAGGATTTCGCGTACGTGCTGCTGGACGTGCGCGTGGCTTATCGGGAGAACGTCGATCAGGTCATCGATGCCCTGGTGGACGTCGCCAGCGCATTTCGCGACGACGAGGACTTCGGCCCGGTGATCTTGGAAGACCTGGAAGTGATGGGCGTGAACTCGCTCGGTGAGTCCGGCGTGGACGTGCGCATCCGGCTCAAGACGCTGCCCCTCGAGCGTTTCCATGTCGGGCGCGAATTCCGGCGGCGCATCAAGGCGCGCTTCGACGAGGACGGTATCGAGATCCCCTACCCCCATCGCGTGATCCGTTTTGGCGTCGACAAGTCGGGCGACGCACCGCCGCTGCGGCTCGCCTCCGCCGACGGTCCGGATGCCGGCGACGAGCCTGGCGGCGGTGACCGCAGCCGGCCCTGACCGCAGCCGACGATCAACGCAGCCGGCGATCAACGCAGTTGGCGATCAACGCAGTTGGCGATCAGCGCCGCAGCGACTGATATCATCCGGCCATGCGAAGCCTGAGCGCCATCTTCTGGAAAGGCGCAGCCACGCTGCTGCCGCTGATCGTCACCGTCTACGCCCTGTACTGGGTGGTGGTGAGCGTCGAGCGCCTGCTGCGGCGCCTGGTGCCCGTGGAGATCTATTTTCCCGGCGCCGGGCTGCTGCTGGCGGTGCTGCTGATCATCCTGTTCGGCGCGCTGATGCACTTCTTTCTGTTCGAGAGGCTGGTTGGCCTGGGTACCGGCCTGCTCAACCGGATTCCCGTGGTGAAGAGCCTGTACAGCGCCCTGCAGGATTTCCTCGACTACGTCGGCCACCGCTCCACCGACGATCTCTCCCGGGTGGTGCTGGTGACGCTGCAGGACGACTTCCGCCTCATCGGCTTCGTCACCAATCCCCGCTTCGAGCTCGACGACGGCAGCGAACGCGTGTCCGTCTACCTGCCGATGAGCTATCAGATCGGCGGCTTCATGGTCCTGCTGTCCCCGGACCGGCTGGAGCCTCTGGACATTTCGGTGGAGGACGCCATGCGCCTGGTCCTCACCGCCGGCGTGCGTTCCCGCTGACCGGTCAGCCGAAGTCCTGGCGCGCCAGCCAGGGAATCATCCGCTCGAAGGCCTGCTCGATCTGATCGATGGACGTGGAGTAGCTGATCCGCAGTGCGTTGGTCATGGCGTCGCCGAAGGTGTCCCCGGCGATGGTGCACACGCCGATCTCGCGCAGCATACGCAGCGCCACGTTCGAGCCGTTCACGCCTTCCGGCAGGGATGGAAACATGTAGAACGCCCCCTCGGGCATGTAGCCCGTGAGATGGGGCGCGCTCTCGACCAGCTCCACCAGCCGGTTCCGCCGCCGGGTGTACTCGGCGAGCATGTCGTCGATGAACCCCCGTCCGCCCCGCAGAGCCGCCACGCCGGCCCACTGGCAGGGCGTGTTCGCCACCGTGGTGGTGAACATGTGGTAACGCCGCAGCTTCTTGATGTGGCCCTGGCTGGAGATCAGCCAGCCCACCCGCATGCCGGCCATGCTGAAGGTCTTCGAGAAGCTGGAGATCACCATCACGTGATCGAGATCGCTGCAGCACGACAGCACGCTGGGGTATTCCTGATTGTCATAGACCAGGTGGTCGTAGACCTCGTCGCTGATCACCGCGATGCCGCGATAGGCAGCCTCCTCGACGATGGCCTCGATGGTCTCACGCGGATACAGCGTCCCCGTGGGGTTGCTCGGCGAGTTGAGCACGATGCCGAACGTGTTGAAGTCCATGGCATCGATCACTTCCTGGGGATCTAGCTGATAGCCGTTTTCCGGGCGCAGCGGAATCGGCTTGACCGTGCCGCCGTTCATGCGGATCAGCGGCGCGTAGAGCATGAACGACGGGTCCGGCACGATGAACTCGCGCCCCGGCGCCGAGGTGGCGGTGAGCGCGAGATAGACCGCTTCGGTGGCGCCGGTGGTGACGATCACGTTTTCCGGCTGCAGGGGGCGCTGATAGCGCTTGCTGTAGTACTCGGCCAGCGCCTCGAGCAGCTCCGGCAGTCCGGCGTCCATGGTGTAGCCGGTCTGGCCAGCCTGCAGCGCCTCCACCGTGGCCTGCACCACGTGGTCCGGCGCGGGCATGTCCGGCTGGCCGATGGACAGATGAATGACGTCGTCCATGGTCGCCGCCAGATTCACCATCTTGCGGATTCCCGGGACCGGCATCGCCATGAGCGCGGGATTCCAGATCGGGTCCTCGGACTCGTAGAAGTCGATGTCGAGATTGCTCACTGCCATGGGGGCCTCCTTCAGTCCCGGTCGAACAGCGCCGGACGCCGATCCGTCAGCGGCGCGGCCTGCTGGTAAGCGTGGCCGGCGCGCAGCACCAGCTCGTCGCGGAAACGGCCACCGACGATCTGCAGGCCGATCGGCAGGCCGGCACTGTCGAAGCCGCAGGGCACGGACAGCGCCGGCTGGCCCGACATGTTGAAGGGGTAGCTGAACGGGGTCCAGGTGGGCCAGCGGGTGCTGTGCCAGTCCTCGGGCACCTCGCGGCCCGCATCGAAGGCGGTGATCGGCAGCGTCGGCGTCACCAGCAGGTCGTAGCGCTGATGAAACAGCGCCATGCGTTCGCTGAGGGCCAGGCGCTCGTTGCCCGCCTCCAGATAGTCCAGCATGGAGCGCCGGGCCGCCTTCTCGGCGACGCTGACGAGCTGCGGATCCATCATGGCCCGTTTCTTCGGGCCGATCTCGCGCATGGCGTTTGCAGCGCCGCCGTAGAAGAGGTGCCCGAAGGCGGCCAGGGGCTCGGCGAAACCGGGGTCCGTTTCCACCACGTGGGCGCCCAGCGCCTCGAGGGTGCGGGCCGCGGCCGCCACGGCCTCCGCTACCTCCCGATTCACGTCCACGTAGCCGAGAGTCGGGCTGAAAGCCACCTTGAGGCCCTCGATGCCGCCCTCGATGGTCTGCAGATAGTCGACCTGGCGCCAGGGCGCGGCCTGGGAGTCCCGGGCGTCCGCTTCCGTGAGCACGTTCATCAGCAGCGCGCAGTCAGCGACGGTCCAGGCCATCGGCCCGCCGTGCGCCAGATTGCCGAACGGGCTCGCCGGCCAGTGCGGCACCTCGCCGAACGTGGGTTTGAATCCGACCACGCCGCAGAAGCCGGCGGGAATGCGGATCGACCCGCCGGCGTCGGTGCCCAGCGCCAGGGGCCCCATGCCGAGGGCCACCGCCGCGCCGCTGCCGCCGCTCGAGCCGCCCGGGGTCTTGTCCGGATCCCACGGATTGCGGGTGACGCCGCACAGCGGGCTGTCCGTCACGCCTTTCCAGCCGAACTCGGGGGTCGTGGTCTTGCCGAGCGGCACGTAGCCGTGCCGCTCCAGGGCGCGGGTCGCCGGCGAGTCCTTGCCCATGCTCGGCTTCGGATCCACCACCCGGGAACCGCGCAGGGTCGGCCACATCGGCGTGTAGAAGACGTCCTTGACGCCTACCGGCACGCCGTCGACCAGCCCCTTCGGGTTGCCGTCCGCATAGCGGTTCTCGGCCGCCCGGGCGTGTTCCAGGGTGGTCTGCTCGTCGATGAGGCAGAACGCGTTGACCGTCGTCTGCAGCCGCCCGGCCTGATCGAGCATCGCCCTGGCGACCTCCACCGGCGACAGCTCCCGGGACTCGAACTTCTGGACCATCTCCAGCGCGGTGAGCGTCAGCAGTTCGCGCGACATGCCGTATCCATCCTCCTGTGTCGGTTCCCTACTCCCCTGGCGCTCCCCTGGCCCGCACGCCCTGCCGGGACTCGATCCGGACGGCCGCGCGTGGCGTCGTTCGGAAGCTACCGGGAGCGGTATGAATTAGCAAACCAGCCGCCCGCGGCGTGCCGGCGACCGGCGTCAGGCCAGATCCAGGACCATCCGCAGCGCATGCCCGCCACTCGAATAGTAGTCCGGCAGGGCGCGCGCCGCCCGGAACCCCCGGGCCTCGTAGAAGCCCACGAGACCCGGCTCGTCCCGGGATTCGAGCACGACCCGACGGGCGCCGGCCGCCCTGGCTGCATCCACCACGGCGGTGATCAGCCGGCCCGCCACGCCCCGGCCACGCCAGGCCGGCGCGGTGGCCAGATTGTAGATGCGCCAGGTGTGGCGGTAAGGCCAGAACACCAGATACCCGGCCACGGCACCGTCGAGCTCCATGACCAGCACGCGCTGGAACGCGGAACCCAGCGCACGACGCAGGACACGGCGGCTGCTGCGCCGGGAGGGCTCGAACGCCTCGGTCTCGATGGCCTCGATGGCCGCCAGATCGCCGGGGCCCGCGGCGCGGATGCCGGCCGGCCAGTGGGCGTCAGCGTTCATCGACGGTGAATTCACCACCGGCCGGGCCGGCGGCGGCGTGATCGCGGATCACCGCCAGAAACTGCGCGCCATAGCGCTCGAGCTTCGCCGCCCCGACGCCGGACACGTCGAGCAGATCATCCGCCGAAGTGGGGCGCCTGCGCACCATGTCGCGCAGGGTGGCGTCGTGGAACACCACGTAGGGCGGCACGCCCTGCTCCGCCGCGATGTCGGTGCGCAGCGCGCGCAGGGCCTCCCACAGCGGATCCCCCTCCGGTACCGGCCCGTCCCGGGGCGCGGCATCGCCGCCATTCGGCGCGGCGCCCGCGGTCCGCGCCGGACTGCGCCGGCGACGTGCGCCGTCTTCTTCCCGCAGCCACAGGGATTCCTCGCCCCGCAGCAGCGACCGGCTGCGCGCCGTGAGGCGCAGCGCGCCGAAACGCTCCGGGTCCGCCAGCAGATAGCCCTGCACCATGAGCTGACGGACCACCGAGCGCCATTGCGCGACCGACAGCTCGCGACCGATGCCGAACGTGCTCAGCCGGTCGTGGCCGTGCTGGCGGACCTTGGCGGTCTCGGCACCGCGCAGCACGTCGACCACCTGCCCGACGCCGAAGCGCTGCCCGGTCCGGTACACGCAGGAGAGAAGCTTGCGCGCCGCCTCCGTGCCGTCCCAGGTGCGCGGCGGGTTCAGGCAGACGTCACAGTTGCCGCACTGGCCGGGATGGGTCTCGCCGAAATAGCCGAGCAGCGCGGCGCGGCGGCAGGTGGTGACCTCACACCAGGCCAGCAGAGCGTTCAGCTTTTCACGCTCCACCCGCTTGAAGCGCTCGTCGGCCTCGGACTGAGCGAGCATCTGCGACATGCGCACGACGTCCTGCAGCCCGTAGATCATCCACGCCTCCGCCGCCGCGCCGTCGCGTCCGGCCCGACCGGTCTCCTGGTAGTACGCCTCGATGCTCTTCGGCAGATCCAGGTGCGCGACGAAGCGCACGTCCGGCTTGTCGATGCCCATGCCGAAGGCGATGGTCGCGACCATCACCACGCCCTCCTCCCGCAGAAACCGCCGCTGATGCTCGGCGCGCACGTCCGCGGCCAGCCCGGCGTGATACGGCAGCGCATCCAGCCCCTGCTCCCGCAGCCAGGTCGCCGTGCTCTCGACGCTGCGCCGCGACAGGCAGTACACGATGCCGGCCTCACCACGATGACCAGCCAGAAAACCGCCGAGCTGACGTTTCGGATCGGTCTTGCCTTCGACGGCGTAGCGGATGTTGGGGCGGTCGAAGCCGGCGACGAAGCGTGCCGGATCATCCAGCGCCAGCCGCTCGACGATGTCTTCGCGGGTTCTCGGGTCCGCCGTGGCCGTCAACGCCATCCGCGGCACGCCGGGGAAGTGTTCGCGGAGCTGGTCGAGTGCCAGATAGTCCTGGCGGAAGTCGTGCCCCCAGGAAGACACGCAATGGGCCTCGTCGATGGCGATGACCGAGACGGTCCGCCGGGACAGGAACTCGAGGGTGGCGGGCTGCAGCAGCCGCTCCGGCGCGACGTAGAGCAGATCCAGGGCACCCGCCTCGATGTCCGCGATGACCTCGGCGCGCTCGCCGGGAGACTGGGTGGAGTTGAGGTACGCGGCCGACACGCCGAGCTGACGCAGGGCCGCCACCTGATCCGCCATCAGCGCGATCAGCGGCGATACCACGATGCCCAACCCGTCACGCAGCAGCGCCGGAATCTGATAGCACAGCGATTTGCCGCCGCCCGTCGGCATCAGCACCAGACAATCACGGCCGGCCATCACCGCGTCGATGATATCGGCCTGGCGCCCCCGGAACGACTGGTAGCCATAGACACGCTCGAGCAGTTCCAGGGCGGGCTGGGTCATCGGCAACGGGATACGGGCAGCAAATGGCCGCACAGTGTGCCAGACCCGCCGCCCGGGCGTGTAGCAGGACCGCCCCACGGGCGGTCCGCCCGCGGCGGCGGCAGCCGTGCTTTGAGCCGGAGGCTGCCGGGCTGGCATACTGCCCTTTCGAGCATACGGGAAATCGAAGCATGACCAAGGACAGGAAACTGGACCCGGCCGACTACTATCGATCGCCGGCCGACGTGCTGGCCGACGACACGCTGTCCCAGGCAGACAAGATCGACGTGCTGACCAACTGGGCGAACGACATCCGCCTGCTGCAGGTGGCCGAGGAAGAGAACATGCCCGGCGCCGCGCCCGACCTGGCCGCCCGCCTCGAGGCCGTCGAGCAGGCCCTGCTGTCCCTGGGCCACGACGACGCCGACCACGACGCCAAAGCCTGAGCTGCCGCGAGCCTACTGCACCTCCGGCAACCGCCGCGCCACCCAGGCGGCTGCGAACGCCGCCAGAGACAGCAGCAGGATGGCGGCCCCCGTCGATATCTGCTGCACGGCTGCAGTCACCCCGCCCACCATCAGCAGAAACGCGCCGATCAGCGTGTTGCCCACGGCGACGTAATCGGTGCGTTTGTTGCCGCCCGCCAGATCGACCACGTAAGTCTTGCGCGCCAGCCGCACCCCGTCGTGCAGCAGGGACAGCACGAAGAAGGCGGCCGGCAGGAACCAGGCCGTCGAGGCGATGCCGGGCGCCCAGCGATCCACCAGAAACACCACGGTACCCAGCGCGCCGGCGCCCCAGGCGGTGACGATCAGCAGCCGGCGGCTGGACCGGTCCGCCCGGGCACCCCAGGCCGGCCCGCTGATCAGCGAGGACAGCCCCTGGGCGACGAAGAAGTAGGCGAGCGAGGTGCTCGCGGTCTGGTTCGCGAGCACCACCAGGAACGGCGCCGCCAGGCCGCTGCCGACCAGCAGGGCACGGGTGGTCAGAAAGCGGCGGAAATCGGCGTCGTCCCGCAGCACCGACAGCCGCTCGAAAGCTTCCCTCAGGCCGTTGCCGCCACCCTCGGTGGCCCCCGGCTCCTCCCGAATGGTGGCGTAGACCGCAGCAGAGACGAACCAGAGCAGCCCGGCGAACCCCAGCAGGAGGGCGTAGGGCCGGTCGCCGTCCCCGCTCAGCCAGAGCACCCCCGCGAATACCAGCGTGCCCAGGCCCGCGGCGCTGGATGCATAGCCGGTGACCCGGCCGCGCCGCGTCTTCGGCACGGTCTTGCCGAGCACGTCCTTGGAGGCGACCGAGGAGAAGCCCCGTGACAGGCTGAACACGACCACCAGGGCGAGAATGGCGTAACCGGCCGCAGCTCCGGTCAGAGACACGGCCGTCAACGCGAGCCCGAGCACGGCGAGCGCCTGAGCCAGCGCGCCGCCCACGTAGCTCCACTTGCGCACCGGCAGGCGGCGCACCCAGGCGGCGATGCCGAGCTGCGGCAGCATGGAGCCGGACTCCCGGATGGGCACCAGCAGGCCGGCGATCCACCCCGGCGCCTGCAGGGCGGTGAGCAGCCACGGCAGCGTGGTCTTGGGATTGATCAGCGCGTCGCCGAGCTTGCTCGCCGCCTGGGCCAGGGTGTTGCGGAAGAAATTGCCCGGCACGACCCGGCAGGCCGCATCCGAGATGTCCCGGCAGACCCGGGAATCCTCGTCCTCGTACAGCGCCGAGTAGGCGCGGTCGGCGAGGGTTTCGACCACAGCGGCGCGGCCATCGCTGCTCACGCCCCGGTTGCCCGGGTTTCAGGTGGCGCCAGTTCCGGACCCAGGGCGGCCCGGAGCTCGCCGAGCCATGGCTCGAAGCGGCGCCACTGCTCGACGCTGTCGCGGAAGATGGGGCGGCGCACCTGCTCCGAGCTCGGGGTGCGCACGTTGCGTTCGGTCTCGTAGAAGCGCAGACAGGCGTCCTCGAACGGCAGGCCACAGAAATCCAGCAGGCGCGCGACCTGACCTTCCAGGTCGTCCACGACGTCCTCGTGCATCACCCGCAGCACGAAGCCGGGCAGGACCTCGTCCCAGTGATCCATCAGCGCTACGTAGTCGCGGTAGTACCGGCCGATGTCCGCCAGCGAATAGGAGAACTCCTGCCCTTCGGCGAAAAGTTGCTTGTAGCCGCTGAAGCAGCAGGCCATGGGCGCACGGCGGGCATCGATGACCTTGGCATTCGGCAGGATCAGCCGGATCAGACCGATGTGGCGGAAGTTGTTCGGCATCTTGTCGATGAACAGCGGCGCGTCCTGGCGATGCACCCGGGTGTCCTCGAGATACTCCCGGCCCATGGCTCGAAGCTCCTCCGCGGAGAGTTCGCTGAGCACGGCCGGATACGAACCGCCCGACTTACGGCGGCGCAGGCGCTGCGCAAGGGACAGGATATTGGGCAGCTCGAGGGTTCCGTCCACCTGGCTGTGCGATGCCAGGATCTGCTCGAGCAGGGTGGAGCCTGCCCGGGGCAAGCCGACGATGAAGATAGGATCCGGCGCTGGATCGCCCCAGCCGGCGCGCGCTTCGAACAGCGACCGGGTGCACGTGCGCCGCTGCGCGGTCAGCTCCTCGTGCATGCGCTCAGCATCGTAGCTGCTGTCGGCCTTCTTCAGCGCGTTACCGGCGGCGTAGTGCTCGAACGACGCCGCAATGTTCCCCGCATCCTCGAGCGCCTTGCCGAGCGCGAAGTGCAGATAGACGCGATCCATGTGACCGAGATCGGGATCGGCGACCCGCGATCGCATCGCCGCGATCTCGGCTTCGGTGAAGGCGTAGGTCTTGAGGTTGGCAAGTGAGTAGTAGGCCTCGCCGTGGTTCGGATGACCGCTGCGGGCAGCCCGATAGGCCGCCACCGCCTCGTCAGCGCGGCCGCAGGTCTTCAGCGCATGACCTTTGGCGGTGAGCGTGTACGGATCCCCCGGCAGCTTCGCCAGCACGGCGTCGAACCCCGCGAGCGCGGTCTCGTAGTCGCCGGCCTGCATGCTCACGACTGCGTGCAGCGACACGAGCTGGGGGTTCTCCGGATCCCGCCGCAGCAGCTCCCGGGCCTGCGCCAGCGCCAGATCGTACTTCTGCCGCTTCTGCAGCGCCCGCACGTAGTCCATCCTTGCCGGCAGGTGGTCCCCTTCGAAAGCGACGGCGCTCTCCAGCAGAAACTCGGCGTCCTCGAGCACGCCGAGCCGCATGCCGATGTCGGCCAGCAGGCGCATGCCTTCCACGTGGCGAGGGTTGCGCTTGAGAAATGCGCGGCAGATTTCTTCGGCGCGGCCCAGCCTGCCCTGACCGATCAGATCCAGAACCGCAACCAGCGGCTTCGGCAGGCTCCGCAGATAATCGAGTTGCGCGCCGACGGAAGCCGCCTCTGCTGTCCGGCCGAGCTTGCCGAGTATCTCGAAGCGGGCCAGGAAGCTCGCCTCCAGGGCGGGATTGAGCTGGCAGGCCCGCGCGTAGGCGGTGAGTGCCGCCTCGTACTGACCTGCCGCACGATTCAGATGCCCTTCTTCCTGAAATGCCCGGGCATGCCCTGGTACCAGAGCTTTCAGGCGCCCCAGGGTCTCCCGGGCCGCCTGTTCTCGCCCCAGATAACGCTGCGTCACCGCCAGCAGGTACAGCGCCTCGCCGTGGTCGGGATCCGCGGCGAGGGTCGCGCCGAGCTCCCGCTCGGCGTCGGCGAATTCACCGCGCTGCATGGCCTGCTGTACGGCAGAAAGATCGACGTTCGGGCTCACGCTGGGTTCCAGACGTCAGAACCAGGGCAATTTAGATCCTCACAGGTCGAACGTCACCCTCAGCCCAACCGTGCGCGGCCGCGCGTAGGTCACCCGCTCCCGGTCGAAGATGAAGCTGCGCGCCAGCTCCGCCTTTTCGTCGAACAGGTTGTCGGCATACAGCTCGGCCGTCCAGTTGTCACGGCTGACGCCCGCGGTGACCCCGAACATGACCCAGCTGTCGATCCGGTCGCGGTTGATCACGATGACGTCGCTGTAGGAGGCGTCGGAATAGCTGACGTGGGGCATCACCCAGGCCTGCATGCCGCTCTCCAGAGGCCAGGTGTAACGCGCGCTCAGATTGCCCTGGAACTCCGGCGCGAAGGCCAGCTCGTCACCCTCGCGGACGTCGTCCGTAGGCGTGATCACGTCGGTGATCTCGGTGTCCAGGAACGAGAAGCCGGCCCGGACGGTGAGCCCCGGTACGCCCTGGGGCAGCCAGGTCAGGTCGCCCTCGATGCCCTGAATCTCCGCATCGGCCGCGTTATCCGAGAAGAACAGGTTGACGATGCTGGGATCGAAGATGGTCGTCTGCAGGTCGCTGACGTCCACGAAGAACGCGCTGCCGTTCAGCCGCAGAGTGCGATCCATCAGCTCCAGCTTCCAGCCCAGCTCCCAGTTGATCACGTCGTCCGTGTCGAGCTCGAACGGCACGATGTAATCTCCGGGACCCTGTGCGCCACCCGGGCGGTTGAGCAGGCCGGCACGGAACCCTTCGGAGCGCGTGGCATAGAGCATGCTGTCCGGCGTCGGATACCACTTCAGACTGACCTTGGTGATGATGCCGTCGGTGGACGCGGTGTCCGGGGCCCGCGCAGAGTTGTAGATCTGCGTCGCCTGCGCCTCGCTGTAGCCCTGAGCCACGATGTCGGCAATGCTGTCCGCCTCGGTGAAGGTCTGGCGCAGGGCCGCGTTGCACGAGCTGATGAACGTGAACTCGCCATCGCCGTCGTAGAGGTCGGATATGTTGGTGCCGAAGGCGTTCTGGTCCTCGGCGGCGCCGGAGTTGCAGAACGAGGCGTTCGCCGTGCCATCGAGGTCGACCTCGATGTCGTAGTATCGGGCGCCGACCGTGACGGCGAACTCCGGGGTGATGTCCCAGGTAGCCTCGCCGAATACACCGAACTGCTCGTCGGTGCGCTTCACGTCGTTGCGGAAGATCACGCCCGCCGGGAACGGTCCCGGATCCGACTGCCAGGCCCCGGGGAACGGGTAGTTCGGGGCAAAGGGGCCGAACGGATCGGCAGCTTCGGAGCCGAGATAGGTGTAATCGTTGCGCTCCTTCAGCGTCGTGTCGCTGTAGAACAGGCCCGCGGTGGCGCGCACGGCGTGCTCGAAGGGCGTGTTCACGCGTATCTCGTGGGTCTGCACGGTCGTTTCCGACGTGGACTTGACGAAGGAGTTGGGCGGCTGACAGACGCCGGACGGATCCGCGTCCCCCGGGTAGGTCACGCTGCCGTCGCAGGTGTAGTACGGGTGATACTGGCCGACGAACATGTAGTCGGTGTAGTCGATGAACTGATCGCTGTCGCGGTCGGTGTAGGCGCCGGTGTAGAGCACCTCCAGCTCACCCACGCGGCCATCGAGCGTCCAGGCCGTGTTGTGGAACTTGTCTTCCAGGCTGTCTTCCTCGTAGCGCTGAATCTCCATGTCGTCCAGGTTGGGGTCGGCGAAAAACACCCCGTCGGACTCGAGGGTCTGGCGCGTGTGGGTCAGCAGCAGCGTCCAGTCCGGGTTGATTCGATACTCGCCGCTCAGGCGACCGCCGGAGTACGTGGTGTCGTTGAAGTCGTCCTCGGTGCGATTGGCGTTGTCGGCCGCGAGGAAAGTCACATCGCTCAGGTCGGCCCCCGCCTGGAAACCGGCCCGCTGGCTGGACACCGGCACGCCATTGTCCCGCACCGTCCCCTCCGGACGGAAGCGGGCCCCCTCGCTGGCGTCACGGGTGCCCGCAACGTTGTCGATGTAGCCACCCTGATGGTCCTGATAGAGCACCCCGCGCAGCGTCAGAGCGTCGTTGACGGGCAGGTTGAACACCCCTTCCATGTTGTAGCTTTCGTCACCGCCCTTGGTGAACGCGGTCCCCATCTTCACCTTGCCGTACGTGCCCGTCGGGTCCGGCTTATTGGTGATCAGACGCACGGTGCCGGCCTGGGAGCTGGCGCCGAACAGGGTACCCTGGGGGCCGGACAGTACCTCCACACGGCGGATGTCGGCGACGTAGACGTCCAGATTGCGTCCCGGCTGGGCCAGCGGCTGCTCGTCGAGATAGAACGCCACGTTCGGCGCCAGTCCCGCCACCCCGGCCACCGTCAGGTTCGGCGTAGTGGATGCCAGCCCGCGGATGTAGATGGTGTTCTGGCCGGGACCGCTGCCGCCGGCGGTAACCCCGGGGAGCTGTACCATGTAGTCATTGAAGTTGCCGACACCGAAGTCCTCGAGCTGCTGCTCGCCCAGGGCCTGCACGGAAACCGGCACATCCTGCAATGGCTGCGTACGTTTGGTGGCCGTCACGACCACTTCCTCGAGCTGCTGCGCGTGCACCACACCAACCGCGGCCGACGAAGCCATGGCCGTGATGATCGCGCTGCGCATCCTGTTCGGTTTGAACATAACCCCTTGCTCTCCTATGACGGTTTTATGACGCTTTGTCGATTGCCGCGGCTGGCCGCCTTACTGTCGGCTGTAAGGTTTTCTACCCCGACATGCCCCGCAAGACAGAGCCGTACACACCACACGCGTCCCCGGGGGCGGCCTTGGCCCACAGCGCCGCGCAGGTGGAAATATCGATCACCATCGGAGCAAAAAGCTCTGCAAAATATACGGTTAGAAGAGTTTTACGAGACGTAATCGAGAACCCGTCAGTCCATGCGCTCCCCGGAACTGCCTGGACCACGGGGTCGGAGCGGATCTTTGTCGTTGGTCGTCGCTGGTCTTCCAACCCTTAGTGATCGATAGAACGCGGACTCTATCATGGTTGGCAACGGAATGTGTAACGCGCCACAAGTTGGCACACTGGCAGGCCCGGCCGGACACGATTGGCCGGTCGACTCGAGGTGTGGAGAACAGAGATGACCTACCAACCCGACCGCGGCACCGCCCCGGCCCCACCGCTGGCGGGCCTTCGCGTGCTGGAGCTGGCGAGCATTCTGGCCGGCCCGATCACCGGTCAGTTCCTCGCCGAGCTCGGCGCGGAGGTGGTGAAGATCGAGAACCCGGCGACCGCCGGCGACCCGACCCGCGGCTGGCGCCTTGCCGGCGAGGACGACGGCAGCTCGGTGTCCGCTTACTTCTCCTGCGCCAACTGGGGCAAGCGCTCCCTGGCGCTGGACGTGGCGGACCCCGCCGGGCTGGACGTGGTCCACCGGCTCGCCGAGCACAGCGACATCGTGATCGCCAGCTACAAGCCCGGCGACGACGCCAAGCTCGGACTGGATCCGGCCACTCTGCTCGACCTCAATCCACGGCTGATCTACGGCCAGATCTCCGCCTACGGTCGCGACGATCCGCGCCCCGGCTTCGATGCCATCGTCCAGGCCGAGAGCGGGTTCACGTTCCTGAACGGCGAGCCCGACGGGCCGCCCACCAAAATGCCGGTGGCACTGGTCGACCTGCTGGCGGCCCATCAGCTCAAGGAAGGCATCCTGGTGGCGCTGCTGCAGCGCGGGCGCACCGGCACCGGCCGCCACGTGCACGTGTCGCTGCTGGATGCCGCGATCGCCTCCCTCGCCAACCAGGCGAGCAACTATCTCGTCGCCGGTGTGGTGCCGCGCCGCATGGGCTCCGAGCACCCCAACATCGTCCCCTACGGCGCCGTCTACACGCTCGGTGACGGCCGCGAGCTGGTGCTCGCGGTGGGCACCGAGCGCCAGTGGCAGGCCCTGACCCGCGCCGTGGAGCGCGAGGACCTGAGCCGGGATCCCCGGTTCGCCGACAACCGGGGGCGGGTCCGCCACCGGGTCGAGCTGCATGCCGAGCTCACGGACACCTTCGCCGCGCTGTCCGCGGAGGAAGCCGCCCGGCGGCTCGGCGCCGGGCGCGTGCCCTACGGATTCGTCAACGACATGGCTGCGGTGTTCTCCCAACCCGGCGGCGACCGCCTGCTGATGGGCGCCGGCCGCCTGCAGGGCGTGCGCTCCTTCGTCGCCGAAGGTGTCACTGCCCGACCCGACCTGAGCCCGCCGCCGGCCTACAACGCCGACGGGACGACGATTCTGGCCCGGCTCGGCTACGACGCCGAGGCCCGCGCGGCGCTCGAGCGGGCCGGCGTGTGGCCCGGCGAGGCCCGGGAGACGGTTTGAGCTGGCGCCGCCACGGACATCTCGAGGTCCAGACCGACGGAGCGCAGCGGGAACTGCTGCTGCCCGTCATGCAGGTCATCCGTGTCGAGGAGATCGCCGGCGGCCCCCTGCTGCTCGCCGCAATCACGGCCCTGATCTGGTCGAATCTGGCGCCGGCCGCCTATCACGCCGCCTGGCAGATGCCGGTGTCCTTCGAGCTGGCCGGGCTCGCCTGGCGACACGACCTGCACCACCTGATCAACGACGTGCTGCTGCCGGTATTCTTTTTCGTCGCCGGGCTGGAGCTCAAACGCGAGCTGGTGCGCGGCGAACTGTCGAGCGTGCACGCCGCGGCGCTGCCGCTGGTCATGGCCGTGGGCGGCATGGTAGTCCCGGCCCTCTGCTATCTGGCCATCGCCGGGGGCACGCCTGCGGCGGGGGGTTGGGGTGTGCCCGTGGCCACGGACATTGCCTTCGCACTGGCCCTGGTGGCGGTGCTGGGAAAGCGCATTCCCAATCAGGTCCGCATCGCGCTGCTCGCTTTCGCCGCGCTCGACGACGTCGGCGGCGTCGTGGTGATCGCCGCGACCTACCAGTCGGCCCTGTCCTGGTCCCTGCTGGGCGTGGCGGTAGCTCTGCTGGCCGCAGTGTACGCACTGCAGCGCCTGACCGTGCTGCCCGCCTTCGTGTCCATTCTGACGGGCCTGGCCGCGTTCGCCTGCGTCATGGCCTCGGGGCTGCACCCGACGCTGGCGGGCATTGCCCTCGGCCTCACCGTTCCCGCCGCGCCGCTCATCGGCCGCCGGCATTTTCTGCGCCGGGCCAGGGAACTCACAGAGGAACTCGCCAGCGTCCGGGAGCAGCGAAGCCGGACCGAGCAGCGCGACGAGGACGCCACCGGCCTGCTGGAGCGGGAGGATGCACTGCTCGGACGGCTGGAAGGCCTCACCATCGGCACGGAATCGGTCCTCGACCGGCTTACCCGCAACCTCAATCCCTGGGTGAGCTACCTCGTGCTGCCGCTGTTCGCCCTCGCCAACGGCGGGCTGGCATTGCAGCCCCAGGCGTTCGCCGACGCCGTCACCAGCCACGCCTTCTGGGCCGTGGTCGCGGGACTGGCGCTGGGCAAGCCGGCCGGCATCCTGCTGGTCACCTGGACGGCCGCGAAGCTCGGACTCGTCCGCCTGCCTTCCGGCATGGGCTGGGGCGACGTCGCCGGGCTGGGGCTGATCGCCGGCATCGGCTTCACCGTGTCGCTGTTCATCGCCGACCTCGCCTTCGGCGCTGACGCCCGCCTGGCAACCGCCAAGATGGGCATACTCGCGGCCTCGCTCTTGGCGGGCGCCGCGGGGGCCGCGCTGCTCGCCTGGGTGCACCGCCGCTGACCGCCGGGTGCGCCGCCGCGGTCAGTCGGGCGCGTCGAACGGCGGCTCGCCGTGGCGTCGCCGCAGCCAGTTCAGCCCCTTGAGCACGCCCGGCCGCAGCACCAGCCAGCGCTCCACCCGATACTTCCCCGGAAAGTTGACCAGCAGCAGACCGATCAGCAGGGTCAGCAGGCCCTGGCCCGGCGTCACCAGCATGATGACGCCGAGCAGCACCAGCAGCGCCCCAATGCCGTTCTTCACCAGGCCGAGAATCAGCGCCACCAGCGGCTGATCGGGACTGCCGCGCCAGGCTTCGCGATCCTCCCTGGCGAAATAGTCGTAAGGCAGCCGGGCGACCACCCAGGGAATGCCGACGAGGGCGGCGACGAAGGCGAGCACCGACAATCCGGTGGCCCACCAGAGCATTTCGGCAACGTCCGCGGGAATGTCCATCGCGGCATCCTACCCTGCGCCCGGGCGAGGCGCTGCGTTGCCACGCACCCCGCCAATCCGGAGAATCCCCGGAGATCTCTTGTTCACCAAGCGGGATGTCGAAGGCATGAACAGCGACGCCAGCCGGAGCCGGGATACGGCAAGCGTCCTGGCACGGATCGAACGATTCGTCTGGGGCGGCCCGCAGCAGACGCAACCGGGCTGGCAGCACCATGTGTCTCAGTTCCTGCGCTTGCTCTGGGCCGTCGGGCGTGACCTGGCCGAGGGGCAGATCACCCTGCGTGCCATGAGCCTGGTGTACACCACCCTGCTGTCCCTGGTGCCGCTGCTCGCCATCAGCTTCTCCATTCTGAAGGGCTTCGGCGTCCACAATCAGATCGAGCCCTTCCTGCTCAACGCGATGGAACCGCTCGGCGAGCGCAAGGAAGAGATCGTCGAGCGGATCGTCGGGTTCGTCGACAACGTCCAGGTCGGCGTGCTCGGCTCCGTGGGCTTTCTGCTGCTGTTCTACACCGTCATCTCGCTGATGCAGAAGATCGAGCTCGCCTTCAACGACGTCTGGCAGATCAGCGGCCGCCGGACCTTCGCCGAACGCTTCAAGGACTATCTCAGCGTCATCATCGTCGGGCCGGTGCTGGTGTTCGCCTCCCTCGGCATCTCGGCCACCGTGATGTCGGACCCGATGATGGCGAGGATGGCCGAGATCCAGCCGCTGGGCACGATCATCGAGTTCGTCGGCCGGCTGGTACCGATCGCCATGGTCACCGTCGCCTTCTCCCTGATCTACATGTTCGTGCCGCACACGCGGGTGCGGGTCGGGCCCGCCTTCACCGGCGGCCTGGTGGCCGGCGTGCTGTGGAACGTGCTGGGCTGGGTATTCGCAGGCTTCGTCGCCCAGGCGAGCCGCTACACGGCGATCTACTCGGGCTTCGCGACACCGATCCTGTTCATGATCTGGCTGTACGTCGGCTGGCTGATTCTGCTGCTCGGCGCCACCATCGCCTTCTACCGCCAGCATCCGGAGTATCTGTCCGGGCGCCAGCTCTCCGGCCATCTCAGCCATGCGGACCGCGAGCGACTGGCCCTCCAGGCGGTGCGCCTGATCGGCGAGCGCTACTACGGCGACGGCAAGCCGCCGGACGCGCAATCACTGGCCCAGACCCTGCGGGTACCCGCCAATGCCGTGGAGCTGATCCTCGCCCCGCTGGAGGTGCGCGGCCTGGTCGCGAGCACGGATGCCGACCCGCCCGGATTCCTGCCCGGCTGCCCCTGGGAGCGGGCATCGGTCCACGACGTGCTCGACGCCACCCTGCAGGCCAGCCGGGACGGCCAGTTCAGACGTGCCGTGGCCGGCGTCGGCGGGCCGGTGGACGCCCTGCTGTCGCAACGCAACCGGATCCTCGCCGAGGCCTTCGGTGGGGTGTCCCTGAAATCCCTCGCGACCGGCGAGGCCACGATCCAGCCGCCTCAGGCGGTCAGCCCAGAAACGCCCGCTCGAGCCCCTTCTTGACCAGCAGGTTGCCCGAGGTGAAGCGGTCGATTCCCCCCAGATCGTAGGGATCGCCGTCCATGATGGCACGTGCTGCGAGCAGGCCGCTGCGTACGGCCGGCCCGATACCCTCGCACATGTCGCGGGTGGCGAGCCCGGCGGCGTCCCCGACCACGAAGGCGTTGCCCCGCCTGCCCGGGTCCGTGCGGTCCCGCAGGAAGTAGCTGTAGCCGCCGGGCTGCCCCGGCGGCTCCGTCACCAGCCCCTCGCCCACCAGGCGCTCGCACAGCAGTTCCCAGTGGCGCCGGATGTCGTCGCCCCGCCGCTTCAACTTGTCCGCCATGCCGCCGACGCCGACGTTGAGGTAGCCGTCCGCCTTGGGCACGTACCAGGCATAGCCGGGCAGACCCTTGTCCAGAAACCACAGATGGCACTTCGGGTCCTGCCAGTCGCAGGGATACTCCCGTTCCAGCGTCACCGCCTGCAGCCCCTTGCCCCGTGGCTTGTCGCTGCGGAACAGCTCACGGTACACCGGGCAGCGCGTCCCGCCGGCGCCGATCAGATATCGGCACCGGAATGCATCGTCGACCCGGTAACCGTCGTCCTCCTCGGTGACGTGGCGCACGTTGTGGTGACGGACCGGCGCCCCGGAGCGCTCCAGCAGCCAGGCGTCGAACTCGAAGCGGCGGATGGAGTGCTGGGGCGATCGCAGCGGGACGTGCAGCCCCTTGAAGGCGATGTCGAGCACCTCGAAGGTCAGAAACCGGTGGGGGTAATCCTCGGGGCCGAAGGCCAGGTCGTCGAGCACCTCCGGCGTGATCCAGCCGGCGCACAGCTTTTCCCGGGGAAAGGTCTCGCGGTCGAGCACGAGGCAGTCGAACCCGCGATCCACGAGCTGCCGGGCCGCCGACGAGCCGGCCGGTCCTCCGCCCACGATGATGACGTCGTGATACTCCATGTCGCAGATCAGCCCGAGACGCCCTGCGTCTCCTGCTCGAGGGCCACCTGCATGTGGTCCCGGGTCTGCGGCAGGATCCGGCAATCCGGACGCCGGAACAGCACCTGAAAGAGCTGGAGCTGCCCCTCGGTGAATGCGGCCACGGACCCGCAGAGATAGAGGCGCCAGGCGCGCACGAAATCCTCGTCGAACATCTCGGCAACCCGCCCGGCGTTCGCCTCGTAGCGTTCCCGCCAGTGGCGCAGGGTCTGTGCGTAGTGGGGCCGGAGGTTCTCCACGTCCGCCACCGACAGCCCGACGGGCTCGAAGATATCCATCATTTCCCGCAGGGTCGGCGGGTAGGCGCCCGGGAAGATGTAGCTCTCGATCCACTCGTTCAGCGGCCGGGAGACGTCCTGGCCGATGGAGTGGATGAGCCCGCGCCCGTCCTCCTTGAGGCAACGGTCGATGGTGCTGCCCAGGATGCGGTAGTTGTCCACGCCGACGTGCTCGAGCATGCCGACCGAGACGAACACGTCGTAACGGCCGGTGGCGTTCCGGTAATCGTCCTCGACGTACTCGATGTGATCGTCCAGGCCCTCCCGGCGGGCCCGTTCACGGGCGTAGGCCACCTGCTCGGTAGAGATGTTGTAGGAACGCACCTTCACGCCGTAGTGGCGCACCAGATAGCGCGCCAGGCCGCCCCAGCCGCTGCCCGCCTCCACGACCGTCTCACCGGGCTCCAGGCGCAGCTTGCGGCACACCAGCTCGAGCTTGGCGGCCTGGGCCTGCTCCAGGGTGGCCGTCGGCGTCGGGTAGTACGCGCAGGTGTACTGGGTGTAGTCGCGGTCGAGCCAGAGCTCGTAGAACTCGTTGCCGAGATCGTAGTGGGAGTGGATGTTCTCCTTCGAGCCCTGCAGCGTGTTCGGCCGTGCCCGACGCGTCAGCAGCCGCTCCGCCATGCGTTTGGCCACCCCGGCCTCGCGATCGGCCCTGGCGAGTCCCCGGTAGATGCGCTCCATGACCGTGACCAGATCGCCCTTCACGGTCAGCCGCCCCTGGGTGAACAGTTCGCCGAAGGTCCGGTTGGGACGATAGAGCAGACGGTAGAGGGCGCCACGATCCTCCAGGCGTACGTGCACCTCCGGGCGACCCTCGGAATGCGGCGTGTCGACCTGGTGACCGTCCCAGAGCTCGAGGCCGACGGTTGGTTCTCCGACGATCTGCAGCAGCCGCGCGGCCAACCACTTGTCCGTGTCGTTCGGCGCGCCGGGGGCGGCCCCGTTCAACGAGCCGTTCTTGCTCACTTCCTCGTGGGAATTCCCGTTCACCGCCATGTCCTCCTCGCTGCGGCCGACCCATAATACCCAGGCCTGCGCCCAGGACTCAAAGGCCCCCGGGCCGCCCGCAGCCGCGGCGTCGTCAGGCCGCCGCCGTGGTCAGGACCACCAGGCGATCGCCTGCAGCCAGATTCAACGGTTCCGCGGCAGACGGGCTGAGCCTGAGTTCGTCGCTGGCCGGATGGTACAGGCCCACCAGGGTGTCCCCGGCCAGTCGTATCCGATACGCCGCACGACCGAAGTCGGCACAGTCGAGCACGCCGGGGTAGGCCTCCACCCGCCGCAGCATCACTTCGGGTCCATCGGACATCAGCAGCGCGTCGAACACCACACGCAGCTCCCGCCTGAGGGCCACCTGAGCGACGATGTGCGCCAGCAGCTTCGGGCTGACCATGACCTCGACGGGGCGCCCGGCGAGCAGCAGTGCGTTGTCCGGATCCTGAATCTCCAGCAGGATCCTCGGTGCGGGATCCCGCTCCTCTGACGTGTCCTCGAACGTCTCGTCGACCCTCTCTTCGAACAGGGCTTCGAGGAGCAGGTAGGCCATCACGGCCCGGGCATCTGCCTCTTCCTCCGAGTTGAGGCGTTCCGAGCTCACCAGCAGCACGTTGTCGAACGACATCGGATCCAGCGTGCGCAGCACGTCCTCGACCACGTAGTCCGCCTCCAGATGACGGATCGACACCGATGCCAGTTCGCCGAGACCGTCGCACATGGCCTCCCGCGATCGGGCGCTGATCAGCGACACGATCGTCACGTCGAAACGCTCGTCGTCATAGGAGGCGAACTCGGCCAGCAGCGCCAGCACCCTGGAGTTCCATCCGAGAATGAGCACGCGCCGGACCCGGGTACCGACGTCGGACCCGGCATGGCGAATCGGGCTCACGCCCGGCACGTTCGCGGCGGCCTTCGCCTGCGGCACGATGTGTTCGTAGTCGTGGGCGACGAACACCAGTCTGTCGTCCGGACCGATCTCGACCTCCGGGGCCGGATTGAGCAGCGGCTCGAAGCCGTCGTCTCCGGTTCTCACCACGCCGCACAGCACGGCATCGCGGAACCGCGACGCGGCCTCCAGGAAAGACGTGCCTGCCGCCGGGCCGGCCTCCCGGACGAACACGCCTGCCCCGACCTGGTGGCTCAGGAGTTCGCCATAGACCCGGGACAGTCCGGCGTTTCTCAGATTCTGGGCGAGCAGGCGGCTGATCAGCGAGTTGCCGCTGACGACTTCGAGCGGGCCCCGGTAAGCCCGCCGGGCGATCGGAACCTTGCGCGAATCCTGAATTTCCGCCACCACGTAAGGCAGGGGCCGATGCGCGGCCGCAGGATGACTCGACAGCGACAGCAGCGCCTTGATGGTCGCGATGTCCGCGGACATGGTCGGCCCCGTGCTCGCGCTCGGGACGATGATGGCCGCGGCATTGAGCGGATCCACGCGCTCCAGATCGTCCAGCGCGAGCGGCGTGCCTGAACGCAGCACGATGTGCCGGCCCCGGGGGCCGATGGCCGGATCGTCACGCAGGGCCTGGGCATGCCAGGCCGTGACTTCGTCGCACAGCACCACCAGCCTCAGCCGGCCCGCATGCTGACGCAGCAGGAACCGTCTGACCCTGCCTTCGGACTGAAGGATCTCGCCGACGATCGGCAGCGTCCGGTTCGACCAGCCCAGAACCACGATGTGATTGCGCGTGGCCACCGGCGTGAGCCCGCTCTCCAGACGCCGCATCCGCGCGTTGAGCCACTGGGTCAGGATCGCCACCAGCGCACCGAGAAACACCACGTAACCTGCCACCGTCAGCACGGTCGAGACGATCCTGCGCCACGCGCCCTCGTCGTCGCCGAGGTATCCCGGATCCGACAGGCGCAGAAACGCCCACCAGACGACCTCACCGAAATGATCCGCTTCGCCGGCCACCGGCAGCACCAGCGCACCGCCGGCGAGGGATATGAGACCGATGAGACCGGCCACGAGCAACAGCTGAAACGACGCACCGCGGACGAACAGCCGTTCGAGGGCGAACTGCACGCGATTCAGCAGCCTGAGCCGCGGGAACTGGGAACGGGCCATCTGGCACTCCGCCGGTTGCGTTTCTCCATTATGACGATACGCACCCGCATGACGACACGCGCCGGGCAACCCCGGAACACGGATCGCGGCGGCACCCGCCGCACGACGGTCAGGCGTCGAGCACGCTGTCGCCGGACGCCTCGTCCCTGGCCGAATCGCGCCGCGGCGGCGCGGAAAGCCAGGCGGACGTCGTCATCAGGTCACCGCCGACATAGCGCATGGCTTCCAGGGTGTCCTGCGCCCAGCGATGGCCGCGCAGCGCGCAGCGCAGCAGCACTGCCGGGTAGAAGATCGTGGCCGTGATCACGAGAGCCCACCAAAGGTATTCCATTGTGCCTCTCCGGCACGCGCGCGTCGGACGCGCGCGGACTTCGGGCGGTGCCGCCGGCCGGATGGATGTATCTCGATACTGCTGCCTGGAAGGGAGAAACGGTCCTCTCGCCGGCGTTGCACCGGCGGATGAACCCATGCAACGCGGACTAACGTCCGGCGAACGTGTCGCCGGACGGCATTCCGGTGTCGATATGTCGTTGCAGTCGGTTCATGGCGTCGGACCATACGCCGATGCGTACGCTTGTCAACCGGGGAAGCCCGGGCCGGCGCCGTCCGTCACCCGGTCGAGGCCCGGGACGCTGCTCAACGCAGCAGATAGCTCAGGCCCAGGGTGACGCCGTGGACCGTGAGTTCGGTGCGCAGGTCCCGACCGTCGGGCTGGGCCATGTCGAACAGGCCCGTCTGCCAGTAACGGTAGCTGACGGTGCCGGTGAGGCGCTCCGTCAATGCGGCAGAAGCCCCCAGCTCGACCTGAAAAGCCCAGGCCGAGTCCTGGTCGTCGACGTAGGTATCGCCGGTGGTGTCCAGGCGGACGTTCCAGTCGGACCAGGCCATACCGGCACCCACGGCCGCGAAGGGCCGGAACGGCAGATCCCAGGCGGGGTGATAGGCGGCGTTGAGCATCACGCTGTCGGCACGAACGTCTCCAGAGGCCCGATCCTCGCCGAACTCCGGGTTGAAATCGATGAGTTCCGCTTCGTTGCGCCGGCGCGCGACCTCGACCTCCATCCGCCAGCGATCGCCGAACCGGTAGCCGGCCGCCAGCGAGGCCGCGTAGCCGAGGTCGAAAGCATCGAAGTTGGCGAGATTGTTCTTGATCTCCGCGTCCTTCGGGAACGTGGCGCTGCCGGCAGCCGACACGTACCAGCCGGCACCGGCCTGCACGGGCGACCGGCGGGTACCGGCCGGCGACGGACCGTCGGCGAAGCGGTAGCGCACGGTGGCCATGACCGACTGCACCCGATGCTCCGTGTCGAACGCCTCACCGGACACGTCTTCCAGCTCGATCTCCGGCGCATGCCAGAGTCGGTACTCTGTCGAGACGTCGAGCCGCGGCGAAATCGGCAGCTCGATGCCGGCGACGAGCTGATAGGCCAGCGCGGTATCGCGATCGTCGAGCAGCCGGCGGTCGGTGATGTATTCGGTGAGCTCGTAGTCGATGCGCGCGACCGCGACTCCGGCGCCGAGGTAGGGCCGAAAGCCCGTGCCGGGATCGAAACGGCGCAGAATGCTCGCGCCGATCCCGCGCGCCGTCAGGGTCGAGTCGCTGTTCGGCTGAACGTCGGGGACCCCGTTCGGGAAATAGACCACCTCGGAATCATTGAAGCGATGGGACGCATCCAGTTCCAGACGCCAGCGCGGCCCGAGTTCCACTCCCGCCACCACCATGCCGACCGGCCGTCCCAGATCGAAATCGACCCGGCCGCCGACGGCATCGCCGTTGTCCGCGTAGCCGGCGCCCAGGCCGCCGCCCAGGTACCAGGCGCGCGTGTCGCTGCCGTCAGCGGCGGACGCGCCCCAGCTCGATATCGCGACCAGGATCGCCGCCGTCTGTGTCTTCGCTCGGGTGCTCAATGCTCTCTCGACTCGTGGTGTCCGGGGACGTGGGTTGTCGTCGTTCGGCCGGGCCCATGGTTCTTCCGACCCTGCGGCTCGTGGCTGCCGAGGGCCTGGCCGGGGCCTTGCTGTTCAGCGCCGGCGCCATGCTATATCGTCGGAAGCTCAGCACAAGGGTGAGAGCGCGATGACGCACGGAGGGGAACCCGCGTCAGCGGAGAGCTTCGGTCCGAACGGGGAACAAGCCACGGAGCAGACGGACGTGGTGGTGGTGGGCGCCGGCTTCGCCGGACTGTACATGGTGCACCGTTTGCGCGGCCTGAACCTGACCGTGACCGGTTTCGAGGCCGGCGACGACGTCGGCGGCACCTGGTACTGGAACCGCTACCCCGGCGCGCGCTGCGATGCCGAAAGCCTGGCCTATTCGTTCTCGTTTTCCCCGGAGCTCGAGCAGTCCTGGACCTGGACCGAGCGCTATGCCAGCCAGCCCGAGATCCTGAGTTACGCCCGGCACGTGGCCGACCGGTTCGACCTGCGCCGGGCCTTCCGCTTCGGTCGACGTGTGGAATCCGCCAGCTTCGACGAGCGGGCAGGACGCTGGCTGATCACCTCGAGCGCCGGAGACCGGGTCTCCGCCCGGTTCTGCATCATGGCCACCGGCTGTCTGTCGGTGCCCCAGGTGCCGGACATCCCCGGTCTCGACGACTTCGCCGGAGAGCGCTACCAGGCGAGCCTCTGGCCCCACGAGCCGGTCTCGTTCGCCGGCAAGCGGGTGGGCGTGATCGGCACCGGCTCCTCGGCCATTCAGGCCATTCCCGTCATCGCCGCCCAGGCAGAGCGCGTGGTGGTGTTCCAGCGCACCCCCAACTTCAGCGTACCGGCCAGGAACGAACCCCTCGATGACGCCTTCGTCGAGGCATTCAAGCGCCACTACCGCGAGCACCGCAGGCTGGCGCGGGAGGGCAAGGCCTCCGGTTTCGGCGGCCTCGAGGCCGAGCCGAAAGAACAGGGTCCGGCGGTGGAATCCGCCCGGGAAGCGACCGACGCCGAGCTCCGCCGAATCCTCGAGGACTACTGGGACACCGGTGGCGCACGCTTCATCGGCGCGCTGGGGGACACCCTGCTCGACGAGCAGGCCAACGAATTCGTCGCAGAGTTCGTGCGGGACAAGATCCGCAGCATCGTCCGGGATCCGGCGACCGCGGAGCGCCTCTGCCCCCGCTCCCACCCCATCGGCACGAAGCGAATCTGTGTCGACACCGGCTATTACGAGACCTTCAACCGGGACAACGTCGAGCTGGTAGACCTGACCGAGACGCCGATCGAACGGGTGACCGGGCACGGCGTACGCACGGCGGACGGCGAGCGCCCCCTGGACATGCTGATTCTGGCCACCGGCTTCGACGCCATGACCGGCGCGCTGCGGCGCATCGACATCCGCGGCCGTGATGGCCGCGCCCTCGCCGACCACTGGCGGGACGGCCCCCGGGCCTATCTGGGCCTGGCCGTCGCGGGTTTTCCAAACCTGTTCACCATCACCGGCCCCGGCAGCCCGTCGGTGCTCAGCAACATGCTGGTCTCCATCGAGCAGCACGTCGACTGGATCGCCGACTGTCTGGAGACCATGGCCGGACGCGGCGCGGAACGGGTGGAAGCCGACCCCGACGCCGAGTCCCGCTGGGTGGACCACGTCAACGAAGTGGCTGCGGCCACCCTGTTTCCCCAGGCCGGCTCCTGGTACATGGGGGCCAACGTGCCCGGCAAGCCCCGGGTGTTCATGCCCTACGCAGCCGGCGTGGACCCCTATCGGGAAGTCTGCGAGCGTGTTGCGGCCGAGGGCTACGAAGGCTTCCACTTCGCCTGACGGCGCCGCCCACAACCCGCTGAAAAGACAATACATCTGCCTGAAAACAGGCGCCCGCCGCTCGCGTACTGTGACCCACGTCACACACGGGAAGCGTTCACACCATGACGCAATCGAGTCATTTGCCACAGGCGCGCCGCGGCGGCGGCCCTGCCGGCGGCCCTGCCAGCGGCCCTGCCGGCGGCGCGGCGGACGGAGGCACCATCGCGGTGCTCGGAGGACTGCTGGTCCTGCTGCTCAGCCTGCTCGCGGGCTCGGCGGAAGCCAACGACATCGTGACCTGGACCGACGATCAGGGCGTCACCCACTTCGGCAATGCCCGGCTGGCCCCGGCAACGGCCCGTCGCGTGCAGGTGGCGCCCGCGAACGGCATGGAGACGCCGGTGGCGCCGGCGACCCGGAACACCAGCGATGGGCCGGCCATGATTCTCATCGAGCGCCCGGCCAACCGCGAGACCATCGGCTGGCGCGGCCACGACTGGAACGTCAAACGCCGCGGCCACCGCTGAAACCGGGCATGCGTGACCCGGTTCACAGATTCTCAGGGGCGAATGCGCCTATGGTAGGAAGGCCTTCATGCAAGTTCAGACCGTGCGAAACTCCGACGTCACCTCAGCCGATTACCTGCGCGCCGCGACCCGGTTCTACCAGTCGAACGGCGGCTGGTTCTACGCCACGCGGGAAGGCGAGCACGGCCCCTTCGCCGACCGCCAGGCCGCGGAAGCGGACGCCGAGCGATACGCCGGGCTGCAGGCCCACATCGAAACCGCACGACAGAAGCGGGAAGGCTGAGGAGAGACTCCGGCCCGGCAAACCGGTCCCGGCCCCCTGGGGAACCGGACGCCGACGGGAAGTGGTGGGCGCGGCTGGATTCGAACCAGCGACCTCTGCCGTGTGAAGACAGCGCTCTAACCAACTGAGCTACGCGCCCGAAGGGCGCGCAAGATACCAACTTCCGCTCCGATGCGGAAGAGGCACCACGGCGCAGCACCTCTATGGCATCGGCATGGCAGCGGCAGGAGGCCCTGCCCTGCGCCCCTGCAGCCGACGCTGGAGATCTCCCGCCCCTGATCCGACCGGTTCTTCCTGGTGGTCGGCTGCCTGGAATGCGCTGGTGCGGGCCCACGACGGGCTCATCGACGCTCCGGCGCACGCCATTGGGCAATCTCTCATGCCTCCAGCGGGAACCTGATCACACCCTGGAGCAGCCGCTCACGTCCGGGACCGCGATTCCCGGCGAACTCCGGATCCCGGCCTAGACTGCGAATCGAGCAACAGGTCCAGGGACCCGGAGAACGAAGGATGAAGAAACTGCAATCGACGACGTGCGCGCTGGCTGTACTCGGCATGGCGGCGACGGCACCGCTGGCCCACGCTGCAGCGGCCTCGGACGTGAATCTCTACGGCTATCTGTCCTGGCGGGTGGAGAAAGTCTGGGACGAGCCGGCCCTGGACGACGACGGCGAGACCATCAAGGTCGACGCCGACCGGGAAATCACCCTGCCGTCCTTCAACGTCATGCTCCAGTACGAGCTCGACGAGCGCTTCAAGGTGTTCGTGAATCTGGACGGCGAGGAAGCCGAGGACGTCTCGGTCGCCAACCTGTGGGGCGAGTATCAGCACAATCAGTACCTGAACGTGCGTCTGGGCAAGACCTACCGTCGGTTCGGACTCTACAACGAGATGCTCGACGCCGTGCCCACCTACATCGGCATCGAGCCTCCGGAGCTGTTCGACGGCGATCATCTGCTGATCTCCCGCACCACCCTGGCGATGGTGCACGGCTGGGTGCCGCTGGGCGACGGCGAGCTGCGTTACAGCTGGTCGACGGACAACGGTGAAGGCGGCCCCAACGACGACAACGTGCCCATGGGCTTCGATCTGCGCTACGACTGGGGACTGGGCAACTACCGCGTGGGGCTGAGCGGCTACACCTCGAACGGTGACACCACCTCCGACGTGGACCTCGGCGAAGGCTCGCCCAACAGCGGCGTGCTGCCGTGGATGGCCGCTGACGATTTCTACATCATCGGCGCCTACGGCGAGATGAACCTGGACGGCTGGCAGCTCCAGGCCGCCTACTGGCATGCCTCCCACGACGCCGAGCGCGATCCCGCGTCGGTCGTCACGGTGATTCAGAATGCCGGCGTCAACGCCGCGCAGCTCGACCGCTTCCTGCTCGACCCCGATGGCCCGGTCACCGAGGCCAACGTGGACGTGAACGGCGACTACGACGTCGACACCTGGTACGTGCGCGGCGGCTACTCGTTCATGACCCGGCGCGGCGAGGTGGTGCCCTACCTGCAGTGGGACTACTACGAGAACCCCGAGACCATCGAGAGCAAGACCTGGGGCGGCGACGCCGAAGCCGGTCTGGCCGACGACGGCGAGTTCTCGAAGGCCACCGTCGGTGTCGTGTACCGGCCTGCCCCCGACATCGCCATGAAGCTGGATGCGAGCATGCACATCCAGGAGTTCAACGGCAGCACGGAGCGGTACCCCGAGATCCGCTTCGACGTCTCCTACATCTTCGGTCGCTAAAGGAGCAAGTCATGACGAAACGAGCCAAAGCGCTGCTGACCCTCGTGACCGCACTGGGGGCGTTTCTGGCCGCTGGCGCGGCAGCCGCAGACGTGGCGATCATCGTCCACCCGGGCAATGCCAACGCGTCTCTGAGCGAAGCGGACTTCACCCGCATCTACCTCGGCCGCAAGGACACGTTTCCGGACGGTTCCCGGGCGGTGCCCGTGAACCTCGCCGCCGACGACGCCGTGCGCAACGCCATGGAGCAGGACATGCTCCGCAAGTCGCCGTCGCAGATGAAGGCCTACTGGACCAAGCTGATGTTCACCGGCGAGGGCACCCCGCCGGAGGAAGTCGCCGACACGGCAGCCATGCTGAAGCGCGTCAGCAGCGACCCGAACGCCATCGGCTACGTCGATGCCGCCGCCGTCACCGGCGACGTCAAGGTCATCGCCATCGAGTGAGCCCGCTCCGGGCGGCGCTTCCGGGCGCCGCCCGCTTCGCGCGTCCCGTGTGACGTGATTCCACATCGGCGAGCGGGTTTGCGCACCTTTTGACGCCACCGTGCGGTGAGACCACCGGACCAGGACTAGACTCCATAGATGGAGGAAGAGCAGACCAGTCGGGACGAGGACGCCTTGGCGTCAGCCCAGCGCCTGCGGCTCAGCCGCGTGCTGCGGGGCTCACTGTCGTTCGCCTGCACCGCCGCCATCGTCGGGGCGTGCTGGGCCTGGAACTTCCTGGACGGCATCCGTGCCGTCCACTACGTGATCGCCGTCGTCGCCATCAACGGGCTCGCCCTCGCCACGATCGCGAGCGGCGCGAATCTCCGGCTGAAGGACCCGAGCCTGACGACGCCCCTGGTGCTGTCCTGCCTGCCGCCGTCGCTGTACGTGATGTTCTTCGTCACCGAGCCGATGGTGCGCGCCGCCTTCCTGCTGATGGGCACGGTGGCCATCCTGTTCGGCGCCCTGGCCCTCGATCGGCGCCAGGTGATGCGTATCAGCGCCGTGTTCCTGCTGTCCTACCTCGCGCTGCTCGCCGCGCTCGCCAACGTGGCGCCGGAACGGGTGGATCTGCGCGGGGAAAGCCTGGTGGCGCTGGCCTACTGCATCGTCCTGCTGCAGGTGGCGTCGCTGGGCACCTTCATCGCCGGCCTGCGACTGAAGCTGCGCCAGAAGAACCAGTCCCTGGAGGAGGCGATGACCGAGCTCACCGAGCTGGCCACGCGGGATCCGCTCACCCGCCTGCCGAACCGGCGCACTGCCATGGCGCAGCTCGAGCGGGAGCTGTCGCGGGTGGAACGCCGGCGCCAGGACGGCGACGGCCTGTGCCTCGGACTGCTGGACGTCGACCACTTCAAGCGCATCAACGACCGCTACGGCCATCAGACCGGCGACGCCGTGCTGCGCCGGATCGGCGAATCGCTGCAGCAGGCCCTGCGCCAGGGGGACTTCATCGCCCGTTTCGGCGGCGAGGAGTTCCTCATCATCATGCCGGAGACGTCTCTGGAGGGCGGCCTGAGCGCCGCGGACCGGATGCGCAACGCCGTGGCTCGCCTGCCGGCGGAGTCGCTGGGCCTGCCGGAAGTGCCGACCGTGTCCATCGGCATCGCCGCGCACCGACCGGAAGAGCGCATCGAGGACACCCTCGCCACCGCCGACCGGGCCCTGTACCGGGCCAAGCACCTGGGACGCAACCGGGTGGAAGCCTGGTCCGGCGATGACGACGCCCGCGATGCGGCCCACGCCTGAGCCACGCGTATCGTGCGCGGCGCACGGCCCTTATAATTCCGCCCGAACCCTGAAGGAGCTGAGGTTATCGGCATGGCGGAGACCCGCATTACGGTCATTCCCGGCGACGGCATCGGCCCGGACATCGTCGAGGCCACCCTCGCGGTCCTGGAGAAGCTGGACTGCGGACTGGCCTTCGATCACGCCATCGCCGGGCAGACCGCCCTCGAGCAGGGCCAGGACCTGATCCCGCCGGAAACGCTCGATCTGATCGAACGCAATCCGGCCACCCTGAAGGGACCGATCACCACCCCGGTCGGCCGCGGCTTCTCGTCGGTCAACGTATCGCTGCGACAGCACTTCGAGCTGTTCGCCAACGTCCGTCCCGCGCTGTCCATCCCCGGCGTCGCATCGCGCTACGACGACGTGGACATCATCACCGTGCGGGAGAACCTGGAAGGACTGTACTCCGGAGTCGGCCACATCCGCAGTGAGGACGGCCAGCGGGCCGAGCTGCGCAGCGTCATCACCCGCGCCGGATCCCGCCGGGTCATCGGCTACGCCTTCGACATGGCACGGCGGGTGGGCCGCAGGAAGGTGACGGTGGTCCACAAGGCCAACATCATGCGCTCCACCTCCGGGCTGTTCCTCGAGGTCGCGCGGGAGATCGCCCCGGAGTTCCCGGACATCGAGTTCGAGGAAATGATCGTCGACAACTGCGCCATGCAGCTCGTGCTCAATCCGTCGCGATTCGACGTCATCGTCACCACCAACCTGTTCGGCGACATTCTGTCCGACCTCTGCGCCGGCCTGGTCGGCGGGCTGGGTCTCGCGCCGGGGGCGAACATCGGCGAGACCAAAGGCATCTTCGAGGCGGTGCACGGCAGCGCACCGGACATCGCGGGTCAGGGCATCGCCAACCCGACGGCGCTGATGCTCGGGGCCGCCATGATGCTCGACTACCTCGGCCACACGGACCAGGCGCGGCACCTGCGGGGTGCGATCCGCAGCGTCATCGGCGCCGGCCGGACGCTGACGCGCGACCTCGGCGGCCAGGCGTCGACCATGGAATACACGGAAGCGCTGCTGACGGAACTCGGCTGACACGACGGCACCCGACGCACCGGACGGCTGCTCATGTGCTAGTCCGGCGGGCGCCCGCGCCGGGACGGTGGCTGCCGCGCCTGCCAGGTGGCAATGACGAACGCGGGCACCACGCCCAGCAGCACCAGCAGCACCGCCAGCCCCACGGGCCCCAGAGCTTCGCGCACGCCGAGCGCGCCGGTGAGCCAGGCGAGAGCCAGGAACAGCACGATGCAGGCGAGCGCGAAGACGCTGACGAACACCAGATAGGCGGCGAACGGCTTCTGCGCCGGATGCCGGACCCAGGCCACGTACGGCGCGGCCAGGGCGAGCACTCCCAGGGCCAGCGCGATCGTCATCCAGCTCACACCTTCCATCATCACAGCGTAGAGCGCCGGTGCCGTCGCCTTCAACACCGTGGCCTTGTTGCCGGGGCCGTCCGGGAGGCACACTGACCCTGCCTTCGCCGTCGCGACACCGGCATCCCGGTGCGCCAGCCCCGAAACACCCCAACGAAGGAGTCACGATGACCATCCACATCGCTCTGGAACCTCTCCTCGCCCTCGCCGCCGGGATCCTCGTTCTCGCGGTACCGAAGCTGCTGAACTACGTGGTCGCGGGGTATCTGATCCTTGTGGGCCTCGTCGGCATATTTAATTTCTGATCCGGTTCAGTTTCTGATCCGGTGCCGCGCCGCGGACCTGGCCGGCCGTCGGCGGTGCATACGCCACCCCCCTGTGATACAAACCTCCGGGAGTTCCGCCGAGCCGCACCGACCATGACCAGCGCCGCCACCGATCGCGACCTGCTGTTTCCACCGTCCATGAACGGCACGGCCCAGGACCTGTCGCCGCAGGCCCTGGCGGAGATCCAGACGCTGAACCGTCCGGCGCCCGGGCGCTGGCTGCTGCAGTGCGCGATCATCTGGGCCTCAGTGGCGCTGTTCATCACCGCGGCCGAACTCGCCGACCACTGGCTGGTCACCGTGCTGGCGGTGCTGCTGATCGGCTCACGCCAACTCGCCCTCGGCTATCTGATGCACGACCAGGCGCACTACTGCGCGTTCCGCTTCAAGGGCGGCGACCTGCTGGCCAACCTGCTCGCCGCCTACCCCCTGCTGGTGGCCACCACGGAGAAGTACGCCCAGGTCCATCTCAGCCACCACCGGCACTACTTCACCGACCAGGACCCGGACTTCGTCCGCAAGCAGGGTCCGGAGTGGACCTACCCGCAATCCCGGTCGCAGATGTTCCGCACCTTCGCCCGCGAGTTTCTCGGACTGAACCTGATCAGGCTCATCAAGGGCAAGACGCTGGGCAACGTCACGCTCTACCAGCGTCTCGACAGCATTCCCGGCTGGGTACGGCCCGTCTACTACCTGACGCTGGCGGGCATCCTCACGCTGGTCGGCGGCTGGAGCGAGTTCCTGCTGTACTGGGTGCTGCCGCTGCTCACCGTCATGCAGGCGCTGCTGCGTTTCGAAGCGATCTGCGAGCACCAGTACGACGTGCCCGGTGCACGGGTGGAAGACACCACGCCGCTGATCATCCTGCCCTGGTGGCAGAAGCTGTTCATCCCGGACCTCAACTTCGGCATGCACGTCTACCATCACTATTTCCCCGGCGTGCCGTTCTGCCATCTGCCGAAGGTCCATCGCATCTTCGCCCGTGAGGGCCTGGTCCACGAGGACCGGGTGTTCCACGGCTACGGCGGCATCCTGCGCACGGTCGTCCGCCGCGCAGGCCGCGCCGAGGGACAACCCGCCAGCGCCTGAGCCCCGGTCACGGGCCCGCCGGCACGGTCGTTGCACCGTCCCCGGGGACCCATTCGACTGGAGAATGCCATGCAGGACGTGATCGTCGGCGACGCCCGGATTCCCGTGCTCGGTTTCGGTACCTTCGAGCTCGGCGGGGACACCTGCCGGGACATGGTCGAGCGTGCACTCGACATCGGCTACCGCCACATCGACACGGCTCAGATGTATCGCAACGAACGCGCCGTGGGCGCGGCGATTCAGGCGGCCGGCGTGCCGCGCAGTGAGATCTTTCTGACCACCAAGGTCTGGCCTGAGCGGTTCCGCGACGGCGACCTGCAGGACTCGGTGGCGGAGAGTCTCGATCGGCTCGCACTCGACCACGTCGACCTGCTGCTGCTGCACTGGCCGAGCCCGGACGGCGTCCCGCTGCAGGAGACACTCGGCGCCCTGAACGACGTGCGCGACCGCGGCTGGACCCGCCACGTGGGTATCAGCAACTTCACCATCGCCCTGACCAGGGCAGCCCTCGACGCGAGCGACGCGCCGCTGATCACGAACCAGGTGGAGTATCACCCGTTTCTGAGCCAGCAGCCGCTGCTCACGGAGTTGCGGCGCCAGGGCATGGCGCTGACCGCCTATGCGCCCCTGGCTCAGGGGCGCGTGCCCGCCGACGACACGCTGGCCGCCATCGCCGCTGAGTATGGCCGCAGCGCCACCCAGGTAGGCCTGCGCTGGCTGATTCAGCAGCCGGGCGTGGCAGCGATTCCGCGCTCCACATCGCCGGACCATGCCGAGGACAACCTCGGCGCCCTGGACTTCGCGCTGACCGACGAACACATGGCCCGGATCAGCGCCCTGGCCCGCTCCGACGGCCGCGTGATCGACCCGTCCGGACTGGCGCCCGACTGGGACGACTGAGCCGGCCCGGTCCGCGCCCCGTCAGCGGCCGGAAAACTGCGGCGCCCGCTTCTCGAAGAACGCCTGGCGCGCCTCCTTGGCGTCTTCGGTCTCGAAACAGCGACGGATGTTGCCGAGCTCGAGGCGCACCTGGGCCTCCAGGTCCACCGCGCGCACCGCCCGGTGCATGCCGCGCTTGGTCATGCGGATGGAGAACGGCGACCAGGCGGCGAGCTGGTCGAGATAGGCGCGGAACCGGTCGTCGAACTCCGCCGCGGGACAGATCTCCCCGACCATGCCGAGATCCAGCGCTTCCGCCGCTTCCACCGTGCGGTTCTCCAGCATGAAGCGCATGGCGGGCTCGTAGCCCATGGCCAGCGGCAGCGTCCAGGTCAGGCCACCGTCCGGCGAGCCGCCGATCCGCGTGTAGCCGGCCATCAGGCGGGCGGCATCGGACATGAGCTTGATGTCGCAGGCCATGGCGAGACCGAGGCCGGCACCCACGGCCACGCCGTTGATACCCGCGACCACCGGCTTGTCGCAATCGTCGCGCAGGCCGAGCAGGAACCGCCCCACCCAGTGGATGTCGTCGAGCCGGTCGCTGATCGGGCCGTGGGGCGTGGCCCGCTCACCGCTGCCGGAGAGGTCGAGTCCGGCACAGAACGCGTCGCCGGTGCCGGTGATGCCGATCACCCAGACGTCGTCGTCCCTGGCCGCCTCCTCGACGGCGGTGACGACGCGCCAGGCCAGCGCCTCGTTCAGGGCATTTTTCTTGTCAGGCCGATTGAGGCGGATGATCCGCACGTGGCCGCGGTCTTCGATCGCAACGAGATCCGTCATGGTGGCTCCTGGGGCTGATGCAGGGCATCGATGCTACCCGCAGCCGGCCGGCCGGACCACGCGCATCGCCAGGGGGAGACCGGCCCAATGTAGACAAATGCCAACACCAGACGGTTTTGCGGTAGAATCGACGAAACGATTCCGGAAAGCCTGATGACAGCCTACAGACCGTCCCAGCGAGACACCTACCACCACGGCGACCTGCGCAACGCACTGCTCAAGCGCGCGGCGGAGGTCATCGAGGAGCACGGCATCGAGGCCCTGACCCTGCGCGGCCTCGCCCGGGATCTCGGTGTGTCCCACGGCGCGCCCAACCGCCACTTCAAGACCCGGGCGCACCTGCTGTCGGCCCTCGCCGAGGACGGCTACAGCGGCCTGACCCATGCCACCCTGTCCGCCGCAGACGCGGCCGGTCCGGATCCTTGGATCCGCCTGAATGCCATGGGCCGGGGCTTCCTGCACTGGGTGTTCGACAATCGCGCGAGTTTCCGCGCCATCTGCCATCCGGACGTCAGCCGCTACGCGGACGACGCGCTGCGAGCCGCCATCCGCCGGTTCCGCGAGGCGATCCGGGATGCCGTGGCGGACGCCCAGCGCTCCGGACGCCACCCCGAGGCCCGCCTCGATCTGCTGACCCTCTACACCAAGGCCGTGCCCTTCGGCGCCGCCATGATGCTGTTCGACGGCATGTTCGAGGACCATCGCAACACCAGCGACCGGGATGCGCTCATCGAGGAACTGATCGAACTGGTGGTGCCGATCCGCGATCGCGCAGCCGCCGCGGGTCCCCGGCTCGCCACGCCCCAGATCGGCGGCGCGACGAGCTGAGCGGTCACAGCCCGTCGAGGAAATCCAGCACGGCGGCGTTGAACGCCTCGGGCTGGTCGATGTTCGCCGCATGGCCCGCCCCCTCCAGCACGACCCGTCGCGCCCCGGGAATCTTGTTCGCCATGTAGTCCGTGGGAACCCGGAACGGCGTGTCGTCCGCGCCCACCAGCACCAGGGTCGGCAGCGTGATGTCCGGCAGCGACCGGATCACCCGGTCGTCCCGCTGGGCGAGCATGCCCCGCGCCGCGTGGGCGAGCCCCTGGGCGGACCGGTGCTGGCTGATGCGCACTTCACCGCTCTCGCCCAGCGCCGCCAGCCCCTGCTGCTCGAAGGCCTCGGCCCGCTCCCGGGCGGTATGGTTCCAGGCCGCCCGGCCGTCGTCGCTCTTGTAGCCCGGCCCGGTGTCGAAGAGCATCAGCGCCTCGCATCGGCCCGGGTGCTGGAGATGGAACGCCAGGGTCATGTATCCACCCAGTGACAGGCCACCGATGACCGCGCGCTCGACGCCGCAGGCATCGAGAACGGCGGCCATGTCCGCCACCGTGAGCGCCTCTGAGTACAGGTCCGGATCGTCCGGGCTGTCCGAGCGGCCGTGACCGCGCATGTCCCAGGTGATCAGGTGATGGTTGCGGGTCAGCGCCTCGATCTGCCCCGCCCACATCTCACCGGTGGCGCTGTAACCGTGGGTGAGCAGTACCGTCCGCGCCTCGGCATCCTTGCACGGATGGTGCTCGTAGTAGATCGTCACGCCGTCGCGGTCGATGGTCGTCATGTTCCCCTCCTGCAGATCACCAATCCCGCAGTGTAACCGCATCCGCTGTGGCATTTACCTATCGCGCCGCCTGGCGGCGGTTGGGTAGAGTCGGCTGTGCAGGAGGCGGATCAGTAAGGCCGGTGTAAGCTGTGGGCGACGAGATCAAGCGGCGTTATTTCGACGGGGAACACTTCAGCGCGTTCCGCACGGCGCTGGACGAGGAGCACGCCCTGCTCGGACGCTACTTCGCGGAGCAGCGATTCAGCACGCGCGGCGACGTGGCCGGCTTCGAGCTGGAGGCCTGGCTGGTGGACGACACCGGCGACCCGCTGCCCCGCAACGAGGAATACCTGGCCGCCCTCAACGATCCGCTGGTGGTTCCGGAACTCGCGGCCTACAACGTCGAACTGAACGGCAGCCCCACGGCGCTCACCGGCCGCGCGTTCTCGAGGCTCTACGACGAGCTGTCCGCCACCTGGGGCACCTGCCAGCAGGTGGCCCGCGGCATGGGCATGGGGCTCGTGACCATCGGTATCCTGCCGACGGTGAAGGAGGCCATGCTCGACTCCGCCCACATGTCCTCCATGCAGCGCTATCACTCCCTGAACGACCGGGTCATGGCGCTGCGCGACGGCCGCCCCCTGGCCGTGGAGATCGAGGGGGACGTGCCGCTGCAGACCACCCACCACGACGTCATGCTGGAGGCGGCGACCACGTCCTTTCAGATCCATCTGCAGTGCCGGCCCGAGCGTATCGTCCAGGACTTCAACGCCAGCCTGGTCGCGTCCGCACCGATGGTGGCGGTCAGCGCCAACTCGCCATTCCTGTTCGGCCATGCGCTGTGGGACGAAACCCGCATCCCGCTGTTCGAGCAGAGCGTCGACGTGGGCCGGCGCTACGCGCCGCGGGTCACCTTCGGCACCGGCTACGTCGAGCACTCGCTGCTGGAGGTGTTCCAGGAGAACCACGCGGACCACCCCATCCTGCTGCCCGCCGAGCTCGATGGGCCGCCGGACCGGTTCCGCCACGTGCGCTTTCACAACGGCACCCTGTGGCGCTGGAACCGGCCGCTGATCGGCTTCGACTTCGACGGCCAGCCGCACCTGCGCATCGAGCACCGGGTGGTGCCCGCCGGCCCCACCATCCGCGACTGCATCGCCAACGCGGCGTTCTACTACGGCCTGGTGTACGGCCTGGGGCTGTGGAAGACGCCGCCGGAATCCCTGCTGCCCTTCGAGAAGGCACGTGACAACTTCTACAGCGCCGCCCGCTACGGACTCAACGCCCGCCTGCTGTGGGTCGACGAGCGCGGTGATCGGGAGCTCGGCGTGCGTCAGCTCGTCATCGAGGAACTGCTGCCCCTCGCCCGCCGCGGCCTGGAATCCCGCAACATCCCGGACGCGGAGATCAGCGAGTTTCTCGACACCATCGGCGCCCGGGTGGAATCGTCCCAGAACGGCGCCGCCTGGCAGCGGCGCTGGGTCGCCCTGCACGGCGTGGACCTGAACGCGCTGGTCCAGGCCTACCGGGAGCATCAGGACACCGGCGAGCCGGTGCACACCTGGTCGCTGTGAGCAGCCCCCTCGCCGTCCTGCAGGACTGGCCGGCCGGGCTCGAGCACGTGCCGGCCGAGGCACTGCTCGGGCGCCTGGGACGCCCGACCCTGCTTCACCTGTCCGGCGAGGCGAACCCGCCGGTGTTCCTGTCGGTGCTGCTCCACGGCAACGAGACCTCCGGCTGGGACGGCCTGCGCCGGCTGATCGCCGACACGCTCGGCCGGGGCATCCCCCTGCCCCGCAGCCTAATCGTCTTCGTGGGCAACGTCCGCGCAGCCGCTGCCGGCGTCCGCACCCTGCCGGACCAGCAGGACTTCAACCGGATCTGGCGCGGCGCCGCCGGTGCCGGGCGCGACCTCGCCGATGCGGTGTCGGTGGAGCTCGACGCCCGCCCGCTGTTCGCCGCGGTGGACCTGCACAACAACACCGGCCAGAACCCGCACTATGCGGTGCTCACGCAGCTCGCGCCGGACAACTACGGGCTGGCCTACCTGTTCGACGACCAGGCGGTCTACATCCGCGAGCCGGACACGGTCATGACCCGCGTGTTCGACGGGCGTTGTCCCGCCGTGACCCTGGAGTTGGGCCCGGTGGGCGATCCCCGCTGCGCGGATCGGGCCTACGACTTCCTGTCGAGACTCATGGGGCTCCCGCGCATTCCGGCGCCCGACATGACGCGCCTGCGGGTCTACCGCACCGAGGCCCGCGTGCACGTGCCCGATGACGTCGCCTTCTCGTTCGCCGGCGACGGTCTGGACACGCCGCTGGTGCTGACCGGCGGGCTCGAGGCGGTCAACTTCCACGAGCTGGCCGCCGGCACCGAATTCGCCGCCACGGCGCTGCCGGCCGGCCGGGCCCTGGATGTCCGCGACACCACCCATGCCCCCGTAACGGAACGCTACTTCGAGTCCCGCGGCGGCCGGCTGACCCTGCGGCAGGCCGTGATCCCGGCCATGTACACCGTAGACCCGGCGGTCGTCCGCCAGGATTGCCTGTGCTACTTCATGACGCGCATGACACCGGACTCCCTCACCGGGTGAACAGCGCCATCGCTTCGATGTGGGCCGTCTGCGGGAACATGTCGATCAGCGCCAGCCGATCGAGCCGGTACCCCGCGCGGGCCAGCAGCGCCGCGTCCCGCGCCAGCGTCGCCGGCGCGCAGGAGACGTAGGCCACCACCGGCACCCGGCGCGCCGGCGACGCTGGCGCGGGACGCGGCGCTGCTGGCCCGCGCGGGGTACCGGCTCGATCGG
>MRWG01000486.1_pt1 | contig 44386 bp, 38 predicted proteins | sample 1013341 | NCBI WGS metagenome assembly MRWG01 (sample SAMN06117577, study PRJNA244670) | biofilm metagenome | biome: Water; feature: Cathode Biofilm; material: Biofilm; isolation source: microbial consortium enriched at the cathode of a solar microbial fuel cell | place: USA: District of Columbia ... | reverse complement strand
CCCGAGATCGCCCCCGACAGGATCATCGCCCCGCGCTTGTGCGCCTGCGTGTCATAGCCCAGCATCCGCGCGCGCTCCTCGTTTTCGCGGATCGCCACCAGCACCCGCCCGAACGGCGCGCGCGCCAGCGCGAGACTCCCCATCAGGCAGGCCGCGAACAGCGCCAGCGCCGCGAGGTACCGCGCATCGGCTGTGCCAAGGTCGAGGCCCAGTAGCATTCGCCCCGCCTGCGGCAGCACGAACCCCTCGTCGCCGCCGGTCCAGTCGCCGAAATACAGGATCGTCAGGTATCCCGCCTGCGCGAACATCAGCGTCACGATCATGAACGCCACCCCGCGCGTGCGCAACGCCACCAGCGCCAGCGCCGCCGCGACCACCGCCGCCGCCACCGTCCCGGCCAGCATCGCGGCTCCCGCGCCCGCGCCCCCATGCTGTACCAGCAGCCCCGCGCCATACATGCCCGAGGCAAAGAACAGCGCGTGGCCGAGGCTCAAGAGCCCGGCATAGCCGAACAGCAGGTTGTAGCCGATGCCATAGCTTGCCAGCACCATCACCCGCGCGAGATTGCCGTGGTGATAGGCGGGCAGGGCGAAATGCAGCGCGCCCAGCACCGCCAGCAGGCCCAGGTGCAGCGCCAGCACCCTCATGGCGCGCGCGTCCCGAACAGGCCCTGTGGCCGGAACACCAGCACCAGCGCCACCATCAGCGTGGCGACGATCTTGGCCAGCGTCGGCGAGAAGAACACCGAGATGATCCCGTCCGACAACCCGATCAGTACCGCAGCAAGCAGCGTGCCGGGCAGGCTGCCGAGCCCGCCGATGATGACCACCACGAAAGACAGGAGCAGCGGATCGCCCCCCATCAGGTAATGCGCCTGCCGGATCGGCACGATCAGCACCGCGGCCAGTGCCGCCAGCCCCGCGCCCAGCCCGAAGGTGAGCGCGTAGACCCGCTCGACGGGGATGCCGAAGGCGGTGGCCATTTCGCGGTCGGCCTGCGTGGCGCGCAGCACGAGCCCCGCCCGCGTGCGCGACATGAACAGCCACAGCGCCCCCACCATTGCCGCCGCCGCGCCGATCACCGCCAGCTTCCAGGCGGTGGTACTGAGCCCCCAGGGCCAGCCGATCTGCCAGCCCTCGGCGCCCCGCTCCGGCCAGGGCAGCGCGATGCGCGCGTCGAACGGGGCCACCACCGGCCGCGCCTCGGGGCCGTAGGTCATCAGTGTGAGTTGCTGGATGATGTAGAGCAGGCCGATGGTGGCCACGATGGTGCGCTCGGGGTCGTAGGACAGTCGCCGCAGCACCGTGAGGTTCGCCGCCACCGCCAGCGCCCCCACCATCAGCGGCGCCGCCACCATTGCGGCGGCGAAGCCCCAACCGGGATGCCCGCCGATGCCTTGCGTGATCCACCACGCAATCACCGCGCCCAGCATGAAGAACTCGCCATGCGCGATGTTGACCACCCGCATCACCCCGAAGACGAGGCTCAGCCCCGATGCGGTGAGCGCGAGCACCGCCGCCGTCACCGCGCCTTCGATAAGCGCGAGTACGAGGTGAGGCCCGAATTCCATCAGCGGCGCGCCACGGTCATTCCGGGACGAACTCCGCGCCGTCCATCAGGATACGCTGATCGTCGGTCAGCGTCACGATCTGCCCGTGCTTGCGCTCCAGCGCGCGCGCGACCACCTCGTTGCGCGGCTCCCAGTTATAGGCGTCGTCCTGGCGTACCGGCATCCATGTCAGCCGTCCGCCCTTGCGCCACGGATCGAGGATGATCCCGTCGTCATAATCCGCGCCCTTCGCGCTCACGATGGCGGTGGAGTGTTCCAGCCGAAAGGCGTTGTCGGCGTTGGCCACCGCGCGGTGCAGGTCGAGCGTGGCAAACCCCTCCTGCGCGAGCCGCTTTTCCATGTCATGCGCCCAGTGCCAGCACAGGCCGCGCGGCTTGATGCCGAGGTTGACCTTGGTATTGTGGATGATCGGCGGGTCGGTGATCTCGTATTCGAGGGCAAGGCGGTGGCTGTGCGCGTAGGATATCTCGGCCGCACGTCGCGCCTCGTCGCGGTCCACGTCCGGCCCGAGCGCGGCGATAGCGGCGGCGAGCCGCGACACCTCGTCCGGCGTGGCGGCGGGTGGCGGCCCGCCGCAGGCGGCCAAGGCCACCAGCGCCAGCGCCCCGATCATGCGCAGGATGCCCGCCGTCACGCTCGGCCCTCCCTCAGAATGGCTGTGCCGTGTAATCCACCATGTCGGGATAGAGTGTATCCTCGATCGAGGTGCGATGCACGCGAATGAGCCGCCCGCCCTCGACCCGGCTGATGTTCTGGTGGCCAAATACCTGGTGCGTGCGCCCGTTGAAACGCTTGGCCCCCTGCGGATGGGCGAGGCTCTCGGGCATGTCTTCCATCGCCTCCACCGCCTCGATCAGCGCGGCGCGATCCTGCGGGCCAGCGTATCCCGCCGCCTCCATCCCCGCCTTGATGACGTGCAGCGTCTCCCAGCAGCCGAACATGTGGCCATAGGTGGACACGTCGCGCGCATCGCTCAGCGCCGCGCCGCGGTCGTCCACGCCCACCGCCGCGCGATAGGCCGCCGCGTGCTCGCTGTCGTCGGGCTGCGCGTGGCGGCACATGCCTTCCCAGAAGTGACTGCCCTCCAGGAATTCGAGGCCGGGACTGTCGATCGCCACCGCTTCGAGGCTGTCGATGAAACCGAACAACTCCGGTCCCTGCCCGCCAAAGAACTCGCCCAGCTCCTTGACGAAGGTTAGCACGCCGGGGCCGACCATGACATGATACAGCACCTCGGTGTCGCGCGGGATGCGCGGGAAATAGCGGGTGAACGAGGTCTCGGTCGGCGGAATCGCGATCCGCTCCAGTATCTCGCCACCCTGCGCCTCGATGGCGGGGCCGAGCGCGTCGCGGTGATCATAGCCGAACCCGTAATCGGGAAAGATCATCGTGACCTTCTTGCCCAGCGTGTCGGTGATGAAGGGCGCCATCGAGATCACCTGGCTCCTCACATCCGTGATGCCGGGCTGGAGCGTGTATCGGTTGAGCATCCCCGAGGCGACATGCGTGCCCTCCGAGACCACGAAATACGGCAGCTTCAACTCGCCCGCGCGCGGGGCAGAGCCGATCACGACATGGGAAAACAGCGTGCCAAAGCCCACGTCCACCTTGTGCTGATTGGCGAGTTTCTCGACCACCTCGGCGCCGCGCTTGGGATCGGTGCCGTCATCCTCGGCGACGATCTCCACCGGTCGTCCGTTGATGCCGCCGCCCTCGTTGATGAGCTGGACCGCCGCCTCGGTCGCCCGACCGTACCAGCGCCCATAGGCCGCGCCGATGCCGGTGCGGTGCTGCTGAAACCCGATGCGGATGGGCGCCGCGCTCTGGGCATGGGTATAGCGCGCCCACATCGGCAGGCTCGCCGCGGCGATGCCGCCTGTCAGCGCGCGCATTGCGCCGCGCCGCGTGGTGGTGGCTTTGGTCTTGACGGTCATGGGCGGGTCTCCGCTTCGGTCTTTCGCACTTGCGGCAAGGATCACCGCGCGCGCAACATGCGCAAGCCCGCCCCCCCTGTCCAGCCTCTTTCGCCTCAGGCACCGCGCGGCGTGGCCAACAGCCACAGGCCGAATATCGTATAGCCCACCATGAACAGCGCCAGCGGTGCCTGCCCCAGGGTGGCCCGCCACGCCGATTGCCCGGCGCGCAGCGCGATCACATGCGCCAGCATCAGTGCGATGACATGCCCCGCCACCACGGCTCCCGCCTGCACCAGCCAGATCGCGCGCACCGGGCCGGGGCTGCTCATGAACCCGGCAGTGACGTGGGGATGGCCGAGATGCAGCGCCTCGGCGATCCCGGCCCACACGTACTGCCCGTCGAGCAGCAGCGACGGCAGGTAATGCGCGATGTGATAGGCCAGCGCGATCGGCAGCAGCGTGGGCGCAAACCGGCAGAACAGCGCGGCCACCCCCTCGCGCATGCCCGCCAGCCGCGCGCCCAGCCACAGCGCGCCGCCGAACACCGCGAGCAGCGCGGCATTGGCCAGCGCGAGCCCGGCGAGGTTGGGACCGATCACCGCCGACCGCCCGGGAAATTCCAGCGGGTTGATCGCCAGCAGGTCGAGCCACAGGAAGGTCTCGTTGAGCCCGTCGAAACTGCCGCTGCCCAGCAACAGCAACAGCAGCACGGCGTGACCCAGTGCCGGCTGCGGCCCCCGCGCGATCCGCCAGCCGGGCACGCCCAGCGCGCGCCGCCCGTCCCGTCGCCCCACGGGGGCCACCCGCGCATAGGCCCGCATCAACAGCGTCAGCGCCTCGCCGCGCACCAGCCAGCGCCGCCCGAACAGCACCACGCCGGCCAGCATCGCCAGCGCGTAGCCCCCCGCCACCAGCGCCAGCCGCGCCGGATCGGCGGGGGCGGGATCGGCCAGCAGGAACCCGGCAAAGCCGAGAAAGCCAATCACCCCCGGCCAGTGGCCCATCGCGCGCGGATAGCGCAGCGGTGCCCGTCTGCGGACCCGCGCCAGCAGCATCGCCGCGCCGGCCCACGGGTTGATCCGCGCCCAGATGTTGCCGACCACACCTTGCGCGCTTACCAGTGCCATCCAGAACACCACCCAGACCGCCAGCGTCAGCGGATTGCCCAGCGGGTCGCGCGATCCGGCCCAGCCCTGCCAGACGAGCCAGACGAGCAGCGGCACCGCCAGCACGCGGCCCGCCTGACCGACCAGCCCCATGCCCCCCGCGCGCCACAGCGGCACGGGCCGGAACGCCGCCGCCGCCACGTGCCCCGGCAGCGCCGCCAGCAGCCCCACGGTCAGCACCATTACCGTGCCACCGGCGGCGATGTAGATGTCGGTAGGCAACAGCAGCACAAAGCCCTGCTCGGTCGCATGGGCCTGCGCCGCCCGCGCCGTGGCCGCCCAGAGCACGGCCGCTGCCAGAAGATGTCTCACCGCGTCAGGCCGCCGAGAACCCGGCATCGAGCGCCGATAGGATCACGTCGATGTCGGCCTCGCTGATCACCAATGGCGGCGACATCAGGATGTTGTGCGCTCCCAGCCGCACCATCGCGCCCGCCTCATAGGTGGCGGTGTGGATGCGTTGCATCGTCTCGGCGTCCATCGGTGTCTTGGCGGCGCGGTCCGACACGATCTCGATCCCGGTCAACAGCCCGTGCCCGCCGCGCACATCGCCGATGATGTCGTGCTTTTCGGCCAGTCGCCGCACGCCCTCGTAAAGCTGCGTGCCGCGCTGGCCTGCGTTGGTCCTGGTATCCAGACGCAGCGTCTCGGACAGGCACGCCACCACCGCCGCCGACCCGACCGGGTGGGCCGAATAGGTATAGCCGGTCCACAGCGTGCCGCGCGCATCCGCTGCTTCGAACACCTCGGCCACCTCGCCCGAGACGAGCACGCCGCCCACCGGGAAATAGCCCGAGGTCACGCCCTTGGCCATCGTCACCATGTCGGGCTGCACACCCCAGTGCCGCGCGCCGGTCCAGTCGCCGGTGCGCCCGAAGCCGCAGATCACCTCGTCGGAAATCATCACGATGCCGTAGCGGTCGCAGATATCGCGCATGCGGCCCATGAACGACGCGTCCGGCACGATCACCCCGCCCGCGCCGAGGATCGGCTCCATGATGAAGGCGGCGATGGTGGATGGATCCTGGAACTCGATCTCGTCCACCATCGCGGCGGCGATCTTCTCGGCCAGCCGCGCCGGGTCGCTCTCGTCAAACGGATTGCGATAGGGGTAGGGGGCGGGGATGTGGAAACAGCCGGGCAGCAACGGCTCGTAATTGATACGAAAGCGATTGTTGCCGTTGACGCTCGCCCCGCCCCAATGGGTGCCGTGATAGCCCTTCTTGAGGCTGAGGAACTTGGTGCGCGTGGGCTCTCCGCGCAGGCGGTGGTATTGCCGCGCCAGCCGCAGCGCCGTGTCGACGCTGTCCGACCCGCCCGAGGTGAAGAACACCCGCTCCATCCCGTCATCGGCAAAGAATTCGCGCACAGCATAGGCGGCCTCGATCGAGGCCGGGTTGGTGGTGCCGCCAAAGCCCGAGTAATAGGGCAACTGCCAAAGCTGATCGGCGATCGCCTGCTTCACCGCGTCGTTGGAATAGCCCAGGTTCACGCACCACAGCCCGCCCACGGCATCGACCACCGAATGCCCGTCGATATCCCAAAGCCGCACGCCCTCGGCGCTCTTGATGATGCGTGGCGGGTTGGATCGCGCGTCGCCCGGGTGGCCCATCGGCTGCCACATGTGGCGGCCATTCATCTCGCGCAGGAAATTGTCGTCCTTCATGGGGCTGCCTCCGGCAAGGGTTACACGTTTGATCAAACCGTGCCACCGCCGCCGGGGGCTGTCCAGAGGCCGCGTCGCCGGAACCGACGAACGGGCGAGGGCGTGCGCCCGGCGCGCTGCGGCCGCGGCGCAAGCGGGCGCCGCCTCTTGCCAATCGCGCCGCGCCGGGCGATGAACCGGGCATGGGCAAGGTGCTTCTCTCCTTTGGTCACGGCTATTCGGCGCGGGCGCTGGCACGGCGGCTCTTGCCGCGGGGCTGGCGCGTCTTGGGCACCACCCGCGACCCGGCCAGGGCCGAGGCCCTGCGCGCCGAGGGGGTCACGCCGCTCCTGTGGGACCGCGACGATGTGGCCGGCGCGCTGGGCGAGGCCACCCACCTGCTCAGTTCCGCAGGCCCGACCGAGGCGGGCGATCCCGTGCTGGCACGCCACCGCGATGCCATCGCCGCCGCCGCGCCCGGTCTGGAATGGGCGGGCTACCTCTCGACCACCGGCGTCTACGGTGACCATCAGGGCGGCTGGGTGGACGAGACCACCCCGCTCAGCCCCTCCACGACCCGCGGGCAGCGGCGCGTCGCGGCAGAGGCCGAATGGCAATCCATCCCCGGCCTGCCGCTGCTTATCTTCCGCCTCGCGGGCATCTACGGCCCCGGGCGCGGCCCGTTCGAAAAGGTGCGGCAAGGCACCGCCCGGCGGATCGTCAAGCCGGGGCAGGTGTTCAGCCGCATCCACGTCGACGATATCGCGCAGGTGCTCGAAGCCTCCATCGACCGCCCCCGCCCTGGCGCCGTCTACAATCTCTGCGATGACGACCCGGCCCCACCAGAGGACGTGATCGCCCACGCCGCCGACTTGCTGGGCCTGCCGGTGCCCGGGGCAATCCCGTTTGACGAGGCCGAGATGACGCCGATGGCGCGTTCGTTCTATGCCGAATCGAAACGCGTCTCGAACCGGCGCATCAAGGAGGAACTCGGCGTGCGCCTCTTCCACCCCGATTACCGCAGCGGGCTGCGCGCGCTGCTGGCCGAAGAGGGCTGATCCGCCCCCTTCATCTTTCCTCAAATACTCAAACACACCACGGCCCGAACAAAAAAAGGGCCGCGCACTGCGCGACCCTTTCCCTTGGCTTCAAAGGCCGGGGGCTGACTTACATCATGCCGCCCATGCCGCCCATGTCGGGCATGCCGCCGCCGCCGCCACCGGCGCCTTCTTTCTGCGGCTTGTCGGCCACCATCGCCTCGGTGGTGATCAGCAGGCCAGCGATCGAGGCTGCATCCTCGAGCGCGGTGCGAACCACCTTGGCCGGGTCGATCACGCCGAACTTGAACATGTCGCCATATTCGTCGGTCTGCGCGTTGTAGCCGAACTTGAGATCGTCGCTCTCGCGGATCTTGCCCGCGACAACCGATCCGTCCACGCCCGCGTTCTCGGCGATCTGGCGCAGCGGCGATTCGAGCGCCTTGCGCACGATCATGATCCCGGCGTTCTGATCGGTGTTGGCCCCGGTCAGCCCGTCGAGCGCTTTGGCGCCCTGCACGAGGGACACGCCGCCGCCGACGACGATACCTTCCTGCACCGCGGCGCGGGTCGCGTTGAGCGCGTCATCGACGCGGTCCTTGCGCTCCTTCACCTCGGTCTCGGTCATGCCGCCGACGCGGATCACGGCCACACCACCGGCAAGCTTGGCCACGCGCTCCTGGAGCTTCTCGCGGTCATAATCCGAGGTGGTGTCCTCGATCTGGGTGCGGATCTGGGCGACGCGCGCCTCGATCTCGTCCTTGCTGCCGTGACCGTCGACGATGGTGGTCTCGTCCTTGGTGATGTTCACCGTCTTGGCCGAGCCGAGCATGTCCATCGTCACCGATTCGAGCTTCATGCCCAGATCCTCGGAGATCACCTGGCCGCCCGTGAGGATTGCGATGTCCTGGAGCATGGCCTTGCGGCGATCGCCAAAGCCCGGTGCCTTGACGGCCGCGATCTTGAGGCCGCCGCGCAGCTTGTTGACCACGAGCGTGGCGAGCGCCTCGCCCTCGACGTCCTCGGCGATGATGAGCAGCGGTTTCTGCGACTGGATCACCTGCTCGAGCAGCGGCACCATCGGCTGGAGGCTCGACAGCTTCTTCTCGTGCAGCAGGATGAGGCAGTCATCAAGCTCGGCGATCATCTTGTCGGAGTTGGTGACGAAATAGGGGCTGAGATAGCCACGGTCGAACTGCATGCCCTCGACCACCTCGGTCTCGGTCTCGAGGCCCTTGGCTTCCTCGACGGTGATGACGCCCTCGTTGCCGACCTTCTGCATCGCGTCTGCGATCATCTGGCCGATCTCGCTCTCGCCGTTGGCAGACACGGTTCCGACCTGCGCGACTTCCTCGGAATTCTCGACCTTGCGCGCCGCCGCCTTGATGTGCTCGACGACCTTCTTGGTCGCGAGATCGATGCCGCGTTTGAGGTCCATCGGGTTCATGCCCGCGGACACGGACTTGATGCCTTCGCGGACGATCGCCTGTGCCAGCACGGTGGCGGTGGTGGTGCCGTCGCCGGCCTCGTCATTGGTGCGGTTGGCCACTTCTTTGACCATCTGCGCGCCCATGTTCTCGAACTTGTCCTCAAGCTCGATTTCCTTGGCGACAGACACGCCGTCCTTGGTGATGCGCGGCGAGCCAAAGCTCTTGTCCAGCACCACGTTGCGGCCCTTGGGGCCGAGCGTCACCTTGACCGCGTCGGCCAGGGTGTTGACGCCCCGCATCATGCGGTTGCGGGCGTCGGTATCGAATCGTACGTCTTTAGCAGCCATGTTCGGATACTCCTGCTTATTCGTTGTTTCCGGGTCAGACGATGCGCGGCCTTCAGGCGGCCTTGGCGGCCTTGTCGTCGTCGATGATCCCGAGGATGTCGCTTTCCTTCATGATCATCAGCTCTTCGCCGTCGATCGTGACCTCGGTGCCGGACCACTTGCCGAACAGGACCGTGTCACCGGCCTTGACGGCCATCTCGATCAGTTCGCCATTGTCCTTGCGCGCGCCGTCGCCAACGGCGACGATCTGGCCTTGCTGCGGCTTTTCCTTGGCGGTTTCGGGGATGATAAGACCCCCGGCGGTTTTTTCTTCGCTCTCCACGCGGCGGACGAGCACGCGGTCATGCAGCGGTTTGAATGCCATCTTCGAGGCTCCTTGGCTCAAAGTTTCCCTATTGAATGATCCCCGGCGGGGATCATTAGCACTCACTCTATTCGAGTGCTAACGGCGCAGAAGTAGGGAGTGCGAGGAAGCCTGTCAACTCCTTCGTTCGAGAAAAAGAACGCGAAGCCACGACGCTGGATAACCCGGCCGCAAGCGGCTATTTCCCGGCCGACCGCCATCCGCCGTGAAAGAGGCCCGATGACCATCCGCCCCGCCCCTCCGAACGACAACCTGACCCGCCTCCTCGACCGGATCGAGGCAGAGACTGGCGACGGCGCGGTGTCGGTGCGCGAGGTGCTGGCAATCCTCGGGCCCCGCGCCTTCACGCCTATGCTTCTGGTGCCAAGCCTCGTTCTTGTCTCGCCCGCCTCGGCGATCCCCGGTGTCCCGAGCATCCTGTCGGCGCTGGTGGGGCTGGTGGCGTTGAAGATGCTGCTGGGGCACGATCGGATCTGGCTGCCGCGCGTGCTCTTGGATCGCGCGCTCGACGCCGCGCGCTTCGCCCGCGTCCTGCGCGCGCTGCGTGGCCCGGTCGCGTGGATCGACCCGCTGATAAACGAACGGCTGACATGGCTCGCCGACAAGCCTGGCAACATCCCCGCGCTGGCGATCTGCGCCACCGTCTCGTTCTTCATGCCGCTGATCGAGTTCGTGCCCTTCCTCACCTCGATCCTCGCCGCAGCCACAGCACTCTTCGCCACCGGCATGTTCGCCCGCGACGGGCTGTTGGTGCTTGTGGGCTACGGGCTGGTGACGGGCGGCGCGGTGCTGGTGACAGGGGCGGTGCAGGCGGTTGCGTGAGCAAAGGGGGGTGGTCTGTCTCTGCGGGACCGCCGGTCGCGCGCATGAAGGTTTGATGGGAGATGCGCGGGACGGAGCGGTCTGTGGCAGACAGAGACATGAGGGTGCGTTTGGCCTTGATCTGCCTTTGGATGAGCCGGGACATCGACAGGCCGCGGGCTGGCGATCCGACGGTTTTTCAGGGCACTTTATTTCTCAGCATCCGCAAGACCTTCAGGCGGTGCGTATACTTAACGATATCGCCAGTCCGGGGGGCGGCCTGGCGATGGCGCGGCGGGCTTCGCCCTCGATTCCGCGCCGGGGTCAAGTCCCGACCGTCCGCTTCAGGCCATTCCCCGGTAACTGCCCCGACCCGACGCAACACAGGTTTCGGGCTCCCATCCCTCACCTGACCGTTTCGCTCAAGGCTGGCGTGCCCGTGCCCGCCACCCTGCTCCCATCGGTTACCTCATGTTAGATGGCGTACACGAGCTGTGGTCAGACCCCCTTCGCCGCAGTGCAGCATTGGTGGGTGACAACCCGCGCCCACATCCCTATAAGGCGCGCGAAACACCCGCAGCATTCAGGACAGACCCATGACCACACTCGTCTTCGGCCACAAATCGCCCGACACCGACTCCACCGGCTCGCCCATCCTGTGGGCGTGGTATCTGAACGAGGTGCAGGGCGGCGATGCCGAGCCCGTCCTCCTCGGCGAGCCCAATACCGAGGCCGCCTTCATGCTCGACCGCTGGAACCTGCCCAAGCCGCGCATCATCGACGGCGTCGAGGCCGGTCAGCCCTGCGTCGTGGTGGACACCAACAACCCCGCCGAATTGCCCGAGGCGATCAACGACGCCGACGTGCGCGCGATCATCGACCACCACAAGCTGGTCGGCGGGCTGGAGACGAAAGGCCCCATCGACATCACGGTGCGCCCGCTGGCCTGCACCGCGACGATCATGGTCGACCTCATGGGCGACGACGCCGCCAAGATGCCCGAGGCGATGAAGGGCGCGGCGCTGACCTGCATCCTCAGCGACACGCTGGAATTCCGCTCTCCCACCACGACCGACCACGACCGCGCGGTGGCCGAGCGCCTCGCCGCCGATCTCGGCATCTCGATCCCCGAGTATGCCGCCGAGATGTTCGCGGCCAAGTCCGACGTCTCGGCCTTTTCCGATGCCGAGCTGCTGCGGATGGATTCCAAGGAATACGAGGCGGGCGGCAAGAAGTTCCGCGTGAGCGTGCTGGAGACGACCGCGCCGGCCACCGTGCTCGACCGCAAGGCAAGCCTGATGGACAGCATGACGACCGTCGCCGCCGAGGATGGCGTCGATCAGGTGCTCCTGTTCGTGGTGGACATCCTCAACGAAGAGGCGACGCTCCTGGTCCCGAACGATCTGGTCAAGACCGTCGCCGAGAAGAGCTTTGGCGCCACCGTCTCGGGCGACGTGGTGGTCCTGCCCGGCGTGATGAGCCGCAAGAAGCAGATCATCCCCAACCTGGCGCTCTGAATTTTTACCGCCGGAATACCGACAGAATACCGACGTGATACCGACATGAAAAAAGGCCCGCGGTGGACACCTCCCGCGGGCCTTGTCATGTCCGGTTCGGCGGCTCAGCCGCGCCCGGCCTCGATCACGTCCTCGACCGTCCGAAGCCCGGTGCGCGGGGCCTGAACCAGCACCGCCATGTTGCCCGGCTTGTGCTCGTTGCGCAGCATCTTGGTATGCGCCCGCGGGATATCGGTCCAGGGAAAAACCTCGGACATACAAGGGTCTAGCCGCCGCTCAACCATCAGCTTGTTGGCCGCCGACGCCTGCTTGAGATGGGCGAAATGGCTGCCCTGCAGGCGCTTCTGGTGCATCCACATGTAGCGCACGTCGAAGGTGCAGTTGAACCCGCTCGTCCCTGCGCAGATCACAACCATGCCGCCCTTCTTGCACACCAGGCTCGACACCGGAAAGGTCGCCTCGCCAGGATGCTCGAACACCATGTCCACACTGACCCCTTTGCCGGTTATGTCCCAGATAGCCTTGCCAAATTTCCGCGCTTCCTTGAGCCACGCGTTGTATTCCGGCGTGTTCACCTTGGGCAGTTGACCCCAGCAGTCGAACTCTTTGCGGTTGATCACGCCCTTGGCCCCCTGGTCCAAGACGAACTGCCGCTTGCTCTCGTCCGAGATCACGCCGATCGCATTAGCGCCCGCCGTGTTGGCCAACTGGATCGCGTAGGAGCCGAGCCCCCCCGACGCCCCCCACACCAGCACGTTCTGCCCGGGTTTCAGATCATGCGGCGCATGGCCAAACAGCATCCGGTACGCAGTAGCAAGGGTGAGCGTGTAGCACGCGCTCTCCTCCCATGTCAGGTGACGGGGGCGCGGCATGAGCTGTTGCGCCTGCACCCGCGCGAACTGAGCGAATGAGCCGTCCGGCGTCTCGTAGCCCCAGATGCGCTGCGTGGGCGAGAACATCGGATCGCCACCGTTGCACTCCTCATCGTCGCCGTCGTCCTGGTTGCAGTGGATCACCACCTCGTCGCCGACCTTCCAGCGCTTGACCTTGTCGCCCACCTTCCAGACGATGCCAGCCGCGTCCGATCCCGCGATGTGATACTCGGCACCGTGGCCGTCAAACGGGCTGATTGGCTGACCTAGCCCGGCCCAGACACCGTTGTAGTTGACGCCCGCCGCCATCACCAGAACCAGCACCTCGTGGCTGTCGATCTCCCAGGTATCGACCACCTCCTGTTGAAATGAGGTTTCCGGTTCGCCGTGACGCTCGCGGCGGATGGCCCAGGCGTACATCTGCTTCGGGACATGCCCCAGCGGGGGCATTTCGCCGATCTCGTAGAGGTCCTTCTCGGGCGCCTCGTAGGGCGCGATACCGGTATGCGTGTCCAAGGCCATCACCTGTCTCCTGTGCGCGGATGCCGCAATGCAGAATCGCGGCGGTCTGACCACGGGATACTGTCGGAGAGGTAATATTGCAATAGCATCAGGCTACGTTTTTGTAATTTTATGACCTTGCGAGCGCAGAATACCTGAATCAATCCTCGCTGCACTCGCGAAAGAGGTGGGCGATAGAGGCCGCATAATACCGCACCATCGCGCGCTCTCGGGGAACGATTTGGACCTGGTCGTCCTCCTGCGAAACGATGCCGCGGTCGGTCAGCGCACGCAGGCCAAACCGCGCCACCGCCGCCGCGCCGTCTTCGTCATCCTCTTCCGGACGAGGCATCGCCCGGGGCACCTGCGCAAGCATTCCGGCCACCGCCGTATCGAGCGCCGCGCGGTCGAGCGTGCCACCCGCGCAGATGAGCGCCCGCGCGACGAGCGGCACCGGCAGTACTGGCACCTCGGCGCCGATCCGTGCCATCAGAGTTTCGGCCAGTTTTTCGACCCCTCCGCCGGGGTCGTCACGCTCGAAAGCCGCAAGCGACAGCGGCGCGCCGAAGCTGACGGCGGCATAGCCGTGCCGGTGATAACGGCCCCGCAGCCGGAGCCAGACTTGCCAGAGCACGAATCGCGCCACCACCGAGATGCGCGCGGGAAATCGCCGCGCGCTTTTCTCTGCGGCTGCGACCAGCAACCGGTCCTCGAACACCCGGTCGTAATTGAGCGCCACCGGCACGAAAACCACGTCGCGCGCATCTGGGCTGCGCTCTTCCACGAGGTATTTGAGCAGGCCCATCTTCGGCGGCTGTAACATGCCGGTGAGGCTCAGCCCGCCCTCGGGGAACACCGCCTGGGTCACGCCGCCGTCGGTCGCCAGCCCGACATAGCGCGCCAGCACCCGGCGGTAGAGAGCCCCGCGAGACCGGCGCCGGATGAAATAGGCCCCCATCGCCCGGATCATCCGTGACAGCGGCCAGACCCGTGCCCATTCGCCCACGGCATAACTGAGGGCCGAGCGGTCGGCAGCCAGCCACGTGACCAGCACGTAATCCATGTTGGAGCGGTGGTTCATCACGAAGACCACAGTCGCCTCGCGGTCGATGCCGCCGAGCTTCTCGTCGAAATTCCCTAGCCGCACCCGGTATAGCGTCCGGCTCAGCACCCGTGCCGCGCGGATGGCAAAGCCGAAATAGAGGCTTGCACTGAAACTCGGGACGATCTCGCGGGCGTAGCGCCGGGCGCGCTCGAAAGCGACATCTTCGGGAATGCCCTCCGTCTGTGCCTCTGCGGTCACTGCGCGCAGCACCGCCGGGTCGTAGATGAGCCGCTGAATCATGTCATGGCGGCGGGCGAGCTTGAACGGCTCGATGGGCCGTTCCAGCCGCGCGTTGAGCCGCGCAACCGCGCGCTCCATCCGGCGACGAAAGAACCAGCGGACGGACGGGAACAGGAAATGGCTTGCGAAGGTGACGGCTGCAAAGGCCACCAGCAGGATCAGCGCCCAAAGGGGCATTTCAACCGTTTGCGCCATGCGGCCAGATAAGCAGGGAACGTAGCCTCGGTAAATGCCCCGTGAAATACCGCGTGCGTGTCGTTCGCACCCATTGTCGTCATTTGGCTTGACCGGACGATGTCGTGCCCATGAGGTTCGCGCGTCGAGTCCGAGGGTGACGGAGTAGGCGGCTCTTGCGCGCTCTTGCCGCGTTGCAGCGAATTGACAGCGTCCGTTTGTTGCCTTATCCCCGTCCCGAACGTAAGAAAATTGCGCAACCAATTCCCGAGGTCCGCCCATGTCGCAGACGCAGCAAGCCCCCAAAGGGGTCCAGAAGACCGGCATGTCCGATCGCCAGGCCGATCGTCCGTGGCTCATCCGCACCTATGCGGGCCATTCGACGGCGCAGGCTTCGAACGCGCTCTACCGGTCCAACCTCGCACGAGGGCAGACCGGGCTTTCGGTGGCGTTCGACTTGCCTACCCAGACGGGCTATGACAGCGATCATGTGCTGGCGCGCGGCGAGGTGGGCAAGGTGGGTGTGCCAGTCTGTCACCTTGGCGACATGGAGACGCTGTTCGACCAGATCCCGCTGGATCAGATGAATACCTCGATGACGATCAACGCCACCGCGCCGTGGCTCTTGTCGCTCTATATCGCCGTGGCCGAGCGGCAGGGAGTCGACACGACCAAGCTGCAAGGCACGGTGCAGAACGACCTCATCAAGGAATATCTCAGCCGTGGCACCTATATCTGCCCGCCCGCGCCCTCGCTGCGAATGATCGGCGACGTGGCCGAGTACTGCTACAAGCACATCCCCAAGTGGAACCCGATGAACGTGTGTTCCTATCACCTGCAAGAGGCAGGCGCGACGCCCGAGCAGGAGCTGGCCTTCGCGCTCGCCACGGCCACCGCCGTGCTCGACGAGCTGAAACCGCGGGTACCGGCAGAGGACTTCCCGGTGCTTGCCGGGCGGATCAGCTTCTTTGTCAACGCCGGTATCCGCTTCGTCACCGAGATGTGCAAGATGCGCGCATTCGTTGATCTGTGGGACGAAATTTTGCAGGAACGCTATGGCGTCGAGAACCCGAAGTTCCGCCGCTTCCGCTATGGCGTGCAGGTGAATTCGCTTGGCTTGACCGAGCAGCAGCCGGAGAACAACGTCTACCGCATCCTCATCGAGATGCTGGCGGTGACGCTGTCGAAGAAAGCCCGCGCGCGCGCCGTGCAACTGCCCGCCTGGAACGAGGCATTGGGCCTGCCGCGCCCGTGGGACCAGCAGTGGTCGATGCGGATGCAGCAGATCCTCGCTTACGAGACCGACCTTCTGGAATTCGACGACCTGTTCGACGGCAACCCTGCCGTTGATGCCAAGGTCGAGGCGCTCAAGAACGGCGCGCGGCACGAACTGGCGAATATCGACGGCATGGGCGGGGCAGTGTCGGCCATCGAGTACATGAAATCGCGGCTGGTGGAGAGCAACGCAGACCGGCTGGGCCGTATCGAGGCGGGCGAGACCGTGGTCGTGGGCGTGAACAAGTGGCAGGAAGGCGAGCCCTCGCCGCTGCAATCCGAGGATGGCGGGATCATGGTCGTCGACCCGGGCGTCGAGGCCGATCAGATCGCCCGGCTTGACGCGTGGCGCGCGGCGCGTGACGCGGACGCGGCGGAGCGGGCGCTGGCCGATCTGCGCGCGGTGGCGCGGGAGGGGCGCAACATCATGCCCGCCTCCATCGCCTGCGCGCGGGCGGGCGTCACCACCGGCGAATGGGCCGCCGAGATGCGCGCCGTGCATGGCGAGTATCGCGGGCCGACCGGAGTATCACCCAGCCCGTCGAACCGCACCGAGGGGCTCGACGATCTGCGCGAGGCGGTAGACGCGGTGTCGGGGCGGCTGGGCAAGCGGCTGAAGTTTCTCATGGGAAAGCCGGGGCTCGACGGGCATTCGAACGGGGCCGAGCAGATCGCCTGCCGCGCCCGCGATTGCGGTATGGACATCCGCTACGAGGGCATTCGCCTTACGCCCGAGCAGATCGTCGCCGCGGCAATCGAGGACGAGGCGCATGTAGTCGGCCTGTCGATCCTGTCGGGCAGCCACATGCCGCTGATGGAAGAGCTGATGGAGCGGATGCGCGCCGCTGGCCAGGGCCATGTGCCGGTGATCGTCGGCGGTATCATCCCCGAAGAGGACGCCGCGCGTCTCCGCGAAATGGGGGTGGCGCGGGTCTACACGCCCAAGGATTTCGAACTCAACACCATCATGATGGACATCGTCACACTTGCCGATCCAAAGGCGGTGGCGGCGGAATAATCCGCCGCCCTGCCTGGTCAGTCGGAATCACTGCTCGCGAACCTCGGTGATGCGCGCGATGATCCGCTGGTTGAGCGCGTCGCTCTCGCCCGCGGCATTGGCGATGGCCACGTAGCTGTCGAGATCCATATTCTCGACCCCGTCCACGGCGGCCGCGGCGGCGGTGTTGGCTTCCTCGGCGAGCGCCTGCTGCTGCGCCTCGTCCTCGACCGCGTCGATCCGCGGGCCGTAATCCTTGCGCACCTCTTCCACCGCGAGAATGGCATCGACAAAGGCCACGACCTGCGCTTCGGTCACATCCTCGGCGGCAATTTGCGGCGGTGGCGTCTGTTGCGCAGCAAGTGGCGTGGCAAGTGCAATCGCGGTGGCACCCAGAATGCTGGCAAGTCGGGTTCTGAACGTCAAGATCGTCTCCTGTCTGTTATCGCTGCCGTCACCCTTCGCGGGCAACACTGCCCGTGACGTGCACGCTCGGGTCGCGCACGGCAACCCATTGAGCAAAAAAATGCCGAGAGTCGCGGCATTTCCCGTTGCCGCGACGCGGGCGGACGGTGCAGGATGGGCGCTCTCGCGCGAGGAGCTGCCCCATGTCCCTGACGATCCGTCCCCTGGAGACCGGCGACAAGCCCGCCTGGGTGCCGCTCTGGCGGGCCTATCTCGATTTTTACGAGACCACGTTGCCCGATGCTGTCTATGATGTGACGTTCGCGCGGCTCACCTCGACCGACCATCCAGACCAGAATGGTCTGATCGCGCTGGAGGACGGGCGCGCTGCGGGGCTGGTGCATTTCATTTATCATCCGCACAACTGGCGGATTGAGAAGGTGTGCTACCTGCAGGACCTCTTTGCCGCCCCCGAGGCGCGCGGGCGCGGCGTGGGACGGGCGCTGATCGAGGCGGTCTATGCGCGTGCCGACGCGGATGACTGCCCCTCGGTTTATTGGCTGACGCAGGATTTCAACACGAGGGCGCGGCAGCTTTATGACCGGATCGGCAGGCTCACGCCTTTCATCAAGTACAGCCGTTAGACCGACACGGGCTCAGAAGTCGATGGCGAGGCCCTTCTTCTCCCAATCGCCGTAGCGCACAGGCTCGAGCCCCTCGCGCCGCCCGCCAAGTTCGGGTGGCAGGTTGGGATCGCCGGCGGCCTTGCGGCGGCGTTCCTCGGCTTCGGCAAGTGCGCGCTGGGCGGCGGGGGGCAGGTCGCGGGGGGTGTCGTCAGTGCTCATGCTTGGCCTTTCCCATCCTGGTCGGGCTTGATATATCGCGCCACCTGCCAAAGGCCAAGGATTTGACCATGCCTGCCTCCCCCTGCTCTGCCCGCGCCGCGGCCGCGCGCCTGCTCGACCAGGTGCTGGTCGAGGGGCAGCTGTTGTCCGAGGCACTGGCGCAGGGCACGCTCGACGCGCTGCCACCCGCTGACCGGGCGCGCGCGCAGCGGCTGGCAATGGAGACGTTTCGGGGGCTGGAACGCGCCGACCGGCTGATCGCGCGACACACCCGAAAACCCCCGCCCTTGCCTGTGCGCAATGTATTGCGGCTGGCGGTGAGCGAACTGGCGCAGGGCGGCGAGGCGCACGGCGTGGTGAGCGAGGCGGTCGCCATCGTGGGGGCGAGCGCCCGGCACAAGCGGCTTTCAGGCATGGTCAACGCGGTGCTGCGCAAGCTGGCGGACGAAGCACCGCACGTGTGGAGTGACCTGCGCGTGCCGCGCCTTCCCGGCTGGCTGCGCGAGCCGTTGGTGGCGGCCTGGGGCAAGGGCGCGGTCGCGGCGATGGAGCGCGCGCATCTGGCGGGCGCACCGCTCGACCTGACGGTGAATGGCGATGCGGAGGACTGGGCCGCGCGGCTGGGCGGTGACGTGCTGCCGACGGGGTCGGTGCGGCTGCGGGAGGCGGGGCAGGTGACGGCGTTGCCGGGCTATGACGCGGGCGCGTGGTGGGTGCAGGATGCCGCGGCGGCGATGGCGGCAAGGGTGCTGGCCCCGCAGCCCGGCGAGACGGTACTCGACATGTGCGCCGCGCCTGGCGGCAAGACCCTGCAACTGGCAACAAGCGGCGCGGCAGTGACGGCGCTAGATATATCGGCGCGGCGATTGGAGCGGGTGGCGGATAACCTCGCGCGCACCGGGCTGAGTGCGACGGGCGTCGTTGCCGACGCGCTGACGCATGAGGGGTGCTATGACGCGGTGCTGCTGGACGCGCCCTGTTCGGCTACCGGCACGATAAGGCGGCACCCCGATCTTCCCCACGCCCGCGACGGTGCCGGGATCGGCGAGTTGATCGGGATGCAGGCAGCCATGCTCGATCACGCGCTTTCGCTCCTGAAACCCGGCGGGCGGCTGGTTTTCTGCACCTGCTCGCTGCTGCCCGACGAGGGGGAATGCCAAGTGGACGAGGCGCTGGCGCGACACACCGACCTGACCGTCGATCGCGCATCGCTCGACCTGCCGGGGATCGAGCCGGGATGGATCACCGAGGAGGGTGGGCTGCGCCTGCGCCCGGACTACTGGCCAGAGCGCGGCGGCATGGACGGCTTCTACATCGCCTGCCTGCGGCGCGGGTAGGCATGTCCCGCGTCACGCTCCGGCCTTATTGGATATCTTTGGTCCAAGAGGCCCCCGGATCAAGGTCGAGGGACATCGAGAGGCAGCTGCGGGCACCCACAATCGGGCGGTGACTTGGGCACGCAGCCCCATTATAGTGCTGCCACGAGCGCCGCAAGAAGCGTGCAGAGGCACATGTCGCATTCCGAATCCCTGTCCGCGCGCTGGGCGCGCCTGAGAAACTGGCTGGCCGCGCGGTGGGCGGGGCGCGGCCAGCCGGTGACCGCCTTCGTGTCGCAGCCCGAGCCGCGCAGCATCGGCTACCTCGCGCGAGGTCGGCAGCTTTGCGCGGGGAATTTCGTCTTTGCGGGCCATCTCGTGGAGGCCCCCGACACGATGATTTGGGATATTGCCTCGCCGGACGCTGATTTCGCCGCCGAGATGCACGGATTCGGCTGGCTCGACGATCTCGCGGCGGCGGGGGATGCTGCGGCGCGTGCCAAGGCGCAGGCGTGGCTCATGGAATGGATCGCGCGCTACGGGCGCGGGCGCGGTCCGGGGTGGACGCCGGACCTCGCGGGTCGGCGGCTCATCCGCTGGATCAGCCACGCGCTGTTCCTCATGCGCGGGCAGTCGGCAGAGGAGTCCGAGGCGTTCCTGCGCGCGCTGGCACGACAGGCGCGGTTCCTGTCGTGGCGTTGGCAGGCGGCGACACCGGGGCTCAAGCGTCTCGAGGCGCTCACCGGGCTGGTCTTTGCCGGGGTGTCGCTCGAGGGGATGGCGCCACTTGCCGACGAGGCACGGGCGGCGCTGGCGCGCGAATGCACGGCTTGCGTCGATGACGAGGGCGGCATTCCGGGGCGCAATCCCGAGGCGTTGCTGGAGGTGTTCACGCTGCTCACCTGGGCGGCGCTGGTGCTGAGCGAGAACGGGCGCACTGCGGCGGACGCGCATTGGCGCGCGGTGGAGCGGATCGCGCCGTGCCTGCGTGCGCTGCGCCATGCCGATGGCGGGCTGGCGCGGTTCCACGGCGGCGGAAAGGGCCTCGACGGGCGGCTCGACGCGGCGCTGGCGGCAAGCGGGGTCAAGGGACAGGCGCGGAGCGGGCGCGCGATGGGTTATGCGCGGCTGGCGCGCGCGCGCACGAGCGTCATTATAGATGCTGCGCCGCCCGCGATGGGGGCCGCCGCCGACGAGGCGCATGCCTCGACGCTGGCATTCGAGCTCACCTCGGGGCGGCGGCCTCTGATCGTGAATTGCGGCTCTGGGGCGAGTTTCGGCCCCGAGTGGCGGCGCGCGGGGCGCGCGACACCGTCACATTCGGCGCTGGTGGTGGCGGGCGGGTCGAGCGCCCGGCTGGGCCGCGACCGCCGCCATCCCGGACGGCTGGAAGAAGCGCCGCGCGACGTGCCGGTGCAGATGTCGCGCGCGCCCGACGGGGTGCGCTTCGAGGGCGGGCATGACGGGTATCTACGCAGCCACGGACTGATGCACGTCCGCAGACTCGACCTGTCTGGCGATGGCAGGGCGCTCGTGGGCGAGGACATGCTGCTGGCACTGGAGGACGATCACAAGGCGCGATTCGACCGCGCGCTCGATGCCACGCGCCTGCATGGCGTGCCGTATGAGATCCGTTTTCACCTGCACCCGGACGTGGAGGCATCGCTCGACATGGGCGGTGCTGCAGTCTCGCTGGTGCTGCGCAGTGGCGAAATCTGGGTGTTTCGGAGTGATGGTGTGGCCGCTTTGGCCTTGAACCCGAGCGTCTATCTTGAAAAAACGCGGCTCAAGCCGCGTGCGACACGGCAGATCATTCTCTCGGGTCGCGCGACGGGCTATGCGACCCGTATCCGCTGGTCACTGGCCAAGGCGCAGGAAACCCCCGTCGGCATCCGCGATGTCACGGAGGAGGCGCTCGACCCAGTGGCTGAGGAGTGATCCGCCGGACTCCCGTTCGGCATCCATTTTGACAGGACCCACAACCAATGACCGATCTCGCGCCAGTGACCCGCGCCCTTCTCTCCGTTTCCGACAAGACTGGTCTTGCCGATCTTGGCCGCGCGTTGGCGGAGCGTGACGTGGAACTCGTCTCGACCGGTGGCACCGCGCGCGCCCTGCGCGAAGCTGGGCTCGCGGTGCGCGACGTGGCAGAGGTGACCGGCTTTCCCGAGATGATGGATGGGCGCGTCAAGACGCTGCACCCGATGGTGCATGGCGGGTTGCTGGCGCTGCGTGACAACCCGGGTCACGTGGCGGCGATGGAGGCGCACGGGATCGCGCCAATCGACCTCCTGATAGTCAATCTCTACCCGTTCGAAGAGACCGTGGCCAAGGGTGCCGACTACGATACCTGCGTGGAGAATATAGATATCGGCGGCCCGGCGATGATTCGTGCGGCGGCCAAGAACCATGCGCATGTGACCGTGGTGGTGGATGTCGAGGATTACGATAAGGTGCTGGGCGACATGGATCAGCATGGCGGCGCGACCTGCCCTGAATTCCGCCGCAAGCTGGCGCAGCGCGCCTACGCGCGCACAGCGGCCTATGACGCGGCGGTGAGCACCTGGATGGCAGAGGCCATCGACGAACCCGCCCCGCGCCGTCGCGCCTTTGCCGGGACGCTCGCGCAGGTGCTGCGCTATGGCGAGAATCCGCATCAGAGTGCCGCGTTCTACACCGACGGCTCCGATCGCCCCGGCGTGGCCACTGCGCGGCAGGTGCAGGGCAAGGAGCTGAGCTACAACAACATCAACGACACCGACGCCGCCTTCGAGTTGGTCAGCGAATTCGCGCCTGAAGACGGCCCCGCCTGCGCCATCATCAAACACGCCAATCCCTGTGGCGTGGCGCGTGGCGCGACGCTACTCGACGCCTACAAGAGCGCCTTCGACTGCGACCGCACCTCGGCCTTCGGCGGTATCATCGCGCTGAATCATTCGCTTGATGCGGCAACGGCGGAAGAGATCGCCGGGATTTTCACCGAAGTGGTGATTGCACCCGGGGCCGATGAGGCGGCAATGAGTATTTTTGCCAAGAAGAAGAACCTGCGGCTCTTGCTGACCGGCGGGCTGGCCGATCCGGCGGCGCCGGGGCGGATGATCAGGCAGGTTTCGGGCGGCTACCTGGTGCAGGACAAGGATGCGGGACGCCTGAGCGCCGATGATCTGCGGGTGGTGACGAAGCGCGCGCCGACGGATCGAGAAATGTCGGACATGCTATTTGCCTGGACGGTGGCCAAGCATGTGAAATCCAACGCCATCGTTTATGTGAAGGATGGCGCCACGGTCGGAGTCGGCGCGGGCCAGATGAGCCGTGTGGACAGTTGCCGGATCGCCGCGCGCAAGGCGCGTGACATGGCCGAGACGCTGGGATTGCCCGTGCCGCTGACCGAGGGCAGCGTAGTGGCGTCGGACGCGTTCTTTCCCTTCGCCGACGGGCTGATGACGGCCGCCGATGCGGGGGCCACCGCGGTTATCCATCCCGGCGGGTCGATGCGCGACGACGAGGTGATCGCGGCGGCGGACAAGGCGGGGCTGGCGATGGTGCTGACCGGTCAGCGCCATTTCCGGCACTGAGGCGGGCCGATGCGCACTGTTTTCTGGGTGGCCTTCTGGGTCTTTCTGCTCGACCAGGCCACGAAATACCTCGTGGTCCACATGCTCGATCTGCGCAGTCTGGGATGGATCGAGGTTTGGCCGCCTTTTCTCAACCTGCGTATGGCGTGGAACACGGGAATCAATTTCGGGATTCTCTCTGATCACGGTGCCGTCATGCGCTGGGCGCTTATCGCCGTGGCGCTGATGATCGTGGCGGCGGTGCTTTGGTGGGTTCATACCGAGCACCCTGGGCGGCTGCAGCGGTTCGCGGCGGGGGTGCTGGTCGGTGGCGCGCTGGGCAATGTCGTTGACCGGTTGATATATGGCGCGGTGGCGGATTTTCTCAACATGTCGTGCTGTGGCATCGACAACCCGTTCGCGTTCAACGTGGCCGATTTGGCGATCTTCGCCGGTGCCTTCGGCATTGTGTTGCTGCCCGGCACGAAAAAGCCCTCGTGACCTCGGCGGACGCATGCGGTAAACCACCCCAAAGCGCAAGGAGTGTGGCTATGTGGATGCCGCGGAAAACCGTTCTGACGCTGTTGGCTGTCGTAATCGTGGCGGGCTGTGGAGGCGCGCGCGACGACGAGGTGTCGCTCAGGAAGATCAGGCACAAGGGCAACGGGCCGGACGAGTTCTCGATCATACCCGGCAAGCCGCTGGAAATGCCCGAGGACGTGGCCGCGCTACCCGAGCCGGTACCGGGGGGGGGCAACCGCACCGATCAGGACCCGGTTGCCGACGGGATCGCGGCGCTGGGCGGGAACGCGGGCGCGCGGCGTACCGGGGCGCCCTCCGCGGCCAATGCCGGACTGTTGAACCATGCCGCGCGGTACGACCGGAATCCGGCGATCCGCCAGACGCTCGCCGCCGAAGATCGCGAGCTACGCCGTGACTACGGAAACGTGAACATCCTGCGCATACTGCCCTCCGACGATTACACCCAGGCCTACAAGGACCAGTGGCTCGATCCCTATGCCGAGGAGCAGCGTCTGCGCCGCAGAGGCGTGCGCACCCCGGCGGCACCGCCGGCGCCCAAGGATCAGTGATCGCCGCTTGAAACACGGCGCGCGGGGCGTATCTAGAGATCAATCGTTTCTCGAACGCGGAGGCCCGTCATGCGCCGTCTGATCGTCGCGCTGCTTCTGGTGATCCCCTTCGGCCCCGCGTGGGCGGGGCCGGTGACCAGCTTTACCCTCGATAACGGTATGGAGGTGGTGGTGATCGAGGATCACCGTGCCCCGGCGGTGACGCAGATGGTGTGGTATCGGGCCGGATCTGCGGACGAGCCGCCCGGCATGTCGGGGGTGGCGCATTTCCTCGAACACCTGCTGTTCAAGGGTACCGAGACGCTTGAGCCAGGCGAGTTCTCGGCTACAGTGGCGCGCCATGGCGGCACCGACAACGCCTTTACCAGCTATGATTACACGGCCTATTTCCAGCGCATTGCAGCTGACCGGCTTGGCCTCTTGATGGAGATGGAGGCCGATCGCATGGCTAATCTGCGCCTCTCCGACGACGACATCGCCACCGAGCGCGACGTGATCTTGGAGGAGCGCAACCAGCGGGTCGAGAACAGCCCCGCAGCGCTCTTTCGCGAGCGGATGGGAGCGACGCAATATCTCAACCACCCCTACGGCGCGCCGATCATCGGCTGGCGCCATGAGATGGAGGCGCTCGACCGCGTGGCCGCGGTGGAATTCTACAGCACATATTACGCGCCCAACAACGCCATCCTGATCGTCGCCGGCGATGCCGACCCCGAGGAAGTGCGCGCGCTGGCAGAGAAACATTACGGCCGGATCCCGGCCAACCCGGACCTGCCCGAGCGCATCCGGCCGCAGGAGCCGCCACAACTTGCCGAGCGACGGCTGAGCTTGCGCGATCCGCGGGTGTCGCAGCCCTACGTCGCGCGCTCCTACCTCGCGCCCGAGCGCGACAGCGGCGCGCAGCGCGAGGCCGCGGCACTCACGCTTCTGGCCGCGCTCTTGGGTAACGGACAGACGTCGGTGCTCAACGAGGCGCTGCAATTCGAGCAGAGCATCGCCGTACAGGTGGGGGCGTGGTATTCGGGCATGTCGCTCGATGACGCGAGCCTCGATTTCGTGGTGGTTCCCGCCCCCGGCGTGACGCTGGATGAGGCCGAGGCCGCGCTCGGCGAGGTATTGACCGGGTTCCTCGAAACGGGCCCCGACCCCGAGCATCTGGAGAGGATCAAGAGCCAGCTGCGCGCGCAGGAAATCTACGAGCGCGACGACGTCACGGCGCTGGCGCAACGTTATGGGCGCGCGCTGACACAGGGGCTGACCGTGGCGGATGTGCAGGCATGGCCTGACATCCTGCAGGAGATCACGGACGAGGAGATCATGGACGCGGCGCGCAACGTGCTCGACCGCGAGAGATCGGTAACGGGCTACCTGATGGCCCCGGAGGTGACGCAATGATCCGGTTCGCCCTTGTTGCAATCATGGTGTTGGCGGCGCTTCCCGCGCGCGCCGCGGTGGAAGTCGAGCAAGTCACCAGCCCAGGCGGCATCGACGCGTGGCTCGTCGAGGATCACTCGATCCCCTTTGTCGCGCTCGAGCTACGGTTCCGCGGCGGTACCTCGCTCGACCGCGAAGGCAAGGCGGGGGCGGTCAACCTGATGACCGGGCTGCTGGAGGAAGGAGCGGGGACGCGCGATGCGCAGGAATTCGCGCGCGCCTCCGAGGCGCTGGCGGCGCGGTTCGGCTATGGCGCGGGCGACGACACGGTGAGCGTTTCGGCACAGTTCCTGACCGAGCGGCGCGCGGAGGCGGTCGATTTGCTGCGCGACAGCCTGATCGCCCCGCGTTTCGACCCCGAGGCCATCGAGCGGGTGCGCGCGCAGGTGCTTTCGGGGTTGCGCTCGGATCAGACCAACCCGCGCAGCCTCGCCGGACGCGCGGCATCGCGGCTGATCTACGGCGATCACCCCTATGGGCGCCCGGGCGAGGGTACCATCGAAAGCGTGAGCAGCCTCACCCGAGAGGACATCGTTGCCGCGCACCGCGCCGCACTCGCGCGCGACCGTGTTCATATCAGCGCTGTGGGTGACATAACCGCCGAAGAGTTGGGCGCGTTGCTCGACCGCCTGCTGGGCGATTTGCCTGCCACCGGTGCGCCGCTACCCGGCGAGGCCGATCCGACCCTACCTGGTGGCATCAAGGTAGTCGAATTCGAGACGCCACAATCCATTGCGCTATTCGCGCAGCGCGGCCCCGACCGTGACCATCCTGATTTCCTCACCGCCTATGTGCTCAATCACATCCTCGGCGGGGGCGGGTTCGAGAGCCGCCTGATGACCGAGGTGCGCGAGAAGCGGGGGTTGACCTATGGTGTCTATTCCTACCTCGCCAACAAGGACGCGGCCGATCTCTGGATGGGCTCGGTCGCCTCGGCCAACGGGCGCGTGGCCGAGGCCATTGCGGTGATTCGCGACCAATGGGCGCGGCTGCGCGACGAGGGGGTGACGGCGGAGGAACTCGAGGACGCCAAGACCTACCTCACCGGTGCCTACCCGCTGCGTTTCGAGGGCAACGCACAGATCGCCTCGATCGCCGTGGGGATGCAGGTGGACGGGCTGCCTGTCAAATACATCGCCAACCGCAACGAGATGATTGAGGAGATCACGCTTGAAGAGATTAACCGCGTGGCACGCGAGTGGCTCGACCCCGATCGGCTGACCTTCGTCGTGGTCGGGCAACCCGAAGGGGTGGAAAGCACGGTGAACTGAGTCCGGGCGAGGGACGGTTCGTTATTTTCAGGCGAAAGTCGAAGGACGTTTGACGATCCGCGAACGAGAACGCAGCCGGGAGGCATCGCTTCCGGCCAGCCTGTGCCCAACGCCACTGCTTCGGGGCATAGCCCTAGATCAGGTCAGCGAGGGCATGAACCTGACCTTGCGCGCCACTGAACTCGACTGCTTCAATTGCAACCATCGTAACGATGTTACCGCGTCCCCGCAGGATCACCTGCGCTCCTTCTTGCACGATCTCGTAATCCGTGCGCAGCCCCGGCACGATCGCACGATCCTTGCCCGCTCCGCCGTGAAGCCGGTCGTCGCCGTCCTGTCCGATAAGTATGTCGTCGCCTGGGCCGCCAATCAGGATATCCGCCTTGGCCGTTCCCACGAGCCGCGCCGCCTTGTCGCCCGCGCGCCGCAGCGCCCCGTGCAGGAACGTGCCGGGCGGGCGCGGGTCGTCCCAGTGGGGCGGCGTGGCATTGTCGCGCATCAGCGCGTCCCAGCGGGGCGAGGTATCGTCGAGATGGCGGAGCGCGCCCCAGCTTCCCCACCGCGAGGCTGCGGCCACGTCGACGAAGGCGTTGAAGAACGTCCCGCCCGCCGCCCGCCAGCCGGCGAGCAGCTCCTCGTAGAGCGCGCCCATCTGCGGCGCATAGTTGAACGCGGTGAAGAAGTCGGTGAGTGGGGCGTTGCCTGTCACGGCACCGTTTCCCACCACATGGGAGCCACCGCCATACATGACCAGTTGCAGATCATGACGCGCCGCCACCTCGGCGTGGTAGGGCAGGATTTCGCCCAGGAGCGCGCCGAGCGAGCCCTGCCGCAGCGCCTGTGCCGCGAGGTCGAAGGCAAGCTCGTAGCCATGCGCGGCGACCGCCGCCTCCGGGTTGGTCCCGGTCTCTGCGGCGCGGGCGCGGGCCACGGCGCGGCTGGCGGTGATCCAGCTCTCGACCGTGGTGGCCATGTTCTCGGCCCCCAGCTCGTGACCGAAAAAGCCCGAGACGGCGTAGGCGTCGAAGCGCGTCACGGGGGGCGCGTCGATCTGCCCGGCCGCCACGGCGAGCGGTGCTGTGAGCATCGGCACCTCCAACCCCGGCCAGGCAGTATGCACGCCGGCGACCAGCGACAGACGCCCCGGCGCGTCGGCAAAGACCGTGCGCCAGATATCCGCCATCTGGGCCGCGCGCATCCCCGCGAATTGCAGCCAGCCATCGTCGGGCGCGTCCTCGCCCCAGAGCGCAGTGGCCGCCTCCTGCGCCCAGATCGCTTGTGGGAAGGCCACGTTCCACATCTCGTTGGAATATTCCACGTGCACCCTGAGGCCCGGATCGAGATGTTGGTGCATGTGGCGCGCGAATGCGCGCATATAGGCGTCATCGGCGGCATGGGGCATGTTGACCCACGGATCGGCCCCGATCCTGTTGGCGAGCGCCACCATCACCTCGACCGGCACCCCGCGCCAGCCATAGGTGGCGTCCAGCGGCGCCGGGCGGTCCGCCCATGTCACCTGGTCCGAGCCGTTGGTGAGTTGCCAGTCGGTAAATCTCAGGAGGCGAAGGTCAGCGATGCGGTCGATCCAGAGCGGGTTGAAGATCGCCCCCGCAGCGTGGGGCGCGAGATGATCCTCGTGGACGATGGTGATGTCGCGCAGCGGGTCTTTGGCATCGGTTTCCCGCAGCCGCAGCACCACGGAGCCGTCGCCGGGGGTGTAATCGAAGCGGATTTCGCGCGTGTCGTAATTGTAGCGAACGTTATCGGCGCGCCCGGTGACGCGCAGCACGCCGTTGCCCGCGTAACGCAGAAGGTAGCGGCCCCGCAGGTGCGTGGCGCCCTCCGGCTGATTGGTCAGCACGTAGCTTTCGAGAGCCCTCGCCCCCTCGGGCAGGGCCGTCGGCCAGCCCCTTTCATCGAGATAGCCGCCCGCGTGTAACGCAGCCGTGGAAAAGGCGGCGCGTTCCTGTGCGCTGTGCCCAATCCACGGGCTGGCGGTCTTCATCACGTTGATGAACGGGTGCTGGGTGGTCCGGTCGACGATCCCGTTCAGCCCCATGGCGAGGCTGGGAGCGGTAAGCCCGGTTCCGGGCAGGGGGGCATCCGCGGACCGGGCCATAGCGACCGAGACGAACAGCCCGACCATCATCGCAAGAATTGCCGGGACGAGCCGGAGTCCTGTGTGCATGGCGGACCGCTCTCCTTGCCAAGTGCCGATGCGCCTAGCCGCACTATAGGGCGCGGCAGGAGCCTTGGCCATCGCTGCGTGCGGCAGTGGTTGTGCGCAAATGCCACAATTCGCCTGTCAAGCCATTGGTTTTTCTGGACCTGAACCCGTGGACTGGAGTAGATTCGTTGAAAATGGGGATAAAATGCCCCGCATTCGAGGCAGCAGAGCAGATATCCGATGTATCCCGAGCGGTTTTCGAACCTACCGGCCTATGCGTTCCCGCGCCTGCGGGCGCTGCTCGACGCGCATGCGCCGGGCGGCGAGGTCGTGCACATGACCATCGGCGAGCCGAAACACGCCTTTCCGGAGTGGATCACAGAGGAGATCGCGGCCAATGCGGCGGGCTTCGGGCAGTATCCCGTGAACGAGGGAATGCCCGCGCTGCTGGAGGCTGCCGCCGACTGGCTGGAGCGGCGCTATGGCGTGCAGGCCGATCCCGAGACGCGGCTGATGGCGCTCAATGGCACGCGGGAGGGGCTGTATAATGCCATGATGGCGCTCTGCCCTGAAACGAAGCGGGGCAGGCAACCCGCGGTTCTGGTGCCCAACCCATTCTACCAAGTCTACATGGTCGCGGCGCTGAGCGTTGCGGCGGAGCCGGTGTTTCTCAACGCCACCGCCGAGACGGGCTACCTGCCGGATTTCGCCTCGGTGCCGCCGGAGGTGCTCGACCGGGTGACGGTGGCCTACCTTTGCTCGCCGTCCAATCCGCAAGGCGCGGTGGCATCTCGGGAGTATTGGGCGCAAGTGATCGGGCTGGCCGAGAAGCACGATTTTCGCATCTTCGCCGATGAATGCTATTCCGAGATCTACCGCGACGGCCCGCCACCGGGCGTGTTGGAGGTGGCAGAAGAGATGGGGGCCGATCCCGAGCGGATCGTCGCGTTTCACAGCCTGTCGAAGCGGTCGAACGTGCCGGGGCTGCGCTCGGGCTTCGTGGCAGCGGGACCCGAGAGCATCCGTCGCATGCGGCAGTTGCGCAACTACGCCGGTGCGCCCTTACCTATGCCGTTGCAGCACGCGGCGGCGCGGCTCTGGGCGGACGAGGCGCATGTGGTGGAGAATCGCCGCCTTTACGCGCGAAAATACGCACGCGCCGACGAGATCATGGCGGGCGTGCCCGGCTATCGCCCGCCGGAGGCCGGGTTCTTCCTGTGGCTGCCGGTGGCGGATGGCGAGGCGGCAGCACTGCGGCTGTGGCGCGAGACGGGGGTGCGGGTGCTGCCCGGGGCCTACCTCGCGCAGGAGGCGGGCGGGGTGAACCCCGGAAAGGGATTCGTGCGGGTGGCGATGGTGGCCCCCGAGGACGAGATGGCGCACGGGCTTAGCCGCCTGCGCGGCTGTCTCTACGGATGAGCGGAGACGAGGACGAGATGGCATACCAGACACGTGGGCGCGAGCCGCTTATCGACAGCACTGTGGCGCAGGCCCTAGGCAAGCGCGGTAGGGAACTGATCGGTCTCATGCTGCTGGGCTTCGCGGTGGTCGCCGGGGCGACCGTGTATTCATACACGCCCACAGATCCGAGCTGGATGGCGGCGACCGACGGGCCGGTGCACAACCTGCTAGGCGCGCCCGGGGCGTCGGTCGCGGCCCCGCTCTACATGATCATCGGCCTTGGGGCCTGGGGGCTGGTGATCCTGCCACTTGTCTGGGGGGCGCGGCTCGTGATGCATCTGGGTGGCGAGCGAGCGCCCGGTCGGCTCATCTTCGCGCCGGTCTGGGTGGCGATTCTGTCGCTCTACTGCGCGACGCTGGCCCCGTCCGAAACCTGGGCCGCGCATCACAGCTTTGGCCTTGGCGGGTTGTTCGGTGACACGGTCCTGGGTACGTTGCTGGGCCTCCTTCCGGTCGGGCCGGGGCTGGGTCTGCGGCTCTCGACGCTGGGGCTGGGCGCGCTGGTACTAGCCGCAGGTGCCTTCGTGCTGGGCTTTGACGGGGGCGAGTTGCGGAGAATTGGGCGGTTCCTCGTGCTTGGGTTGGTGCTGACCTACGCGGGGCTTCGGGCGATGGCCGCGCGTGGCATCGGCGGCCTCGTTGGCGCCGGTCAGGCGATGCGGGCCCGCCGCGCGGAGGCCGCGGCGCAGGCGCAGGAGAATCGGGTGGAGGCCGCCCCGCAAGCCGGGCAGGCTCAGGCTGCGGCCCGCGTGCGCCGCGCCGAGCCAACCCTTGGCGGTACCGCCACCGCCGCCGCAACGGAAAAATCCGGTGGGCTACTGGCGCGGATGCCCGGCTTGTTACGCAGGCCCGAGGCGATGCCCGAACCAGAGCTTGTAGAGCGCGAGGCCGGGGCCGAGGCGGCCGATGCCCCGCCCGAAGACCGCATTCGCGCGCGCATCGCAGACGTGATCCGTACACGCGTGCGGAAGAACCCGGCGGTGCAGGTGGAATCGGTCGCGCCGCTGACCAAGGGCCGCGGTCGCGGGCCCGACCCGCTGATCCTGAACGGCGCACCTCATGTACCGCTGCCGCCCGAGCCGCCGCTCACGGCGCGCGAGGCCACCGGTCTGACTATGCCGCCCGCGCCCGAAGAGGAAACCACGCTCGTCGAGCCGGACATGCCGGAGATGGGTATGTCCGAGATGGACGCTACGCCGGGTTCGACGGAGCGTCCGCGCATCCCCGTGCCCCAGCCGCGCAAAGTGGTGCAGCACCCGCCGCGCAAGGCTCCGCAGCCCTCGGCGCGCGCGATGGCCGAGGCGCAGCCCGCGCTGCCCTTTGCCGCCGAGGCCCCGGATTACGAACTGCCGCCGCTTTCGCTTCTGACCGATCCGGCGACCGTGCAGCGCCATCACCTGAGCGACGACGCGCTGGAGGAAAACGCGCGGATGCTGGAGAACGTGCTCGACGATTACGGCGTCAAGGGCGAGATCGTTAGCGTGCGCCCCGGTCCCGTGGTCACCATGTACGAATTGGAGCCCGCGCCGGGCCTCAAGGCGAGCCGGGTAATCGGGCTTGCCGATGACATCGCGCGCTCGATGGCGGCGCTGTCGGCGCGGGTCTCGACGGTGCCGGGGCGGTCGGTGATCGGGATCGAACTGCCCAATGACAACCGTGAGATGGTCAATTTCCGCGAGATATTGTCGAGCCGCGCCTATGGCGACGGTCATCAGAAGCTGCCGCTGGCACTTGGCAAGGATATCGGCGGCGATCCGATGGTCGCCAACCTCTCCAAGATGCCGCACCTCCTGATTGCTGGCACCACCGGCTCGGGCAAGTCCGTGGCGATCAATACGATGATTCTGAGCCTGCTCTACAAGCTCACGCCCGATGAATGCCGGCTCATCATGATCGACCCCAAGATGCTGGAGCTGAGCGTCTATGACGGTATCCCGCACCTCCTGAGCCCCGTCGTCACCGACCCCAAGAAGGCCGTGGTGGCGCTCAAATGGGTGGTGGCCGAGATGGAGGACCGCTATCGCAAGATGTCCAAGATGGGGGTGCGCAACATCGACGGCTACAACGCCCGCGTGGACGAGGCGCTGAAGAAGGGCGAGATGTTCAGCCGCACGGTGCAGACAGGCTTTGACGACGAGACCGGCGAGCCGGTTTTCGAGACGGAAGAGTTCGCGCCCGAGCGGATACCCTATATCGTGGTGATCGTCGACGAGATGGCCGACCTGATGATGGTGGCGGGCAAGGAGATCGAGGCCTGCATCCAGCGCCTGGCGCAGATGGCGCGGGCAAGCGGAATCCACCTCATAATGGCCACGCAGCGCCCCTCGGTCGATGTGATCACCGGCACGATCAAGGCCAATTTTCCCACAAGAATCAGCTTTCAGGTGACGTCGAAGATCGACAGCCGCACCATCCTGGGCGAGCAGGGGGCCGAGCAACTTCTGGGCATGGGCGATATGCTCTACATGGCCGGGGGCGGGCGGATCACCCGTTGTCACGCGCCTTTTGTCAGCGACGAGGAGGTGGAGGAGGTCGTGAGCCACCTCAAGGCCTATGGCCCACCAGAATACGTGGGCAGCGTGTTGCAGGGCCCCGATGACGACACCGCCGATTCCATCGACGCCAAGCTGGGGCTCGCCACTGGGGGTAATACCGACGGCGAGGATGCGCTCTATGATCAGGCGGTGGCGATCGTGGCGCGCGACCGCAAATGCTCGACCTCCTATATCCAGCGCAAGCTGGCGATCGGTTACAACAAGGCCGCGCGGCTGGTAGAGCAGATGGAAGACGAGGGCGTGGTCAGCGCCGCCAACCACGTAGGCAAGCGCGAGGTGCTGGTGCCCGAGCCGCAATAGGCAGGCTGCCGCCAGCGCGCGCAGAATTTCCGCCCCGCGCAGGTGTAATCCGGCGCGGGGCCGCTTATCTGGGGGGCATGAGACAGTTGCGTATCCTGATGGTTCCCGCCCTCTGGGCGGCGATGGCGCTGCCGGCGGCGGCGGAGAAGCTCTCGCTGGGTGAGATTTCATCCTATCTCAACGGTCTGCGGACCGCAGCAGGGCAATTCACGCAGGTGAACGAGGACGGCTCGATCAGCACCGGGCGCATCCTGCTCAAGCGTCCCGGGCGCGTGCGCTTTGAATACGATCCGCCAGAGAAGGCACTGGTAGTGGCCGATGGCGATACGGTGGGCATCGTCGATCCGCGCTCAAACGAGAAGCAGGGTTACCCGCTCCACCGCACGCCGCTCAAGATCATCCTCGCGCGCAATGTCGATCTCACGCGCGAGCGCATGGTCGTGGGTCATGCAAGCGACGGGGTGACCACCACCGTGCGCGCGCAGGATCCCGCTCATCCGGAATACGGCAGCATCGACCTCGTCTTTACCGCCGATCCGGTGGAATTGCGCCAATGGGTCATCAACGATGCCAATGGCGGCAGCACCACAGTGATCCTGGGTGACCTGAAGCGCGACGTGCGCCTGGCCGACGAGCAATTTGTCATCCCCGGCACCAGCGATACGCCGCGCATCCAGCCCTGAACGCGCGCCGCCCGCGCCCTCAAACGAGGCCGCGCCCGGCACGGCATGCCGACATCTGCGCGCGGTAACGCTGGGCCCGTGCGTCGACCTCGGCGGCGACGCGTAAGAGCCACGGCTTGGAATTGTGGTTGCCGCGGGAAAACCCGGTGCGCCCCTCGTGATAGGCGAGATACTGGCTGCGCGCGTCGGCGCGCGAAATCCCTAACTTCTCGGAGGACTGGGCCATGTACCAGCCGATGAAATCCGCCGAATCGAAGATATCCGTGCGCCGTGCGCCCCAGCGCCCGGCGTCGCGCTTGTATTCCTCCCACGTCCCGTCGAGCGCCTGGCTGTATCCATAGGCGGAACTTATCCGCCCCCGAGGAATCACGCCGAGCGTCCAGCGATAGGGCGTGCGCGCGTCGCTGATGAACTTGCTCTCCTGGTAGATCGTTGCCATCTGCACATGCGCGGGGATTCCCCAACGGCGCGCGGACGCCTGAAAGGCGCGGGCGTACTCGGGCCGCTCGCCCAGGATGGCGCAGGCATTGTCGAGATTGCGCGGTGCCTCGCCGTAGCCGCCGCCACAGGACGCCAGCACCAAGAGCGCCAGAAGCGCACCGAAAATCCTGCTCATCTGCCTCTCGCTTTCGATTTGACGTTTTTTGTCAATGTAGCCGAATTGCGCATCCGGGGGAATCCCGAATTCCCCGTGCCCAAGGCCTGTCGCACGGTCGTCCACAGACTGTTTCCGGCTCGTTTCGGCGCATGGTTGGACAAAGCCCGCTTGCAGCGGTAAATATCTGTGTTAGGGCAATGGCGATGATCAAGACTCAGGCGAAATACGCGCTCGGACAGGTGGTTCGGCACAAGAAGCATCCCTTTCGGGGGGTGATCTTTGACGTGGATCCGGAATTCTCGAATACCGAGGAATGGTATGCCGCTATCCCCGAGGATAGCCGCCCGTCGCGCGAGCAACCCTTCTACCACCTGCTCGCCGAGAACGATCAGAGCTATTACGTGGCCTATGTGAGCGAGCAGAACCTCGTCGCCGACTATTCCGGCGAGCCGGTGGACCATCCCGACATCCCCGACCTGTTCGGGCCGTTTGAGGACGGATACTACCCGTTGCATTTCCAGCTGAATTGAGGCGCGGGCGGTATATCCGCCCTATCGCTCAGTATCCCAGCGCGCAGCCGTCCTTTCGCGCGTCGCTGCCGCCCTCGAGCACGCCGCTGTCATGGATGCGGATCGCCTGCGCTCCGCCCAACGGCTCGCGCGGGACGATTACCTCGTGCCCGAGATCAGCGAGCGCCTGCGCCACGCCCGGCGCGTGCCCGCGCTCGAGCTTGAGGCCGGTGGGATCGGCAAAGGCGCGCGGCGCGTCGATGGCGGCCTGCACGTCCATGCCGAAATCCACCATGTTGGACACCAGCCGCGCGTGGCCCGCGGGCTGATAGCCGCCACCCATTACGCCGAAGGGCATGGTCACGCGCCCGTTCTCGGCCAGCATGGCGGGGATGATCGTGTGCATCGGGCGCTTGCCGCCCGCCATCTCGTTGGGGTGGCCAGCCTCAAGCGAGAAGCCCGCACCGCGATTCTGCAGCAGGATGCCGAATTTCTCCGACGCGATGCCGGACCCGAAGCCGTGGAAGATCGAGTAGATGAATGACACTGCCATGCGGTCGCGATCAACCACGGTGATGTAGACGGTGTCGCGGTGCACGGCCTCCGTCAGCGGTGCAGCGGCCGACATGGCGCGGCGCGGGTCGATCAGCGCGGCGAGGCGCGCGGCGGTTTCGGGGGCGAGCATGTGTTCGAGCCGCGCGGTACGATCGGGATCGGCGATGAACCGGTTGCGCGCGTCATAGGCGAGCTTGGTGGCCTCGGCCTCGATATGGATGCGCTCGGCACTACCCGGATCCATCGCCGCGATGTCGAAATGGCGCAGGATGTTGAGCAACAGGATCGCCGTCGCGCCCTGCCCGTTGGGCGGGTGCTCGACCAGCGTCGTGCCCTTGTAATCACCGTTCACGGGGTCGGAATAATCGCTGGCGGCGGCTGCGAAATCTTCTTGCGTGTGGACCCCGTCCAGCGCGTGGAGTGCGGCGAGCATGTCGTCGGCCACCTCGCCCTCGTAGAAGGCGGCGCGCCCGTCACGGGCGATGCGGCGCAGCACCTCGGCCTGACCCGGGGCATGAAAGATATCGCCGGTCGCCAGCGGTTGCCCGGCTTTCATGTAATGCGTCATCGCGTGCCCCTGAAGCGTCTTGCCCGCCACTGGCCAGTCGAAAGCCACGCGCGGCGCGACCGGCACGCCCTCCTCGGCATAGTGGATCGCTGGGGCGAGCAGCGTGTCGAGCCCGAGACGACCGTGATCCGCGCTCAGTCGGCAGAATGCGTCGATGGCACAGGGAACGGTGACGGCATGAGGGCTATGGAGCGGCACGCTGGTGTTGCCTTGGGCGCGCAGCGCGGCGGCCGAGGCGGCGGCGGGCGCGCGCCCCGAGCCGTTGAGCCCGCGGACGCGCGGTTCGCCGGGGTTGGTGAAGAGTACAAAGCAGTCGCCGCCGATCCCGGTCATCTGCGGCTCGCAGATGCCCAGCAGCACGGCGCCGGAAATGGCGGCATCCATCGCGTTGCCGCCGCGTTCGAGAATGTCTATGGCGGTGCGCGCCGCGAGCGGGTGCGAGGTCGCGCACATGCCGTTGGCCGCATAGGTGCCCGAGCGCCCCGGAAGATGGAAGTCGCGCATGGTCTGCCTCCCCGATTTTGCGATTCGGACGCACCCTAGGATGGGTCGCGAAGAATGCCAATGCCGTGTCGGGAGAGTGAAGACCTCGGCGCCGCGCACTGGGTGGGGGCAATGACACGCGACGCCGAGGGAAGCCATATGAAGCTACCCTGCTCTTGTCCGATCCGCGTGCGGCGGCAGTTGGGTCTGAATAAGGTGATATTGAGACGGACACACGCGACAGTTGCGCAGGGTTGGGGCGTCAGCGATACCCGCCGTCAGGTTCCGGCAGATCGAAACACAGCGTAAGTCGGTTGGTGTCGACCTCGCGCGCGTAGCGCACGTCGCGCGTCAGGCTGCGGATCAGAAACCAGCCAAATCCACCCTCGGGAAGCGCATCCGCGCGAGCGCCGATATCCGGCAGGCAGCCTGCGGGCAGGTGCGGCGCTGGCAGCGCCGCGCCCTGATCGCTCAGCGTGCAAGTGAGGCTGTCGGGGGCGAGCACGGCGTGCAGGCCGATCTCGCCTGCACCCGCACCGGTATAGGCATGTTCCACGATGTTATTGAGGGCTTCGGCGAGCACGATTTCCACCGTGCTGCACGCGGCCTCCGTTAGTCCGTGCTCACGGAGCCGCGCGCGCATGTCGACCAGCAGGGCGCGCACCGACATCTCGTCGGCCACCGCGTTCATGTGGAACCCCGCGTTCATGCGCCGGTTCGGTCCCGGTGCCGCGCGGGCGCGCATTGTGCTGCCGCCCCCGCCGCACCGCACCGCTCAGCCCGCGTCACGCTGCGTCGCGCCATCGACGCGGTCGTGGATGACAAAGACGGTGTCCATCCGTGTCAGCCTAAAGACCTTGGCCACGTCCGGTGTCATCCCTGCGAGATCGAGCCGCCGCCCCTGTCCCATTTGCTTCATCGCGGCGACGATGGCACCGAGTCCGCTGGAATCGACGAAATCCACGTTTGACAGATCGAGCACGACGTGGTCTGGGCCGTCGGCGGTAACTGCGCGCATGGCGTCCTTGAAGCGGATGGCGGCGGCGGCGTCGATCCGCGCCTCCGTTACGGAGACGGTCTTGACCCCGTCATGGCAGGTTTCGTGCAGTTCCATCGTTCCTCCGGTACGCTACGTAGTATTACACGGGAGGCTAGACCCGATTCCTTTCCATCCGGTAAGCACGGGTCGGGGTTCCCAAGGAGGAGTGACAATGCGTGAAGTTGTGATCGCCGGTGCGGCGCGCACGCCGATGGGCGGATTTCAGGGCGATTTCGACGGGGTGTCCGCCGCCGAACTGGGAGGCACCGCGATCCGGGCCGCCCTGGCTGGGGCCGGAATAGAGACCGTGGACGAGGTGCTCATGGGCTGCGTGCTGCCGGCAGGGCAGGGGCAGGCTCCGGCGCGGCAGGCGGGCTTTGCCGGGGGCTTGGGCCAGGAGGTGCCTGCCACAACGCTCAACAAGATGTGCGGTTCGGGGATGAAGGCGGCGATGATGGCCTTTGACCAGATCGCCCTCGGTCACGCCGAAACCATGATCGCGGGTGGCATGGAATCTATGTCTTGCGCACCTTACCTGCTGCCCAAGATGCGCGGTGGCGCGCGGATCGGGCACGCGCAGGTGGTAGATCACATGTTTCTCGATGGGCTCGAGGACGCCTATGACAAGGGCCGCCTGATGGGGACCTTTGCCGAGGACTGCGCCGAAAAGTTCCAGTTTACCCGCGAGGCACAGGACGAGTACGCCATAGGCTCGCTGCAAGGAGCGCTCGACGCGCAGAAATCCGGCGCCTTCGAAGGCGAGATCACTCCGGTAACGCTCAAGACCCGAAAGGGCGAGGTGGTGATCTCCGCCGACGAACAGCCCGCCAAGGCGCGGCCCGACAAGATCCCGCAGCTCAAGCCGGCGTTCCGCGAGGGCGGCACGGTGACGGCCGCCAATTCCTCCTCGATCAGCGACGGAGCGGCGGCGTTGGTGCTTGCCTCGGCGGAGTCGGCGGAGTCGCGGGGTTTGAACGTTCGCGCGCGCATACTCGGTCACGCGAGCCACGCGCAAGCGCCGGGCTGGTTCACCACCGCGCCGGTGCCGGCGGCGCAGAAGCTGCTCAAGCGGTTAGGCTGGGGCGTCGAGGACGTGGATCTGTGGGAGGTCAACGAGGCCTTTGCCGTGGTGCCGATGGCGTTCATGCACGAGATGGGGCTGCCGCGCGAGCGGGTAAACGTCAACGGCGGGGCCTGTGCGCTGGGTCATCCGATCGGCGCTTCGGGTGCGCGGATCATGGTGACGCTGCTGAATGCGATGGAAAAGCGGGGGCTGAAGCGCGGCGTCGCCGCCATCTGCATCGGTGGGGGCGAGGGCACGGCCATCGCCATCGAGCGCGCCTAACCGTCCAGATCGCGCCGCATCGTGGCCATGCCGCCGCGGCGCGACAGTTCCTCGTATCCTGCCTTGCGGTAGAGGTTGAGCGCCACTTCGTTCTCCAACTCGACCTTGAGCGTGATCGACAGCGCGCCAAGGGCCTGCGCCGCCTCCTCGGCGAGTCGGGCCAGTTCCTCGCCCGTGCCGCCCCTCATCCGTTCCTCGACGAAGACGTAGGTCAGGTGCCGCACCTCCGGGCCGATACCCACGCGCAGCGCGAAGAAGCCCACCTCGCGCCCGTCCTCGTCGAGCAGGTAGAAGGTCTCATCGTCGCGCTCGCCCACCCATTTCATCGCCCATTCGCCCGGATCGAAGGGATGAGCGGCATGCGGATTGACGAGGGTCAGGTCGTCGGGGTCGGCCAGAAGGCGGGCTAGCGGGGCAAGATCGCGGGTCACGTTGCGCTGGAGGGTCAGGCGGGGCATGGTCACTCCTTGGATGGGCATCGGTTCGGTTCTCGGGGCGCGGGCCTGCCACGGGAGCTGGCCGGGATGCAACCGGGTCACTGGTGCCCCCGCGCGCGACATGGCATACCGCCGCAATGACCATAGATTACGACAGCATCATCAAGACCATCGCGGCGCTGACCGAGGGCGAGACGGACGCGGTCGCGCTCATGGCTACCGTGGTCTGCGAACTGCACCATGCCGATGACCGGTTCGACTGGACGGGCTTTTACCGCGTCACCGGGCCGGAAATGCTCAAGATCGGGCCCTACCAGGGCGGGCATGGCTGCCTGCAAATCCCTTTCTCGCGCGGGGTCTGCGGGGCGGCGGCGCGCACCGGTGAGGTGCAGCTTGTCGATGACGTGGACGCCTTTCCCGGCCATATCGCCTGCGCTTCCTCGACCCGTTCGGAGATCGTGTTGCCGGTACGAAACGGGTCGGGGGATATCATCGCCGTGCTGGATATCGACAGCGATCGGCCCGCGGCCTTTACCGGGGCGGACGCGCAGGGGCTGGTGGAAATCCTGCGCCTGGTTTTTGGGCGGCTGCGGGGCTGAGGTCGCGGGCCTCATCCACGTCGTTCAGCGTATCGACGAGCGCCACGCGGCAACGCCCCAAGCTTGCGATCGTATCGGCGCGGGCATGAGCGCCCGACCACCGCACACCCTCGAACAGCCGTGCGGGCACCGCCGTCGTCCGCTTGAGCCCGATAAGCCAGTAGCCGCCATCCGGTGCCGGGCCGATCACCGCGTCATGCCGCCCGAGCGCGGCAAAAGCGCGGGCGATGTGTGGCCGGTCGATTCCGGGAATATCCGCGCCGACGATGCACACGGGCCCCGGCGGCAGGCTACGGAAGATGCGCCGCATCCGGTCCCCGAGATCGCCCTTGCCCTGGGGCATGCGCGGCAGGTGCGCGGGCCAGACGCGGCTCGCCAGCCCCTCGGCATCGGGGCTGACCGCCAGCACCAGTCGCCAGCGCGGGTCTTCCACCCGGCGCAGCAGGCGGGCGACTTGATGGCGGAACCACCAGGCGGCGGCGATCATCCCCAGCTCTCGCCCCAGCCGTGTCTTGACGCGGCCCGGGTGCGGCTCCTTGACCATCACGACGAGGGTTTGTCGCGTCATGTAAAGTAATCGCGTAAAATCTGTGTATAGACTGCCTTGAGTTGGTGTATCTGGTCAATCTCCACCCGCTCGTCCACCTGGTGCATGGTCTGGCCGACAAGGCCGAATTCCACCACCGGGCAGTGATCCTTTACAAACCGCGCATCCGAGGTGCCGCCAGTGGTCGACAGCACTGGCGTGGCGCCGGTTTCCGCCTCGACCGCGCGTGCCACCAGATCGGAGAGCGGGCCGGGGGGCGTGAGGAACGACTCGCCCGAGACCTTGACCTGCATCTCGCCAGTGACGCCGAATTCAGCCGCCACTCGGCCGATCTCCGCCTGTATCCAGGCGATGAGGCTTGCACTGTCATGGGCGTCGTTGAAGCGGATATTGACCGTGGCGCGGCATTGCGCTGGGATCACGTTGGTGGCCGGGTTGTCGGTGTCGATGGTGACGACGGCCAGCGTCGAGGGGTCGAAATGCTCGGTGCCCTCGTCAAGTGTGTGCGAGGCCAGCCGGTCCATCAACCGGGCCATGGCGGGCAGGGGGTTCTTCGCCCGGTGCGGATAGGCGGAATGACCCTGCACGCCGGTGAGCGTGATCCAGGCCGAGAGCGAGCCGCGCCGTCCGATCTTGATCATCTCGCCCATGCGATCGGGGCAGGTGGGCTCGCCCACAATGCAGGCGCTCATGCGCTCGTCATTCTCGTCCATCCAGTCGAGCAGGGCGCGCGTGCCGTCCACGGCGTCCCCCTCCTCGTCGCCGGTGATGGCGAGGATAACCGCGCCGTCGGGTGGCGTCTCGACCACGAAATCCACAGCCGCGGCGACGAAGGCAGCGACGCCGGACTTCATGTCTGTCGCCCCGCGCCCCCAGAGCATCCCGTCCTTTTCCACCGCGCCGAACGGCGGCACCGACCACGCGGCCTCGTCGCCCACGGGGACCACATCGGTGTGCCCATTGAACCCGAACGCCCGCTCCGCGCCCTTTGGCCCCCAGCGGGCGAACAGATTGGCGACCCCGCCGCGGTTCACGCGGGTGCAGGCAAAGCCCGCGCCGGTCAGGATATCATCCAGTAACCGCAACGCACCGCCCTCTTCGGGTGTAACCGAGGGGCAGCGAATGAGATCGGCGGTGAGGCGCGCGGGATCGAGAGGGGACGAAGGCATGGCCGGACCTTTGCTTGCGATGCGCGTCGCCTAGCGCGGATCGCGCGTTGGTGCAAATGGCAAGGCGAACGGATAAACCTTAACAATACGGGAAAGATTTGCTATCACTTGATAAAACAAAGACCGAGGCAGGTCGAGACGAGCGGAGACGGGGTTCGAAGATCCGGAAAACGGACGGGCGGACCCAGATTGGATAGACCGGCGGCACGTCATCCTGGCGATGCGTTGCGGCATTCTGGACACGTCAAAGCCGCGCATCCTGCCTCCCCTGAACGAGATGGGCAGGACATGGTTGCAGGTGTAGAACTTCCGATTGATCGCAGGGCCTCCGACATGGAGATGGCCGAGACCATCTTCGGCGACGGGGTCACGATCCTCAGTGCGAATTACACCGGGGATCGTGATTCCTCGGGCATCTACACCGACGGGAACGCGATCTCTCCGGGCGTGGTGCCGAGTGATACGGGCGTGATGTTCTCGACCGGCGACCTGCGCGGTTTCACGAACGACAACCCGTTCCAGTCCAACCTGTCGAGTAGCGCCACGACCAACTCCAGCGGGCCGAACGGCGTGAGCGATTTCAACGCCGCCGCGGGCACGTTCACCTATGACGCGTCCTATCTCGACGTGACCTTCGTGCCCACCGGCAACGTGATGACGATGCAGTTTGTCTTTACCTCCGAGGAATACCCCGAATTCGCATCGAGCGCGTTCCAGGATTTCTTTGGGGTCTGGGTCAATGGCGATCTGGTGCCGCTGTCTCTGGGGAATGGCGATATCGACCCGGGCAACATTAACGGAGGTACCAACGAGAACCTTTTCCAGGACAACACCTCCGACCAGTTCAACACCGAGATGGACGGGGTCACGCTCACCCTCTCGCTAACCATCCCCGTCAATGCGGGCGAGGAGAACGATATCCGCATCGGCATCGCCGATGTCGCTGACAGCAGCTACGATTCCACCGTGCTGATCGCGGCGGACAGTGTGCAGACCGCACTGGTGGCGCAGGATGACAGCGCCACGCTTTTTCCCGACGGATCGCGCGTCATCGACGTGCTGGGCAATGATGTCAACGACACCGGCGGCACGCTGACGATCACCCATCTCAATGGGCAGGCGGTGGCGGCAGGTGACGTGGTGACGCTGTCCTCGGGGCAGCAAATCCAGCTCAACGCCGATGGTACGGTAACGGCGATTGGTGATGGCGACACCGAGCAGTTTACCTTTACCTACGGGGTGGAGAGCAGCACCGGACCGTCCGATACCGGGTTCGTCACGGTCGATTCGGTGCCTTGCTTCGTCGCCGGGACGCGCATCCGCACGCCGGAGGGCGATGTGCCGGTCGAGGAGTTGAAGCCCGGCGATTTGGTGCTCACCCGCGACGAGGGGGCGCAGCCGTTGCGTTGGACCGGCAGCCGGACGGTCGCGGCGACGGGCGATTTTGCGCCGATCCGCATCGCCGCAGACACGTTCGGGCGGCATGACGAGACGTGGCTTTCGCCGCTGCACAGGGTGCTGGTGCGCGATGCGCTGGCCGAGCTTTTGTTTGGTGAGAGCGAGGTGCTGGTTGCGGCGCGCGACCTGGTCAACGACCGAACGGTGCGTCGCGTCGCGGGGGGCGAGGTCACCTATGTTCACCTGATGTTCGACCGGCATCAGGTGATCTGGTCGGGCGGACTCGCTACCGAGAGTTTCCTGCCGGGGCCGCAGACGGCGCAGTGTTTCGAGGCCGGCATCGTCGCCGAGATATGCGCGCTCTTTCCCGAGATCGACCCGGCGACCGGGGCGGGCTACAGTCCGGCAGCGCGGCGCACGCTGCGGCCCTTCGAGGCGCGACTTCTGTTGCATCCGGGGCAGGCGGCCTGAGATGGGCTGGATCGCGCTGACCGGTCGCGATGGCGGGCAATTTGCCCCCCGCGGGATCGGCGGCACGGGGCGTCAGGGGCCGCAAACCGCCGATCCGACCGCGCTGCTGCCGCGAGGCACGCTGCTTCTGGAGACACGCCCCGCGATCGGTCGGCGGCCGCAGACGCTCTTGTCCTTCGGGCGCACGCATCCGTGGAACGGTGGCTTCTCGCTGCAACTCTTGCCATCGGGCGGCGTGGCGCTTGTCGAGACGCAGGAGCGCGACGTCCGCCACGCCATCCTGCCGTTCCGGCCCGATGACCGCAGCGACAGCCTGCGCATCAGCTATACTTGGGATGCCCCGGGGCGTTGGGGGCGGCTGTCGCTGGAACGGCCCGGGATCATCGGGGTGCGCAGCATTACCGTGCCGCCACCGCATCCCATGCCGCTAGCCGACCTGCGCACGGCGTTCACCGACCCACGACAGCGGCATCTTGACCCGGAAGTTATCTTTGCGGCGCTCTCCGACGAGGTCGAGCCGGTCGGGCCGATGCCGGGGCTTGTGGGCGAGGTGCCTGTGCGCACCCCGGGGGGATATGTCGAAGCGGGACGGCTGCGGCGTGGCGATTGCGTTCGCGGCACCGGCGGGG
>MRWG01000484.1_pt1 | contig 44753 bp, 54 predicted proteins | sample 1013341 | NCBI WGS metagenome assembly MRWG01 (sample SAMN06117577, study PRJNA244670) | biofilm metagenome | biome: Water; feature: Cathode Biofilm; material: Biofilm; isolation source: microbial consortium enriched at the cathode of a solar microbial fuel cell | place: USA: District of Columbia ... | reverse complement strand
AGTAGAGTTCGCTCATGTCACCGCTCCGTTTTTCGGGCCGTGAATCACGCAGCGCGTTGGAAATCAATGCATCCTGACCCTAGACTAGATGAGGCGCGCGCAATGCTGCGCGCCGTCGAGCAGATGGCCGAGGCTGCAAGGCTACCCCATTCGCCCGAGACTGAAAGTTTGCTTGTTCTGATTACGGCCACGCAAGACCGTTTGTTCGAGGTTGACGACGCTCACGTTATCGAATGGGTGGGGCACGGCGGCAAGACGGCCGAGATGATGCTCGAGGAAACCGCTGCCGAACGCGGTGACGCCGAGGACGTCCAGCAATGAGCAACTATCCGGACTCATGCAAGACAGCTGCACCATAGCCGCAGACACGCCGGAGGATTGCCTGTTCGTCAAGCGCGCCGAATCCGAGTGACGCCTCCAACAGATCGACAAGGAACGGGCGGGATTCGCCTAGTCTTTTCTCCAATTGTGAAACCCGGTGACAAATTCGGTGACAAGGGCAAAAGAAAGCGCAAGGCTTAGCTTTGCGCTATCCACAGCCTCTTGTTTTCATTTTATTAAGTGGCGATCCCGGGAGGACTCGAACCCCCAACCTGCTGATTAGAAGTCAGCTGCTCTATCCAGTTGAGCTACGGGACCGCTGGCCGCCTCTTAGCGCGCGCCGCGGGCGAGATCAAAACCTATTCGCCGAACGGGTCGTCAGGGTAGATCACCCGCGAGAGATAAAGCCCCTCGGGCGGCGCCACCGGACCGCAGGCGGTGCGGTCGCGCATCTCGAGCACGTCGCGCACCCGCTCGGTCGGCCACGCGCCCGCACCCACCCGCTCCAGCGTCCCCACCATGCTGCGTACCTGGTTGTGCAGGAACGACCGCGCGGCAAAGTGCAGGTGGATCTCCGGACCTGTCGCGGTATCCACCTCGGCGACCTCGACCGCGTCGAGTGTTTTCACGGGGCTCTTCGCCTGGCAAATCGAGGCGCGGAAGGTGGTGAAATCGTGGTGGCCAACCAGATGCGCCGCGCCCGCACGCATGGACGCGACATCGAGCGCGCGGCGCAGGTGCCACACGCGCCCGGCCTCAAGCGCGGGCGGCGCCCGGCGCGCGACGATCCGGTAGAGATAGCGCCGCCCCGTGGCCGAGAACCGCGCGTGCCAGTCATCGGGCACGCGCGCGCAGGCGGTGATCGCCACCGGCAGGGGCCGCAGGTGGTAATTGAGTGCCTCGCTGAGCCGGAACGGATCCCACTCGCGCGCGAGGTCACATTGCGCCACCTGCCCCAGTGCGTGAACGCCCGCATCGGTGCGCCCGGCGGCGGCGATGGTGTGCGGCCCCGGCTCCAGCCGGGCAAGCGCGCGCTCGACCTCACCCTGCACAGTCACCTGGTCGGCCTGCCGTTGCCAGCCCGCGAAACGCGCGCCGTCATACTCTACCTTCAGGGCATAGCGGGGCATCGCCGGTCCTCTTGCTTGCACGCGCGTTCGGGCGGCATCCTTGGCGCGAAACCTCCCCTCGGGGCAAGCCGTTTCTGCGTCTTTCCCCCGACGCGTGCGCGGTGTAAGCCGGGGGCTGACCCATCCCCGGACCGGAGCCCGCACATGCCCATCGCCCTGCCTGATACCACGCTGCTCTTGCAGATGCTGGGCCTCCTGGCGGTAATCGGTGCCTTTGCCGGGATTCTGGCGGGCCTTTTGGGTGTCGGCGGCGGGATCGTGCTGGTGCCCGCGTTCTTCTATGCCTTCCAGACGCTGGGCTATGACGGCCCGCAGCTCATGCAGATGTGCCTCGCCACGTCGCTCGCCACGATCATCGTCACCTCGGTGCGCTCGGTGCTGAGCCATCACCGAAAGGGCGCGGTCGATTGGGACATCCTGCGCGGCTGGGCACCAGGAATCGCGGCGGGGGCGGTGTTGGGCGTTCTGGTGGCGGCGTCGCTGCGCTCGACAACCCTGCAAGGGTTGTTCGGCGCACTCGGCATCGTGATCGGGCTCTATCTCGGGCTCGGGCGCGCGCATTGGCGGCTGGGCCCGGTCATGCCCGGCGGGCTGCGGCGGCTGGTGCTATCGCCCATCGTGGGGTTCCTGTCGGTGCTCATGGGGATCGGTGGTGGCAGCTTCGGCGTGCCGCTGATGAGCCTCTACGGCGTCGCTATCCACCGCGCGGTCGCCACGGCAGCAGGCTTTGGCGTGACCATCGCGCTCCCGTCGGTTATCGGGTTCCTGTTCCTCACCATCGACCCGGCGCACCGCCCGCCGTTGACCTTTGGCGCGGTCAATTTCGTGGCCTTCGGCGTGGTCATTGCCATGACGCTCGTCACAGCACCCTGGGGCGTGCGGCTTGCCCACGCGATGGACCCCAAGCCGCTCAAGCGCGTGTTCGCGGTGTTTCTGACGCTGGTGGCGCTCAACATGCTGAGGAAATCGCTGGGATGGTAGCCACGCTATCGGAGAAAGGCTGGGCGATCTTCCCGCCCGAACCCGGCGTCGCCGAATGGGCACGCGCCGCCCGCGACGCAGCACTCAAGCGCATGGCAGAGCCCGCACGCCGCGCGGCGGGGCTCGCGTGCGGGGGGACGTGGTTCGTAGGCCTCGACTGCCTACCCAACGACGCGGACGGCAGCGTGGCAGGCGTGCCGCTCGACGGGGCCGCGCGCCGCGCCGCCGAGACCATCGCCGGGTCACTTCCGCTCCACGCGGCGCAGGTCTCGGTGGTCTATCCCGGTTACCCGCGCCCGCGCGACGGCGAGGGCGCGGCGGCATTCCGCTATCGGCAAAAGCGCGACGCCGCGCATGTCGATGGGCTTCTGCCCATCGGACCCGAGCGGCAGCGGATGCTGCGCGAACGTCACGCCTGGCTGCTTGGCCTGCCGCTGAGCGAAACGAGCGCGGGGGCAAGCCCTCTGGTCGTCTGGGAGGGCAGCCACCACCTGATGCGTCGCGCCTTTGCCTCCGCGCTAGACGGCGTCGATCCGCGCGACTGGGCGGATGTGGACCTAACCGAACCGTACCATGCCGCAAGGCGTGAAGCGTTCGAAACCTGCGATCGCGTGCCAATCGTGACCTCGCCCGGGTCCGCCGTCCTGGTACACCGAATGGCACTGCACGGTGTGGCGCCGTGGGACGAGACCGCCACCGCACCGCCCGAGGGCCGCATGGTTGCCTATTTTCGACCCGTATTTCCCGACGACACGCGCGGCGACTGGCTCACCGTACCCTGAGTCAACTGCGCTTTGGTGCGGGTGAAGGGACTCGAACCCCCACGCCTTGCGGCGCCAGAACCTAAATCTGGTGCGTCTACCAATTCCGCCACACCCGCACGCACCGCCGCGCAGGGCGGGCCCTGCGCGCTCTAGCAAAGACCGGGGGCGGATTTAAGCCCAAATCGCGCGGCCCCTGCCCCGGGTGCACGAAAAAGGGCACGACATCGCCAGATTATTGCCTTATTGTGGCAAAAAACTGAGGCAGAAACAGAGCGAGATACGCCATGAAACCGGATACGGTCGGGCGTCCTGACGGCAGAGCTGCCGCCAGCCCCCCATTTCACACGACCGGCCTGTGGGCCGATGGCATACTGCTGACCGCCACGGGCGAACGCCTGGCCAGGGATTTGCGCCCCGGCGATCGGGTCATCACCCGCGATGCCGGAATGGTCACGTTGCGCGCCATCACGCCGCGGTCGCTGCGCGCGCCGCTGGTTCGCATCCGCGAGGGATCGCTTGGCCACAGGCGGCCCGGGCGTGACGTGCTGTTGCCCGCCGGACAGCCGATCCTGGTGCGCGACTGGCGCGCGCGGGCGCTCTTTGGCCACGATCAGGTGCTGGTCGCCGTCGCGCGGCTGGTCGATGGCGAATTCGTTACCCATGCCGGGTGCGCCAAGCTCGATTTCTGCGAACTGGATTTCGGAGAGCCGCATATCCTCTATCTGGACGGGCTGGAAGTGACGAGCGAACCGACAAGCGCGCTCGTCACCTAAGGCGCAAGGCGCTCGCCCTCCTAGAACAGCGCCAGTTGCGCGCCACGTGCGAGCGGCACCTCGAACAGGTCGCAACGCAGCCCGGGCTGCGCCGCATCCAGCCCCAGCCGTCGCGCCGCCAGGTCGAAGCGCCGCGCGATCATCCGCGCATACACGCCCTGCCCCCGCATCCGGAGGTGCCAGTCGGCAGAATAATCGCGCCCGCCATGCATCTCGCGAAGCCGGTTCATCACCCGGCCCGCGCGATCGGGGTAGTGCTGCGCAAGCCAGTCGCGGAACAATCCTGACACCTCGCGCGGCAGGCGCAGCATGATCCAGCTCGCGGCCCCCGCTCCGGCATCGCGTGCGGCCTCAAGAATCGTCTCGGTCTCTGTATCGCTGAGGCCCGGGATAACCGGCGATACCATCACCCTCACCGGCACCCCTGCGCCCGCCAGCCGCCGAACCGTGTCGAGCCGCCGCGCGGGCGATGGTGCGCGCGGCTCCAGTCGCCGGGCCAACGTGTCGTCCAGCGTCGTGACCGACACGCCCACCTTCGCCAACCCTCGCGCCGCCATATCCGCCAGCAGATCGAGATCGCGTTCGATGAGCGCGCCCTTGGTCACCAGCGCCACCGGATGATTGAACCGCGACAGAACCTCCAGACAGGCGCGGGTGATCCCGTATTGCCGCTCGACCGGCTGGTAGGGGTCGGTATTGGTGCCGATGGCGATCGGGGCCACGCTGTAGCCGCGGGCGCGCAGCTCCGCCTCGAGCCGGTCCGGCGCGTCAGGCCGGGCAATCAGCCGGGTCTCGAAATCGAGCCCCGGCGACAGGCCGAGCCAGGCATGGGTGGGCCGCGCGAAACAGTAGACACAGCCATGCTCGCAGCCGCGATAGGGGTTGATTGATCGGTCGAATGGCAGGTCTGGCGAGCGGTTATAGGAAATTACCCTTCCAGCCCGCTCTTCCGAAACCAGCGTGCGGAGCACGCGATTCTCAGCCTCCGGGCCGGGGTCACCGTCGGCATACTCGACATCATACGCCTCGAACCCGCCAGCGGCGTTGCTCGTCGCGCCGCGACCGCGCGGACGCAGGTCAGCCGGAAGTGTCGGTTCGTGATTCATATCTGGAAAATGGAACATAACATGAACGAATGCAATATTCCGATAATGATGATGCCGATCTTTCAGTCACACTCGGGCCAAAACGCTGCTACAGGTCGGTTGCGACGCGGGCAGCGTCGCAATTCGGAAAGTCGCGCTGCGACAAATTGACGAAAGAGGCGCAACGTCACCGCGCCCCGCGCGCAGAACAGCCAGGGATTCCCACCATGTCCGACGAAGAAGACGACATCATCCTGTCAGAGCTCGACGACGAGGAACTCGTCCAGCAGATGTTCGACGACCTCTACGACGGTCTGAAGGAAGAGATCGAGGAGGGCGTGAACATCCTTCTCGAGCGAGGCTGGGCGCCCTACCGCATCCTAACCGAGGCGCTCGTGGGCGGCATGACCATCGTCGGCAAGGATTTCCGCGACGGCATCCTTTTCGTCCCAGAGGTGCTGCTCGCCGCCAACGCTATGAAGGGCGGCATGGCGATCCTCAAGCCGCTTCTGGCCGAAACCGGCGCGCCGCGCGTAGGAAAGATGGTCATTGGCACCGTGAAAGGCGACATCCACGACATCGGCAAGAACCTGGTCTCGATGATGATGGAGGGTGCGGGTTTCGAGGTAGTCGATCTCGGGATCAACAACCCGGTCGAGAACTATCTCGAGGCACTCGAGACCGAAGAGCCCGACATCCTCGGCATGTCGGCGCTGTTGACCACCACCATGCCCTATATGAAAGTCGTGATCGACACGATGGTGGAACAGGGCAAGCGCGATGATTACGTCGTGCTTGTGGGGGGCGCGCCACTCAACGAGGAATTCGGCAAGGCCATAGGTGCCGATGCCTATTGCCGCGATGCCGCGGTGGCTGTGGAAACGGCCAAGTATTTCATGGCGCGCAAGCACAACGCCCTCGCGGCGGGCTGATACGGATCAGCGTGCCATTGCAGACTCCGACGTGCTCGCCGATCGAACTGGCAGGCACGTCGGAATCCCAGCGGTGTCAGGCATGCGATCAGCGTACCGCGACGAGGCGCATGACCGCGACCATGACGATACCGTAGAGCATGTGCCCCACCAGCGCGACCCATGTGATGCCGGTGAAGTTCAGGAAAAAGGGCAGGCCCGCGACCGCCGTGATCCCGCCGATAGCAAAAACCCATAGCCCAAAGCCGTAAAGCACGGCGGGCACAAACCAGCCCCCCCTCTGCCCAGCAAGCCGGGACCAGACGGGCCGAAAGACATAGAGCCAACCGACCGGGTAGCCGATCAACCCCACCAGGTAGAAGTGCATGAAATAGCCAGCGAAATCGCCATTGGGCAGGCCGAAAGTGCCAAGCAGGCTTCGCGCAAGCCCATGCGGCGACAAGTTGGCAAAGCCGAGAGCGGGGCTGATGATCTGCCCCCAGAGATCGAAGGCGACGGTCGCGACGAGGCCGGAGATGAACATCATTCCCAGGGTTTGGGCGAACCGGGATGGCAAGATGGGCGTGCGATCGGTTGACGAGGTCATGCTGGTCTGTCCTTGATTGTGATCAGAGGTCATAGAAGCCTCGAAAATGGCCCTGCCCTGTTCCGACGACAACGCTTTCTTTCTGGCGCACACGAAAAGGTCAAATGCCGTGACGCAGAGCAACGATAGCCTTCCCGATCCCGCGACGCTAACGACGCGCGGGCTGGCCCCTACAGGTCAGGGCCGCATCCTGCTCATTGCCTGCGGCGCGCTCGCGCATGAAATCCTCGCCCTCAAGCGCGCGAATGGTTGGGATCACATGGATCTGCACTGCCTGCCCGCCAAGCTACACCTCTACCCCGAGCGCATCACAGAGGAGGTGGAGAAGGCCGTCGCACGCCACCGCGACGCCTACGCGCGCGTGTTCGTGGTCTATGCCGATTGTGGCACCGGAGGGCAGTTGCAGGCGAAATGCCAGGATCTGGGCGTCGAGATGGTTGCCGGGCCGCATTGCTACGCCTTCTTCGAGGGGGTGGACCGCTTCGCCGAGCATGACGACGAGATCACCGCCTTCTACCTCACGGATTTTCTCGTGCGGCAGTTCGATGCCTTTGTGTGGAAGCCGATGGGGTTGGACCGGCACCCGGAGCTACGCGACGTGATTTTTGGCAACTACACCAAGCTGGTCTACCAGGCGCAAACCGACGACGCGGCCTTACGCGCCCGCGCCGAGGAGTGCGCGCAACGGCTCGGGCTCGACTACGAATACCGCTTCACCGGCTACGGCGATCTGCACACCGCCCTCGCCGTGCAGGCCGCAAAGAGCTGAGGGGCTGTCAGCCTTGAGCGGACATCAGGCATAAATTGAAGAGCCGCGCGAGGGCAGGACGCCAACGCTCGCCCAAGACTAGCTGCCCCCGCCGCCGCCTCAACGCAGCCGCGCCGCCGCCTCGATGGTGCCGTGGTCGGGATATTGCAGCAGCACCGCCAGCGGCGCGCCCTCAGGCCAGTCGACATCCAGCGTCAGCGGCTCCTGCGTGTCCCACTCGGCCACCTCGACCAGGTCGGTCACGATGTTGGTATAGGTGATCGTGCGCCCCGCATTCTCGCCGCGCTCGATCTCTACCTTGGCCTTGGGCATGTAGCGAGCGAACTGCACCATCAGCGGCATCTTTCGCGGCCGCTCGGACCGCGCCTCGAGATGCACCTGCCCGCCCTCGCGCCGCACCTGCACTGCGATCCCGTTCTCCTGCGTGGCACGATGCTTGTCGATGAGGTCGGTCACATCGCGATAGCGCGTGCCGACGACGTGATCGGCCCCGTTGACGATCATTTGGGGAGTATAGACCATCTTGCGCCCCGCCGCTGCGGCATAGCCGCGCTGCCGCGCGGTATGTGCGGGGCTGCCGAACGTGTCCTCCCAGCCGATGTAATCCCAGTAATCCACGTGCAGCGACAGCGCCAGCACATCGTCACGTGCGGCGAGTTGCTCGAAAAAGCCATCGGCAGGCGGACAGGAAGAACAGCCTTGCGAGGTATAAAGCTCGACCACCACGGGCCGGTCCGCGGCGAGCGCCGGTGCGGCGAGCATCGCCCATCCCGCCAAAAGGCTGTAAAGGAGGTAACGCATTATCGGATCGGTCCCATTTGGGTTCGGTTTGTTCGGATTTCTTGAATCTAGGCGCTGACTCCGCCCGTGCCAACTCAAGGTTTCGCGAGATCGCGAGCCGGGGGCTGTAACAGCAATCAAATTGTGTGCAATAGTATACAAATTGGCGCCCCACCTCTTGATCGGCGCGGGAATATCGGTCAGAAGCAGGGCAAACGTCATCCAGCCCTGACATGAAAGGACGGCATCCCATGCCTATCACAGTCGGTCAAGACAGCGCAAAGACCCGCAAGACCCTCAGCGTCAGCGGCCAGACCATCGCCTATTACTCCATCGACGCCGCCGAGAAGGCAGGGCTTGGCGATTTCTCGCGCCTGCCCGCCGCGCTCAAGGTGGTGCTGGAGAACATGCTGCGCTTCGAGGACGGCAAGACCGTCACGCTCGATGACATCCGCGCATTCTCCGAATGGGCCGCGAATGGTGGCCGCGCCAATCGCGAGCTGGCCTACCGCCCTGCCCGCGTGCTGATGCAGGATTTCACCGGCGTCCCGGCGGTGGTCGATCTCGCCGCCATGCGCGACGGGATCAAGGCGCTGGGCGGTGACGCGCAGAAGATCAACCCGCTCAACCCCGTCGACCTGGTGATCGACCACTCGGTGATGATCGACGAGTTCGGCAACCCGCGCGCGTTCCAGATGAACGTGGATCGCGAATACGAGCGCAACATGGAGCGCTACCAGTTCCTCAAATGGGGCCAGGGCGCGTTCAACAACTTCCGCGTTGTGCCGCCGGGCACCGGTATCTGCCACCAGGTCAACCTCGAATACCTCGCCCAGACCGTCTGGACCGACGAGGACCAGAATGGCGAGACGGTGGCCTACCCCGATACGCTGGTGGGCACCGACAGCCACACCACGATGATCAACGGCGTCGCCGTGCTCGGGTGGGGCGTCGGCGGCATCGAGGCCGAGGCCGCTATGCTGGGCCAGCCCATCTCGATGCTGATTCCCGAGGTTGTGGGATTCGAGCTCACCGGCGCGATGGTCGAGGGCACCACCGGCACCGACCTCGTGCTCAAGGTGGTCGAGATGCTGCGCAAGAAGGGCGTGGTGGGCAAATTCGTGGAATTCTACGGCGACGGCCTCGACAACCTGCCGCTCGCGGACCGCGCTACCATCGCCAACATGGCCCCCGAATACGGCGCCACCTGCGGGTTCTTTCCCATCGACGACGAGACCCTGCGCTACCTGCGTCAAACGGGGCGCGACGAGGACCGCGTCGCGCTGGTCGAGGCCTATGCCCGCGAGAACGGTTTCTGGCGCGGGCCGGATTACGCGCCGGTCTATACCGACACGCTCAGTCTCGATATGGGCGAGATCGTGCCCGCCATTTCCGGCCCCAAGCGGCCGCAGGATTACGTGACACTCGATCAGGCCGCACAAGCCTTCTACAACGTCGTCGCCGATTACCGTGGCGAGGATGAAAGCCTGGCGGCCCATGACATGGCCGCCGAAGGCCCGGCGGCCGATGCCAACGGCGATCCGCGCAAATCCACCCCCGTCAAGGGCGAAGACTACAGGTTGCGCGACGGCTCTGTGGTGATCGCCTCGATCACCTCCTGCACCAACACGTCCAACCCCTACGTGATGATCGGTGCCGGGCTGGTGGCGAAAAAGGCCCGCGAACGGGGCCTCACCCGCAAGCCCTGGGTCAAGACCTCTCTCGCACCGGGTAGCCAGGTGGTGACCCAGTATCTCGAGGCCGCAGGGCTTCAGGACGATCTCGACGCCATCGGCTTCAACCTCGTGGGCTATGGCTGCACCACCTGCATCGGTAACTCGGGCCCTCTGCAAAAGGAAATCTCCGAGGCCATCGCCGAGGGCGACCTCATGGCCACCTCGGTGCTCTCGGGCAACCGCAACTTCGAGGGCCGCATATCGCCGGACGTGCGCGCCAACTACCTCGCCTCGCCGCCTCTGGTGGTGGCCTATGCGCTGGCAGGCGACATGAATATCGACCTCACCCGCGACCCATTGGGCCACGATCCCGACGGCAACCCGGTCTACATGAAGGACATCTGGCCCACCCAAAAGGAAATCGCCGAGATCGTCGAAGCCACCGTCACCCGCGAGGCGTTCCGCTCGAAATACGCCGACGTGTTCAAGGGCGACGAGAAATGGCGGGCGGTCGAGACCTCGGGAGGCGAGACCTATGACTGGCCGCCACAATCGACCTATGTCCAGAACCCGCCCTATTTCCGCGACATGCCGGTGGAGCCGGGCACCATCTCGGATATCGACGGCGCGCGGATGCTGGCGCTGCTGGGCGACATGGTCACCACCGACCACATCTCGCCCGCCGGCTCGTTCAAGGAAAGCACACCCGCCGGTCAATACCTGCGCGAACGGCAGGTACCGGTGCGCGAGTTCAACTCCTATGGCTCGCGGCGTGGCAATCACGAGGTGATGATGCGCGGCACGTTCGCCAATATCCGCATCCGCAACGAGATGCTCGACGGGGTCGAGGGCGGCTACACGCTCGGACCGGACGGCGAACAGACGTCGATCTTCGACGCCGCGATGGCCTATCAGCAAGAGGGCACGCCCCTCGTCGTGGTGGGCGGCGAGCAATACGGCGCAGGGAGTTCGCGCGACTGGGCAGCCAAGGGCACGGCGCTCCTGGGCGTAAAGGCGGTGATCGCCGAGAGCTTCGAGCGTATCCACCGCTCCAACCTCGTGGGCATGGGGGTGATCCCGTTCGAGTTCACCGGCAGCGATAGCCGCTCGACGCTGGCGCTCAAGGGCGACGAGAGCTTCAGCATCTCTGGACTTGCGGATGTGAAACCACTGCAAGAGGTGGGCTGCACGATCACCTATGCCGATGGCACCACGAAGGACATCACCCTCAAGTGCCGGATCGATACCGCCATCGAGAAGGAATATGTCGAGCATGGCGGCGTGCTGCACTATGTGCTGCGCAACCTCGCCAAGTCCGCCTGACCGCTTGGCCCGGGCGTGGGGCCATACCCGCGCCCGGTCCATTCCCGCATCTTTGGTAATTGCCGGTCATTGCGTGGCGGCCCCTCGCAACCGGCGTGTCCCCGCGCTATTCCCAATCATCAGATAAGGCTACAGGCATAGCACCGGCGTCCGCATCTCAGAGTGGATCAACACGCGCCTCACCGGCCGTCATGCCCGGGCAGGTCCTGTCGTGACGCAGGTAGGCGATGCCGCGCCCACCCGCCTGGGTAAAAAGTGTGCCGGCGGGCTTACCCTCTGGCGTGGTGATCGCGGTACCCACCGGCGCCGCGCCGTGGACCGCGACGAGGGCGAGGCCCTTTTTCAGCTCGGTTTTGTGCTTCATCCGGGCGGTGACCTCCTGCCCGACATAACAGCCCTTGCGAAAATCGACACCGCCCAGCCGCCCGAACCCCGCTTCGAGGATGAAGATGTCGGGCGTCAACTCGATCCCGGTTTCCGGGATACAGTGCGCCACGCGGATGCGGTCGAAGTCGGTGCCGTCGTCGCCCTCCTCGTCGCCGTAGAGCCGCCAGCCGAGATCGGGGTGTCGCGGATCGGCCAGTGCACCTTCGGGCGCGGGGCCGGTGCCGCGGCGCACGCCCTTGTCGGTCTCTGTGATCTGCACGTCGGCGCGCAGCTTATAGAGCGAGAGCCGCTGAATGAGCATTTGCGCAAGGCTCTCGTCCACGTCGAGCCAAATCGCGTCGCCGTGGCGCAGCAGGAAGAAATCGGCGATATACTTGCCCTGCGGCGTGAGCAGCGCGGTATAGACGAGGCCGTCGTCGAGCCGGGAGAGATCGCTGGTCACGAGCCCCTGCAGAAAGCTTTCGGCCTCGCTGCCGGTGATTTCCAGAATGCGCCGTGCCATGCTCGTTCCCTTGCTCGTGAACCCGTAATATAGGGCGAGGATCTGGACACGAAAGGGGGGCGTAATGCGCGCCGAGCTATCCGTGGTCATTCCCACGCTCGATGCCGGGCACTCGCTGCCCGCTTGCCTGGGCGCTCTGTTCGAGGGCGTGCACACGGGTCTCATCCGCGAGGTGATCGTGAGCGATGGCGGCTCGCAGGATGCCACCCGCGTAATGGCCGAGGAAGCGGGGGCGGTAATCGTGACCGGCCCGCCGTCACGCGGGGGGCAATTGCGACGCGGGGCCGAGGCGGCTGGCGGCACGTGGCTGATGGTCCTGCACGCCGACACGGGGCTGCCCGAAGGCTGGAGCGAGGCGGTGCGCGCACAGATCGCGAAGGGCGGCGCGGCGGCGTTTCGGTTGCGCTTCGACGCGGGCGGGGTGGCGCCCCGGCTGGTCGCGGGATGGGCCAACCTGCGCACGAGGATGTTCGGCCTGCCCTATGGCGATCAGGCCCTACTTGTGTCGCGCCGCGCCTATCACGCCGCCGGGGGTTACCCGGACATCCCCTTGATGGAGGACGTGGCGCTGGCCCGCGCGCTCAAGGGGCGGATCGCGCTCCTGCCGCTGGCGGTGACGACATCGGCGGCGCGCTTCCAACGCGAGGGCTGGCTGCGCCGGGGGGCGCGCAACCTGTGGCTTCTGGCACGGTACTTGTGCGGGGCAGACCCGGCGCGGCTGGCGGCGCGGTATCGGCGGTAGGGGGCAAGGCTGTTCGATCTGCGGCTGCCAATCGGCTCTTGGCGCCGGCGCGACTCACCTCGACGATCGCTCCAGGCCAGTTCCAGACCTTGAACCTTTGCTACGTCTCTCAGAACAGCGGCTTGTGCGTGGCGTTGTACGCGGCCTGGATCGCTTCATGATCGTATTCGGTGGCGATCCAGTCCTCGAAGCCGATGCCGGTCTCGGCGTGCCGGGCAGCGAAACGGTCGAGGATGAAGTCGAGCACACCGGTGCGGGTCCATTTGAAATGGATGTATTTCACCCCCAGCATCCGCCGCGCCTCGGCAACCGGGCGGCGCTCGATCACCATCAGGTAGATCGCGGCAGCAAAGCCCGCCCGGTCGGCCCCCGATTTGCAATGCATGACAAAGGGGCGTTCGATCTCTCGGAAGGCGGCGATCAGTGCCTCGATATTGGCGCGCGGCGCCGCGTCGCGGGCCTGCAGCGTGCAGTCAACAAGGCTGAGCCCAAGGCGGCGGCAGCTTTCCTTCTCGGTGAGGTAATGCGCCGCCCCCGCCGCGCCGCGCAGGTTGAGGATGCTGCGCACCCCCTTCGCCTTGAGTCGGACGAGCCGGGCATGTGTAGGCTGGTTCGAGCGCCACACGCCGGGAGCCACGGGAAACTGGTTGGTCCAAATGGTGCGCAGGATCGCATGGTCGAACCACAGGTTGTAGACATGCGCGCGGCGGCGGTTCTCCGGCGTCGAGAGATCGGTGTTGTAAGAGGCGCGCAGCCGACGCTCCCAGTCGGATATCCGTTTGAAAAGGCTCATCGGCGCGGGGGTCTCCGGTCTTCGGGGTCACGCGCGCGCCCCGCCGCCACCGTCTAGGCGACCCGGCCTCGGATGACAAGCCGCACCGGTGCCGATTGACGCCGCCGGGCAGCGGGGTAATGTCACCCTCGCCATCAAGCGGAGATTTCCATGAGCCTTGCCAACGGTCGCGCCTATCTGGCCATTCCCGGCCCCTCTGTCATGCCCGAAGAGGTGCTGCGCGCCATGCACCGCGCCGCCCCCAACATCTACGAGGGCGACCTGATCGAGATGACCGCCGGGCTGATCCCCGACCTGCGCGCGGTGGCCCGCACGCAAGGCGACGTCGCAATCTACATCGCCAACGGGCACGGCGCGTGGGAGGCGGCGCTGGCCAATACGGTCAGCCCGGGCGAGCGGGTGCTCGTTCCGGCCACAGGCCGCTTCGGCCACGGTTGGGCCGAGGTGGCGCAGCTGCGTGGAATCGCGCCGGAAATCCTCGATTTCGGCAAACGCGCGGCGATTGATCTCAACCAGGTGGAGGCAACGTTGCGCGCCGACAAGGACCACGCGATCCGCGCCGTGCTGGCCACCCATGCCGATACCTCGACCTCGGTGCTCAACGATATCGCGGGGCTGCGCGCGGTGCTCGACGCCACCGGGCATCCGGCGCTCCTGATGGCCGACTGCATCGCCTCGCTGGCGTGCGACCGGTTCGAGATGGACGCCTGGGGCGTCGACGTGATGGTGGCGGCGAGTCAGAAAGGGCTGATGGTGCCGCCGGGGCTGGGCTTTGTCTTTTTCTCGGAGAAAGCGGCGGCGGCGCGGGCGCGAATGGAGCGCGTGAGCCGCTACTGGGACTGGACCAATCGCGCCGATCCACAGATGTTTTACCAGTATTTCGGCGGCACCGCGCCAACGCATCACCTCTTTGGCTTGCGTGCGGCGCTTGATCTGATCGCCGACGAGGGGATCGAGGCGATCTGGCACCGGCATGAGGTGCTGGCCCGCGCCATCTGGGCCGCCTGCGAGACGTGGGGCGAGGTGGGGCCGCTCGAGCTAAACATCGCCGATCCATCCCTGCGCAGCCGCGCAGTCACGGCGCTGAGGATCGGCGCGCCACACGGCTCGGCGTTGCGGCAATGGGTGCAGGACAACGCGGGCGTGACCCTCGGCATCGGGCTCGGGATGGCCGAGCCGGGCGATCCGGTCTGGCACGGGTTCTTTCGCATCGGGCACATGGGGCACGTGAACGCGCACATGATCCTCGGCGCACTTGGTGCGATCGAGGCGGGAATGCAGGCGCTCCGTATCCCCCATGGCCAGGGCGGTGTTGCCGCGGCGGCGGCGGAGGTGGCCCGGGGCTCAACCCTCGCGGGTTAGGCGGTCAGCCTTCTTGCGTACCAGCACGGTGCGCAGATCATGCATAGCCAGAAGCAGCGCGTCGGTCACCTGTTCAAGCTGTTCTTCGGTGGCGCGCGACTGAGCCCAATGGGCGGTGGTGTTTAGGTAGTCCACCGCGCGCAGGATGTCGTCGATATCGCGATGCGCGAGGATTTCCTGCCGCTCGGCCATCCACTCGTGGATCGCGGCGAGATCGGCCTCGGTCAGTTCGCGGTCACCATGCGGCTTGATCTCGCCCTTGCGGATATTGACCACGGCGATCTGGTCCATGTCGATACGTCGCTGGCGGTTCTCGGTATCCACGCGAAACACGAACGCGCCGTTCTCGCGCACGCGGAAATAGTATTCCGGCAGATCGCCCGCCATATGCCCCTCTTACCGCAGCCCGGCGCAGAACGCCTGTATCCGCCCACACGCCTCGCGCAGCGCTTCGTCGGCGGTAGCGTAGCTGACGCGGAAGTTCGGCGAAAGCCCGAAGGCCGCGCCAAAGACTACGGCGACGCCCTGCTCTTCGAGGAGGGCTGTGGCGAAATCCTCGTCCGTCTCGATCCGCGCGCCACCCGCGCTCGTCTTGCCGATCAACCCGGCGATCGACGGGTAGACGTAAAAGGCTCCGTCGGGCACCGGACAGTCCACCCCCTCGATCTCGTTCAGCATCGAGACCACGAGATCGCGGCGACGGCGGAACACCGCGTTGTTCGCGGCGATGAAATCGTGGCTACCGTTCAGCGCCTCGACGGCGGCCCATTGGCTGATGGTGCAGGGGTTCGACGTCGATTGAGACTGGATCTTGCGCATCGCGGCAATCAGGTCCTCGGGCCCGGCGGCATAGCCGATGCGCCAGCCGGTCATGCAATAGGCCTTGCTCACGCCGTTGCAGGTGAGGGTGCGGTCGTAAAGCCCCGGCTCGACCTGCGCGGGCGTGCAGAATTCGAACCCGTCATAGGCGAGGTGCTCGTACATGTCGTCGGTCATCACCCAGACATGAGGGTGGCGCATCAGCACGTCCGTCAGCGCCCTGAGTTCGTCGCGCGAATAGCCCGCCCCGGTAGGGTTGCTGGGCGAGTTGAAGATGAACCAGCGCGTACGCGGCGTAATCGCGGCTTCGAGCGCCTGCGGGGTCAGCTTGAACCCGGTCTCGATGCCGGCAGGGGCCACCACCGGCTCGCCACCCGCCAGCAGCACCATGTCGGGATAACTCACCCAGTAGGGCGCGGGGATCACCACCTCATCGCCCGGATTCAGCGTGGCCATGAGCGCGTTGTAGAGAATTTGCTTGCCGCCCGTGCCGACACTGACCTGCGCGGGCGTGTAATCGAGCCCGTTGTCGCGCTTGAACTTGGCGCAGATCGCCTGCTTCAACTCGGGGATGCCATCGACGGCGGTATACTTCGTCTTGCCCTCTTCGATGGCTCGGATGCCCGCCGCCTTGATGTGGTCGGGCGTGTCGAAATCGGGCTCGCCCGCGCCAAGCCCGATCACGTCGCGCCCGGCAGCCTTCAATTCCTGCGCCTTGGTGGTGACGGCGATCGTGGGCGAGGGCTTGACGCGCGCAATCGTCGCGGAGAGGCGGGACATGGTCGGCTCCGGTTTGAATTCACTTCCCAAATCTCTTAGGGTGCGCGCGAGTTCCGTTCAAGAACGATCACCGGAAAGGAAGAGCATGACCACCGAGCAAGACGATAGCTGGTTCGACCCCGAAGCGACCACCTTCGGGGACCGCGTTGCGGGCGCGCGCGAGCGCGCAGGCATGAGCCAGAGCGATCTGGCCAAACGGCTCGGCGTGAAGCTCAAGACGCTCAAGGGCTGGGAGGACGACCTCTCCGAGCCGCGCGCCAACAAGCTGTCGATGATGGCGGGGCTGTTGAACGTGTCGCTGCTTTGGCTGCTCTCGGGCGAGGGCGAGGGGCCGGATTCGCCCACGATGGGCGATCTGGAACCCGATATTACCGGGCTTCTGACCGAGATCCGCGACATCCGCACGCAAATCGCCTATTCCACCGACCGGTTGGGGCGGCTGGAAAAGACGCTGCGCGCGCGCCTGATGGAGCAGGCCGGTGAATGACGAGCCGCGCGAGCACCGTTTGCGGCGCCTCGCCATGCGGGCCAATCGGCGTGGAATCAAGGAGATGGACATCATTCTCGGGCGTTATGCCGGGGTGCGTCTTGAACATCTTGACGCGCCCACGCTCGACCTGCTCGACGCGCTCCTGTCCGAAAACGACCAGGACCTCTACCAATGGGTGACCGGGCAAAGCGCCCCGCCCGGTCGCTTCGCACCACTGGTCGAGGACATCGCGCAGGTGGCATGCGCCGCGAAATAGCGCGGATTTTAGGCATCTGCTGCGCGATTTAACCGAATATTGGCGGTTTTGTCCGAGTCTCTCTCGCGAATGGTCCGCGACGGAGACATCCATGAGCTTTCACAGCCCCCTGAGCACACGGCCCGCGCCCGGTGCCTTCATCGCCGGGTATCTCGACGCGCTGTCGCTGGTGGAGCGGCTGCACCGCCTGCTGCTCGACGTCATCAAGGACGAGTTCGAGCGCGTCGGCATCCTGGAGATCAACGCCGTTCAGGCGCTTCTCTTGTTCAACATCGGGGATCACGAGGTGACGGCGGGCGAGCTCAAATCGCGCGGGTATTACCAGGGCAGCAATGTCAGCTATAACCTCAAGAAGCTGGTGGAGGCGGGTTACATGCACCACCAGCGCTGCGAGGCGGACAGGCGGGCGGTGCGCGTGCGCCTGACCGAGAAGGGGCGCGGCATCCGCGACGTGGTCGCGGCGCTGTTCGAGCGTCACGCCGCGGGGTTGCAGGAACGCGGGGTGCTGGGCGAGGACGGGCTTGACCAGGTGACCGGCGCGCTCAGGCGGGTGGAACGCTACTGGAGCGACCAGATCCGCTATATTTATTGAGCTGGCAGTGCGCCCAACACGATATTGCTGATCTCGCGAAAGAGCTTGCGCGCCATGGCGCGCCTGAAATCCTCGAACCCGTCCGCCACCTCGAGAAATGCGCCGGGCCCGCGCAGCACCTCGTCGCGATAATGGCGCAGCACGGTCGCGTCATGGCCGAGGATCACCAGACCATTCACAGTTATGTTTTGAAAGGGAAAATGCCTATAGGCCAGCGCCGGGGCGAAGCCCTCGTTGTTCACACCGTCGCCCGACACGTCGATAACCCGGCGCGCACAATCGGGGGCGCGGGTCATCACCTGCGCGCCATAGCCGAGCGCGGAGCCGAGCGCCGTGGGAAATTCCGCGGTCGAGCGCTCCATGCCGGCCAGCAGGGCCGCCGCGCGGGTGATGTCGGCGTGGCTGCGCAAGATGGTCCAGTCGAGATGCAGCTTTTGCTGGTCGCGCCCGCTCCACTCGTAGACCGCCAGCGCCACGTCGCCCTCGCCCCCAAGGATCGCGTGGCGGATGTCCGGGGCGTCGAGCGCCGCCGCTAACCCCTTGCGTTGCAAGTCGTATTCATGCGCATCGACCGAGGACGACACGTCGAGCGCCAGCACCAGCGCGAGGCGGCAGGCCGCCTCGGCGGGGGCCGCGAAAAGGCCCGCGAGCAGGGCCGCCCATCTCACCAGTGGCCCACGTTCTCCATGCTCGCCCAGGGCTCGGCGGGGGCGAGCGCCTCGCCTTCCTGCAACAGCTCCACCGAGATGTTGTCGGGGCTGCGCACGAAGGCCATGCGGCCGTCGCGGGGGGGGCGGTTGATGGTGATGCCGTTGTCCATAAGATGTTGGCACATCTCGTAAATATTGCCGACCGAATAGGCGAGGTGGCCGAAATGGCGGCTGTCCGACGGCAGGCCCTCGTCGCCGTCCCAGTTCCAGGTCAGCTCCACCGGGCATTCCTCCTGCCCCTCGGGAGCCATGAAAACAAGGGTGAATCGCCCACCCTCGTTGTCCCAGCGGCGGGTCTCTTTCAGGCCCAGAAGGGAGAAGAATCGCATGGTGGCGTCGAGGTCCTTGACCCGGACCATCGTGTGCAGATAGCGGATTTTCATCGAATTTCTCCTGTCGGTATCGCGTCGGTATTTTGTCGGTATCGCGTCGGTGCGATTACTCCGGCTCAGGATAGGGCCTGTGGCCCGCGTGTCGAGGGCAAAGCGAATCCGGCTGACACACCCGATATCGGCTTGGCGGCAGGCCCACCCGCAAGATATAGTGGAGATCGACTCGCCCCATCCCCGAAAGGTGCCGCCATGCCGCTGACCCCGGAACAACAGGCCGAAATCGACGCCGCCCGCGCCGAGCCGCGCGAAACCCTGCGCGCCATATCGCCGGGCATGGAGGCGCATCTCTATACCGCGCACCCGGTGCTGGATCACGGATTCGTGCGGGTGATCGACTACATGGGCGACGATGCCGCCATCTGCCAGGCGGCGCGGGTGTCCTATGGGCGGGGTACGAAATCGGTGAGCAATGACGAGGGGCTGATCCGCTACCTGATGCGGCACTGGCACTCGACCCCGTTCGAGATGTGCGAGATCAAGCTGCACGTCAAGCTGCCGGTGTTCGTGGCGCGGCAGTGGATCCGGCACCGCACGGCGAACGTCAACGAATACTCTGCCCGCTACTCGATCCTGGACCGCGAGTTCTATATCCCCGCGCCCGACGCGCTGGCCGCACAATCGACCACCAACAACCAGGGGCGCGGGGACGCGCTGGAGGGCGAAGAGGCCGAGCGCGTGCTGCGCCTGCTGCGCGAGGACGCGATGCGCTGCTACGACCATTACGAGGCGATGATTTCCGACGAGGGGCAGCAGGGGCTGGCGCGCGAACTGGCGCGGATGACCCTGCCCGCCAATATCTATACGCAATGGTACTGGAAGGTGGATTTGCACAATTTGCTGCATTTCCTGCGGCTGCGGGCGGATGCCCACGCGCAGTATGAAATCCGCGTCTATGCCGATGCGATCTGCAAGATCGTCGCCGACTGGGTGCCGGCGGCCTACCGCGCCTTCGAGGATTACCGCATGGGGGGTGCCACGCTCTCGGCCACCGCCCTTGATTGCGTGCGGCGGATGGTGAAGGGTGAGGAGGTGACGCAGGAAACCTCCGGCATGTCCAAGGGGGAATGGCGGGAGTTTGTGGGGGTGATAGACAGATAGGGTTTTAATGACTTCCGCACTTGATGGTATTTTCTTGCGAAAGGTTTGGAAAAGACTGAGAGACAGTCAGGTCCCGATCGTTTCGCCCGAACTATATGCGCGCTCAGAACCTGTCGCGGCAGAACTTTCTCGTTCAATTGATGAACATTTATTCTTGCCATCAACGATACATGGGTATCTTGGGATTCAAAAAGGCCGTGGCGTTACAAGATTTTTGCCGATACTTACTGCGAAGGATATGGGGGTATACTATTATCTGTGTTACCGCTTAGCGCCTAAAATATTAGAGAAACGAGCGGGAGTCTTTGGCGCTTGGCACATGCGACCTAGAATAAGCTCCACTCAGGAGGAAGAACTTGAGGCTGAAGCATTTGGGCAAGGCTATTGGCAAAATCCGTTTTCTAGTTATTGGTGGTTGAAGGAGTGGCGACAGTTTAATGAATTAATTGGCGCTCTTCTTGATGATGCCAATGTTGGTAAATTCGTAGTCACAACCGACGTTGCAAACTTTTATGATTCGATTGAAGTCCCAAGACTTATAGGTCGTGTGCGACAAATAGCCCATAGTGATAATGATACGGTAGAGGCACTTAATGCTTTTTTGTCATCTTGGAATCGAAGGCATATTGGATATATGCCATCCACTAAAGGCATCCCTCAAGAGATCATATCTGACGCATCAAGGGTTCTATCCCATTTTTATCTTCAAGAGCTAGATGCTGAATTCAGTAAGTATTGTAGTAGTGTAAATTTGACCTACGTTCGGTGGTCAGATGATATTCTGATTTTTGGAGGTTCTAAACTATTACTTGAGAAAGCGGTTCACCATTTATCCAGACTCATGCGAGATATTGGATTGAATTTGAACGCAGCAAAAACGAAGTATATGTCAAAGTCGGAACTGAGACGTTACCGAGCCTTGGATTTTCTTAGCGCGGTCTCATCGAATGATAACAAGAGAGTATCTAAGGAACTTAAATCTATCAAGCATTGGGTGGCATCTAAGTATGATTTTCGGCTGGATACTGTTTTTCGAGCGATGATTGGATACATGGCTAGAAACCATGCTTCGAGAACGAGTATAAATCGGGCATTTATAGCTGATATAGGAGAACATAATAGAGATTTATTGCACTCTTTAAATAATACGCAAATGTTGAGATACATACAATTATCTGATGACCCTCTCTCAACGTTTGATAAGTTAAGAAAGGACATTTGCAAGGCTCAGTTTGGTGGCCCGAAGGCCTCATACTTACACATGTTGAGAAAGCACCGCAGTCCGCTTTCAGCTATTGGTATGAAGAAATCGAAGGCAATTTCTGCTGTCACTCAAATTCAAAAGAGCAGTGATGACAGTGAGGTAATTCGGAATTTCTGCGTTCCGGCTGTTCTCAAACAATATTCATGAATATTACGTGTCGAGAGACGCACGAATAGGGTGGAGCCAACACATCAATTCCCGCTCTTCCTCCCGCCCGGCGGTGGCTTCCACCGTCCTGTCCTCCCGCGCGGAACAAGGCGCGCCTTGGCGCGCCGCCGCGCATCGACGGGCCGCGGCTGTTGCGGAGCGGGCGGCAAGGGGGAAGGGGTGCCCCCGAGGGTCGGGCGCGGCCCGGTGGGGCCTGATTGTGGGAGGTCCTCGGGTCAAGCCCGAGGATGACGGGGGATGTCGGGTGGCGGGAGGTCCTCGGGTCGAGCCCGAGGATGACGGGGGGTGCTACGGTGGCGAGAGGTCCTCGGGTCGAGCCCGAGGATGACGGGGGTGGATGACGGCGGGGCCGCCCAACTGGACCGACCGCCCTGCCCCGCGTTATGCTGGGGCCATGACGCCCGCATCCGATCTCTCCCGCTTTGTCTCGGCGCAGGAAGGCAGCTGGCCCGCCGCGCTGACCGAGCTTCGCGCGGGGGCGAAGATGACGCATTGGATGTGGTTCATCTTTCCGCAACTCTCCGCGCTCGGCCGGTCGGCCACGGCAAAGTATTACGGGATCACGGGGCTGGAGGAGGCGCGGGACTATCTCGCGCATCCGGTGCTCGGGCCGCGCCTGATCGAGGCCGCGCGCGCCATGCTCGGCCATGAGGGCGAAAGCCCGGCGGCGATTCTCGGGCAGACGGATGCGCTCAAGCTGCGGTCGTCGGCCACGCTATTCGACGCCGCCGGGGGCGGGCCGGAGTTTCGCGCGATTCTCGACGTGTTTTACGACGGCATCCCCTGCCCGCTGACGCTGGTCGAGTTGGGGCGTTAGGGGCGTTAGGGCAGGTCGCGCTCAGGCGCGCTCGGCATATTCCATCGTCTCTGTGTTGACGACGATATCCTCGTCCTGGCCGACGAAGGGCGGCACCATCACCTTTACCCCGTTGTCGAGCACGGCAGGCTTGAAGCTGTTGGCAGCGGTCTGGCCCTTGACCACCGGCTCTGTCTCGACCACGCGGCAGGTGACCTTTTGCGGCAGCGACGCGTTGAGCGCCTCGCTCTCGTGGAACTCTACCGTGATGGTCATGCCGTCCTGCAGGAAGGGGCGGCGCTCGCCGAGGATTTCGGCGGGAAGCTGGATCTGCTCGTAGGTCTCGGTATCCATGAAGATCAGGTTCTCGCCCTCCTGGTAGAGGAACTGCTGATCCTTCTGTTCGAGGCGCACGCGCTCGACCTTGTCGGCGCTGCGGAACCGCTCGTTGAGCTTGGACCCGTTGCGCAGGTTGCGCAGCTCGACCTGCGCGAAGGCGCCGCCCTTGCCGGGCTTGACGTGGTCCACCTTGACCGCGGCCCAGAGGCCGCCGTTATGCTCCAGCACGTTGCCGGGGCGAATCTCGTTTCCGTTGATCTTGGGCATGGTCCGAACCGTGTCAAAAGGTTGATATCGTGTCTCGCGATCCTATATCTCGCGTGATGCACGGGGGCAAGACACCCATACTTCGTTTCGGGGCAGCGCGAGCCATGCGCCTATTGCATAGATGCTATGCATCTACGCTCTATCCGAATCGATCAAAACGCGTCATAACCGCCGTCACGCCCGAAACGCAAGAGCAATAAGAACAGGACGAAGCATGAAGGATTTCGTTGATGGCACGGCTTTCAACGCCGAACAGGGAAACCGTGCGCGTAAACTCTTTGCGGCCGTGGTTCTGGCCGCGCTTGACGATGCGATCGCCGATGACAAGAAATACGGCAATGGCCCCGAGCAGATCGCCCGCTGGGCGCGATCGCGCGATGGGCGCGAGGTGCTGTCCTGTGCCGGGATCGACCCCAACGAGCGCGTCGTTTCCGGGCTGATGGAATTCGTCGGCAAGGGGGTGCGCACCTCGGTCGCGCTGTCGCGCGAGGAAAGCGAGCGTCGCCACGCCGCAGCGCAGGCCGAAGCCGCCTGAGCGTCACGGCGCAAGATCGCCGATCCGGCCCCGTCGCACGCGGCGGGGCCTTTGCTTTGCCGCAGGCGGGGATGGCCACATGACGCGCGCGATCATGATCCAGGGCGCCGGCTCGAATGTCGGCAAGTCGCTCTTGGTGGCGGGGCTGGCGCGGGCCTGCCTGCGGCGCGGGATCAGCGTCGCGCCGTTCAAGCCGCAGAACATGTCCAACAACGCCGCCGTGACCGGGGATGGCGGCGAGATCGGGCGCGCGCAGGCACTGCAGGCCCGCGCGGCGGGACGCACCCCCCTGACGCACATGAACCCCGTGCTGCTCAAGCCCGAGGGCGCGCATGGCGCGCAGGTCATCGTGCAGGGCCACCCGGTTGGAAGCCTCGGCGCGTGGGGCTACACGCGGGAAAAGCCGCGCCTGATGGGTGCGGTGCTCGACAGCTTTGCCCGGCTTGGCCATAGCACCGATCTGATCATCGTGGAGGGCGCGGGCAGCCCCGCCGAGATCAACCTGCGCGCCGGTGACATCGCCAACATGGGCTTTGCCCGCGCCGCCGGGGTGCCGGTGATCCTCGTTGGCGATATCGACCGCGGCGGGGTGATCGCGCAGATCGTCGGCACGCAGGCGGTGCTCGATCCCGACGATGCGGCGATGATCCGGGGCTTCGCGGTCAACAAGTTCCGAGGCGACATCTCGCTTTTCGCGGACGGCGAACGCGCCATCGCCGCGCGCACCGGCTGGCCCTCGCTGGGCGTGGTGCCGTGGTTCGAGCACGCCTGGCGCTTGCCGCCCGAGGACGTGCAGGACCTTGCCTCGTCGCGGGGCGGGGCCTGCCGCATCGCCGTGCCGCAGCTCGGCCGGATCTCCAATTTCGACGATCTGACGCCGCTTGCGGGCGAGCCGGGCGTCACGCTGGATATCATCCCGCCGGGCCGCCCCCTGCCCGCCGATGCCGACCTGATCCTTGTCGCAGGCAGCAAATCCACCATCGCCGACCTGGAGGATTTCCGCGCCAATGGCTGGGATATCGACCTCGCCGCCCATGTCCGGCGCAGGGGCCGGGTGCTGGGCGTTTGCGGGGGCTACCAGATGCTGGGCCGCCGCGTCGCCGACCCCGACGGGATCGAAGGCCCGCCCGGCGCGGTCGAAGGGCTGGGCCATCTCGATGTCGAGACGGTGCTGCAACCGCACAAGCGGCTGGGCCTCACCGAGGCGCGGCACGAGCCCTCGGGCACGCCGGTGCGGGGCTACGAGATACATCTGGGCGAAACCGTCGGCCCCGATTGCGAACGCGGCTGGCTGTGCGTGGGCGACCGGCGCGAAGGCGCGCAATCGCCCGATGGCCGGGTTCAGGGCACCTACCTGCACGGACTTTTCGCCGAGGACGCGTTTCGCGCCGCGTACCTGGCCGATCTCGGCGCGGTGTCGGATTTGCTATATGAGGATGCGATCGACACCACGCTCGACGCGCTTGCCCGGCACCTGGAGACGCATCTCGACGTGGATCGGCTTCTGTCGCTCGCGGCAGAGCCGGTGATCGCGCCGGAGGATCAGTCGAAATCCTGAGAGTTTAGGGCGCGGTGGATCTCGCGGCGCACCAGCTTTCGCACGTTGCGGGTGATCCGCTCACCCAGCGTGCCCATGAGTTCCTCGCGCACGATCTCTGCCACGAGGTCGCGCAGCGCCTCCTCGTCGAGCAGGGCCTCGTCGTCGATGGCAAAGGCGTTGTCCTCCGTCTCGCGCGCCTCGGCATCCCAGTCGCGGGCAAACGCGCGGCCCTCCTCGCGCGGCTCTGTCTCTTCGGGATGATCAGAACCGGCGAGGATCTTGTCGTACCCATCGTCCTCGTCGGTATCATCGACATCGCGCCATTCAAGCGACGGGGCCGCAGCATCATCGGCAAAGGCATCCTCATCGTCGCCATCGGGCTCCCACGCGCTCGGCGTGGTTGATTCGTGCCGGGCGAACATCGCGGCTATCCCCTCAAGCGCGGCGTCCTCGTCGTCGGTGGGGGTGTCTGTCCCGTCTTCGGGTTTGCCGCTATCGGTTTCGCCCGCGCCGGGCGCAGCCTCGGCCTGCGCATCCCCGCCCTGGTCAGACAGTGTCAGCGACAACGCGGCAATATCGTCCTCGGCTGCGGTATCGGTGTCGGTGTCGGTATCGGTATCGACCCCTGACAGAACATCGGCAACGTCATCTTCCGCGCCGCGTTCCTCGGACTCTGGCTCGGCCACGGACTCGGCCTCAAGCGGCGGTCCGGGTTCAGGCGGATGGGCCTCGGTCAGCCCTGCCAATGCAGAGGTCGCGCGATCCGACCGTTCACCGCTCTCCGATGGCTCTGAGTCATCAATGCGCTGCGACGGCGTCAGCACGAGCCGCTCTTCCCCGCGCGCCTCCTTCGACGCCTTGCCATCCTTCTCCGGCCCGTTCGACACGAGTCGGCGAATCGACGACAGGACATCCTCGATATCCACATTTGCGACCGGGTCCGACATGCCTGTTACCATTCTTGCCTCGCGAGCAGTTTACCCGCGCAGGTGTATTCGCACAACCTATTCGGAAATTTTTCAGTTCTTTATCTTGCGCGTGCTGCGCAATACCGGATGAGGTCACGCACCAGATCGAGAGGGCGCAGTGTCGTGGTCTGCGTTATTTCCCAAGGAGCGAGAGAGACCGGCGTCCCCACATGATGCACCGCCACGACAAGACAGGTCTCATCACCGGGCAGTCCTGTTCTGCACCGAGTCGATCCGGCAATGGGAGCGATGGCTCACCCCTGGCTTCGCGCCCCTTTCCGCTCACAACGTGAATGCCGCGTGACGCTCGAACCCGGGCAGCACCGGCGCGCCGGCGTTGAACGCGTCGCGCCAGTTCATCCGGCCGTCGATCTTGTAGCCGATGCGTATCACGCCCAGTGCCTCCTCGGAAAACAGGCACGCGATGCGCCCGCCCTCCTTGAGCTGCCCGGTGATCGCGTCGGGCAGGTGCTCGACCGCGCCCTCGACGAGGATCACGTCGTAGGGACCATGATCCGGTGCCCCGGCGGACAATGCGCCCTCGACCATCACCACGTTGTCGGCGCCGGCATCGCCCAGCGCGCGCTGCGCCTCTTCGACCAGCGCGGGATCGTCCTCGACCCCGACGACGGCCTCGGCCAGCCGCGCGATGACCGCCGCCGAATAGCCATGCGCCGGGCCGATATCGAGTACCAGGTCGTCCCCCTCGATATCGAGCGCGTCGAGCATCTTGGCCAGCGTCCGCGGCGCCAGCACGACCCGCGAGGCCCCGAGGTCGAGATTCTCGCCCAGGTAGGCCACCTCGCGCATCCGTGCCGGAACGAAGGCCTCGCGCGGGACGCGCAGCATGGCGTCGATAATCGGGAACTTGGTCACGTCCGAGGGGCGGACCTGCGTATCCACCATCATGGTGCGGCGCGCGGTGAAATCGGTCATCGGCGGAACTCTCGTCTTGATGAATCCATGAGGGGGTTCTGACACATCTGCCGCATGGCGGCAATCTCCCTGCGCAACCTACCGGCAAAACACCTCGGTCCCTCTTGCACCGAAGAAGTGGATGGGATAACCGAAACGCCACCACATCGGGGCGAGTTGGCGGAGTGGTTACGCAGCGGATTGCAAATTCGTCGCGCCAATTCAGCGAAAATACGCTGTTTTCAATCGCCTACATCAATTTTTTCTGTGCCTCTGCCACACCAAAACTGCTAGGACAAAGCGTAAACGTAAGGTGAAAGTGTGGCAGGCGGAAACGCCCCGACCGCTGGGGCCGGGTGTCACGACCCCGGCGCGTCACCGAGGCGGATCAGGAAGGTGAATGTATCGCCGTCCGCGATCACGGCTTCGGGCGGCTCGGCGGCGAAGCCCGGCGGGACCGTGATCGACACATCATCCGGCACGCCGCCCTTACCCGGATCATAGTACACCGCGAAGGTCGCGCCGAAGATCGTCACCTCGCAGGTATCGACCAGACGCCCCGCCAGCTTGTTGCGCAGAACAATCTCCGCGAAGGTCTCCGCGCCCGGCTGGATCTCTGCGCTGGTGCCGTGAGGGCCGAAATAGCAGGTCTCGGCCAGCACCGAAGCGGGCAGAAGGGCGAGGAAAAGGGCGAGGCGGATCATGTCAGCACGCCCCGCCCGCGGCCCGTGCCTCTGCGCAGGTCAGGATCGCGTCGATGCTCTTGATCTTGTCGTTGGCGGTCTGAGCCGCGACCAGGTGCTCAGTCGCCAAGATGCTCAGGTCGCGCAGCGTCTCGGCGCGGCGATCACTGATCGGCACCGGCGCCCGTAGATGCTTCGGAACCTCCGGCACAGCGATCTCCGTCATCACCTTCGGCTCGGCGCAGGCAGTCAAGAAGATCAGCGATCCGAGGATCAACAGGCGTGTCAGCATTGGCAAAATCCTCCGTAAGAAGCCGCTCGACGGCGGCGATCCGGGCTGCGGTGCGCTTGGCCTCGCGCGCGTGATGCGCGGCCTCGACCTCGCGCGCCAGCGCGTTGTGCTCCGCAATCCATTTCTGTGTCGCGATCTCGTGCGCCTGCCGCGCGACCTCGGCGGCCAGCTCGCGCTTGTCGCCTTGCAGGATCATGATCCACAGGACCGCCCCCACAAGGGCGGACAGCGCCGCACCGGCGACGTAGGGGGCAATGAGGCGGATCATGAGACGCCTCCCGGCCAATCGGGCAGATCAACCGTTTGACCCGCCAGCTCGTGGGTGCTGTCGCCAAGAAAGCGAATGCGCCCATCTGTCACGAAGGAATGGCAGACGGGCGCACCGGGATGCGCCTGCCCCTTGTTGACCAAGACAGACGGCGTGAAGGTGGGCGCGACCGCATCCTCGTTCCACGTCCACCCGCGTGACCCGTCCACGATGATCTGATGAGCCGTGTTGCAGCCCGGGCACCAGAACAGGAGGTGGCCGCCCTCTGCCCGGCGCAGCTTATTGCCAATCGCGCTCATCTCAGCCCCTCCACGATTGCCAGAACAGCCACGCTGCCACGCCGATCACGACGATCAGCAGCACGCTCGGGTCTTGCAGGCGATCCACGATCCCACCCTCGCGCGTCACCTGGTCGGCCAGGCCCACGCCCGCTGAGGCAACCGCGATACCGCCAGCGGCCTGCGCGCGGCGGTTCTCGGACAGCTTCTCGGGCTGGCGCGGCGGCTCGACCGGCAGGCGCGTTTCGGTGTCCTTCCAGCGGTTGCCCCACGTCCGCTCCGGCCCGGTGTCGATGTGCATGAAGCCCGACCGGGGATAGAAGCCGAAGCCGGTGAAGCCCTCGGCCCGCGCCGCGGCCTCGAACTCGGCCGGGTCGTGATTCTCCATCCGCACGTCGAACGCCACGCCCTGCATGTGATAGCTGTTCTTGGCCCCGCCGACGGCGCGGTTATGCGCCGGGCTGCGGTAGGCCGAGGTGATGAGCAGGGGCCGCCCGAGGCGCGTGCGTAGGGCTTGCAGCCTGTCCATCGCATTGGTGTCGAGCTTGAGCGCGCCCTCGCGCTTGGACGCCATCTCGCGCGGGCTGAAATCCGACCAGGGCCACTCGTCCATCGGCCAGTCGCGGTAGTGGCTGTAGGTTTTGACGGTCATTTACCACCCTCCCTCAGATATTGCAGAATCTCGGATATGCTTTTCTCCGTCCGCTCGACGCCGCTCTCAATGTTGAGCAGGCGCTGGTCGATCCGGGCGTTGCTGGATCGAAGGCGGCTGATCGCATCGCGGTTGGCTGAAATGTCGGCGCGATCCTCAACTTGACGCTGACCAAGGTTTTCAACACCGGTTTGCGCCTCGCTGACGGTTTTTCCTATCCAGATGCCGCCGCCGATCAAGGCGACGAGGATGGTCCATGCCAGCGTTTTGTTGAGGGTGATCCCGCGCTCGCTTTGCTCGATCATGGGCTTATTCATCCTTCGCCTTTCGGTTTCCCGCTAAATGGGCCGCGCCACCCGATCCGGGCTGACCCGATCTTGTGCCGCCCACGGCAATGGGCCGGATCGCGAGAGCGCCCGGCATCAAGTGTGCGGCTGTGGTGGATCAGTTGCTCACGTCTACGGTGACGTATTCATCAACCGGGGTCTGCGCCTCGCCCGTTGTCAGCGTGATGTAGGCTTGCAGCCGCCAGACGCCCGAGGTGACAGAGTCCTTGGCGATGCTGATGCCGATGCGCCGGGTGGGCGCGTCGAGAACACTGGCCGCGAGCGTCACCTTGTCGCCGGTGGCCGCGTTCTTGGCCGTCGCCTCGATCGTCGCCCCGCTGAAATCCGGCTGGTCAGCGCCAGCGGGCGCATCGACGGTGTATTTGAGCGTGATGACGTCCTTGTCGTGAAATTCTACCGTGGTCGTCATGCGCGCCTCCAGATGGCGGTGTGTTCATGGGGCCGCCATTCGGCGACATACTCGTGCGTCTGCCAGATGGCGGTATATTCATGGGCCTGCCACTCGGCGGTGAGATCGGCATAGGCCGGAGCCTCGACCGCCCCGTCAGAGCCAAGCCACGACACCGTGACCGCGCCCGAGGCCGATAGGTCCGCGCCGAGAACCGCACCGCCAATGGCCGACAGGCTGGCCGTGCCCCCCGCAGACAGATCGCCCGTCGAGATCGCTCCGCCTTGGGCAGAGAGCGCCGCGACCGATGCAGCGGACAGATCACCCTCTGCAATCGCGCCACCCTCAAGCGATGCCGAAGCGGCCCCGCTGGCCGACAGATCACCCCCGGCAACCGCGCCCCCGTCGAACGTGGCGGAGGCCGCAGGTGCAGCGGTGAGATCGGCTGCGGTGATGACCTGACCCACCGCCGTGAACGTCGCGCCCGCAGAGGCCGTGAGAGCCGAGGCCACGCCATTCTGGAAGCTGGCCGTGACGCTCTGCGCGGCGGTCAGGTCCGCAACTGCGAAGGCCGCACCGACCGGCGAGAACGCCCCGGACAAGCTGGCCGTGACGCTGGTGGCATGGATCGCCGAGCCAATGCCTGTCAGATCACCAGACGCCGCCGCAGACAGGGCGGAACCGACAACCGCGCCGCCCGAGAGGCTGACCGTGGCAGACGGCGAGGCGCTGGCGCTTGCCTTCGCGACGGCCAGACCGGCGGGTGCGAATACCCCCTGCCCCGAGGCCGCGAGGCTGGCACCGGAGAAGGCCGCGCCGACCGGAGAGGCCGTGGCCGTGGCCGACGCAGACAGATCGCCGGGAATGACCGCGCCACCAATGATCGTGGCCGACGCCACCCCGCTGGCCGACAGGCTCCCTTCGGCAAGTGCCGCGCCGATCAGGCTGGCCGACGCCTGCCCCGACATGGCGGCGCTGGTCGCGACCGTGGCCGTGCCGACAGGCGAGAACGTCGCCTGCCCCTGCGCACTCAGGCTCCCTTCGGAGAGCGCCGCGCCGGTCAGGCTGGTCGCGACGGACGGCGATGCGCTCAGGTCTGCCGCCGCAAGCGCCGCACCGCTGCCCGAGAAGGACGCAGCCCCGGAAACGGCGAGCGCCGCCCCGAGGATCGCCGCACCGGCAAGGCTGGCCGTGGCCCCGGCAGAGGCAGACAGGCTGGCCTCGACGATAGTCGCGGTCTTTCCCGCCCCCGAGGCGAGCGCGCCGGAACCTAGCGGGCGGTTTCCTAGCATGGATCAGCCCAACCCAAACGCCGCGCGCACGTCGATTGCCTCCAGATCGGCAAGCGTATTGGCGGCTTCGATCTGCGCCTCCACACCCCGCCGCGCCGCTGTCACCTGCCCGTAGGACACGAGATATTCGGCACGCTTGGCGATGATCCGCTGTGCCATTTCCAGTGCGGTTTCGCCCGTGGGATGGCGCAGCGCGTCGATGAGATCATTCTGCCCGCCGGTCACGACTTCCTGTGCCGCCGCGACTTGTTCGGCCCACCCTTCACGCTCTTCGGGTGGATAGGCCGCTGAAATCGGGCGCATGGCTTCCGAGTAGGCGTTGCGGGCCTTCCGCTGAAGTTGCTCTCGCTTCTGCGCGACTTCCTCCGGCGTTGGGTCGCGTTCCACCCACGTCCAGTAAGGCACGCCCGCACGCCACTCGACCGGGCCACGTTCCGCGATCTTGCCGGGAGTCTCAGGTATTGGGTCGTCGCGCAGGATTTTCCAGCCATGCGCCTCAAGTGCCGCGACGGGCGGAACGTCGCCCACGAAAGCCACGTTGGGGTGAAAGCTGCGAAACGCCTCTGCCGGGTAGTGCAGACCATCCTTGATGATACGCATCACGACACCCCCTCGGCCTTGGACAGCAGTTGGTAGCTCGCGCCGTTGTCGATGGTGAGAAAGCGGTAGATCGACTTGGGGTTGGCGGGGGTGAGGGCTTCTGCGGCTTGGATGCTGGACGGAAAAGTAACGACTGGCAGACTACCAGTAGAGTATTGGTAGATCGCGTTATTTTGCAATCCGACCATATAAAGTTTTGTGCCATCGTCGCCGAACCATATACCAGTCATCCCCGTGTCTTCGGCAACGGCGCTAAACGACACGCTGTCGTAGGACGCGGTGGACAGGTCCCAAGCGGTGGACAGGCTGTATTGGTAAATGGTGCTGGAATCACCACCTAGAACAAACATTCTAGAGCCGTCGGCACGAAAGCCAACAGCCTCCGCATTACCATCCTGGCTCCCAAAATCAAACGACACGCTATCGTAGGACGCGGTGGACAGGTCCCAAGCGGTGGACAGGCTGTATTGGAATACTTTATCGACGCCAAAACCGAGCCCAATCATATACATCTTGGTGCCATCTGGCTTGAATGTAATTCCAGTTGGGAAGCCATTCTGGCCGGATATATCCAGAGACACGCTGTCGTAGGACGCGGTGGATAAGTCCCAAGCGGTGGAGAGGCTGTATTGGTAGATGGTGTCACTGGTGCGTGACACAACATACAATTTATCCCCATCAGGGCTTATGAACAGCCCCTTTGAAAAACTAGATTGCGTGTCCACGCTAAACGACACGCTGTCGTAGGACGCAGTAGACAGGTCCCAAGCGGTGGAGAGGCTGTATTGGTAGATTTCGGCGGGGTCTTCTTGCAGGGCATACATCTTTGTGCCGTCGCTGCTTAGGACAACACTTTCCGGCGTCGTGGTCTGCCCAGAGATAGAAAAAGACACACTGTCATAACTCGCCGCCGCCAGATTGAACGTCGGCGCATTGGCATAATCCAGAATGGCCGTCACTTCCTGCACCGCCTCGGTATTGGAGAAGCTGACAGTCACGCTGGCGCTATCCAGGTCGAGCACCTGATAGTCGTGCGAGAAGTCCAGCGTTTGCGATGCGCCAGAGGTTGTGGGGGCGAGGGAAGGCTGCAAATCCTCCGCCGCCGCGTCAACGAACACCTCGGCAGAGCCGGTGAGATTGAGCAGTGACCCGGTAGACGACTCCAACAACGTCCGAGAAAGCGTGGTGCCAGAAGCGGTATAGGTGCCCTTGCCAATTTCCCACGCATTGCCGTCCTCGATAACGTAGCGCACTTCGTCGCCATCCGAGACACCCGCATCGGCGAACGTCTGAAACTTCGTCACCGCAGAGCCGAGCGTAACAGTGCCGGTGCCGGTCGTGGCCGTGGTCATCCGGGCGCGGTTGAATAGCTTGGGCATGTCTTACCTCACGGGTGGGGACGGGGCGCGAGGCCCCGCCCGCGGGATCAGTCGAGCGTGATGGCCGAGCCGGTGCCGACGCGCGGAATGACGCCATCCGCAATGGTGATGTTCGGAGACAGCGCCCCGGAAATCAGAACCTTGCCCGTGCCCGTCGAAGCCGTGCCGACCGCCGCGTGCGTGATCGTCCCGGTATCACCGCTCTGCGCCTGCGCAAAGTCCACATTCGCCACCGGGGATGCGCTGTTGTCCGTGATGGTCCAGCCGCTGCCCGTGCGGTCAATGGCAACTCGCGCATAGCCGGTATAGCTGACCTCGTTGGTGGTCTGGTCCCCCGCCTCGCCGGGATCGGCGGTGTGCAGCGAAATATAGAGATTGGTCAGCGGCGAGGTGCCCGCGTTGTCCGCCACATTGGCGACGGCCTGGGCGTTGAGGATCAGTTCGAGAAGGTCATTCTCGAAGGTGTTGCCGAAAGACATGGCGTGTTTCCTTTCACGAAAGAGGCCCCGTGGGGCAGGGTTGAGGGGTTAGCGTTTGCCTTCGATGAGCTCGATTTCCTCATCAATCACCTGCAAGGCCATAGCCCCGGCAGACTCATCATTTAGCCGGGCCATGACGCGGGCGGTGAGCGTTCCAGATGACCGCGACAAGGTTTGCGAAAGCGGAATGTTGTGGACGAAGCGCCGCGTGTCGCCCACGCGCATGAACACCTCATCAAAGTTCCGCGTGTACGTTCCGAGGCCCGGAATATCCGCCTCGATCTTGTATTGGCCCTTGATCCACGCGCTTGTCGCCACCAAAGGATCGGCACCCGATGTGCGCAGGGTGAAGCCGAATTTCACAAGAAGATCGCCTTCGGCGGTGACAGAAAAGTCTTTCGTGAATGTTGTTGTCCACGAAGTGCCGGTGGTGCCTATCGTTGTCGTGGTGTCTTTTTGCTGATACTGGAATTTGGTCACCGCGTTGGCTCCTATCTGCGCTGTATCCACGCCGGAATTGGCAATGATGAGCGTGCCCGCCCCATCCGTGTCGAGCGTCACATTGTCGATCTTGATCTGGTCGGCCTGCAAAAGCCCCCGGATCGTGGCCGCGTCAAGCTCCGCTGCGCCGGTCGTTCGGTTGATCTGCCAGCCGGACGTTCCGGCCACGAAATTGTCGGACTGGATCGTGCCTGCCAGCGCCAGCGCATTTGAGCCGGTAGAAGTAAGCGTCACGCCATCAATATCGACCTGCGCCGCTGTCAGCTTTCCCCGAATTGAGGTAGCGCCAAACTCTGCCTCTCCTGTGTCCCGCTTGATTTGCCAGCCCGATGTGCCCGCGACGAAGTTATCAGACTGAATGTCGCTGTTGATCTGGATCGCGCCCGTGACCGAGCCGAAGGACACCGTGACCCCGCTCGTCACGCCGTCGATTGTCACCGTGAACGGGGCGGACCATTCCTGAACCGTGGTATCCGTGACCTCGACGGCGGGTTGCTGCTGGCTCCACCCCGCCGTTAGCTCGGTCAACTGGCCGGTGCCGCTGTCATAGCCCGTCGCCGTGGGCGCGTCCGGCGCGGTCCCCTGAAGCGTCTGGTAATAGACCCGGCCCGTGACCTGCGTGTCGCCCTTGTCGCCGTCGGTGCCGTTGGTTCCGTCCGCACCATCTGCCCCGTCCGCCCCATCCTCGACGAGCTTGATCGGTGCGGACCAGGTCAGGCTGCTATCCGTGCCGGTGCTGCCCGCAACCGCGGCTGTGGCGGTGGAGGCCCAGAGCGGGTTGCCGTCCGTGCCCGGCGCGTCCGCGCTCCACCCGGCGGGCGGGGTCAGGGTGTTGGCGCCGAAGTCATAGCTGCCGCCCGTGGGCGTGGACGGCGCAGAGGCCGCGCGCTGGTAGGCCGTGACGGATTTGACCGATGATCCATCATCCCCGGCCTTGGCCTTCGAGATCGTCTGCGACACGTCCAGCGTGCCAAAGTCATTGTTCGCGTTCCGATAGTTCAGGAAGTAGACGATCTTGACCGTATCGACCCCGTCCGCCATCGCGGAATGGTTCGCGACCAGCAGATCGTTGCCGCTGTCCGAAACCGAGCCCGGCGTGATGTCGGTCGAGGTTGCACCATCGGTATAGACACCGATGCTGTTGATTTTCCACGTCCCGGCGGTCAGCGTGCCGGTCGTCGAACTCAGCGGTGAATTGCCTTCCTCGACAGAAATCCGGCACCCCGACCCGGCGTAATCCGTGACAACCCCGGCCTGCGTGGCGGGCAGCGTTACAGCGGCGGGGCTGATCACGATATTGATCGCATCCGCGCCCGGATCGCCCGTGTCTCCGGTGGCCCCTGTGGCCCCCGTCGCCCCGGCCTTGGCCTTGGAGAGGGTCAGCCGCTTCGTCAGCGTCGGAAAGCCAGACCGCGTGGCCGTGATGTCCACATGCCCGCTATCCACCGTCAGGCCCGTCACGTCGAGCGTCCCGCTCGTCAGCGTCGAGGTGACGCCCGTGCCGTTCGTGCGCGCGAGCGTCCAGTTGGACGTGTCGTCGGTGGTGCCGTTGAGGACCGTGATTGTCGTCTCGGCCTCGCTCAGGTCAGGGTTTGCCCCGTCATTGTCGGCTGGAACGGAGATTGTTTCCGAGGATAGCGCGATGGACAGGCCACCCGAGAGGCTGATCGGCAGCGTCGTGATCGGCACCCAGTCTGACCATGCGCTCGGCGCGTCCGTCACAAACCGCGCCCGGAACTCAAGCCCAAGGTTCCCGCCAAGCGGAGAGGTGAGCGTGCTGCCCTCGTCCACGCCGTTGACGCCCGCGACAAGGAACTGCTCGGTCGTGGCGTCCCGGCCCTGCCAGCGGATCAGGTCCGAGGGCTGCGCGCCGGCTGCGCCGTCCCACGCGACCTCGACGGCGGCAAATATGTTCGTCCCGCTCGAATCCGGCACGCCCGCCTGCGAAAGCGTCAGGACAGGCACTGTATCATCTTGGTCCGGCAGTGATGAATAAGCCGGAAGCGGACCCTGTTCCAGCGTCAGGTCCGGCGAGAAATCCGCCGGGTCGCGCTCCCGCAGGCCGACCTCCACCATCCCGCTCATCAGCCGGAACACGGTTGTGCCGACCTCGAAATCCTTGTCCGTGAAGCCCCACGACTCGTGCGAGAGCGTGACATCGTCCAGCGGCTCCAAGTCCAGCGCATCTGGCGGCAGCACCATCCCCACCTCACGGTGCCGCCGGTTGTCTGTCACGAGCGCGGCCTGCACCTGGTTGGCCTGGTCGCGGCTGAACACCGACTCCATGTCGAGATTGAGTGTCAGGAGCTGGCCGTCATCCTCGGCCTCCCACGCCGCGTTTCGCAGAATGTCGGTGCCGCGCGGCTGCCACAGGCTTTCCGGGTCGATGTAACGCGAGACGACGGCGTTGTAAGTCGATTCCAGCCCCTTGATCGGATCGAACGATCTGGGGTCGCTGATTGACAGATCACCCGCCGTGAACGACCGCACGGGGGCGGCAGGTCCGCCGTGCCGAACCCTCCACACACCGCCGGTCTCCGCGATCCGCCCCTCGGACCCGCTCAGGATGGACTGGATCACGTCCTTCGGCTCATCGTTGGCAATCTCGATCTCAACCGAGGTGCGGAACTGAAGACGGCCATCAACGTCCACATCGCAGACGTTCATCGCCGCGACGTGGTTTGACAGCGGGACATTCGGCTCGGTTATCCTGCCGCCATAGACCTCCCCGGTTGGCAGCGGAATGCCGCGCAGCAGGTTGTAATCCTGCACTCCCGAATTGTCGCTCGGCTCCCATGTCGTCTGATCGGCCCAGCGGTGCGCGCCGGAGCCGCCCGCCGTGGTATCTTTGCGCGGATCGTAGAGCGGGATGCCGCTATGCACGAAGGCCGACCGGGGACGCCCCTTGAACTGCTTGCGGTTGAACAGATACGTGAGGATGACGTAGGGCGTGCCGGTCCCGATATGGTCCGTGGTCCAGGCGTAATCCGTCTCGGCGCTGAACTTGTCGACCAGGTAGGGATCGGCTGTGGTCTGCGTCCCATCGTAGAACTTGGCCCACGCCAGCCGCACGCCGCTCTCGTTCGTGAACGGCAACTCCACCCCGAAGTCAGGATGTGCCGTGCCTTGCGGATCGAAATCAACGAGCTCGTCGTTGATGACCAGGCTTTTCAACTCGACGCCGGGCATGTCGCCCAGCTCGATCACCTCGACGAGATAGGCGTTCTTTGCGCTGCCATATGTGCCCCACGAATTTCGATAGACGATGTGCCCGCCGGTCAGGCGGGTGCCAAGCTGGATCGTCTGGCTTTCTGCTTCGCCAGCCGTGGTCCCCGGTATCTGGAACCCACTCTGCTTTGCCGTGGGCTTCTTCTGAAGCGCCTGGCCGACGAGCGAAAAGGCGGCGGCAAAGAACAGCTTGCCAAACAGCGTGGAGCCGAACACCTGCAAGCCAGCGGAGATCGCACCGAAGATGGTCGCGCCCGAACTCGCCGCCGAGAGCGCCGCACCGATGGCAACCTCTATGCCAGTGGCCGAGGCCGGGGCCGCGATCATCGCAAAAGCTGCGCACAAGACGAACAGGCGGGTCATGCGCGCACCTCGAAACCATACTCCGCCGCTGTCAGCGGGCAGACCCATGCCCCGCCGGGGCCGAAACACCAGATCGTTTCCCCGCCGGACTGGACGATCCCGAGCGCCGCCGTGCCGTCCCCGCCCGGCAGGACCGCAATGTCGCCTTCGCGCAGGCGCAGCTTTGGAACACGCCGGAACACCGCCGCGAACAGGCCGGTGTGATCCTCGTGCCCGAGCGCTGCCAGTTTCTCCATGCCGTCCTTGAGATTGGCGTAGCTGTCACCGCCGAACACGTCGATGCCGGTCACGGCCAACGCCCAGCCCCGCGCCACGGTGCAGCAATCGTGCCGCCCGTAGCGCATTCGGCGCTGGCCCGCCTCGCGCAGATACGCTCTTAAATTAGTCACCGCCTATTGCCCCCGTTGGTCGTATCCGGCGGGGGCGGAGGCGGCGGCGGGGCAACCTCGCCACGGATTTCATCTTCGCCCCACGGCACGGTCCGAATGCCTGCGGTGGAGACGTGTTCGCGGAAACGATCACTTGCGTTGCGCCGCCGCATTTCCGCATCGGTCTTGAACAGCGGGGTCGTCAGCGTGAGGTTGCGCGCACTGGACGCCATCCTGACCTCGAAGAGCGACTCGCCGCCCTCCGCGCCCTCCTCGAGCGGCGACTCGTTGATCCGCCCGCTGAATACGCGGCGAGGCTCCGCCACCAGGTTGCCCGTCGCGAGATCGAATGCGGCGCTGTGAATCTCGACCGGCCCAAGGCTCGGGTCGTATTCGAGTATCGCCTCTTTAACCTCCGGCGCGACCACGGCCAGGCGGGCAGAGACATAGCGGATATCCATGCCCACGCCGCCGGGAATGTCGTCCACGGACAGTGCAGCGCCCGCCCCGATATAGAGCCGCGTCACACCGTCGATCACGAAATTGAGGTCATATTTCCCGGTCCAGAACCCGGTGGACTCCGCCGCCCCCGTGGTCCGGTTCTTCGCCGTCATCCAGATCAGGACGTGGCGCACCTGCCCGTCGCGGGATTCGTTGTAGGTGTTCTCTGCCGTCGATAGCGTCTGCGTCAACGGAACTTCTCCTGCCAGTCGAAGGACGCGCCAGGGGTGACAACCGCCCGGCCCGCGCCGTATTGCTCTTGCGTGATGATCGCCCGGATCGTGGGCTTCACGAGGGTGATGGGAAGGCCGGTCGCGGTGCCAAGATCAATGAGCGGGCGAACCTCGAACTCGGGCGTTATGCCGGAGCCGTTCGCCGTCGCACCCTCCTTGGCGCGGTGCAGGGACCGCCGCCCGTCGCCGTGAAGCCACCCGATGTAATCGCCCTTGGACAGCACGTATCCGGCGGGCAGGCCCGCGATTACGATTGCGTCGTTCGATGACGCGATGCTTGATAGCGTGGGCGTGGCCGCGCCGAGAATGACTCCGCCTGGATCGGCAAGGGGGCCGTTATACCGCTTGTCGTAGACGAGAAACGATGCGCCGGGCTGCGCCAGGTCCATCAGGTCAACTTCGGCGGGCGCGGCCTTGGCGTGCGGCTGGGGCGGCATGGTCGCAGACCCGGCCCAATACGCGAAGCCCCGCGCGGACGGGATCACGCCGCCGTTCTCCAGCCGGGCGAAGTTTCGCGGGATGCGCAGAGAAAACTGAGCTGTCGCGATCTTTGTGTCCTCGTAGAAATCCGGCACGGTCAGCCCCTCCTGCCCGGATCGCGCTGAATTTCCTTGACCCGGCCCGGCAGGCCGCTGCGCGAAAATTCATTGATCCCCTGCCGCGTGACGCTGACCGCCACCTCGCCCGAGATGCGCCGCACGTCCTGCACAATCGAGCCATTCTCGACCCGGGCAACCACCTCGATGCGACCGGGTTGAGATGCACCAAGCATCCGCGCGGTGTCGGCCCGGGACGTGACGCGCGCGGGGCCGCGAACAATTGTTCCACCGTTCAGCAACTCATCACCAAACCCGGCAACGGCGGCCACCTTGCCGGCCGGAATGACACCACCGGAATCGAAGCCCCCGGCAATGGCGTTGAAGATCCCGCCCAGCAGCCCGCCGCCACCCGATCCGCCCCTCGAAAAGGGCCCGGAGTCGAACAACGTCGCCTCAAGCGCCGCCTTGGCGAACGCCTTGGCCACATCGCCCAGAACGCCAGCGAGATTTTCGCCCTCGACAATCGCGTCGAGAATGCCGTCCTTCGTCGCGGCCATCTGGTGATCGAAAAACGCGGCACGCTCGCGGGCGTCCTCGTATTTCTGCGAAAGGTTGCCGATGGCCCCGGCCTGCCGGTCGATCTGCTCGCGCAGGGTCTCGCCCGTGTCGATCTGACGCTCGTCAAGATCGAGGCCACGCTTCTTCGCCTCGTCCAGCAGCTTGTACTTCGCGGTCAGCTCCGCGACCTCGCCCTGCGTCTTGCCGATCATCTCGATCTGGCGATTGAGGTTAGTCAGCTGCTGCTCTGCCGCGTCGAAAAGACCGGGCTTTTCGCTAGAGCCACCACGGCGGCGAGAAGAGCGAGGCGGCTTGAAGTTGTCGAGAAACTCGGTGCCCTCGCGGTTGCGAATGTCAAAGAAAGACCCGCCCATTTCCCGAGGGTCACCACCGCGCCCGCGACCGACCGTCTCCGTCCGCCCCTGCGGCCCGAGAGCGGCAATCTTGCGGGCGGTGTCGAGCGATACGCCGAGCGCCTGAGCGAGCCGCACGGCTTCGCTCGCGGCACCGCCGATCGCCGCCTCCATGTCCGTATCCTCGATCCCCTCCGCAGCGGCCTTGCCGTCCTCCATGGCCTTTGCCATGAGACGGGCCTGCTCTTCGGCAAGCGTCACCTTGTCCAGGACATCCTGCGAAAACGTATCGCCCATCTGGGCCATGAGTTCGCGGATGATGGCGAGCTGATCCGCGACAGTGCCAAAATCACCCGCCTCTTGCGCGGCTTGCAGCGCGGCCTGTGCCTGGTTGAGCTGGGCCAGCAGTTCGGGCGGCAGCTTCACGTCATCGGCCAGCGACCCAATATTCGCGAAATCGCCCTCCATCGCGGCCAGCTCCTGGCGCATCTGGTTGAGCAGATTGATCTCCGCCTGATCGACCAGCAGCCCCGCATTGCGCCGGGCGTCGATGGCCGCCTGAAGTCGCTCGATTTCCGCCCGATACGCCGCCGCCGCCGCGATCGCCTCATCCGTCCCGGCCTGTGCCAGCGCGCTGTCCACGGCCCCCGCCGCGGCCTCTGTCGCATCGGCAATACCGCCCGTCACCTCGTCAATGATCTGGCCGAGCTTCAGCTTGGCAGCCCGCTCCTCGATCCGGAAAAGCTCCAGCGCCAGATCGCGCACCTCTTCGGTAATCTCGCCGAACATCTCGCCAAGACCCTCCAGCCCCTCGACGCTCGCCGCCTCTGCCGCCGCCCCCGCGTTCTTGATGGCCGATTCGGCCTCACCCAACCGATCAGCGAAGGTCTTGGTCTTATCCGCCGCCTCATCGGCGTCTTGGCTCATTGCAAAATACATGCCCGCCAATGGAAGCCCGAGCGCCGCAACCGTACCAAGAAGCGGTGCGAGAACGCCGAGCGAGCCGCCGAGAGCGCCAAAACCACCAAGAACCTGCGGAATCTGCTGCCCCATCACACGGAAGGCGTTGGCCCCGCCCTCCAGCTGGATTGCCATGTCCCCGATCTGGTTGGCCGTGTTCTGGATCACGAAGCGGCTGGAACCGGACACGCTGCTCAACCGCCCAAGCCCTGTTGCCGCACGGTTCGCGTTGGCCGTGATCTGCTGGCCAGACCTCTTCCACGCCTGCTCTGAGCCCTTGGCCGCCCTCACCGCCGCCTTGCGCCCGCCCTCCATCTGGCGTTCGAACTTGCGCAGGCTCGCCTCCATGCGAACCAGAAGGGCGTCTTCGACGGTCTGTGCCATTACTGCACCGCCTCCGGCTCATAGCGGTTGAGGATGTCGATGAACTCGTCTTCGGTCAGGTGCGGGGCCTTGCGGTCGCTCGCGGCGTTGAAGCCGCGCACCATATTTGCGAAGTCGGCGTAGCGCATGTCGCGCAGGTCGAGCGGCGACAGGTTGAACGTGCGGCAAATCTGGCTGACCTCGGAGAACTTGTGGGGCTCATGCTCAGCCTCTTCGCCGCCTTCCTCGTCCTCGATGGGCTCCACGCCAGACATCAGGTCGGTCAGGATTTCCCCGGCCAGCGATGCGTTCTCGAGGTATGGCCTTGTGTCGAAATGCGCATCCATGACGCGCTTGGCGTCCAGCACCCCCATGCCGGCGCCGATCAGGGCAAGCCGGATCGTGTGATAGACATGACCGGCATGAAACGTGCCACCAACCACCCGCAGGAAGATGTTGCCGATGCCGTCGCCGGTGGCCTGCTCCAAATCCAGCACGCCACCAAAGTTGAGCCGGAAAAGACGTTCTTTCCCGGCCCACTCCCGCACAACGTCAACCATCAGGTCGCGTCAGTCCATGTGCGCTGACCGGCACCGCTGATCGTGGCGGTGAACGACACCTTCCCCGAGCTTTCCTTGCCCAATTCGAGCTGCTGGCAGTAGGCAGGAAGCGTCCAGAACCCGCCGTTATTCGCGGCGCTCTCGTCGAGTAGAATCTTGATGTTCTTCTCGATGCCGTCATCGGCCCAGGCACGCCAGGTGGGCCATGCCTCGGTTGTCACCATCCCGCTGATCGTGGCGCTGGTGTCCTGACTCTCCAGGTGGCGGACAATGGAGCCCGGCACATCGAGCGGATCGGTGCAGTCCAGCACCGTGTTTTCGCCGAGGTTGTTGGTCAGCGTGACCCCGAAGCTGTTTGCGCCACAGGTGTGCGCGAATGCCTCTGTCGGCGTCGCGCCATCGCCAAGCTGGATGACCAGCCGGGTTGTCTGATTTCCCGTCCCCATGAAATTACTCCTTTGCGGTTGACGGTTTCTGGTCGCCGATCACCTCGGCATCGCCCCGTGCCACAAGCGACTCTGCGGTCGCCTTCGGGACGGATACTTCGCTTCCGGCCGTGAATGATTGGCTTTTGCCGGAACTGATGCGATGGTGCGCATCTCGTAGAACCCTGATCTTCATGGAGGCCTCCTATGTTTCGAATTGCGATACTCGCGCTGATCTTTAGTGCGACGCAGGCGGCGGCAGACCGAAAACCGTGCCTCGATTATCTCGACCAAAGAAAAACATCCGCCGAACTGGCCATCAGCGTTCTTGTCGTTCAAACGAACCTGCTGCTTGAGTCCGAGCTTTCGGGGGCAGAAGGAAAAGCAAAGGCCGTAATGGTTGAGGCAGCCAACGACATCGCGGAAGCTGTCGAAAAACACACCGAATCCATGACGGCGATCATGGAAAGCACGTCCTGCCGCTAACTCTCTCTGATCGACTTCCTGATCGCCCGCGATATCCGTGACCGGACCCGCTTCCTCCGCGCCCTCCAAACCGGAAAGAAGAACGGTTGCGCGGGCATTTTCACCGTCCCGAACTCGTGAAACCGCGCATAGAACGCATCACCGCCACCCGCGAAGATCGTGATCCGCATACTCGCAAACTCGGTCCTTCCAACCCGACCGATCACGAACGAGCCCGCCGGAGCTTTGCCCCACGTCCACCCGATGGACGCGCCGACACGGCCCGTCGCGCCCTGTGGCGCGCGCGACCACATTTCCTCGACGATGTCGTTGGCTGCGTCTTCCATCGCCGCCCGCACGTTGATGCGCGCGTTCTTCGGTATCCGCTTCCAGCGCGCCTCGAACTTGGCGAGACCGTCAACCATTGGCCTCTTCCAGATCGGCCTCGACCGTGACGACACCATGCGCCGTGACGCCATCGGCGTCGCGAAACACCCGGATGCCGTCTGTCCTGATCCTGACCAGCGCGTGCTGAGACAGCGAAAGGTCAGACAGGTGAAGCGCCACCTTCACCGCGTCGCAGATATCCTTGCACGGCCCCATGCGGCCCTGATCACGCGACCACACGTCGAGCTGCACGGTTTCCGTGCGCGCGTCCACGCACTGGAGGTCATCGTTGAAGCTGTCGGCCGGGCCGAACGTGATGCAGGGATATTGCCCCTCAGACGGCATGGCATCATAGATGCGATCACCAACGAGAGCGCCAACACCCGCATCCGCCACCAGCGTGTCGAATATCAGGGTCTGCAACTCGCGCGAAACGCTCACACTGCCACCCCGCTTTCAACGACCAGGTACACCCAGGCACGATCCGTGATCGGATCAACCTCCCTGATCTGGTACTCGGTGCCGCGCCGCACGTCCCGCATTCGGTAATCCGTCGTGATGGAGCGCGATTTCGTGCTGGACCGCACCTTTACTTTGTAGATCGCACGGCCCTGCAGGCGCGCCGCATCAACCGCCTCGGACCCGCGCGAGTAGATGAACTGCGCCGAGCTGATGAACTGCTCTGCCCAGCCCACCTCGACACCCCCGGACCCGTCCGGAGCCTGCGTCGGCGCGTCGAACGCCACGCGCTCGGTGAGTCGCCCAGCCGACATCACAACACCCTGCGGTGCCGCGCCAACAGCGCATCAACGGCCATCGGCAGTTCCGTGACCGCCACCGGCGCCACCGCTTCGCGGTTCTCGTACCAGTGACCGACCAGCATCAGGATCGCGATCTTGATGCCGTCATCGACCTCGGAAACCGACGCGGCCCCGGCCTCCATGGTTATGGTGATCGGGTATGTCACGTCGCCAAGGGCGGGACGCTGCGCGCCATCCACAAACTGCCATCGTGGCGCGCGTGACGGCCACTGCACCAGTTCGTAGCTGTCAGATGACAGCGTCTCGCTCACGCCCGCGGCGCTGACATAGGTGACCGAAACGGACCGCACCGGCTCCACCGGCAGGGCAATCGCATCCGGCCACGAAGGCAGCTCCAGCGCCCATGTCTGCGGCATGATGGCCCGCCCGAGAATACCGGACGGACCATCGAGATAATTGACCGCCCCCGCGATCAGGTTCGGTATCAGGAAATCGTCATCGCCGTGATCGACACGGCAATGCGCCTTCGCCTGGTGCAAAGAGATTGCATCCTTCGCGGGGGGGGTCACGAGCGTAAGCCGCATGGTTAACCCTTGCTCTTGCCACCGGCCTTGGCAGCAGCCTCAGCGTCGGCCTTCGCCTTGGCCTCTTCCTCGGCCTTGGCAGCAGCCTCAGCGTCGGCCTTCGCCTTGGCC